>Ga0210067_1000088_pt1 | contig 11472 bp, 7 predicted proteins | sample RushMan_ThreeSqB_2_FD_185559 | JGI IMG/M metagenome (GOLD analysis project Ga0210067, IMG submission 185559) | Wetland microbial communities from San Francisco Bay, California, USA, that impact long-term carbon sequestration - RushMan_ThreeSqB_D2... | ecosystem: Environmental > Aquatic > Marine >... | reverse complement strand
CGCAGGCGGTGGGGCTGCGGCACGCCGCTCGAGCTCGGCAATCTGCTGATTCTTGATCTCGATGAGCTTGCGCAGATCTGCGACGGTCTTCTCGAGCTCGCGTGCCCGCGATTGAAGCTCGCCGAGGGCGCGCTCATGCGCGATCCGATCGTCCTCGCGCGCCGCGGATGCGCTCGCCGCGGGCGGCTTGCTGGGCTCAGCGCGGGAGAGCTTCACCTCTCCCTTTGGCTTGCCGGGCGTTGCCGCCGCACCCGGCGACGGGCCTTGCGCCGGCTTGCCTTTGGCCCCGGACACGGCGGGTGCCTTCGCCGCGATCGCGCCGCGTTGCTCAGCCGTGCCCGACATCAGGGCGTGCGCCTGGTCCTTCGCTGCGGCGGGATCGACCGCGGTGACCGCAGCGTGGTCCGGAATCTTCAGAACGGCGCCCGCGATCAGCAGATTGATGTTTCCGTTGACGAAGGCTTCGGGGTTGGCCTGGTAGAGGGCGACCAACTCTTGCTCCAAGGTCGCGCCACGCCGTTGCCGGCTGGCGATCTTGGCCAGCGTGTCGCCCGCGACAACTCGGACCGTGCCGCCGGTGGTCGCGGGCACGCGGCTTGATGGAGCCGCCGCCGCAGGCGCGGGCCGTGGCGCAGGCTTGGCCGCAGGGCGCGCGGACGGCGTCACGCGCTGCGGCGGTGCCACGGCGGGTGGCGTGGGCCCCATCACTGCGCCGGCCGGCGGGGGCGGAATGTAGGTCGGCGGGTCGAGCAGGACCGTATATTCGCGCACCAGGCGCCCGGATTTCGACGTCAACTCGATCAGCAGCCGGAGGAACGGCTCGTTCACGGCGCCGCGCGTCGCCACCGCAATGATTGGTTTTCCGTCGCGCTGCTGAACCGTCATCCGGATGCCGATCAGCGCGGGATTGAATTCGATGCCGGCCTGCCGGTAGTCATCGGGCGACGCGAGGCTGACGCTCAGACCGTCTTGCTCGCCGCGGCGAAGTGCGCCGACCTCGACTTCGGCACGCAGCGGCTGCCCCAGGGCGGAAAGGACGCGCAGAGCGCCCAGGCTGGCAATCGCGCCCGGCGCGGTGCCACGCGCGGCCGCGGCGCCGGGTTTTTCTGCGACCGAACGCGCGGGCGCCGCCGCGGCGCCGGGTTTTGCCGCGACCGATGCGACCCGTTCTTCGACGATCCGCCAGCGTTCGCCGTCGCGGACGAGTTCAAGGGTCTTGAGGGTTTCGTCCTGGTAGCGGTCCGAGCGGTAGCCCTGGTGAAAGCTTGCCGCGGCACGGGCGTCGTCGTGCCGGTCGATCTTGAGCTCGCTGATCGCTACCTCGATGCTGTGCGGCGCCGCCACGCGTGCACGGCGCAGCTTCTCCCAGGCTGCGCGCGTCTCGCCGTCCGGCGGCTTGAACGCCGGCGCGTAGAAACCAAGATAGCGCTCGACGTTTTTCGCCGACCAAGACTGTGCCCACGCTCTGACCGTCGCCTCGATGGCCGCATTCGTGGCCGATTGCGTTGCCGACGCTGCGGCGGGCGCCGGCTGCGCAGCGGCCTGGGCGACGCTGATCGCGAGCGGGGTCGCGGGCTCGGCTGCTGGCGACGACCGCTGCGCTTGTGTCGACGGGGCAGCCAGCGACAGTGCACACAGCGCCGCAGCAATGCCGGTTTTCAAGGCCTGCGGCCACGCGGTCGAACAAGCCATTGTTTTTCTACTTTTCAACATCCTGCCGTCACGCCGAATTCTAGATTAGTCAAGGCATTCCGGCACGCAACTTCGGCTAGACTTGTTGCAATGCGGAACCGGTCAGCAGAACCGTTGATCGAGCCGCGCTCAGCGCAGCGCGGGCGTGGCCTGGGGCGAAGAGTGGCCCCACGCGGCCCATGCTGAAGGTCTACAACACCCTGACCCGATCGGTGGCCGAGTTCGTCCCGCTGCGGCCCGGCGAGGTCCGGATGTACGTCTGCGGCATGACCGTCTACGACTATTGCCACCTCGGCCATGCGCGCGTCCTCGTGGTGTTCGACATGGTGCGTCGCTGGCTGCGGGCGAGCGGCTACCGCGTCCGCTATGTGCGCAACATCACCGACATCGACGACAAGATCATCCGCCGGGCGCAGGAAAATGGCGAGCCGATCGACGTGCTGACCGCGCGCTTCATCGACGCGATGAACGAGGATGCGGCGGCGCTCGGCGTCGAGCGGCCGGACGACGAGCCGCGCGCGACGCAGTTCGTCGCGCAGATGGTCGACATGATCGGACGCCTCGAACAGAACGGCCTGGCGTACCGCGCCGCAGACGGTGACGTCAATTTCGCCGTGCGCCGGTTCCCGGGCTACGGCCGCTTGTCCGGAAAATCGCTCGACGCGCTGCGCGCGGGCGAGCGCGTCGAAGTCGCAACGGCCAAGCACGACCCGCTCGATTTCGTGCTGTGGAAGCATGCCAAGGCGGGCGAGCCGGCCTGGGCCTCGCCGTGGGGCGAGGGGCGGCCCGGCTGGCATATCGAATGCTCGGCGATGAGCTGCGCGCTGCTCGGTGCGCACTTCGACATCCACGGCGGCGGGCAGGATCTGCAGTTTCCGCATCACGAGAACGAGATCGCGCAGTCGGAGGGCGCCAACGGCCCCCCGTTCGTCAACGTCTGGATGCACAACGGCTTTGTGCGCGTGGACGAGGAAAAGATGTCGAAATCGCTCGGCAATTTTTTCACGGTGCGCGACATCCTGAAGCAGTTCGATCCCGAAATCGTCCGCTTCTTCATCCTGCGCGCACACTACCGCAGTCCGCTCAACTATTCTGACAGATCGCTGCTCGATGCAAAGCAGGCGTTGACGCGACTGTACACGGCGCTCAAGGACGTGTCGCCAGCGCCGGCCGCGGTCGACTGGACCGGGCCCTACGCGCGGCGCTTCAAGGCCGCAATGGACGACGATTTCGGTACGCCCGAAGCCATCGCGGTGCTGTTCGAGCTGGCGAACGAGGTGAACCGTGGCCAGGTCGCGCTGGCGCCGCAGCTGCGCGCGCTGGGCGGCGTGCTCGGGCTGCTCGAGCGCGATCCGCGGGCGTTTCTGCAGCGCGAGGATCTCGCCGGCGGCCTGGCGGCCGAAGCGATCGACGCATTGATCGCGGCGCGGTCGGCGGCGCGCAAGGCGCGTGATTTCGCGCGCGCCGACGCGATCCGCGGCGAACTCGAGGCGGCCGGCGTGGTGCTCGAGGATGGCGCAGCCGGAACGACCTGGCGGCGCGTCTAGCCTTCGAAAAACTCCTTGACCTTCTCGAACCAGGACTTGGTTCGCGGGCTGTGCCGCGCCGTGTCCTGCAGCGAGATCGCGTCGAACTCGCGCAGCAGCTCCTTCTGGCGATCGGTCAGCTTGACGGGCGTCTCGACGACGACGTGGCAGAACAGGTCGCCGTGCGCCTGGCTGCGCACGCCCTTGATGCCTTTGCCGCGCAGACGGAAGGTCTTGCCGCTCTGCGTCTCCGGCGGTATGCGGATGCGCGCGGAGCTGTCGAGGGTCGGAATCTCGATATCGCCGCCGAGTGCGGCGGCCGCGAAAGACACCGGCATTTCGCAATGCAAGTCGTCGTGGTCGCGCTGGAACACCGGATGCGGCTTGATGTGCACCTGCACGTAGAGGTCGCCCGCAGGTCCGCCGTTGGTCCCCGGTTCGCCTTCGCCGGACAGGCGCACGCGATCGCCTTCGTCCACCCCTGCGGGGATGCGCACCGACAAGGTCTTCTGTTGCTTGATGCGGCCGGCGCCGCCGCAGTCCGCGCAGGGGTTGGTGACCACCTTGCCTGCGCCATGGCAGCGGGGACAGGTCTGGGCGATCGAAAACGGGCCCTGCGAGACGCGCACCTGACCGACGCCCCGGCAGGTCGGGCAGGTCTGCGGCTGGGTGCCGGGCTTTGCGCCGCTGCCCCCGCAGGTTTCGCAGCTCGACAGCGTCGGGATGCGGATCTTGGTCTCGAAGCCGTGCGCGGCCTGTTCGAGCGTGATTTCGAGGTTGTAGCGCAGGTCGGCGCCGCGAAACACCGTCGAACGGCCGCCGCGCCCGCCGCCGAAGATCTCGCCGAAGATGTCGCTGAAAATGTCGCCGAAGCCCCCAGCGCCGGGGCCGCCGCCCATTCCCGCGTGCGGGTCGACGCCGGCATGGCCGAACTGGTCGTAGGCGGCGCGCTTCTGCGGGTCGCTGAGGATCTCGTAGGCTTCCTTGGCTTCCTTGAAGTGCTCCTCGGCCTTCGGGTTTTCCGAATTGCGATCGGGGTGCCACTTCATGGCGAGCTTGCGGTACGCCTTCTTGAAGTCGTCCTCGCTCGCGTCCCGATTCACGCCGAGGACTTCGTAGTAGTCGCGCTTCGCCATTCAATCGTCCTCGTCAGACGCAAAACGGCCGGATCAGGCGGCGTCCGTCGACGCTCGCGCCAATCCGGCCCGCGGCACCGGCGTGGTTCTAGCGGCCGGTCCCGTCCTTCTTGTCTTTCACCTCGGTGAATTCGGCGTCGACGACGTTGTCGTCGGTCTTCGCCGATTCCGCCTGCGCGCCACCCGCGCCAGCGCCTGCACCGGCCGCGCCCTGCTGCGCCTGGGCGTCCGCGTACATCTTCTCGCCGAGCTTCTGGGCGCCCTGCGCGAGCGTCTGCGCCTTGGCGTCGATCACGTCCTTGTCTTCAGACTTGAGCGCTTCCTCGGCGTCCTTGATCGCCGCCTCGATGCTTTCCTTTTCGCCCGCCTCGAGCTTGTCGCCGTAGTCCTTCAGCGACTTGCGCACAGAATGCACCAGCGCTTCGCACTGGTTGCGCGCGTTGACCAGCGCATGTGCCTTGCGGTCCTCTTCCGCGTGCACCTCGGCGTCCTTCACCATGCGCCGGATCTCGTCTTCGTTTAGGCCCGAGCTCGCCTGGATCTTGATCTTGGCTTCCTTGCTGGTCGCCTTGTCCTTGGCCGAGACGTGCAGGATGCCGTTGGCGTCGATGTCGAAGGTCACCTCGATCTGCGGCATGCCGCGCGGTGCTGGCGGGAGGTCGGTCAGGTTGAACTGACCGAGGCTCTTGTTGCCCGTCGCCATCTCGCGCTCGCCCTGCAGGACATGGATCGTGACCGCGGTCTGGTTGTCGTCCGCCGTCGAGAAGACCTGGTTGGCCTTCGTCGGGATGGTGGTGTTCTTGTTGATCAGTTTGGTGAACACGCCGCCGAGCGTTTCGATGCCGAGCGACAGCGGTGTCACGTCGAGCAGCAGCACGTCCTTGACGTCGCCCTTCAGCACGCCGGCCTGGATTCCGGCGCCCACGGCCACCGCCTCGTCCGGGTTGACGTCCTTCCTCGGCTCCTTGCCGAAGAACTCGCGCACCTTGTCCTGCACCTTTGGCATGCGCGTCATGCCGCCGACCAGGATCACGTCCTGGATGTCGGACGCCTTGATGCCGGCGTCCGTGATCGCGATGCGGCAGGGCCCGATGGTGCGCTCGATGAGGTCGTCGACCAGCGATTCGAACTTGGCCCGTGTGAGCTTCATCGTCAGGTGCTTCGGACCGCTCGCATCCGCCGTGATGTAGGGCAAGTTGAATTCCGTCTGCTGGGACGACGACAGCTCGATCTTCGCCTTCTCCGCGGCTTCCTTCAGCCGCTGCAGGGCGAGCACGTCCTTCGACAGGTCTGCACCCTGGTCCTTCTTGAATTCGGTGACCACGTAGTCGATCACGCGCTGGTCGAAGTCCTCGCCGCCGAGGAAGGTGTCCCCGTTGGTCGAGAGCACCTCGAACTGCTTCTCGCCTTCGACATCCGCGATCTCGATGATCGAGATATCGAAGGTCCCGCCGCCGAGATCGAACACCGCGATCTTGCGGTCGCCCTTGCCTTGCTTGTCGAGGCCGAAGGCGAGCGCGGCCGCGGTCGGCTCGTTGATGATGCGCTTGACGTCGAGCCCGGCAATGCGGCCGGCGTCCTTGGTCGCCTGGCGCTGCGAATCGTTGAAGTAGGCCGGCACCGTGATCACCGCCTCGGTGACGTCCTCGCCGAGGTAGTCCTCGGCGGTCTTCTTCATCTTGCGCAGGACGTCGGCCGACACCTGCTGCGGCGCCATCTTCTTGCCGCGCACCTCGACCCACGCATCATTGTTGTCGGCCTTGACGATCTTGAAGGGCATCAGGGCGATGTCCTTCTGCACTTCCTTTTCCTCGAACCGGCGGCCGATGAGGCGCTTGATCGCGTACAGGGTGTTGTGCGCGTTGGTCACCGCCTGGCGCTTGGCCGGTGCGCCGACCAGGACTTCACCCTCCTCGGTGTAAGCGACGACCGAGGGGGTCGTGCGCGCGCCCTCCGAGTTCTCGATCACCTTGGGTTTTCCGCCCTCCATGACGGCCACGCAGGAGTTGGTGGTGCCGAGGTCGATGCCAATGATCTTTGCCATGTCGATTCCTGCCAGTGAGTTCGTAAGTTAATGAGCAATATGGGGTTTCGGAGTCCGCTTTCAAGCGTCGTTTGCCGGTGGCGCCTTGGCCACGGTCACCAATGCCGGGCGCAGCACCCGGTCGTGCAGCCGCCAGCCCTTTTGCATCACGGCAACGACGCTGTTCGGCTCGGCGTCCGCGACCTCGACCGCAGCCATCGCCTGGTGCCAGTGGGGGTCGAAGCGATCGCCGGTGGCCGGCGCGATCTGGGCGATGCTCTCCTTGCCGAGCGCCGCGTGGAGCTGCTTGAGGGTGAGTTGAGCGCCACTTTTCAGGGCGTCCACCGTCGCATTGTCAACGCCGAGCGCGGCCTCGAGGCTGTCGACGACGGGCAGCAGCCCCTGGGCGAACTTCTCGAGCGCGTACTTGTGGGCGTTCGCAACCTCGGCCTGGGCACGCTTGCGCGCATTCTCCGCCTCGGCGAGAGCCCGCAGCGCCGCCTCGCGCTGTTCCTCGATCCGCTGCTGGGCCTCTGCGAGCAGGCTCTCCAGGCTCGGCTCGACCGGCGCAGACGGCATTTCCTGGGCGCCGTCCGGCTGCCCGGCAGCCGCCTGCCCGGCGGGCGTTGGTTGTTGAGATTGATCAGACATCCGCGCGCTTGGTCCTCGTCAGCCGTGCAACGTCCTAGCTGCGGCCAAAACGCCCCGCTTCAAGAGGGAATTGCGACCCTGTGTCAATCCACGGCCACGCCCGCCGCTGCACCCGCGCGGTTCCCTGGAACGGGTGCAATCTATTGCTTTAATTGCACAATTGAGCGATCTGGCGCGGCCTCGACACCGCCGTCGGTTCAGACCGGCGGTGCCGGGTGCTCGAGTGCGATCTGCGCCAGCGCGTCGATCCACTCGGCCGACTCGTTCAGGCAGGGCAGCAGGTGGAACTCGCGGCCACCGCGGTCGAGGAACGCAGCGCGTGCTCCGAGCCCGATCTCTTCGAGCGTTTCGAGGCAGTCCGCAACGAACCCGGGCGTGACCACATCGACGCGGCGCACGCCATCGCGCGCCAGCGCCTCGAGCGTCGGCTCGGTATACGGCTCGAGCCACTGCGCCGGCCCGAAGCGCGACTGGAACGTCACGCGCGTGCGCTGCTCGTCTAGCGCGAGTGCCTGCGCGAGCTGCCGCGCGGTCGCGCGGCAGTGGCGTTCGTAAGGGTCGCCGCGCTGGACGGCGCGTTTCGGCAGTCCGTGAAAGCTCATCAGGAGGACCTCGCCCTGACCCTGCGCGGCCCAATGGCGCCGCACGCCGGCGGCGAGCGCGGCGATGTAGGCCGGATGCTGGTGGAAGTCCTCGACCATCTCGAGCGCGGGCAGGTTCGCACGCCCAGCCAAGCGCAACGCCTCGAGGACGTCACGGACGCTTAGCGTGGTACTGCGGGCGTACTGCGGATAGAGCGGCACCACACGCAGCGTCGTGCAGCCCTGCGCGGACAGCTGCGCGACCCCGTCGGCGATGCTCGGCGCGCCGTAGCGCATCGCGTGGGCGACCCGCAGCCCCGCCGTGGCCGGACTCCCCGCCAGCTGCGCCGCGAGCAGCGCGGCCTGGCGTGCGGTGTGCACCGCGAGCGGCGAGCCTTGCGCGGTCCACACCGCGGCGTATTTCTCGGCCGAGCGCGCAGGGCGCAGCCTGAGGACGATGCCGTGCAGGATCGGCCACCACAGCAGGCGCGGCAGCTCGACCACGCGCGGATCCGAGAGGAATTCGGCCAGGTAGCTGCGCACCGCCGCCGCCGTCGGCGCGGCAGGCGTGCCCAGATTGACCAGCAGGATGCCGTCCGCGCGACGCATGGGACCGGACTGTAAAGGGTCGGGGCGGTCCGGGTCCGCCTGCAAGCGAGGGCGCGCTCGCCCTAGCTCTGCGACAGCGCGCTCGACAGGAGCTTGGCCGTCACATCGACGATCGGGATGACGCGATCGTAGGCCATGCGCGTCGGGCCGATCACGCCGACGGTGCCGACCACCTCGCCGTCGACCCGGTACGGTGCCGACACGATGCTCACGTCATCCGGCGCGGTCACACCGGACTCTCCGCCGATGAAAATCTGCACGCCCTGGCTGCGCACGGTCAGGTCGAGGATCCTGAGCAGCGAGGACTTGCGCTCGAACAGGTCGAACAGCTGCCGTAGCCGCGTCATGTCCTGCGACAGATCGCGTACCGACAGCAGGTTGTGCTCCCCGGTGATCACGTACTGCTCGCTGCCTTCGGACACGGCGCGGTCGCTCGCCTCGATCGCGGCCGACATGAGGGCCACCATGTCCTCGCGGATCTCGTGCAGCTCACGCTGCAGGCTCGCGCGCGCGTCCTCGAAGGTCTGGCCGGCGAAATGCTGATTCAGGTAGTTGGCCGCGGCGACGAGCTCCGCGGGCGAGTGGTCGCGCTCGGTGAGGAGAATGCGGTTCTGCACGTCGCCACCCGACGTGACCACGATCAACAGGACGCGCTTTTCCGAAAGCTTGAGGAACTCGATGTGGCGGAACGCCGGGGGTCGGTGCCGCACCGTCATGACGATCCCGGCGAACTGGGTCAGCCGAGACAGCAGCTGCGAGGCGGCCTGCCGGGAGCGCTGCGGGTTTTCCGGCAGCAGCTGGTCTTCGAGCTGGTGGACGGCCTTCGAATCGAGCGGCTTGGTGACCAGCAGGGTATCGACGAAAAAGCGGTAGCCGAGCGGCGTCGGAATGCGGCCCGCCGAGGTGTGCGGGCTCGCGATGAGCCCCTGTTCCTCGAGATCGGCCATCACGTTGCGGATCGACGCCGGGGACAGGTCGAGACCGGAGTAGCGCGACAGCGTGCGCGAGCCGATCGGCTGACCTTCCGCGATGTAGCGCTCGATCAGCGTCTTGAGCAGGATCCGGGCACGGTCTTCGAGCATTCGGAAAATTGTACACAAGCGGGCGCGGCGGCCGTTTGGACCGGCCGGCGCGGACCGGGTTCGCCCGCGTCGCCGCCTGTGGTTAAATCCTCGGCACCATGCCGCCCGCATTTCCCCGCGTCGCCCTCATCGGCAAGTCGAACAGCCCGGAGATCGCGACGTCGTTGCGCGAGCTGGCTGCGTATCTGCGCTCGCGCGACTGCGAGGTCCTCGTCGAACAGGAAACCGCGACCCTGGTCGACGCCGGGCTGCGTGCCGCGGATTATGAGGGCATCGGCCGCAACGCGGATCTCGCGCTGGTCGTCGGAGGCGACGGCACCATGCTGTCGGCGGCGCGCAATCTGGTGCGCCATCGCGTGCCGCTGGTCGGCGTGAACCAGGGCCGCGTCGGGTTCATGACTGACATCGCGCTGAGCGAAATGCGCAGTGCGGTCGACGCGCTGCTCGATGGCCGGTACACCATCGAAGAGCGCTCGCTGCTCGAAGCCGAGATCCGTCGCGAAGGCAAGCCGGTGCTGCGCACGCTCGCACTGAACGAGGCGGTCGTCGGCAAGGGCTCGCAGGGCCGGCTGATCGAGTTCGAGCTCTACCTGGACGGCGAGTACGTCTACACGCTGCGCGCCGACGGCGTCATCGTCGCCACGCCGACCGGATCCACGGCCTACGCGCTTTCGGCGCAGGGGCCGATCCTGCACCCGACGGTGCCCGCGTTCGCCCTGGTGCCGCTCAACCCGCACACCCTGTCGGCGCGCCCCGTGAGCGTCAGCGACCGCTGCACGATCGAGATCGTGCTGGTGCGCGCGCGCGACGCGCGCGCGCACTTCGACGGCCTCGCGCTGAACGACATGGGGCAGGGCGACCGGCTGGTGCTGCGCCGCTCGGATGACGTGATTCGCTTCGTGCACCCGCCGGGCTACAGCTACTTCGGCATGCTGCGCGAGAAGCTGCGCTGGAGCGAGTCCGTGGCGCCGCTGCGCGACGAAGAATAAGACGACGCCGTGCTGCGCACGCTGGCGGTCCACGACTTCGTGATCGTGAAGCGCGTCGACCTGGAACTCGGTCCGGGCTTCAACGTGCTGACCGGCGAAACCGGCGCCGGCAAATCGATCCTGGTCGACGCGATCGAGCTGCTCGTCGGCGGCCGGGCCGACGCGGCGTTCGTGCGCGAAGGGGCCGAGCGCGCAGCGCTCTCGGCGGAGTTCGATCTCGAGCCGGGCTCGCCGCTCGTCGCATGGCTGCGCGAGCAGGCCCTCGAGGGCGACGCCGGGACCATCCTGCTGCGCCGCACGATCGACCGCAGCGGGCGCTCGCGTGCCTTCATCAACGGCCATGCGGCCACCCTCGCGCAACTGAAAGACGCGGGCGAGGCCCTGGTCGACATCCACGGTCAGCACGCGCATCAGTCGCTGCTGCGCGCGGCCTCGCAGCGCGCGCTGCTCGATGCGTTTGGCGAGGCCGAGCCGCTGGCCGAGGCCTGTGCCGAGGCCTACCGCGCCTGGCGGCGACTGGAGGCGATGCTCGCGCAGACCGAGACGCAGCAGGCACGCATCGAGCAGGAGCGTGCGCTGCTGGAGGCGCAGCGCGCGGAGCTCAGCCAGCTTGCCCCGCGCGCCGGCGAGTGGGACGCGCTCGCCCGCGAGCACGGCCGGCTCGCCAACGCCGCGAGCCTACTCGAAGCGGCACAAGCGGCGGTCGATGCGCTTAGCGAGGCGGACGGCGCCTGCGCGCCGCAGCTTGCCGCGCTGGCCGAGCGCCTGCGCGCCCTCGCCGCGCACGATCGCGCGCTCGAGCCGGTGATCGAGATGCTGGACGCCGCGCAGGCGCAGGCGAGCGAGGCCGCGCGCACGCTGCGCCAGTATGCGTCGCGCCTGGAGCTCGATCCGGCCGCGCTGCGCGAGGTCGAATCGCGCATCGAGGCGCTGCACGCCGCCGGGCGCAAGTACCGCGTTGCGCCTGGCGAGCTGCCGGCACTCGCGGCAACGCTGGAGACGCGCGCCGCCGCGCTGGAGCGTGCGGCCGACCCGCAGGCCCTGCAGCGCGAGCTCGAGAGCGCGCGCGCGGTGCTCGCGCAGGTCGCGACGCAGCTCTCGGCGAAGCGCAAGCGCGCCGCGCAGACCCTCGGCCGGGCGGTCAGTGAGGGCATGCAGGGTCTGGCGATGCGCGGCGGGCGCT
>Ga0210067_1000087_pt1 | contig 11490 bp, 11 predicted proteins | sample RushMan_ThreeSqB_2_FD_185559 | JGI IMG/M metagenome (GOLD analysis project Ga0210067, IMG submission 185559) | Wetland microbial communities from San Francisco Bay, California, USA, that impact long-term carbon sequestration - RushMan_ThreeSqB_D2... | ecosystem: Environmental > Aquatic > Marine... | reverse complement strand
AGGTAAAAGAGCGCAAAGCCGAACGGCGGCGTCAGGAACGAGGTCTGCAGGTTGATCGCGATCATCACGCCGAGCCACACGGGGTCGAAACCGAGCTTGAGCAGCACCGGCCCGACGATTGGCACGACCACGAACGTGATCTCGATGAAGTCGAGGAAGAAGCCCATCACGAACATCAACGCCATCACGACAAACATCGCACCGAGTGCGCCACCGGGAATCCCCGAAAGAAACTGGTGCACCATGTCATCGCCGCCGAGGCCGCGGAAAACCAGCGAGAACAGCTGCGCGCCGATGATGATGACGAAAATCATCGAGGACAGGCGCGCCGTAGTGCGCATGACCGGGACCAGGGTGTCGCTCCGGAATACGCGCACCAGCGCGGTCAGAAGCCCCCAGAGGATGCCGAGGCACAGCACAATGGCGAGCGCGATCGACACATACTCGGTACCCGTGATATGGCTGCGCGTCACCCGCATGTCGACGAAACTGGTGAGGGTGATGACGCCGATCAGGCTGAAGGCCGCCGCATAGACCGGTAGCGGCTTACCCTCGGCCAGACGGTGTCCGGCGAGCAGCGTGGCGCCGATCGCGCCGACGCCGGCCGCCTCCGTCGGCGTCGCGACCCCGACGAGGATCGAGCCGAGCACCGAAACGATCAATACCAGAGGCGCAACAAGCGCGTGCATCACGCGACCGGCCATGTTGCCGGATTGCATCGACTCGTCGCGCGGGATCGCCGGCGAGGCGCTCGGTTTCACGATCGCCAGGCCGATCTGGTAGAGGATGTACAGGCCAACCAGGGCGAGCCCGGGGATCAAGGCGCCGGCGAACAGATCGCCCACCCCCACCGGTTCCGGAGAGAAATTGCCGAGCAGGCGCTGCGCTTCCTGGTGCGCGTTCGAAATCTGGTCGCCCAGCACCACCAGCACGATCGAAGGCGGAATGATCTGGCCGAGCGTCCCCGCCGCGGCGATCGAGCCGCAGGCGAGCCGCGGATCGTAGCCGCGCCGCAGCATCGTCGGCAGGGACAGCAGACCCATCGTGACGACGGTGGCGCCGACGATGCCGGTCGAGGCGGCGAGCAGCGCGCCGACCACCGACACCGAGATCCCCAGGCCGCCGCGCAGGCGGCCGAACAGCTGCCCCATGGTGTCGAGCAGCTCCTCGGCGACCTTCGAGCGCTCGAGCATCACCCCCATGAAGATGAACAGCGGCACTGCGATCAGCACTTCGTTGGTCATCACGCCGAAAATGCGATTCGGAAACACGCCGAGGAAATCGGCGTCGAACGCGCCCATCGACAAGCCGAGCAGGCCGAAGATCAGCGCGGTGCCCGCGAGGGTGAAGGAAACCGGAAAGCCGAGCAGTACGAGCACGCACAGCCCGATGAACATGGCGAGGTCGAGCCACTCGCTGATGACGTGGGCGGTCATGCGCCCCCGCCTTGGTCGCCGTCGAGCCTGCCGCGCGACGGCGTCGCACCCGCGAGAAACAGTGCCGACTGCAGCACGAGCGAGACCGACTGCAAGGCAAGCAGTCCGGCGAACACCAAGATCAGCGACTTCAGCAGAAAGACGGCCGGAATCCCCATGCGGCCTTCGGGCGAGCCTTCCAACACCGCCCAAGACGCCGCGGCGTAAGGCCACGAAACCCAGACGATGAGCACGCACATCGGGATGAGAAAAATGAACGAGCCGATAATGTCGATCGCGGCCTTGGCGCGCGGCGACGCGGCGCCGTAGAAAATGTCGCAGCGCACATGTCCGTTATGGACGAGCGCATAGCCGGCGCAGACCATGAACACTGTGGCATGCATGTACACGACCGATTCCTGCAGGAGAGTCGACCCGAGGCCGAAGACGTAGCGCATCAGCACCACCACGAACGTCACCAGCACCATACCGAGCGTGAGCCACGCAAGGCTGCGCCCGATCCAGTCGTTAATCGCGTCGATCGTGTTCGCGATTCGCTTTAAGCCGCTCATCTCTTCGTTCTTATAGACACACTCATCCCATCCGGCGTACCCGGTACTTGCCGGGTGCTGAACGCAAAAACGCGGGTGGCGGGCCCCGGCGGGATGATGTCGTCCCGCCGGGTGAACGCCGATTCAGCCAGGGCTCAGGCCTTGAAGTTCGCTCCGCGGGCGTTCATGAAGCCCTGCTCGCCTAGCTTGCTCCAGCCGATCGCCTTGACGCGGGCCGCCATGAAGTTCTCGTAGACCTTCTTGGTGAACGGGTCCTTGTTGCCGACTTCGGCGATGACCTCCATGGAGGCATCGTAGAACCCCTTCAGCATCTCGGGGGAGAACTGGCGCAACTGCACGCCGTGCTTGTTGAGCAGCACGTCGAGGGCGTCGCCGCTCTTGTAGGTGAATTCGGCGAACTCGATCGTCGCCTCGGCCTGCACCGCGACGCGGATGATCTCCTGGTGCTCCTTGGACAGGCCCGCCCAGACCTTCTTGTTGACCAGCACCTCGCCGGTGGTGTTCGGCTCGTGGAATCCCGGCCAGTAGTAGAACTTCGCGACCTTGTAGAAACCGAAGGCCATATCGTTGAAGGGGCCAACCCATTCCGTGCCGTCGATCGTGCCGGCCTGCAGCGCGGGGAAGATCTCGCCGCCCGGCAAGTTGACCACGGTCGCGCCTAGCTTGCGCAGCACTTCGCCACCGAGTCCCGGCATGCGGAACTTCAGACCCTTGAAGTCCTCCAGCGACGTCATTTCCTTGCGGTACCAGCCGCCCATCTGCACGCCCGTGCTCGCGCGCATGAACGGCACCACGCCGAACTGGTCGCACAGCTCGGTGTACAGCTTGAGCCCGTCGCCCCACAGCATCCATCCGTAGTGCTCGTCGGCGGTGAATCCATAGGGCACCGCGGCGAAGAAGTTGAACGCGGGCGACTTGCCCTGCCAGTAATACGACACCGAATGACTCATCTCGGCCTTGCCTTGCGAGACCGCGTCGAAGGACTGGAACGCAGGCACGAGTTCGCCGGCGGCGTAGACCTTGACCTGCAGCTTGCCGCCCGACATCGTGGTGATGCGCTCGGCGAGGCGCTCCGCGCCGGTGCCGAGGCCGGGGAAGTTCTTCGGCCAGGTCGTCACCATCTTCAGTTGCTTGATGCCCTGCGAAATCGCCGGCGCTGATACGGCTGCGGCTGCGGCAGCCACGCCGCCGGCGGCGGCGCCCTTAAGGAACTTACGACGTTTCATGGTATTGGCCTCCTCAGGTCAAGTGATAGTGTCGGAAATCGGCAGAGACATGCGGAATGCTGCCACCGCACATGGTAAAGCCTCCTCGCTCCCACGGCGCAAGTTTAGGTACTTTCCTCGGTCCAAACCCCGGGCCGGACGGTTGCCCGTTTGCGCTCGGGTGCGGTCGTAGCCGAAATGCGAGTATAGGACAATGCGTGAACAGGCTTCCAACTGCGGCTCGGGCACCGAATCGGTGCGCGGCACGGCGCTGCCGATACTGGAATGCGGCCGCATTGCGCACCGCATCCTTGCGGGCTCGCCCGTCGGAATCGTCTGCGCGGTATTCCGCCGCAGCTGTTACCTCGAATTCGTCGGCGGACGGATCGTTTGCGTCGGCGACCGCTCGCTCGGCCGCGGGCCGCTCAATGCGCAGGTCGGGCGGTTTTTTCCTCCGCGAGTCGGCGACGTGCTCGCGCTGCGTGTAGAGGGCGCGAAGCTTTGGCGTCCGATGAAGCAAAACGCAAGGGTGGCGCGTGCGTCGCTGCTCGCCCTGCGTGCCGCGGCGCGCGAGCGCATTCCTGCCGAAGGTCTGGGCGGACTCGTATGCGGCAGTTCCAGCCCGCTGATCGAGCATGCGAGCGCGGCGCTGGCAGCCCTCGACGGATGGCTGGGGCGCGAGCGGCCGGGTCCGGACGCCGAAATGCTTCTCGGTCTAGGCCCGGGGCTGACGCCTTCGGGAGATGACTATCTCGGGGGGGTGATGATTGCGCTGCGCGCATTCGGGCGCGCGCTGGACGCGGACGCAATGTGGGCGTGGCTCGAGCCTCGCGCGCCCGCGCGCACGAGCAGGATCAGCCTGGCCCATCTCGCCGCGGCTGGCGAGGGCGAGGCGCACGAATCGCTGCATGCCTGCCTCGAGGCGCTGGGCGAGGGTGCGACCGCAGGTTGGGCCGATCGGCTCGAGCGGCTCGCGGCGGTCGGCCACTGCTCGGGATGGGACGGACTGGCCGGTGTGCTGGCCGTGGCACAGCGGGTCGCCGCCTAGCGCGGCCGAGCGGAGCCGCGGCAGGCATCGATTGGAGTCGCGGCGCGCGATCCAGTAAAGTCGCGCGCTTCGGCCGTAATCCCGCGGTTGAGACGGGGAGCGTAGCGTATGCCATTCGACTTCGACACGCCGATCGATCGCGCAGGCACCTGGGCCTCGCGCTGGGATCGCTACGCAGGGCGCGACGTCATCCCGCTGTGGGTCGCCGACACCGACTTTCGCGCCCCGCCCGCGGTGCTCGAAGCGTTCGCCGCGCGCGTCGCGCACGGCGTGTTCGGCTACAGCGCGCCGCCCGACGCGCTGCGCGAGGCGATCGTCGAGCGCATGCAGCGGCTCTACCGCTGGACGATCGAGCCCACCTGGATCGTGTTCCTGCCGGGCGTCGTTCCCGGACTGCATCTGGCGGCGCGCCATCTGTGCGCGCCCGACCAGCACGTGCTCGTTCCGACGCCGATCTACCAGCACTTCAAGCGCGCGGTGCAGCTCGCGCCGCGCGAGCATGACGACGTGCCGCTGATCCTGGGCGGCGGGCGCTGGGTGTTCGACGAAACGTCTCTCGCAAAGGCGGTGCGGCCGAGCTCGAAGCTCCTATTCCTGTGCAATCCGCAGAACCCTGGCGGGACGATCTTCACGCGCGCCGAGCTAGAACGTTTGGCTGCATTCGCCGAGCGTCACGACCTCGTCATCTGCTCGGACGAAATTCATGCCGACCTGCTGATGGACGAGGGCAAGCCGCACCTGCCGATTGCGAGCCTCGCGCCCGAGGTGTCGCGGCGCAGCGTGACGCTGATGTCCCCCAACAAGACGTTCAACTTTCCCGGCGCCGGCGTCGCCTTCGCGATTATCGAGAACGCCGCGCTGCGCGCCGCGTTCTCGACCGATCATCACGCGACGCTGCACGATGCGTCGGTGTTCGGGTATATCGGCGCGCTCGCCGCGTACCGCGACGGACAGGACTGGCTCGATGCGCAGCTTGCCTACCTGCGCGCCAACCGCGACCTCGTCGAGACGATGGTCGCCGCGACCCCGGGGCTCGTGATGGCGCACACCGAGGCGACCTACCTTGCCTGGATCGACGCCGCGGGGCTGGGGGTCGAGGACCCCTATGCGCACTACCTCGCGCGCGGCGTCGCGCTCTCGCCCGGGGCACAGTTCGGCAGCCCGCGGTTCGTCCGCCTCAATTTCGGCACCCAGCGCGAGCGCCTCATCGAGGCGCTCGAGCGCATGAAGAATGCCTGAAAAGGGGTCAGACCCCTGTGGATAAGTCGTTACCGTCTTTGTCGATCGAACGGTAGCGCCGACTTATCCACAAGGGTCTGACCCCATCAAGGCCTTTGCTCGAGCTAGAACGTGGTCCAAATGCGGGTCGCGCACGCCGAGCGCGTGCATGTGCGCCACGGTGCGCTGCAGGTAATCGATGTTAGGGCCGCGGCCGCCGCGGCCCTGCGCGACGAGCCGAGCGGTATGTTCGACGTCGAGGTCGCCGGCGAACTGGTGATGCGCCTGGTCGGCGACGAACGTAAGGGCGCGCACCACGCGCCCGCCGCCGAGGCGCACCGCGACCAGCCGCGGCAGGTAAACGTAGTTGCGCATCTCCCGCCGCCACAGCGCGGCGAGGATGTCGCGCTGCCTGCGGTTCGCCAGGCGGTAGGCGATGCCCCAGCACGATCCGCCGCGGCACAGGCCCATGACGAGTCCGGGTCGTTCGCGCGTGCCGCGATGGCGGTGGGAAAAGATGCACAGCGCGCGGTGATAGCCATAGACGAAGCCGCCCTGTTTCTCGCGGTAGGCAAACCCGGGCGACCACATCAGCGACGCGTAGCCGAACACCCAAAGCGCACCGGGCGGCAACAGCGCAGTGAACTGCTCGAGCTTCACGTCGTCGCTTGAGGCGCGCGGGGTTGGCCGGGTGCCGCAGCGCCGTTGCCCGTGAATTGGACGATCGCAGTCAAGCCATTTACGTCGGGTCCGATGACGCGCGAATTATAGGTGCGCGCGTTCGCGATGCCGGTCGGCGCTCGACGCGCAGGCGGTATCATGCGAAGCCCGGCGCCGGTCGGGCATTGCTCGATATGCGAACGTTCGCGTGCCTGCTCATCGTCTGGTCCATGCTCGTGCCGCTGGGTGCAGGGGCGCAGGCGCTCGCGCCCTGGCCCGGCGGCGGGACGCCGTCGCTCGAGCTCAGCGCGATCGACGGCCACCTGCACCGGCTGGCCGACTACCGCGGGCGCGTGGTGCTGGTCAATTTCTGGGCGACCTGGTGCGCGCCCTGTCGGGCCGAGATGCCGAGCATCGAGCGCTTGCGGCGCTCGCTCGAACGTGAACCCTTTGCGGTCCTTGCGGTAAACGTCAGTGAAGACGCAGGCGCGGTGCGCGCGTTCGCCGCCCGCGTGGCGATGGGTTTTCCGCTCCTCCTCGATCGCGATGGACAGGTCACGCGCGCGTGGCGCGCGCGTGCACTGCCGATGACTTTCATCGTCGACCCCGAAGGGCGTATCCGCTACCAGGCGCTTGGCGCACGCGACTGGGGCGAACCGGAGATCCGCTCGACGCTTCGTGCGCTGATGCCCGGGGCGCGGCCGCTCGAGTCGGCGCGCGCGGCGGGATGATGCTTCGCGCTGCAGCCATCGCCGTCGCCGCCTGGGCTTTTGCGGCCCACGCCGTTGCACAAACCTCCGGCACCACGCCGCCCTTCGTCACGACCCCACCGCAGGTCGTCGAGCGCATGCTGGCGCTGGCGCAGACGCGCAAGGACGATGTGGTGATGGATCTCGGCTCGGGTGATGGTCGCATCGTCATCGCGGCGGCGAAGAAATACGGCGCGCATGGCATCGGCATCGAGCTCGATCCCAAGCTGGTCATCCGCGCACGAGAAAATGCGCGCGCGGCCGGCGTCGAAATGCTGACGACCTTCGTGGAGGGCGACGTACTGAAGGCGGACCTCTCGGGCGCGAGCGTCATCACCACGTACCTGCTTCCCTGGCTGATGGACGCGCTGCAGCCAAAGTTCCTCGCCGAGCTTGAGCCCGGAACGCGCATCGTGTCGCACGCGTTCGCGATGAGCGGCTGGCCGCCGGACGAGACGCAGAACATCGAATTGACGGGCGAGTACGAAGGTCGTACGTCGACGCTCTACAGCTGGGTTGTCCCGGCCCAGGTGCGCGGCGACTGGCGCGCGGCGCAGCCCGAGGGCGAGTGGCAACTCGTGATCGCGCAGAACTTCCAGCAGATCGACGTCGAGGGCACGATGGGCGAGGTGCACTTCAAGGCGTCGAGCGCCCGCCTGCGCGGCAGACACATCGAATGGGAAAGCGAGGCCGGCAGCTTCGCCGGCCGGGTACTCAGCTTTCAGATCGTCGGAACGCTGACGTCCAACGGCACGCGCCGTACGATCGTCTACGCACGGCAGCAGTGAGCCGCCTGCGCGCACTGTCACGGCCGCGTTGCCGTCGCACACACATCGGATACCGCATGGCGGGAGACTCGAGGTGATGACCGAAGACGAGGTTCGCGAGGCGTTGCGCGGGGTCGAGGATCCGGAGGCGGGCATGAGCATCGTCGACCTCGGCCTGGTGTACGGCGTCGAGATCGCTCCGTCGCGTATTCAGGTGCGCATGACAATGACTTCGCCGGCCTGCCCGGTCGCGCCGTACATCGTGGAAGAGGCCGTTGCCGCGATCCGCGCGGCCGCAGCGGGCGTGCCGGATGTCGACGTCCAACTGGTCTGGGACCCGCCCTGGACGCCCGAGCGGATGAGCGCAGCGGCGCGCGAGCGATTCGGCTGGGGCGGCGGATCGGGGTGATCGGTACGGGCGACATCCCGCCGCGCTGGCGTTTCCCGCTGCTGGTTCTCGGATTCGTTTCCCTTGCGAGCGGAGTGCTGGGCGGCCTGCTGCGCGTCGGGCTCGATTGGCCTCCCGCGCCGGAAGCTGCGCCGGCGCTGCATGGTGCGCTGATGGTGTCCGGGTTCTTCGGCACGGTGATTTCGCTCGAGCGCGCCGTCGCGCTGGGAAGGGCCTGGGCCTATGGCGCGCCGCTCGCCTGCGGCCTGGGCGGCCTGGCCCTGCTCGGGGCGTCGCCGCGCCTTGCCTACGCGCTATTTACGCTCGGCGCCGTGGCGCTGGTCCTTGCAAACGCGTCGATCATGCGTCGCCAGGCCTCGCTGGAGAGCGCCACGCTGGGCGCCGGCGCGGCCTGCTGGCTGGTGGGCAACGCAACGCTGCTCGCCGGCGAGCCGATGGCGGTGGCGGTGCCGTGGTGGATCGCGTTCTTCGTCCTGACCATCGGCGGCGAGCGCCTCGAGCTTTCGCGCTATGCGCCGCGCTCGCCGGCGGCGCGCACCGCCTTTGTCGCGATCGCCGGCGCCATTGCGCTCGCGCCCTGTCTCAGTCTGGTCGTTGGCGCCGTAGCCTGGCGGGCGCAAGGGGCGGCGCTGGTCGCGCTCGCGCTCTGGCTATGGCGCTACGACATCGCACGCATCACGCTGCGACAGCAGGGCCTGGCGCGGTACATCGCGGCCTGCGTCCTGTCCGGGTACCTGTGGCTCGCGACGGGCGGTGTGGCGCTCGTCGTCGGCGGCGCGATGTACGCCGGCCCGCTGTATGACCTCGCGCTGCACGCGCTGATGCTCGGCTTCGTGTTCGCGATGGTCTTCGGCCACGCACCGGTGATCTTCCCGGCGGTGGTCCGCGTGGCAATTCCCTACGCCGCTTGGCTGTACGCGCCGCTCGCGCTGCTGCAAGGCTCGGTCGCGCTGCGCGTCGCGGGGGACCTTGGTGACAATCCGGCGCTGCGCGCAGTGGGCGCTGCCGGAAATGCACTCGCGATCGCGCTGTTCATCGTCACCGCGGCGACCCTGGCACTGCGCGGGAAAAGGGCGAAAAGGGCGGAAAGGGGTCAGACCCCTGTGGATAAGTCCGACGGTTGATCTAGGCCCTGAGACTTATCCACAGGGGTCTGACCCCGACTGCGACCCCAACACCTTGCCCGGATTCATCAGGCCCTTGGGATCGAGCGCGTCCTTCACCCGGTGCATGAGCTCGAGCTCGAGCGCGGACTTGTGCTGGCGGATTTCGTCGCGCTTGAGCTGGCCCAGGCCATGCTCGGCGGAGATCGACCCGCCGAGCGCATCGACGAGCGCATAGACGATCGCGTTGACCTCCGCGCGCCGGCGCATCAGATCCGTATTCGCTGCAGGATCGGCGAAGCCCACGTTGTAATGCAGGTTGCCGTCGCCAGCATGCCCGAAGGCGTAGATCACGATGCCGGGATAGGCGCGCTCGAGCGCCGCTGCGCCGCGCGTAATGAATTCGGGGATTTTCGACAGCGGCACCGAAATATCGTGCTTGACGTTCTCGCGCTGCGCCTCCGGCATGCGCTCGCGGATCGACCAGAGCGCCTGCGCCTGCGCGCCGCTCTGCGCGAGAACCACGTCGCCCGCCAGGCCGCGCTCGAGGCACTCGGCAAGCGCCTGCTCGGCCCGTTGGCGCAGCACCGGCTCGGGGTCGCTGTCGCCGAGCTCGACCAGTACGTACCAGGGATAGGGCGCGCGCAACGGATCGCTGGTGCCCGCAATGTTCGCCAGGACAGCGTCGACGCAGACGCGCGACAGCAGTTCGAACGCGGTCAGGCGATCGCCGAGGCGCGCACGCAGCAGGGCGAGCAGCTCGATTGCCTGCTGCGGCGTGGCCATGCCGAACCAGGCGGTCGCGCCGGAGGCGGGCTGCGGGTAGAGCTTCAGCACCGCCGCGGTGATGATGCCAAGCGTGCCCTCGGCGCCGATGAACAGCTGCTTCAGGTCGTAGCCTGTGTTGTCCTTGCGCAGGCCGCGCAGCCCGTCCCACACCCGGCCGTCGGGCAGCACCACCTCGAGCCCGAGGACCTGGTCGCGCGCGTTGCCGAAGCGCAGCACGTTGACCCCGCCGGCATTGGTCGACAGGTTGCCGCCGATGCGGCAGCTGCCCTCGGCGCCGAGCGACAAGGGAAACAATCGCCCGACCTCGCGCGCCACCCGCTGAATCTCGGCCAGGATGCAGCCGGCCTCGACGGTGAGGGTGTCGTTCAGCGGATCGAGCGCGCGGACGCGGTTCATGCGTGCCAGCGAAAGCACGATCTCGCGCTGCGCGCCGCCCGGAACCGATGCGCCGCACAGGCCGGTGTTGCCGCCCTGCGGCACGATCGCGACGCCTTCGCGGGCGCAGCGCGCCACCACGGCGGCGACTTCTGCCGTGCTGGCGGGCCGCACGACGCATTCCGCGGGCCCGCTGAATTGCTTGCGCCAGTCGGTGAGGTAAGGCGCCGTGTCGCCCGGATCGGTGAGCACGTTGGCGGCGCCGACCGCGGCAGCGAGCGCTTCGACGAATCGGGTTTGCGTGACGGCAGACATCGGCGAACTCGGGCGAGAGGTTTCTTGACGGCGATTTTCCCACACCGTACTTTGTGGCCCAGCCCATCCCCAGAAAGGAAGCCCTCATGATCAGCCGCGCGCGCGAGATCGGCCCCAAGCGTTATCGCGCCTCGACCGGACGCTACTACGAGGACTTCGAGGTCGGCGACGTCTACGAGCACCGTCCCGGACGCACGATTTCCGAGGCCGACAACACCTGGTTTACGCTCCTCACGATGAATCAGCATCCGCTGCACTTCGACGCGGAATACGGCGCGCAGACCGAGTTCGGTCGGCCGCTGGTGAATTCCTGCCTGACCCTGTCGATCGTCACCGGCATGAGCGTTGCCGATGTCAGCCAGAAGACGGTGGCGAATCTCGGCTGGGACAAGATCCGCCTGACCGCGCCGGTGTTCGCCGGCGACACGGTGTACGCCGAGTCCGAGGTCATCGGCAAGCGCGAATCGAATTCGCGCGCGCACCACGGTATCGTCAGCGTGCGCACCACCGGCAAGAAGGCCGACGGCACGGCATTCATCAGTTTCGAGCGCTCGATGCTCATCCCGATGCGCGGCCATGCGGTCGACGACCGCATGGACTACTGAAGTCGCGCTGGGTGCCCGCAATGCGCCTCGGCATCCTCACGGCGCTGGCCGCGTTCGTTCTGTCGATCGCGCCGCATGCGGATCGCGCGCAGGCGCAGGGGCGACCAATCGTCGTCGGCGTCGTCGTTTCGCAGACCGGGCTGGCGAGCGAGCTCGCCGCCGGCTATCGCAAGGGCATTCTCCTGTGGCAGTCGCAGTTGAACGCGGCGGGCGGACTGCTCGGACGACCGATCGAGGTGCGCATCGCGGATGACGGCTCG
>Ga0210067_1000086_pt1 | contig 11689 bp, 9 predicted proteins | sample RushMan_ThreeSqB_2_FD_185559 | JGI IMG/M metagenome (GOLD analysis project Ga0210067, IMG submission 185559) | Wetland microbial communities from San Francisco Bay, California, USA, that impact long-term carbon sequestration - RushMan_ThreeSqB_D2... | ecosystem: Environmental > Aquatic > Marine >... | reverse complement strand
CGTCCTGCACCGCCTTCGCCATGGCGGCGAGGTCGTGGCCGAACTGCTTCGCCGCAACGACGATCGACCTCGCGCCGCGCGCCTGCGTCGCCAGCGGATACACGGCAAAGGCGTGCTGCGACAAGACTGCGGAGCGCCCTGCGCCGAGGAACGCGAGCGACACCAGCTCGAGCACGTCGTTCGAGCCGTTGCCCAGCACGATGGCGCTCATGTCGACGTTGAAGCGCGCCGCGAGCGCCGCCTTCAGCTCGAAGCCGTTGCCGTCCGGATAGCGGCAGATGTCGCCGAGCGCCGCGTCGATCGCGGCGCGGGTGCGCGGACCGATGCCGAGCGGATTCTCGTTCGAGGCCAGTTTGACCACCGTGGCTTCGTCGAGTCCGAGCTCGCGCACCAGCTCGGAGATCGGCTTGCCGGGCTGGTAGGGCGCGATCGAGCGCACGTACTCGGGCGCGAGGTCGCTTAGGTCGTTCGGCTTGGACATGCGGATGTTCACGCGATCGAGAGAGGGAAACGCACGCTAGGCGGCCGCGGCGAGCGGATAAGAGCCCAGCACCTTGAGAAACGGCGCGAGCGCGGCGAGCTCGGCGAGCGCCGCCGCCACCGGCGGATCGCTGCGATGGCCGTCGAGATCGACGAAGAAATAGTACTCCCACTGGCCGATGCGCATCGGCCGCGACTCGAGCCGGCTCATGCTGACGCCGTGCTTGGCGATCGGCGAAAGCAGCGCATGCACCGCACCGGGCCGGTTCGGCGCCGACATGACGAGCGAAGTTCCGTCGCGCCCGCTCGCCGCCGGCGCCTCGTCGCCGAGAACGAGAAAGCGCGTGCGGTTGTTGGGCTCGTCCTCGATGTTCGCCGCCACCACGCTGAGCCCGTAGCGCGCCGCAGCGAGCGCCGGGCCGATCGCGCAGACGCCGTCCTCGCCGGCCGCGCGGCGCGCCGCTTCGGCGTTGCTCGACACGGGCACGCGCTCGGCGTTCGGCAGCTGCTGGGCAAGCCAGCGGTGACACTGGGCGAGCGACTGCGCATGCGAATACACGCGGCGCACCCCCTCGAGGGAGCTGCCGCGCAACATCACGTTCTGGTGGATGCGCAAGACGACCTCGGCGCAGATCTTTTTCGGCGTCGCAAGCAGCAGGTCGAGCGTGCGGCCCACGGCGCCCTCGGCGGAATTCTCCACCGGGACCACGGCGTAGCGCGTTGCGCCGGTCTCCACGCTGCGGAACACCTCGTCGATCGACGCACAGGGCACGCCCTCGATCGACGAACCGAACTGGCGCAGCAGCGCCTGCTCGCTGAACGTGCCTTCCGGCCCAAGGTAGCCGACCCGGATCGCCTCCTCCAGCGAGCGACAGGCGGAGATGACCTCACGGAACACGGCCGCGACACCGGCGGCGGACAAGGGGCCGGGATTTTCGCTCGCCACGCGGCGCAGAATCTCGGCCTCGCGCTCCGGGCGGTAGGCCTGCGTGCCCTGCTTCAGCGCGCCGATGCGCTGCGCGAGCGCCGCGCGCCGGTTGACGAGCGCGATCAGCTCGGCGTCGATCGCATCGATGTCAGCCCGAATCTTCGCGATGTCTTCCTTGGCCATCGATTCGCGATCTCCCCAAAACGCGCGTGGCGGTCAGCGCGCGCGCGCCGACAGGTCCGCCAGGTAGCGTACGCCGAGCACGCCGCTGACCGCGCGCAGCTCATCGAGCACCGCGTCGTTCACCGGCGTATCGACGTCGACCAAGGTATAGGCCGTATCGCCGCGCGACTTGTTGATCATATTGTGGATATTGATGCCGCGTCCGCCGAGCGTGTGCGAGATGCCGGCGAGAATGTCGGGGGCATTGGCGTTCGCGATCGCGAGCCGGTACGGCGATTCGCGCGACATGCGGGTATCGGGAAAGTTGACCGCGTTGGTCACGTCACCGTGCTCGAGGTAGGCGCGAACCTGCTCGACCACCATGACCGCGCAATTCTCCTCGGCCTCGCGCGTCGATGCGCCGAGGTGCGGCAACGCGATCACGCCCGGCCGGCCCAGCACCGCGGCCGAGGGGAAGTCGCTGACGTAACACTTGAGCCGGCCCGCCTGCAGTGCCTCCACGACGGCGGCATCCTCGACGACCTCGTCACGCGAGAAATTCAGCAGCACCGCGCCGGGACGCAGCTGCGCCAGATTGCGCGCGCCGATGAGATGGCGCGTCTGCTCGAGCAGCGGCACGTGCACGGTGACGAAGTCGCTCGCCTTCAGCACCTCGTCGATGCTGGTTGCGCGCCGCACCTGCGACGGCAGTCCCCAGGCCGCGTCCACCGTAATTTCGGGGTCGTAGCCCAGCACACGCATGCCAAGCCGGATCGCGACGTCGGCGACCAGGCTGCCGATCTTGCCCAGCCCGATCACGCCCAGGCTGTGTCCCGGCAGCTCGACGCCGGCGTAGGCTTTCTTGCCCGACTCGATGCGCTTGCCGAGGTCGGGCGCGGCCGGATCCAGTCCACGCACGAACTCGAGCGCGCCGCCGATATTGCGTGCGGCCATGAGCATGCCGGCGAGCACGAGCTCTTTCACTGCGTTCGCGTTGGCGCCCGGCGCGTTGAACACCGGGATGCCGCGCGCCGACAGCTTCGCCACCGGGATGTTGTTGACCCCGGCGCCGGCGCGGCCGACCGCCTTCAACCCGGCGCCGAAGCTGTACGCATGCAGGTCGCGCGAGCGCAGCAGGATCACGTCCGGTGCGGCCGACTCGCTGACCACCGCATAGCGCTCGGCCGGCAGCGCCTTCAGCCCGAGCGGAGACAGTGCGTCGAGGACCAGCACTTCGGTCTTGCGCGTCGGGCTCTCAGCCATGGCGCGCCTCGAAGGCCTGCATGTACTCGATGAGCCGGCGCACGCCCTCGATCGGCATCGCGTTGTAGATCGAGGCGCGCATGCCGCCGACCGAACGGTGTCCTTTGAGCTGCAGCAGCCCGCGCTTTCCGGCGCCGTCCAGGAACTCGGCGTCGAGCTTGGCATCGGCGAGCATGAACGGCACGTTCATGCGCGAGCGGTCCTCCGGCGCGACCGGGTTCCGGTACAGGCCGCTGGCATCGATGAAATCGTAGAGCAGCTTGGCCTTCGCGATGTTGCGGCGCTCGATCTCCGGGACCCCGCCCAGCTGCTTGAGCCACTTGAAGACCAGCCCGGCGACGTAGATGGCGTAGGTCGCAGGCGTATTGAGCATCGACCCCGCCTCGGCCTGCTGCTTGTAGTCCATCACCGACGGCGTGCCTTGCGCCGCACGCCCGAGCATGTCCTCGCGCACGACGACGATCGTCAGGCCGGCCGGGCCGACATTCTTCTGCGCCCCGGCGTAGATCAGCGCGAACTTCGACACGTCGATCGGCCGCGACAGGAAATGCGATGACGCATCGGCCACCAGCGGCAGGTCACCGACCTCCGGAATCCAGTGAAACTCGACGCCGCCGATCGTCTCGTTCGAGCAGTAATGAACGTAGGCCGCATCGCCGCGCAGCGTCCACTGCGCTTCGCGCGGCGCATAGCTGAAGGCGCGGTCCTCGCTCGAGGCGGCGACCTGCACGTCGCACAGCGCGCGGGCCTCCTTGACCGCCTTGTTCGACCATTCGCCGGTCACCACGTAGTCGGCTTTGCCCTTGCCGCCGAGCAGGTTCAGCGGCACCTGGGCAAACTGCAGGGTCGCCCCGCCCTGCAGAAAAAGCACCTTGTAATGCGCCGGGATCGCGAGCAGCTCGCGCAGATCGTGCTCTGCGGCTTCGGCGATCGAGATGAATTCCTTGCCGCGATGGCTCATCTCCATCACGCTCATGCCCGACCCGTGCCAATCGAGGATCTCGTCCCCGGCGCGCGCCAATACCTCTTCCGGCAGCACCGCGGGGCCGGCGCCGAAGTTGAAGGCGCGCGTCATCAGTGCAGCCCCGAGGGCTCGCTCGGCCCGGGCGGCAGGAGCGGCGGCTCGGCCTCATCGTCGCCGTTGCCGCTCAGCGCACCGCCGCCGTCTTCGCCGTGGCCATCGCCGCTGCCGTTTCCGTTGCCGGCGCTCTCCGCGTCGCGCTCGACGATGCGCTCGATGCCGGCGAGCCGCTGGCCGTCGTCGAGCGAGATCAGCGTCACGCCCTGCGTCGTACGGCCCATCGGTCGGATTTGCGCAACCTCGGTGCGGATCAGCACGCCGCCGGTGGAAATCAGCATCACCTCGTCGTGGTCATCGACCAGCGTCGCGCCGACCAGCCGACCGTTGCGCTCGCTCGCCTGGATCGCGATCATGCCCTGCCCGCCCCGTCCGTGGCGCGTGTACTCGGCCACCGGCGTGCGCTTGCCGTAGCCCTGCTCGGTTGCGGTGAGCACGGTGCCCGATTCGTCTTTCGCCACCAGCATGCACACCACCCGGGCGTCCTCGCCCAGCCGCATGCCGCGCACCCCGGTCGCCTGCCGTCCCATTGCGCGCACTGCGTCCTCCGCGAAGCGGATCGCCTTGCCCTCCGACGAGAACAGCATGACGTCGCACTGACCGTCGGTCAGCGCAGCGCCGATCAGGTAATCGCCCTCGTCGAGGCCGACCGCGATGATGCCCGAGGGCCGCGGGCGCGAAAAGCCCGACAGCGGCGTTTTCTTCACCGTGCCCTGCGCAGTGGCCATGAACACGTAATGCTCGTCGTCGAACTCGCGCACCGGCACGACCGCGGTGATCTTCTCGCCCTCGGCGAGCGGAAAGACGTTCACCAGCGGCTTGCCGCGGCTCGTGCGGCTGCCCTGCGGGACCTCGTACACCTTGAGCCAGTACAGGCGCCCGCGGCTCGAAAAGCACAGCAGATTGTCGTGCGAGTGCGCCACGAACAGGCGCTCGATGAAATCGTCCTCCTTGGTGGCCGTCGCAGTGCGGCCGCGGCCGCCGCGGCGCTGCGCGCGGTAGTCGGCCAAGGGCTGCGCCTTGACGTAGCCGCTGCGCGAGAAGGTCACCACCATGTCCTGCGGCGCGATCAGGTCCTCGAGCGAGATGTCCTCGGCGACGGTCACGATCTCGCTGCGCCGCGCATCGCCGTAGGCCGCCTTGATGCCGGTCAGCTCCTCGGAGATGATCGCCGTGATGCGCGCCGGCGTCTCCAGGATGTCGATCAGGTCGGCGATCTGCTCCATCACCTGCCGGTACTCGTCGCGGATCTTGTCCTGCTCGAGTCCGGTGAGGCGCTGCAGGCGCAGCTCGAGGATCGCCTGGGCCTGCGCATCCGAGAGCCGGTAACCCTCCGCCTGCAGGCCGAACTCGGCCGCGAGCCCCTCGGGTCGATAGGCCGCGGCCGAGCCGCGTTCGAGCATCTCCCGGACCAGCGCCGATTGCCAGGCGCGCGCCATCAGCGCGCGCTTGGCGTCGGCCGGCGCGGGCGCCTGCTTGATCAGCGCGATGACCTCGTCGACGTTCGACAGCGCCACCGCCAGGCCTTCGAGGATATGCCCGCGCTCACGCGCCTTGCGCAGGTCGAACGCCGTGCGCCGCGTGACCACCTCGCGGCGGTGCGCGATGAACGCCTCCACGAGTGACTTCAGGTCGAGCACCTTCGGCTGGCCGTCGACCAGCGCGACCATGTTCATGCCGAAGTTGTCCTGCAGCTGCGTGTGCTTGTACAGGTTGTTGAGCACGACTTCGGGAATCTCGGCGCGCTTGAGCTCGATGACCACGCGCATGCCGGACTTGTCCGACTCGTCGCGAATGTCCGAAATGCCTTCCAGGCGCTTCTCGGTCACCAGGTCGGCGATGCGCTCGAGCAGGGCCTTCTTGTTGACCTGGTAGGGCAGCTCGTCGACGATGATCGCCTGGCGATCGCCCTTGCCGATCTCCTCGAAGTGCGTGCGGGCGCGCATCACGACGCGCCCGCGCCCGGTGCGGTAGCCCTCGTGCACGCCCACGATGCCGTAGATGATCCCCGCGGTCGGAAAATCCGGCGCCGGCACGAGATTGATCAGATCCTCGATGGTGCACTCCGGATGCGCCAGGACGTGCAGGCAGGCTTCGATGACCTCGGACAGGTTGTGCGGCGGGATGTTGGTCGCCATGCCGACTGCGATGCCCGAGGAGCCGTTGATCAGCAGGTTCGGGATGCGCGAGGGCAGGATGAGCGGCTCGTGCTCCGAGCCGTCGTAGTTCGGCCCGAAGTCGACCGTCTCGCGGTCGATGTCGGCGAGCAGCTCGTGGCCGATCCGCGCCATGCGGATCTCGGTGTAGCGCATGGCCGCCGCGTTATCGCCGTCGACCGAGCCGAAATTACCCTGCCCGTCGATCAGCATGTAGCGCAGCGAGAAATCCTGCGCCATGCGCACGATCGTGTCGTAGACCGCCGAGTCGCCGTGCGGGTGGTACTTACCGATCACGTCACCGACGATGCGTGCCGACTTCTTGTAGGCCCTGTTCCAGTCGTTCGAGATTTCGTGCATCGCGTACAGCACGCGTCGATGCACCGGCTTCAGGCCGTCGCGCACGTCCGGCAGGGCGCGTCCCACGATGACGCTCATCGCGTAATCGAGATAGGAGCGGCGCATCTCTTCTTCGAGACTGACCGGCAGTGTCTCCTTGGCGAATTGATCCATGCGTGGCGTGTGGCCTGTGGCCTGTGGCGTGTGGCGTGAACTGTGGGGCGAGTTGTTTGACGAGTTGTGAGTGTGAGCAGTCGGCGGCGCGCCTCAATGCGCGCGGCCGCAAGCGACCGGACCGAGAGGCGAAAAGGCGCTCAAAAAAACGAAGAATTTTAGCATGCGAACGCGTGCGGAGTGCTGCCTTGCTGCGGCGTCGAACGCGATGGTTGGTCCCGCGCAACCGCCGGTTTTTGTTTTCGCCGCGCCGATGCCCGCCGCGCTTGTCCGCGGCGCCAGCGCCGTGCTTAAATCGCACCGGGCGGCGCGCATGCGGGGTGGGACCCGGGTCCGCGGCGATCGGGACAACGACAACCACCGAAACAGGGAGGCGTGGTGAAAGCGCTCAATATTTTCATGGTTTGGTTTCTGGCGGCGGGTCTCATGGCCGGCGCCGGCAGCGCAGCCGCGCAGGACAAGGACGGCCACTGGGTCGATGCGAGCCAGGGGGTTTGGAAAGACGGCTCCGGGATGTGCTGGAAGTCGGGCTACTGGACGCCGGCGATGGCGATCGAGGAATGCGACCCGGACCTCATGAAGAAGCCGATGCGCGAGGCGCCGCGTGCCGCGCCGGCCAAGCCGACGGCGAAGACGCTGACCATCACCTCGACACAGCTCTTTGCGTTCAACAAGTCGGTTCTGACCAGCGAAGCGAAGATGCGGCTCGATCGCGAGGTGCTCGCGCGCCTGAACGAGTTCGCGACGATCCAGTTCATCAACGTCTACGGGCATACCGATCGGATCGGCTCGGCGCAGTACAACCAGAAGCTTTCCGAGCGGCGTGCAGACGCGGTGAAGGCCTACCTGGTGTCGAAGGGCGTTGCCGCCTCGAAGGTCGAGACCTACGGCTACGGCAAGACCTCGCCGGTGAAAAGCTGCGCCGGCAAGATGAGCCACAAGGCGCTGATCGACTGCCTGGGACCGAACCGGCGCGTCGTCGTCGAAGCGAAGGGCATGCCCAGAAACTGACGCAGCGTCTCGCGGCGCTTGCTGAGGAAGGCCCCGTGCAAGCGGGGCCTTTTTATTTGTGGCCGAACTGACCCTAATCCTGCCGCGCTGGATTGTCCCGGTCGAGCCCGACGGCGCGGTGCTCGAGCGCAGCGCGGTCGTGGTGCGCGCGTCGCGCATCGAGGCCGTGCTGCCCGCGCAGGACGCGCTCGCGAAGTTCGGCGATGCGGAGCTGGTCGAACTGCCCGAGCACGTGCTCCTGCCCGGGTTGGTGAACGCGCACACGCACGCGGCGATGACGCTGATGCGCGGGCTCGCGGACGATCTGCCGCTGATGCGCTGGCTGAACGAGCACATCTGGCCCGTGGAAAGCCGCCACGTCACGCCCGAATTCGTGCGCGACGGGACGCTGCTCGCCTGTGCGGAAATGCTGCGCGGCGGCGTGACCTGCTTCAACGACATGTACTTTTACCCCGAGGCCGCGCTCGAGGCCGCAGCGACCGCCGGCATGCGCGCCGTGGTGGGCATGATCGTGGTCGACTTTCCGACTGCGTATGCGTCCGACCCGGACGATTACCTGCAGAAGGGACTCGCGCTGCGCGATCGCCATCGCGACGACCCGCTCGCAGCGTTCTGTCTTGCGCCGCACGCGCCGTACACGGTGTCCGATGACGCGCTCCGCAAGGTCGCCATGCTTGCGGGCGAGCTCGACGTCCCGGTGCACATCCACGTGCACGAAACCAAGGACGAGGTCGAGCGCTCGGTGGCCGAGCACGGCGTGCGCCCGCTGGAACGCCTGCGCCGATTGGGATTGCTGGGGCCGAATTTGATCGCGGTTCACGCCGTCGACCTCACCGATGACGAGATTTTGTTGCTTTTCCGCCACAATGCCTCAGTGGTTCACTGTCCATCTTCGAACCTGAAACTGGCGAGCGGCTTTGCGCCAATTGCGCGGATTCTCGAGCAAGGCGTCAACCTCGCGCTGGGCACGGACGGTGCCGCGAGCAACAACCGCCTGGACCTTTTCGGCGAGATGCGCCTGGCCGCCCTGCTGGGCAAGGCGGTCGCAGGAAATGCTGAGGCAATACCGTCGCATAGCGCCCTACGGGCCGCGACGCTGGGCGGGGCGACAGCGCTCGGGCTCGAGGGCAAAATCGGCTCGATCGTTGCCGGAAAAGAGGCCGATCTGACTGCGGTGCGTCTGGCGGGGCTCGAGCTCCTGCCCTGCTATGACCCGCTGTCGCATTTGGTCTATGCTGCGGGGCGGGAACATGTCAGCCATGTCTGGGTTCGCGGGCAGTTGCGCGTGGAGGCCGGACAGTTGCCAGATTCCTTGACCACGGGGTTGGAATCGCGCTGTGACTTATGGCAGAATTTGATCAAGCGTGGTCCAGGGTCTTGATACATCGGAATTTTTGGATCATTAAATAAAGTTAGCTCAGAGAGGAATCGGCATGAACAAGAAAATGTGGCTGTCGGTTATCGCAGCTGCGGGCATCGCGCTTTCGGGGGCGTCTTTCCACGTTGCAGCGCAATCGAAGGACGGCCATTGGACCGACGCGGCGGACATGGTCTGGAAGGATGGCTCCGGGATGTGCTGGAAATCGGGCTATTGGACGCCCGCCATGGCCATCGAGGAGTGCGACCCGGATCTCATGCAGAAGCCTGGCGCGCCGGCGCCGATGGCAAAGCCGCGCCCGCGCCCGGTTTCCCAGAAAGTGACACTCGCCGCAGACGTGCTGTTCGATTTCGACAAGTCGGTGATCAAGCCTGAGGGCAAAGCGCGCCTCGACGATCTCGTGTCGAAGATCAGCGACGTCAACCTCGAAGTCGTGATCGCGATCGGTCACACCGACTCGATCGGTAGCGATGCGTACAACCAGAAACTGTCGGTCCGTCGCGCCGAGTCCGTGAAGGCCTACATGGTCTCCAAGGGCATCGCCGCGAACCGGATCTACACCGAAGGCAAGGGCGAGAAGCAGCCGGTCGCCAGCAACAAGACCAAGGATGGCCGCGCGAAGAACCGCCGCGTGGAAATCGAGGTCATCGGCACCCGCAAGTAAGCGTTCTCCGCTCGAAAAAGCCCTGCCTCGGCAGGGCTTTTTTTTTGCCGAACGACGTGGTCGACTAGCGGCCTAGATGACGTCCCTATGGAACGCCCTTTAAACGCCGATCCTGCCGAGCTGGAGAAGTTCAGCCAGCTCGCGCATCGCTGGTGGGATCCGACCAGCGAATTCCGCCCGCTGCACGAGATCAATCCGCTGCGCCTCGAGTGGATCGACGGTATCGCGCGACTCGCCGGGAAGGCGATGCTCGACGTCGGCTGCGGCGGCGGCATCCTTGCCGAAGCCGCCGCGAGGAAGGGCGCGCAGGTGACCGGGATCGATCTGTCGGAGCGTGCCCTCAAGATCGCGCAGCTGCATCTGCTCGAGAGCCGGCTGCCGGTCAGCTACGAGCTGGCCTCGCCGGAGCACTATGCGGAAGCGCATCGCGGTTCGTTCGACGTCGTGACCTGCATGGAAATGCTCGAGCACGTGCCGGATCCGGGACGCACGGTCGCAGCCTGCGCACGGCTCCTGAAACCGGGCGGCCAGGCATTCTTCTCGACGATCAACCGCAATCCGAAGTCCTACCTGTTCGCGATCATCGGCGCGGAATACGTCCTCCGGCTGTTGCCCAAAGGCACGCACGATTACGCGCGCTTCGTCCGGCCTTCCGAGCTGACCGGCTGGTGCCGCCAGGCGGGCCTCGGCCCGGTCGCGCTCAAGGGCATGACCTACAACCCGTTCACGCACGTCTATCGGCTGGGCAGCGATTGCGGCGTGAATTACCTGCTGCACTGCACGCGGACGGCATGAGCGCGGCGCGGGTTCGCGCACTGCTGTTCGATTTCGACGGCACGCTCGCCGACACCGCGGCGGATCTGTGTTCGGCGGTCAACGCCCTGCGCGCCGAGCGGGCCCTTGCGGCGCTGCCGCTCGCCGAGGCGCGGCCGCACGCCTCGAGCGGCGCGCGCGGCTTGCTGCGCGTCGCGTTTGGCCTGACGCCGGAGCACCCCGAGTACGACGCGATGCGCGATGCATTCCTGCGGCACTACGCGGACTGCATGAGCACGCGCACCGTGCTCTTTCCCGGCATCGCGCAGCTGCTCGAGGATCTGTCCGCACGCGGCATCGTCTGGGGCATCGTCACCAACAAGGCCACGCGCTTCACCGAGAGAATCGTCGCCGCGCTCGGTCTGTCACCCGATTGCGTGGTCTGCGGGGATACGACGCCGCATTCGAAGCCGCACCCGGCACCGCTGTTGCACGCCGCGCAGGTCCTGTCGCTTGCGCCGGCGAGCTGCTGGTACGTTGGCGACGATCTGCGCGACATCCAGGCCGCGCAGGCCGCGGGCATGCGCTCGATCGCAGTCGAGTACGGCTATCACGGCGTCGAAAACGGCGGCCCGCACAGCTGGAACGCCGATGCGGTGATTGCCCATCCGCGCGATCTCCTCGCGCAGATCGAGGGCTAGGCGAGGCGGTTGATTTCCGCCCGATCGTCCCGATATGGGACAATGCCGATGCAATACATGGGGGCGACTTGGATTCGACGTGGGTCGCGAAGCAGCACAGGGCATGCCGAGGACCAGTTCCCTCGTAAATCCAGCTGGAAACACATAAACGCCAACGACGAGCGTTTCGCTCTAGCCGCCTAACACCGGCTAGACGCTGCACTGGCTTGCTGATGGGCTAGGCCCCGAAAGGGGTGCAGCGTCATTTACATCAGCCTCTCCGCACGGTCTGGCCGCTTGGCCATGCGGATCCGTCGAAGCGGCTGGCTGAGCGTCAGCCCGCCCGCCGGCGGGCGCGAGGCGAGATCCAAATGGCGAGGCTAAGCATGTAGTCCTGACTGTAGAGGGCTTGCGGACGCGGGTTCGATTCCCGCCGCCTCCACCACTTCATCGGCCACTGCCTGGCGCCGCGCCGGGCGGCCGTATCGAAGGCGATGACGCCGATCGGCCGTGGTTTCGGCGCCAAACGGGCTTTCCCAACTTTCGATAGGCAAGGGACCGGACGATGTCCGCAGGAAAATGCCTGACTGCAGCGATGCTTGAAGTCGGTATGCAGCATCGAC
>Ga0210067_1000085_pt1 | contig 11692 bp, 13 predicted proteins | sample RushMan_ThreeSqB_2_FD_185559 | JGI IMG/M metagenome (GOLD analysis project Ga0210067, IMG submission 185559) | Wetland microbial communities from San Francisco Bay, California, USA, that impact long-term carbon sequestration - RushMan_ThreeSqB_D2... | ecosystem: Environmental > Aquatic > Marine... | reverse complement strand
GGAAGTTGACGGCCTGCAAGCGGAGCTTGACGCTTTCGGATTGCTCGCCGAAGAAGCGCGGCACGAGACTTTCGCTGAAGAGTCGGCGCCGCGCCGTTTCGGAATCGAGGAGCAGCTTGTAGCCCTGCACGGCGGCCTGCAGCGCGTCGCGGCCTACCTCGATGCGCACGCCGAGCCCGCCGACGACGGCGCGGCGCGCGTGCGGCTGCCGACGACCAAGACGGTGATCGCTTCGCACCTGGGCGTCACCAAGGAAACCTTCTCGCGCCTGCTGCGCGAGCTGGCGCAGCTCGGCCTGATCACCGTGGCGCGGCGCGAGATCACGCTGCTCGAGCGCGACCGACTGGCCGAGCTCGCGCGCAACGGACCCCGTCCGCGCTAGGCGGTTGCGGTTCCGCTGCCGCGCGCGCTCGATACGCGTATCCTGCGGCGAGCGCCTTTGACCTGCGTCAAGCGCGGCGCCAGGCCCCTGCTTAGGCTTGATGCAAGGGACGAACAAAACCTGCCGGACCGATGCCGGCACACAAGGAGAGCAATTCATGTTCAAGCACATCCTGGTTCCGACCGACGGTTCGCGCCTGTCGGGCAAGGCGGTGAAGGCCGCCGCCACGCTGGCCAAGAAGCTGGGCGCTCGCTTGACCGGCGTGTACGTGATCCCGCCCTACGTCCCGCCGATGTACGGCGAGGCCGCCGTGTACGTGCCCGAGGTCTCGCCGAAGCGCTACAAGGACCTTGCCGAGAAGGAAGCCAAGAAGGCGCTGGCGGCGATCGACATCGCAGCGCAGGTCGCGGGCGTGCCGTGCAAGACGATGTGGGTCACCAAGGACCAGGCCTGGGACGGCATCATTCGCACGGCACGGTCGCGCAAGTGCGACCTGATCGTCATGGCCTCCCACGGCCGACGCGGGCTGGCCGGATTGCTGCTCGGCAGCGAGACCACCAAGGTGCTGACGCACTCCAAGGTGCCGGTGCTCGTCTGCCGCTAGGCGCGCGCCCGTGTCGCACTATCACTACCTGACGATCGAGCAGCGCGAGCGGCTCGACGCCGAAATGCGCGCACGCATCGCGACGCTGCTCGGCGATATCGTGCGGGGCCTGCGCCGCTCGATGCATCCCGAGGCGGCGGGCCTCGCCGATCGGCTCGAAACCGGCGACGACGCGGCAGTAGCCGACCTCGAGACCGCGCTCGAGATCGCGGCGCTCGAGCGCGAAGGCGCGGAGTTGCGCGAGATGCGCGCGGCGCGCGCGCGTCTGCACACGCCGGACTACGGCGTGTGCGCGGACTGCGGCGCGGACATCCCGTACGCACGCCTCGAGATCACGCCGGCCGCGACGCGTTGCGTCGGCTGTCAATCGCGCAGCGAGCGCACGCAGGGCACCGGCGTCGCGCCGACGCTCTAAGGCGCGCTGGCGTTGCTGCCCGCGCAGCGCGCGGGCGCCCCGGATACACTAGACGGGGCATGCAATACAAGGACTACTACAAGAACCTCGGCCTCGCGCGCGGCGCGAGCGACGAGGACATCAAGAAGGCGTACCGGCGCCTGGCGCGCAAGTACCACCCGGACGTGTCCAAGGAAAAGGACGCCGAGGAGCGGTTCAAGGAAATCGCCGAAGCCTACGAAACGCTGAAGGATCCGCAGAAGCGCGCGGCCTACGACGCGCTCGGCGCGCATCGCAGTGGCGAGCGGTTCCGCCCGCCGCCCGACTGGTTCGACCGCTTCCACGTGCACGCGGAGGGCGACCCGGGCGGCATCGATCTGGCAGACCTGTTCGCCTCGTTCGGCGGCATGGGCGGGATGCGCGGCATGGGCGGCGCACGCGGCTTTCAGGGCTTTGGCGGCAGGGGCTCCACGCAGCGGCGCGGCGGCGCGTTGCGCGGGCAGGATCTGGAAGCACGCGTGGTGCTCGGCCTGGAGGACGCGGCACGCGGCACCGAGGCGACGCTGCAGGTCGGCGGGCAGGAGATGCGGGTGCGCATCCCGCGCGGCACGACCGACGGCCAGCGCCTGCGCCTGCGCGGCAAGGGCGGGCCCGGCGCCGGCGGAGGACCCGCCGGCGACCTGTACCTCACGGTCGCGCTGCGCGCGCACCCGCGCTTCCGCGCCGACGGGCACGACCTGAGGATCGAGGTGCCGCTCGCGCCCTGGGAAGCTGCGCTCGGCGCGACGGTCGAGATCCCGACCCTCGATTCGCGCGTCACGCTGAAGATCCCACCGGGCTCGAAATCCGGGCAACGCCTGCGCCTGAGCGCGCAGGGCCTGCCGAAGCCCGCCGGCGGCGCCGGAGACCTCTACGCGGAGCTGATCATCACCCTGCCCGGCACGCTGTCCGCACGCGAGCGCGAGCTCTACGAGCAGCTGCGCGAGGCGTCGCAGCTCGATCCGCGCGCGCACCTCAGCTAAGGCACTCGGCCGGCCGCGTTCACGGCAACGCTAGAAGCAGAGCACCCCGCTGCGGATGCCTTCGGCGACCGCGCCCGCATTGGCGAGCCCGAACAGGCCGAAGCCGAGCACCACGCCGCCCGCTGCGAGCCGCACGCCGCGCCGCGCGGCAAAGCTGCGCAGGCGCGCCGCAGCGAGTCCGGCCGCGAGCAGGTTCGGCAACGTCCCCAGGCCGAAAGCCGCCATCGCGAGGGCACCGCGCGCGGGGCTGCCGGCGAGCACCGCAACCGCGAGCGCACCGTAGACCAGACCGCAGGGAATCCAGCCCCAGACCAGTCCCGCGGCGGCGCTTTGCGGCAGCGTGCGCGCGGGCAGCAGCCGCGCGGCGAGCGGCTGCAGGCGCCGCCACAGCGGCGCGCCGATCGCCTCGATGCGCGCGAGCCAGGCGCTCGCGCCTGCGAGGGTGAGGCCGACCAGGATCAGCATCAGGTTGGCAATCACATAGAGCGCGACCTGCCAGGACAGCGCGCCGGCGACGTAACCACCGGCGCCGCCGAGCGCGCCGGCAACCGCGCCGGCGAGCGCGTAGCTCGTAATCCGTCCGGCGTTGAACGCGAGCTGGCGTGCGAGTTCGCGCCACGGCGACGTGCGCCGCGCCTGCACGACGACGGTCGCCTTCGCACCGCGGCTGCCGAACGCGCCGAAGGCGCTCACAATCCCGCCGCACATGCCGAGACAATGCACCCCGGACAGGAAGCCGGTGACGAGCATGGCTGCCGGCAGCGCCCAGAACGCGGCGGTGAGCGCGTCCAACTCAGATGACCTTCGAGTAGCGCTCGCGCTCCCGGGTGGCGCGCAGGTACTTGTCGAACGCCATGCACACCGCGCGCACGAGCAACCGCCCGCGCGGCGTGACCACGATCCAGTCTGGCTGCAGCTCGACCAGGCCCTCGTCGGCGAGGCGCGCGAGATCTTGCAGCTCGCGGGCAAAGTACGTCTTGAAGTCGATCAGGTAGGCATCCTCGATCGATTCGATCGACAGGCGGAAATTGCAGGCGATCGCCTGGATCACCGCGCGGCGCAGCAGGTCGTCCTGCGTGAGCTCGATGCCGCGCCACACCGGCAGGCGCCCCTCGTCGAGCGCGGCGTCGTATTCCTCGAGCGTCTTGTAGTTCTGGTAGTACGTCGGCCCGATGCGACTGATCGAAGACACGCCGAAGCCGATCAGATCGGACTCCGGGTGGGTTGAATAGCCCTGGAAGTTGCGCTGCAGCCGTCCCTGGCGCTGCGCCACCGCGAGCTCGTCGTCCGGCTTGGCGAAATGGTCCATGCCGATATAAAGATACCCCGCGCGCGTGAGGCGCCCGATCGCCAGCGTGAGGATCTCGAGCTTGGTTTCGGGCGCGGGCAGTTCGGCCGGACGGATGCGGCGCTGCGGGCGGAACGCGCGCGGCAGGTGCGCGTAGTTGTAGAGCGCGATGCGGTCGGGGGACAACGCCAGAACCTTGTCGAGCGTGCCCGAGAAGCTCTCCAGGGTCTGCTTCGGCAGGCCGTAGATCAGGTCCAGGTTGACCGAGCGAAAGCCGTTGGCGCGCGCCTCCTCGATCACGCGGCGCGTCACGTCCTCGCTCTGGATGCGGTGCACCGCCTGCTGGACTGCAGCATCGAAATCCTGCACCCCGATCGAGACGCGGTTGAAGCCGAGCCCGGCGAGGAAGGCCATGCGCCCGGCCTCGACGCGCCGTGGATCGACCTCGATCGAGCACTCGCAATCCGGCTCGGATTCGAACTGGGCGCGCAGCAGACCGGACAGCTCGGCCATCTCGTCGCGGCTGAGGAAGGTCGGCGTGCCGCCGCCCCAGTGCATCTGGCAGATGCGGCGGTCTTCGCCGAGGAGCGCGCCGATGCGTGCGATCTCGGTGCCGAGGCTCTTGATATACTTGGCCGACTTCGAATGGCCGCGCGTGACGATCTTATTGCACGCGCAGTAGTAGCACAGCGTGTTGCAAAACGGGATGTGCACGTACACGGACAGCGGCTGCGTGATGCCACCGATATTGCGCTTGGCGATCCAATGCCGGCACTCCGACTCCCCGAACGCTTCGACGAACCGGTCTGCGGTCGGGTACGAGGTATAGCGCGGCCCGCTGACGTCGTGTCGTCGTATCAGTACGGGGTCGATGACCAGATCGGAGGTGGGGTGGCTCATAGGTACGCGTCAGAAGCCGTTCGGCGATCCACAGCGGATACGGTACGCGGCCGCGCATTGAGGCACTTGACCTGAGTCAAGAGGAAGCAGGCGCCGATGCCCGACACGGAGAATAACGCCCGCCAAGCCGGCACCGCCGCGGCGCCGCGCTGGTTCACGCCGACCACGCTCGCGGTCGCGCTCGGCATCATCGCGATTCTCGTCATCCTAAACGTCGCAGCACTCACCATGGGTGCCGAGTATCCCTGGCTGACGGCGACCGACGCGGTGGCCGATCTCGCGGTGCTCGCCGCAGGCGCGGTGCTGTTCGTGCGCCTCGGGCTGTCGATCGGCGCCGAGTCGGCGCGCATGCTGGACGCGTTGGACGAGGCCACCACGCGCCTGGGCGCAATCGTCGAGACCGCGATGGATCCGATCATCACGGTCGATGAGACGCAGCGCATCCTGCTGTTCAACCGTGCGGCCGAGCAGGCGTTCGGCTGCGCCCGGGGCGATGCGATCGGCGAGCGGCTCGAGCGCTTCATCCCGGCGCGCTTCCGCGCGGCGCACCGGCGCCACGTCGAGGACTTCGGACGCACCGGGGTCACCAACCGGCGCATGGGCGAGAACATCGTGCTCTGGGCCCTGCACGCGGATGGCCGCGAGTTCCCGATCGAGGCCTCGATTTCGCAGACCGGAACCGGTGCCGGGCATTTCTACACCGTGATCCTGCGCGACATCACGCGGCGCAAGGAGATCGAGGATGCGCTGCGCCGCCAGCAGGACGAGCTGCGCGAGCTCTCGGCGCGCGTGCTCGAGGCACGCGAGGAGGAAAAGTCGCTGATTGCACGCGAGCTGCACGACGAGCTCGGCCAGCTGCTCACCGCGCTGAAGATGGACGTCGCCTGGCTGCGCGAGCGCCTGCCCCCGAACGCCCCGGAGACCGCGGCCAAGGTCGAGCAGATGAACGCGGTGCTCGATCAGACCGTCGGCTCGGTGCGGCGCATCTCGGCTGATCTGCGACCGCTGATGCTTGACGACCTCGGGCTCGCCGACGCGGCGTGCTGGCTGGTCGAGGAATTCGCGCGCCACTCGGGCGTCGAGTGCGCGCTCGAGATCGCCCCCGACGCGAATTTCGCCGCCCTCGAGCGCAGCACGGCCAATGCCGTGTACCGCGCGCTGCAGGAGTCGCTCACCAACATCGGACGCCACGCGCGGGCGAAGCGCGCCTGGGTGATGCTGCGCATCGAAGACGGCACGGTCCAGCTCGAGGTCGAGGACGACGGGTGCGGCATCGACCCCGGCGACATCGCCAAGTCGCGCTCGCTCGGCCTCAAGGGGATGCGCGAGCGAGCGCTCTACCTTGGCGGCGGCTGCGAGGTGTCGCGCGCGCCGCGCGGAGGCACCCGCCTGCGGCTGCGTGTGCCGGCGGGCGGCTCGCCGAAGAGCGCGCCATGATCCGCGTCCTGCTCGCCGACGATCACCAGCTGGTGCGCGACGGCCTCAAGGGCATCCTCGGCGCGGCGAGCGGCATCGAAGTCGCGGCCGAGGCCGCGAGCGGCGACGAAGCGCTCGCGCTGGTGCGCGCACAGGCCTTCGATCTCGCCCTGCTCGACCTGTCGATGCCGGGTCTGTCCGGCATCGACCTGATCAAGCGCCTGCGGCTCGAGCGTCCCGGGCTGCGCATCCTGGTGCTGTCGATGCACGGCGAGCAGCAGTACGCGGCACGCGCGCTGAAGGCCGGCGCCGCCGGCTATCTCACCAAGGACACCGCGGCCGAGCAGCTCGTCTCCGCCCTGCGCAGGGTCGCCGGCGGCGGCGTGGCGATCAGCGAGGCCACCGCCGCGAGCCTGCTGGAGAGCGCGCGCGGCGGCGACGTGCCGCTCCACAGCCTGCTCTCGGACCGCGAGTTCGAGGTCTTCCGCCTGCTCGCCGCGGGCCGCACGCCCACCGAGATCGCCGAGCGGCTGCACCTGTCGGTCAAGACCGTCAGCACCCACAAGGCGCGCCTGCAGCAAAAGCTGAACGTTGCGAGCACCGCCGAGCTCGTGCGCTACGCGCTCGAGCACGGTCTGCTGTAGGCAGGGGTCAGACCCCCAAGGGGTCAGACCCCCTTTTCGATCATCGACGGCAGCAAGTTATCCACAGGGGTCTGACCCCTTTTCTTGGTTTTTGACCTAGGTCAGACTTTTCTGACCCCCAGGATCAGGCGCCGCCGATACCGCGTGGCCGGCCGCAAGGGGAGACTGGCGCCATGACCCCGATCGAACTTCGACCGCCGGAAGCGCCCGCGATGCGCGTGTTCCTGGTCGAGGATTCGCCGCTGGTCATTGAGCGTCTGCAGGCCATGCTGGCCGGCATCGACGGCATGCAGGCGGTGGGCGTCGCGTCGACCGCGCAGGGCGCGATCGACGGGATCCGCAGCGTACGGCCGGACGTGGTGGTGGTCGATCTGCGCCTCGCCGAGGGCAGCGGCCTCGATGTGGTGCGCGCATTGCGCGCCCAGTGTGCAGAAGACCCGGCCCGCGAGGCCATCGCGATCTACATGCTGAGCAATTTCACCGAGGCGCCGTATCGCCGCCTCGCCGAGCGCCTCGGCGTACAGGGATTTTTCGACAAGAGCACCGAATTCGAGCGCGTGCGCGACGTACTGAGTGCGCATGCGCAGAGCATCCGGGCTGACCGGATGCATTGAGTGACCGCGGGACCCAGGAGGGGAGTGATCATGAACACAGTAAACGCAGCCAGGCCGGCATCGAAAGTCGTTGCATTGCACAGCGTGGACACGACGGCGATGCGCAAGTTCGAAGTCACCTGCTCGAGCTGCAATTTGCGCGAGCTCTGCCTGCCGAAGGGGCTGGCGGACGAGGACATGTCCCGGGTCGAGCGCATCGTCTACGCACGCCGGCGGGTGCGTCGCGGCGAAGCGCTGTTCAACGCGGGCGACGTGTTCCACTCGGTCTACGCGGTGCGCAGCGGCTTTTTCAAGACGACGCTCTTGAACGAGGACGGGCGCGAGCAGGTCACCGGCTTCAACATGCCGGGCGAACTGATCGGCATGGACGGCATCGGCACCGGCAGCTATCACGGCAACGCCGTGGCGCTCGAGGATTGCGAGGTCTGCGTCCTGCCCTTTTCGCTCATCGAGGAGCTCGGGCGCGAGATCCCGCTTGTGCAGCGCAACCTGCACTCGGTGCTGTCGCGCGAGATCGTGCGCGACCACGGCGTCATGATGCTGCTCGGCTCGATGCGCGCCGAAGAGCGCCTCGCGGTGTTCCTGCTGAATCTCTCCAAGCGCTTCGTGCGCCGCGGCTACTCGCCGTCGGACTTCCACCTGCGCATGACGCGCGAGGAGATCGGCAGCTACCTGGGGCTGAAGCTCGAGACCGTGAGCCGGCTGTTCTCGAAGTTCCAGGAAGACCGCCTGATCGATGTCCAGCAAAAGCACGTGCGCATCCGCGACATCAAGGGCCTCGAGCAGGTGCTTGGCGGCAAGCACTGAAGCACCAGGACCCAGCGTTCAAATCTCGATCGTCTGCCCCGCGCGCGCGACCCCCAGCGCCTCGGCCGGCCAGCCGAGGTCCTGCTCGATCCGCTCGCGAAGCGCCTGCGCCGCGAGCGGCTCGCCGTGCACCACCCAGGTCGCCCCGGGCGGCGCATGCAACTTGCCGAGCCAGCCGAGCAGCGCCGTCTGGTCGGCGTGCGCCGACAGCCCGCCGATGGTGTGGATGCGCGCACGCACCGGAACGGCCTCGCCGAAGATGCGCACCGTTTTCGCCCCATCGACGATCCGGCGCCCGAGCGTACCCGCGGCCTGGAAGCCGACGAACACGACCGCGCACTCCCGGCGCGGCAGGTTGACCTTGAGGTGGTACTTGATGCGCCCACCTTCGCACATTCCGCTCGCCGAAAGGATCACCGCGCCGGCGCGGATGCTGTTGATGCGCATGGAGTCCTCGACGTCCTCGGTGAAGCGGATGTCGGTGCCGCCGTGCTTGTCCTGCAGCCAGGCCGTCAGGCGCGCCGTTTGCCGGTCGTGCAGCTCCGGGTGCTCGAGCGTGATGCGCGTCGCGGCGACCGCCATCGGCGAGTCGACATAGACCAGCGGCGGACACACGCGCCCGCTGCGGCAGAACTCGGACATGACATAGAGAATGTCCTGCGTACGCCCGACTGCGAACGCGGGGATCACGACGTTGCCGCCGCGCTGCTCGAGCGTCTCCTCGAGCACGCCAGCGAACTCCTCGAGCGTCGCCCTGCGGTCGCGGTGGTTGCGGTTGCCGTACGTGGATTCGACCAGCAGGAGATCGGCCTCCGCGATCGGCGTCGGATCGCGCACGATCGGGTGTCCCGGCTGGCCGAGATCGCCCGAGAACACGATGCGCCGCTCGCGCCCGTCCGCGCGCACGCGAATCTCGAGGATCGCCGAGCCCAGGATGTGCCCCGCGTCGCGAAACCGGCAGCGCACCGACGCGTGCGGCGAGAGCTCGCTGTCGTACTCGACCGGCAGCAGGCGTTTCAGGCTGTCGCGCGCCTGCTGCACGGTGTACAGCGGCGCCAGCTCGCGCCCGCGACCGCGCCGGAAGCGGCCGCGGTTCTCGCGCTCGACCTCCTTTTCCTGCAGGTAACCGCTGTCGGGCAGCATCACCCCGAGCAGATCGACTGTCGCAGACGTGGCATAGACCGCGCCGCGAAAGCCCAGCGCCACCAGGCGCGGGATCAGCCCGGAATGGTCGATATGGGCGTGCGACAGCAGGACGAAGGCGATCTCGGACGGATCGAAGCCGAAGGCGCGGTTGCGCTGCGCCGCGCCTGTGCGCCCGCGCCCGCCGCCCTGAAACATGCCGCAGTCGATGAGGAACTTGATCTCGCCGGTGTCGACGAGGTAGCACGAGCCGGTCACTTCGCCGGCCGCGCCCAGAAAGGTCAGCTGCACGCCGCGGCTATTTCTTGAATTCGTAGTGCGAGAGGTTTAGGTACGCGGCGATGTCGTCGAGGTCTTCGAGCGTGAACGGGCGGCCGGTCAGCGCGGCGCGCATCGCCACCTGGCTGCGCAGCTCGGCGAGCGAATGCACGATCGAGCGTTCGCGCGGGCGCTCGTGCAGCCGCTCATAGTGGCAGCCGCCGCAGTGCGTCTCGTAAAGCGACTTGCCCCGCGCGGGGTCCGGGGACTGCGCCGCCGCGTTGCCCGCACCAAGCGCGAGCACGAAGGCGAGACCAAGTGTGCGCATCATTCGAGTGTCATCCCCTGTCGTCGTGTTCGGCCGCCATGGCGCATGGCGCCCTTTCAGCGATTCACCTCGCGCGGCGTGCGCTGCAGGAAGCAGGTCAGCGCGCTCGAGGCCGCGGCAAAGGCCCAGCACAGGAAGAACCCGACGCTGTAGACCCCGAGCCGGCTGAGCGTCGTCGGTTCGCCGAACAGGTACAGCTCCTGCGGATCGAACACGGTGAAGAATAGTACCTCGCCGATGCCGCCGACGATGAACGACGGCCACAGTATCCAGATCGCCCGTCTCATCTCCCGTCCTCCTTTCCGAGCACGAACGGCCTCAGGTCGCCCGACCAGGTACCGGCAATGCGCCAGCCGCCTTGCGGATCCTCGATCGATACCCGCCAGTGTCCACGCGGCAGCGGCGAGAGCGCTGTTTCGTAGCGACCGTCGGCCGCGCGCGCGAGGCGCAAGCGCATGTCGTGCCCCGCGCGCGTCGCGTGCGCAAGCTGCACGAAAAGCGCTGCCGGCGGCGCGCCCGGCAGCGTCCCGCTGAGGCGCAGCACGAGGCGCCCCGGCGCCGGCTCGAGGTGCGCGGCGAGCCCGAGCCGACGAGCGGCTTCCTCGCGCTCGATGACCCGGTTGATCGCGAGACCCTGTTTGTAGTAGTCCTCGGCGACGAGTCCGTCGGCGCTCGACACCGCAAGCCAGGCCGTGACGACGCCGGCGACGACGACCGCCGCGGGTCCCGCCATCAGGATCCAGGGCCAGGGTTCTCGATACCAGGGGCGCTCGCTCAGAACGGACTCCGCTTGCATCGCATCATCTCACGATAAAAATACTCTTCTCGCGCACCGCGATCGCGGCGTCGTCCACGGCCTGCACGTCGATCGTGATCGGGTGCTTGCCGGGTTTCACCTGCGCCGGCGCGACACGCAGCTTCACCGGCACGAGGCGCGCCGAGGCGCCGTCGACCTCATACACCGGGTCGCCGACCAGGGTCAGGCTCGGCAGCCCTTCGGCACTCAGCCTGAAGCGGCGCGCGGTTTCCTGGGTGTTCATCAGCTGCACGCGGTAGACGTTCTCGATCAGTCCGCCCTCGACCTCGCGCGCGATCGCCGCCCGATCGCGGATGATGTCCACCTTGAGCGGTACTCGCGCGTACAGCGCATACGCGCCGGCGAAGATGATCGCCCAGAGCACCGCGCTGTACACGAGGATGCGCGGCCGGAACACGCGCCGCCACATCGCGCGCGAGCCGAGCTTGTTGTCGAGTGCGTGCTGGGTCGAATAGCGGATCAGGCCGCGCGGGTAGCCCATCTTGTCCATGACCTGATCGCAGCCGTCGATGCAGGCCGCGCAGCCGATACATTCGTATTGCAGCCCCTCGCGGATGTCGATGCCGGTCGGGCAGACCTGCACACAGATGCCGCAGTCGACGCAGTCGCCGAGCGATCCCTTGTCGCGCCCCCGTGCACGGCCGCCGCGCGGCTCGCCGCGCGCGCCGTCGTAGGTGATGATCAGCGTGTCGCGGTCGAACATCGCGCTCTGGAAGCGCGCGTAGGGGCACATGTACTTGCAGACCTGCTCGCGCATCCAGCCGGCATTGCCGTAGGTGGCGAAGCCGTAGAATAGAATCCAGAACGTCGCCCAGGGCCCGGCCTCGAGGCTGAGCACGTCGCCACCGAGCGGCCGGATCGGCGTGAAATAGCCGACGAAGGTGAATCCGGTCCACAGCGCGAGCGCGATCCAGACGGCGTGCTTGGCCGCCTTGAGGGCGAACTTTTTTGCGCCCAGATCGCCGCGATCGAGCCGGATCCGCTGGTTGCGGTCGCCCTCGATCCTGCGCTCGATCCACAGGAAGATCTCGGTGTAGACCGTCTGCGGGCAGGCGTAGCCGCACCATAACCGGCC
>Ga0210067_1000084_pt1 | contig 12099 bp, 10 predicted proteins | sample RushMan_ThreeSqB_2_FD_185559 | JGI IMG/M metagenome (GOLD analysis project Ga0210067, IMG submission 185559) | Wetland microbial communities from San Francisco Bay, California, USA, that impact long-term carbon sequestration - RushMan_ThreeSqB_D2... | ecosystem: Environmental > Aquatic > Marine... | reverse complement strand
CGCCGGTCCGGGCGCGAACCTCGTCATGGCCTTGGGCTGGGCCGTCCTTTTTCACCTCGCGCCGCTGCTGCCGTCGTTTTTCGAGGTGCCACTGGTTCTGATGTCGCTTGCGGGTATTCGCGTGAATCTGGTGCTGATGTTTCTCAACCTGCTGCCGATCCTGCCGCTCGACGGCGGCCGCATCGTGGCGAGCCTGCTTCCCGGACGCGCCGCATGGCAGTACGCGAAACTCGAGCCCTGGGGCTTGCCCGTGATCGTCCTGCTGCTCATGACGGGCACGCTGGGCACCGTGCTCAGGCCGCTGGTGGTCGTTTCCGAATCCCTCCTGCGTTAAGCGTCGATGTACGAACCTCGCGTCCTGTCCGGCATGCGTCCCACCGGAAGCCTGCATCTGGGGCATTACCACGGCGTACTCAAGAACTGGATCCGGCTGCAGGCCGAGTATCCCTGTCTGTATTTCGTCGCTGACTGGCACGCGCTGACCACCGACTATGAAAGTCCCGGGCAGGTGCAGAAAAACGCCTGGGACATGGTCATCGACTGGATCGCGGCAGGTGTGGATCCGGCACAGGCGACCTTGTTCGTTCAATCGCACATTCCCGAGCACGCGGAGCTGCACCTGCTGCTGTCCATGATGACGCCGCTCGGCTGGCTGGAGCGCGTGCCGACCTACAAGGACCAGCAGGAGCGGCTCACCGACCGGGATCTCTCGACCTACGGCTTTCTCGGCTACCCGCTGCTGCAATCCGCGGACATCCTCATTTATCGCGCGAAGTACGTTCCGGTCGGCGAGGATCAGGTGCCGCACGTCGAGTTCACACGCGAGATCGCGCGCCGGTTCAACCACCTCTACGGGCGCGAGGCGGGCTTCGAGGACAAGGCGAAGGCGGCGGTGAAGAAGATGGGCTCGAAGAAGGCACGCCTGTTCTCGGAGCTGCGCGCCAAGTACCTCGAGCAGGGCGATGCCGAGGCCTTGCAGCGCGCCCAGGCGCTGCTCGACGAGCAGCAGAACCTGCCCCGCGGCGACCGTGAGCGGCTCTACGGTTGGCTCGAAGGCAGCGGCAAGAAGATCCTGGTCGAACCCGACGTGCTGCTCACCGAGGCGTCCCGCCTGCAGGGGCTCGACGGGCAGAAAATGTCCAAGTCCTACGGCAACGCGATCGCGCTGCGCGAAGCACCCGAATCCGTGGAGAAGAAGATCCGCACGATGCCGACCGACCCGGCGCGCGTGAAGCGCAGCGATCCGGGAACGCCGGAGCGCTGTCCGGTCTGGTCGCTGCACCAGGTGTACTCGGACGAGGCGCGCAAGGACTGGGTGCGTCAGGGCTGCACGAGCGCGGGGATCGGCTGCCTGGAATGCAAGCAGCCGATCGTGGATGCGGTGCAGGCCGAGCTCGCGCCGATGCGCGAACGCGCGCAGATCTACCTCGACGACCCCACACTGATTCGCAACATCGTCGCCGACGGCTGCGATCGCGCGCGCCGCCTGGCAACCGAAACGATGCGCGACGTTCGCGAAGCGCTCGGTCTGGCGTACGCCTGAGTCGCATGACGCCGACGCTGCAGATCGAGAGTCCCACGCCGCCGGCGACGCTGTACGGCGAGCCGATGATCGAGCTGCCGCGCGACCTGTACATCCCTCCGGATGCGCTGGAGATCGTGCTCGAAGCCTTTCAGGGGCCGCTCGATCTGCTGCTCTACCTGATCCGCAGGGAAAACCTGAACATACTCGACGTGCCGATGGCGCCGCTCACACGACAGTACCTCGCCTACGTCGAGGCGATGCGTGCGCGCAATCTCGAGCTTGCTGCCGAATATCTGGTGATGGCCGCGATTCTGATGGCGATCAAGTCGCGCATGCTGCTGCCGCGCCCGCCGGCACAGGCGGCCGAGGAAGAGGATCCCCGTGCGGAGCTGGTGCGCCGGCTCCTGGAATACGAGCGCATGAAACAGGCGGCGCAGGCGCTCGACCAACTGCCGCAGGTCGGTCGCGATGTCGTCGCGGTTTCGGTGTGGATCGAGAGGACGGTCATCGAGCGCCTGCCGGCGATCGATGCGCAGGATCTGGCGGAGGCCTGGCGCCGGCTGCTGCATCGTGCGCGCCTTTCGGCGCATCACCACGTGTCGCGCGAGGAGCTCTCGGTGCGCGAGCACATGAGCGCGATCCTGCGCAGTCTGCGCGAGCACCGCGTGCTGGAGTTCTCCGAGCTGTTCGAACCGGCGCGGGGCGTCGCCGTGCTGGTCGTGAACTTCCTCGCAGTGCTCGAGCTTGCGCGGGAATTGCTCATCGAGATCACGCAGGCGGAATGCTTCGCGCCGATCTACGTAAAATTGTGCGATGCTGAACCCCACTGAAGCCAAGCGGGTGATCGAAGGCGCGCTGCTCGCGACGCCCGAACCGCTGTCGCTCGGCGCGTTGCGCCGCCTGTTCGACGAAGACATCGGCGTGGATACCGTGCGCCGGCTGCTGCACGAGCTGCGCGAGGACTGGGCGGGACGCGCGGTGGAGCTGGTCCACCTCGCGAGCGGCTGGCGCTTTCAAACCCGTCCCGAATTTGAGACCTATGTCGAACGCCTGCAGCCGGAAAAGCCGCCGCGCTACTCGCGCGCAGTGATGGAAACCCTCGCCATCGTCGCCTACCGTCAGCCGGTGACGCGCGGCGACGTCGAGGACATCCGCGGGGTCGCGGTGTCGCCGCAGGTCATCAAGACGCTGGAGGCGCGCGGCTGGATCGACCTGGTCGGACATCGCGAAACGCCCGGTCGGCCGGCCCTGTACGCAACCACCAAGACCTTTCTCGACGATCTCGGGCTGCGCTCGCTCGAGGAGCTGCCGCCGCTCGGGGAAATCGCGCAAACCCTGCAATACGAATCGAACGTCGTTGAAGACCGTGTCCCAGAAAGCCTCGCCGAGTCCGCGCCGGCGAACCAAAGCCCGGCCGAGCCCGAAGATCGGGCCTGAGCCCGGTCCGGCGCGCCTGCAGAAGCTGCTCGCGTCGGCCGGCCTGGCGTCGCGCCGTACCATCGAGGCCTGGATTGTTGCCGGGCGGGTGACGGTCGCCGGCAAGACGGCCACGCTCGGTGACCGGGCGGGGCCACAGGATCGAATCGAAGTCGATGGCCGTCCGGTACGCCTACGGGCGGATGATGCGCCGGTGCGCGTTCTGCTGTATCACAAGCCGGTCGGCGAATTGGTCACGCGCAGCGATCCGGGCGGCCGACCCACCGTCTTTCAGCGCCTGCCGCGGCTGGATCACGGGCAATGGATCGCGATCGGCCGTCTCGATCTCAACACCTCCGGGCTGATGCTATTTACCGACGCGGGCGAGTTGGCCAACCGGCTGATGCACCCGCGCTACGAGGTGGAGCGCGAGTACCTGGTGCGGGTGCTTGGATCGCTCAGCGAGTCCACGCGGCGGCGCCTGCTGCGCGGGGTCCCGCTGGAAGACGGCGAGGCCGCATTCACGCAGCTCGAGCCACAGGGGAGCACGGTCCCCGGCGCGGCCAACCAGTGGTACCGGGCGGTGCTGCGCGAAGGTCGCAACCGCGAGGTGCGGCGCTTGTTCGAGGCGGTGGGCTTGCAGGTCAGCCGCCTGATGCGGGTGCGCTTCGGCGGCGTGCGCCTGCCGCGTGACCTGCATCCCGGGCAGTGGGTCGAGCTGGATCGGCGGCAATGTGCGGCGTTGCTCTCCGCAGCGGCGGATCGGGCGTCGCAGAAGGTTGTTCGAGAGCCGAAATCCTGTTAAACTTCAAAGTCTTTGGCGGCACGTGCGGGTTTGCGTGCCAGCGGGATGGGCTTCGGCCCATTTTTTATTTGCGCGTTGGCAAGACTTGTCAGGGTTGAGCGAAATCGTCGAGCAGGCCGTGGGCGGAATGGGGTTCGAGTGCGTCGACTTCCAGCAGTCGAACCGCGGGCGCCTGCTGCGCGTCTTCATCGACAAGCCGCAGGGGGTGACGGTGGACGATTGCGCCGCGGTCAGCCGGCAGCTCAGCCGCGTCTTCGCGGTAGAAGGTGCCGAGTACGAGCGGCTGGAAGTGTCCTCGCCCGGGCTCGATCGCCCCTTGCGCAAGGCAAGCGATTTTCGGCGCTTTGCCGGACAGCGCGTCGAGGTGCGCATGCGGGAGCGTGACGCATCCGGTCGGCGCCGCTATGCCGGCGTGCTGCTGAACTGCGATGAACAGGCCGCCACGATCGAGGTCGACGGACAGTCCGTCAGCCTGCCGTTGGCGAACATGGACCGGGCCCGGCTGGTGCCCGACCTGTGAACGGAATGGAGCGATAGACAGATGAGCCGAGACCTTCTCATGCAGGCCGACGCGCTCGCGCGCGAGAAGAACGTCGACAAGGACGTGGTCTTCGCAGCGCTCGAGTTCGCCCTGGCGTCGGCGACGAAGAAAAAATACTCGGACGACATCGACGTACGCGTCGCGATCGATCGAGCAAGCGGTGATTACTCGCCGTTTCGTCGCTGGCAGGTGGTGGACGACGGTGCCCTGGAGTTTCCCGAGCGCCAGATTGCGCTCTCCGCAGCGCAGCAGCGCGACCCCAACCTCAAGCTCGAGGATTTCATCGAGGAGCCGCTGGAGCCGGTGGAATTCGGCCGCATCGGCGCGCAAGCGGCGAAACAGGTCATCCTGCAGCGCATCCGCGACGCGGAGCGCGAGCAGATCCTGAACGAATTCCTGTCGCGCGGCGACGAGCTGGTGACCGGCACCATCAAGCGCATGGAACGCGGCAACGCGATCGTCGAGTCCGGGCGGCTCGAGGCGCTGCTGGCGCGCGATCAGATGATCCCGAAAGAGAATCTTCGCGTCGGCGATCGCGTGCGCGGCTGGGTGATGAAGATCGACCGCACGGCCCGCGGGCCGCAGCTGCTCCTGTCGAGGACCGCGCCACAGTTCATCATGAAGCTGTTCGAGCTCGAGGTGCCAGAAATCGAGGAAGGTCTGCTGGAGATCAAGTCCGCGGCGCGCGACCCGGGCGTACGCGCGAAGATCGCGGTGCAGTCGAACGACCGCCGCATCGATCCCATCGGAACCTGCGTGGGCATGCGCGGCTCGCGCGTCCAGGCGGTGACCCAGGAGCTCGCCGGCGAGCGGGTCGACATTATCCTGTGGTCGGCGGATCCGGCCCAGTTCGTGATCGGCGCGCTTGCGCCGGCAGAGGTTTCATCCATTGTCGTCGACGAGGAAAAGCACGCAATGGACGTCGTGGTGGATGAGGAGAATCTCGCGATCGCGATCGGCCGCAGCGGGCAGAATGTGCGCCTCGCCTCCGAGCTCACCGGCTGGCAGATCAACCTGATGACCGAGGACGAGTCGAACCGCAAGCAGCAAGAGGAGGGTGCGCGGGTCAAGGCGCTGTTCATCGATCGGCTCGACGTCGACGAGGAAGTTGCGGATATCCTTGCCCAGGAAGGCTTTTCGACGCTGGAGGAAATCGCGTACGTCCCGATCAATGAGTTGCTGGAGATCGAGGCATTCGACGAGGACACGGTGAACGAGCTTCGCAATCGCGCGCGCAACGCGCTTCTCGTGGCGGCCATCGCGAACGAGGAGAAGGTCGAAGGGGTCGATCCCGAACTCCTGCGCCTCCAGGACATGGACACGCAACTCGCGGCCAAGCTGGCCGAAGCGGGCGTGCGCACGCGTGACGATCTCGCCGATCTTGCCGTGGACGAGCTTGCCGAGCTGACCGGCCTAGAGGAAGAGCGGGCCAAGAACCTGATCATGGCCGCCCGGGCGCATTGGTTTGCCGAGGAAGCGGCCGGAGAAGCGGCCGGACAAGGGGAGGCGCACTGACGTGGCACAGACGAGCGTTGCCCAATTCGCGAGCGAGCTGAAGGTTCCGCCTTCGGTTCTGCTTGAGCAGCTACGTGCGGCAGGCGTCGATAAACGCGTGCCGGAGGACGCGCTGAGCGAACACGACAAGTCGCGGCTGCTGGATTACCTGCGGCGCTCGCATGGCGCCGAAGAGCCGAAGACCAAGATCACGCTGACGCGTAAGCAGACGAGCGAGATCCGCAAGGCCGATGCGACTGGCAAGACGCGCACCGTCCAGGTGGAGGTACGCAAGAAGCGGGTATTCGTAAAGCGCGACCCGACGGAAATCGCCGCGGCCGCGGTGGCGGCGGAAGCCCCCGCGCTGGCGCCGGCACCGGAACCGGCGCCTGCGAAGGCGCGCGGCGCCGGTGCCGGCGGCGTCGACGAGCGCGAGCGCGAGCTGCGCCAGGCCGAGGCCGACCGGCAGCGCCAATTGGCCGACATTCAGGCGACCGAGCTGCGTGAAAAGCAGGAGCGCGAGCGGCGCGAGGCCGAGCAGCGCCAGCAGGAGCGTCAGGCGCAGACTGCGGCGAAGGAAGCCCCCGCGGCAGCCGCACCCGCGACGACCGACGGCACCCTGCATGCGCCGAAGCCGAAAGGCGAAGAAACCAAGGGCGAGCGGCGCGGCAAGAAGCCGAGGCCTGCGACGATCATGCGCGACGATTCGGCGCGCCGGCGCACGATGAAGACACGCGGCGACATGGGCGGCGGCGTTGCCGGCTGGCATGCGCGCGGCGTCGGTCGGCAGCGCGCAGCGGCGACCAGCGCCGAGAGCACGACGTTTACCGCCCCAACCGAGCCCGTGGTGCGCGAGGTGGCGGTGCCCGAAACCATCACCGTGGCCGAGCTGTCGCACAAGATGGCAGTCAAGGCGGCCGAGGTGATCAAGGCGCTGATGAAGCTCGGCACGATGGCCACGATCAACCAGGTCCTGGACCAGGAAACGGCCATGATCGTGGTCGAAGAGATGGGTCACAAGGCGAAACCGGCCAAGCTGGAAGATCCCGAGGCCTACCTGAGCGAAGCCGAGCCGCATGTCGAGGCGCCGGTGCTCCCCCGACCCCCGGTGGTCACCGTCATGGGACACGTCGACCACGGCAAGACGTCGCTGCTCGATCACATCCGGCGGACCAAGGTGGCCGCAGGCGAGGCGGGTGGCATTACGCAGCACATCGGCGCCTACCACGTCGAAACGCCGCGCGGCGTCGTCACCTTCCTGGATACGCCTGGCCATGAAGCGTTCACCGCCATGCGCGCGCGCGGCGCGCAGGTGACCGACCTGGTGATTCTGGTGGTCGCCGCAGACGATGGCGTCATGCCGCAGACGATCGAAGCGATCAATCATGCACGCGCGGCGACGGTCCCGCTGGTCGTCGCCATCAACAAGATCGACAAGCCGGATGCGAACGCCGAGAAGGTGAAGCAGGAGCTGCTCGGCCATAGCGTCATACCGGAGGATCTCGGCGGCGATGTGCCGTTCGTTGCCGTGTCGGCAAAGACCGGCCAGGGGATCGACGAGCTTCTCGAGCGCGTGCTCCTGCAGGCCGAGGTGCTCGAGCTCAAGGCGCCGGTCGACGCGCCTGCCAGGGGCGTCATTATCGAAGCGCGGCTGGACAAGGGGCGCGGCCCGGTCGCAACCCTGCTCGTGCAATCGGGAACACTCAAGCGCGGCGACGTCGTGCTGAGCGGCGCCGTATTCGGCCGGGTGCGTGCCATGCTGGACGAAAACGGTCGCCCGACGCAGGTGGCAGGGCCATCGATTCCGGTCGAAATTCAAGGGCTGTCCGGCGTGCCGAGCGCGGGCGATGATGCGACGGTGATCGCCGACGAGCGCAAGGCGCGTGAGATTGCGCTGTTCCGCCAGGGCAAGTTCCGCGACGTGAAGCTCGCCAAGCGTCACTCCGCGAGCCTGGAGAACATCTTCGAACAGATGGGCGAGACCGGCGCGAAGTCGCTGGCGATCGTGCTCAAGGCCGACGTCCAGGGCTCCCAGGAGGCGCTTGCGCATGCCCTCACGCGCCTGTCGACCGAAGAAGTCAAGGTGAACATCGTGCATGCGGCAGTCGGCGGCATTACCGAATCGGACATCAACCTCGCGCTTGCCTCAGGCGCGATCGTCATCGGGTTCAACACGCGCGCGGACGCCACGGCCCGTAAACTCGCCGAAAGCGCCGGCGTACAGCTGCGCTACTACAACATCATTTACGAGGCGGTCGACGAGATCAAAGCGGCGTTGTCCGGCATGCTCGCGCCGGAGCGCAAGGAGCAGGTGCTCGGTCTGGTCGAGGTGCGGCAGGTCTTCAAGATCACCAAGGTCGGCGCGGTGGCGGGTTGCTACGTGCTCGAAGGTCTGGTGCGCCGAAATTCGCAGGTCCGCGTCCTGCGCGACAACGTCGTGATTCATACCGGAGAGATTGAGACGCTCAAGCGCTTCAAGGACGATGTGCGCGAGGTCAAGTCCGGTTTCGAATGCGGCATCTCGATTGCGAATTACGCGGACATCAAGGAAGGCGACCAGTTCGAGGTTTTCGAGATCACGGAGGTCGCCCGCAGCCTTTAGGGCGCAAGGGGCAACGCCCCCGAGCCCGGGCGATGTGGACGCGAAGCGGACGGTATGCGGCGTCGATCGAGTTCCCGGCGAAGCGGGCGGTTGTCGCGGGTGGGCGAGCAGGTCCGCCGTGAGCTCGCCGACATCCTGCGGCGTGACGTACGCGATCCGCGTGTCTCCGGCGTCTCGCTCACGGACGTCGAGGTCTCACCGGACTACGCGCACGCGGTGGTGTTCTTCAGCTGCCTCGACGTGGCCCAAGTTCCCGTGGCGACAGAGGGCCTTGGCCGTGCGGCAGGATTTCTCCGCTCGCAGCTCGCCCAGCGCGTCAAGCTGTATGCGACGCCGGAACTGCGCTTTGTCTATGACGAGTCGATCGAACGCGGCGACCGCTTGAGTCGACTGATCGACGGGCTGCGCGATCCAGACAGTGGTTGAACGCTCCGCGCATCGGCAGCGGCGCGCAGTCCACGGCGTGCTGCTCCTGGACAAGGCGCAGGGAATGACCTCGAACGCCGCGTTGCAGGCGGCTAAGCGCCTGCTTCAGGCGCGCAAGGCCGGTCACTCAGGAACGCTCGATCCGCTGGCGACCGGGCTGCTGCCGGTGCTCTTCGGTGAGGCGACCAAGCTTGCATTCCTGTTGATCGATGCCGACAAGACCTACCTGGCCGACGTACTGCTCGGGACCACGACGACCACCGGCGATGCCGAAGGCGACGTGGTCGAGATGCGGCCGGTGCGCGTGAGCGCAGACGACATCGAGAACGCGTTGCGTCGCTTTCGCGGGGAGATCGAGCAGGTGCCACCGATGTACTCGGCGCTGAAGCGCGCTGGACGTCCGCTGTACGCCTATGCGCGCGCTGGGGAGACCGTCGAGCGTGCGGCGCGGCGGGTGCGGATTCACCAGCTCGAGCTGCTCGGGCGCTCGGCGGACACGCTGCGCATCCAGGTCCGGTGCAGCAAGGGCACCTACATCCGGACGCTGGCCGAGGACATCGGTACGGCGCTCGGGACCGGCGCCAGCCTAAGCGCACTGCAGCGTGTGGCGAGCGGTCCCTGGCAGATCGCGCAGGCAATGACCCTCGACCGGCTCCAGGCGACCCCCGCGCCGGCACGACTGGCCCTGCTGCATCCCCCCGAAGCCGTCCTCGGCGACCTGCCGCGGATCGCCCTGGCGGCCGATGAAGAGACACGTTTTGGCCACGGACAGGCGCGCCCCGGGGCGGGGCGGGCGCCGGGACTGTACGGGGTCTTCGGGTCACTGCACCGGCTGCTCGGCATTGCGGAGATCACGGCCGACGGAACGCTTCATCCACGGCGTCTGCTGCAAGTCGCTGAATCTGCGCAACCGGCTGAAAAACATCGGGAAACCTTGTGATCGGCAGCGCGATTGGGATAAAATCGCGCTTTCCTGAAGGAGAGCTCATGGCGTTGCAAGTTGCGCAGAAGGCGCAAATCGTCCAGCAGTATCAGCGGTCGGCCGGCGATACCGGCTCACCCGAAGTCCAGATTGCCTTGCTCAGTGAGCATATTTCTGCGCTCACTGAACACTTCAAGACCCATGTTAAAGACTTCCATTCGCGACGCGGGCTCCTCCGGCTGGTGAGCCGGCGTCGTAAGCTGCTCGACTATCTCAAGCGTACCGACCCCGGCAAGTATCGGACGCTGATCGAGCAGTTGGGCCTGCGTAAGTAGCCGGGTGTCATGTTAGGTCGTCGGGCGCTCGTCGCGAGGATGAGCGCCTATTGTTTGTTCCGTAGATGCCCGAGGGCTGCGCGTGCTCGGCGGCTGTGCGGGACCCGCTAGAGGAAAAAATCCTTGGAACCCATCAAGAAATCGTTTACCTACGGTGCGCATCAGGTCACCCTCGAAACGGGTGAAATTGCGCGACAGGCGCACGGCGCCGTGCTTTGTTCGATGGACGACACCGTCGTCCTTGCGACCGTGGTTGCAAAGAAGGAACCACGTCCCGGTCAAGAATTTTTTCCGCTGACCGTCGACTATGTCGAGAAAACCTACGCCGCGGGCAAGATTCCGGGCGGGTTCTTCAAGCGCGAGGGCAGGCCTTCGGAGAAGGAGACGCTGACCTGTCGCCTCATCGACCGGCCGATCCGGCCGCTTTTCCCAGATGGCTTCTACAACGAAGTCCAGGTCGTCGCCACGGTGATGTCGCTCGATCCCGAAATCGATTCCGACATTCCGGCGCTGATCGCGGTGTCCGCGGCGCTGACGTTGTCCGGCATCCCGTTCAACGGCCCGATCGGCGCGTGTCGCGTCGGCTACGTGGATGGGGCATACGTTCTGAACCCTACCGCCAGCCAGCTCAAGGACTCGGCGCTCAACCTGGTCGTCGCTGGAACCGAGCACGGCGTGCTGATGGTCGAGTCGGAGGCCCTCGAGCTATCGGAAGACACGATGCTCGGCGCAGTGGTGTTCGGCCACACGGAAATGCAAAAGGCGATCCATGCGATCGACGAGCTGGCTGAGGTCGCTGCCAAGCCGGCCTGGGACTGGAAGCCATTGGCCAATCACGAATCGCTCGTCGAGCGGGTCACGGCGTTGGCGCAGGCAGAATTGGGCGCGGCGTTCGAAATCAAGCAAAAGCAGGCGCGCAATACGCGGCTGTCGGAGATCCGCAAGGAAACCCTGGCCAAGCTGCAGGAAGATGCGCAGTCGCGCGGCGAGACGCTAAACGAGCAGGCGGTCAAGGACCTGTTCTACGAGCTCGAATCGAAGATCGTGCGCGGCAACATCCTGGACGGCGAGCCCCGCATTGATGGCCGCGATACGCGTACGGTGCGACCGATATCGGCGCGTGTCGGCGTGCTGCCGCGCACCCACGGCTCGGCGCTGTTCACGCGTGGCGAGACGCAGGCGCTGGTGACCGTCACGCTGGGGACGGGGCGCGACGAACAGATCATCGATGCGCTGGCGGGCGAGTATCGCGAGCGCTTTATGATGCACTACAACATGCCGCCCTATGCGACGGGCGAAACCGGCCGCGTCGGTTCCCCGAAGCGCCGCGAGATCGGACATGGTCGTCTCGCCAAGCGTGCGCTGGTCGGCCTGCTGCCGTCCGCCGAGGAGTTCGGCTACTCGATGCGTGTCGTCTCCGAGGTCACGGAATCCAACGGGTCCTCGTCGATGGCCTCCGTCTGCGGTGGCAGCCTCGCGCTGATGGATGCCGGGGTCCCCATCAAGGCGCATGTCGCAGGCATCGCGATGGGGCTCATCAAGGAGGGTAATCGCTTCGCGGTGCTCTCCGACATCCTCGGAGACGAGGATCATCTCGGTGACATGGACTTCAAGGTCGCCGGCACGGTCAACGGAATTACCGCATTGCAGATGGATCTGAAGATCGAATCCATCACGAAGGAAATCATGCGGGTGGCGCTCGATCAGGCCCGCGAGGGTCGGCTGCACATTCTGGACGTGATGGCGGGCTCCATCGAGGGATCGCGCACAGAGCTCTCGACCTACGCGCCGCGCATCATCAAGATCAAGATCAATCCGGACAAGATTCGCGACGTGATCGGCAAAGGCGGTGTCGTCATTCGCGGCATTCAGGAGGAAACCGGCACGACCATCGAAATCGAGGACGATGGCGTGGTGAGCATCGCCTGTGTCGCCGCGGAGGGCGGCGAGGCCGCACGTAAGAAGATCCTGGAGCTCACGGCGGACGTTGAGATTGGGAAGGTGTACGAAGGGACCGTGCTACGCCTGCTGGA
>Ga0210067_1000083_pt1 | contig 12110 bp, 7 predicted proteins | sample RushMan_ThreeSqB_2_FD_185559 | JGI IMG/M metagenome (GOLD analysis project Ga0210067, IMG submission 185559) | Wetland microbial communities from San Francisco Bay, California, USA, that impact long-term carbon sequestration - RushMan_ThreeSqB_D2... | ecosystem: Environmental > Aquatic > Marine >... | reverse complement strand
GCCTATGGCCCACCGTGTAGCCGTAGAGCGCGTCGCTCCAGCGCAGCGCACCGACGAGCTCCCTGGCGTAGGGATCGATCAACAGCTTGTGCGGATTGAAGCGATGGCCCTCATCGGGACGGTAGGCGCCGTGCACGCGGTAGCCGTAGACCAGCCCCGGACGCGCCTCCGGCAGATAGCCGTGCCAGACATGGTCGGTGCGCTCGGGCAGCGCGATACGCTGGCGCTCGCGGCGCCCGGCATCGTCGAAGATGCACAGCTCGACTTTTTCCGCATGCTCCGAGAACAGCGCGAAGTTCACGCCTTCGCCGTCCCAGGTGGCGCCGCGGGGATACGGTCGGCCGGGCCAGACGGCGGTGATTCGGGGGGGGTCGACGATCTTGTCTGCCACGTCAATTCCTGTCGAAACTAAGAGGTCCGTACGCCGCGCGCGAAGGCCCATTCGCGAGGGCGGCGGAGTATCGCATGCGGCGTGCGCAGACGCTTTACCCGCCGACGGCGCGTGCGGCGCCGATCAGCGGCAGACGCTCGTCGAGCACCACGTGCACCGGCACGCGCCGCGTGACCGCCGCGAATGCCGCCTTGTCGTTGAATGCCGCGATGAAGCCGCCGGCGGCGAGGCGCGGCAGGATCTTCGGCGCGATGCCGCCGGCGACGTAGACGCCGCCGCGCGCGATGACGTTTAGCGCCTGATCGCCGGCCGCCGCGCCGTAGCAAGCGATGAACAGGTCGAGCGCGGCGCGCGCCAGCACGTCGCCGCGCTCGAGCGCGTGGCGCGTAATGATCGCCGGAACGTCGCCCTCGGCCATCTCCGCGCGCAGCGCCGGCGCTTCCGCGTGCACCCCGCGCTGGAGCAGGAAATCATAGATCCGCATCAATCCGCTGCCCGAGAGCACGTGCTCGAGCGTCACGCGGCCGACGCGTTCGTGCAGGTACTGCCACAGCGCGATCTCATCGGCCGTGCGTGGTGCAAATCCTGCGTGGCCGCCTTCGCCGGGCAGCGGCTGCTCTCGCCCCGCGCCGCGTGCCACAAAGGCGATACCGAGGCCGGTGCCTGCGCCGAGGATGACCCGCGGCGCGTCGCTGCGCGGCGCGCCTTCCTGTAGCGTCACGAGCGCGTCTTTGCGCAGCGCGTCGATGCCGTAGGCCGCGGCGGCGAAGTCATTCATGAGGCGCACCCGCGGAATGCTAAAGCGCTGCGCGATTGCGTCGGCTTCGATGGTCCAGGGCAAGTTGGTGACGCGCACCCGCTGATCTTCGATCGGTCCCGCGACGCCGAAGCAGGCGGCCTGCGGCGTGACGCGCGTGTCGAGCGCCGCCGCGGCCTCCGCCAGGAAGCCCTCGATCAGCGGTTCGAGCGCCGGATATTCGGTCGAGGCGTAGCGCCGCTCGATGCGCGGCGCTGCCTCGGCGTCGTCGAACAGCGCCAGCCGGGAGTTGGTGCCGCCGATGTCACCCGCGAGGATCATCCAGCCTGCGAGTCCGAGGGCCGGTCGCCCCCGCTGCGCGACTCGCGCGACAGCCAGCGCTCGATCTGCCCGGCCGCCCAGTCCCGCCCGCCGAGTCCGAACGCCAGCGCGAGCGCGAACACGATGCCCGCGAGGACGATCAGAAAGCTCTGGCGCACGATCTCGCCGCCCACGTTGACCTGGTCGAGCGCAATCAGCGCGACGAACACCATGATCGCGTACTGCGCGGTCTTGCCGAGGAACTCGGCGTCCTGCAGGCCGATGTTGCGGCAGTAGGTGACGACCGTGGTACCGACGAAACGCGCGAAGTACGCGCCGAAGGCGAGGATCAGCAGGGCGACGACGACCTTGGGCACGAACAGCACCACCTGGCCGAGCAGGTCGGTGATGTAGGTCAGGCCGAGGCTGTTGAACGCGATGATCAGCGCCGCGAGTACGACCAGCCAGTAGATCACGAGGGCGAAGATTCCGGTGGTGTCGCTGCGCAGGCCGCCCTGCGCGAGGAAACCGTCCATGCCGGAGCGCTCGGTGATGACGTTGAAGTTGACCGCCCGCAGGCCCTTGTCGACCGCGAGCCGCGCGAGCTTGGCAAGCATCCAGCCGCCGATGACGACCGCGGCTGCGAGGGCGAGTCGCGGCAAGAAATCGCCCAGGTGCGCGAGGAACACGCGCACCGGTTCCAGCATCACACTCACGTTTTCCATGTTGACCTCCCTTTAGGATTCGATTGGCGCCGCGCGGCGCTGCCGCCGCGGCCGCGTCACGGCCCGGCCAGTCCGCCGCCGGCAAGCGCGAGGATGCCCTGCAGCGGAATGTGCACCCAGCCGGGCCGGTGGTTGATCTCGTAGCGCAGCTCGTAGAGCGCCTTCTCGAGCGTGAACAGCTCAAGCAGGCCGCGCGCTGCGGCAAAGCTGCCGTACAGGCCGCTGCCGGCGACCGCCTGCTCGTAGGCCTGCAGGAATGCATGCCGCGTCTCGCGCTCCCATTGGACGAGGAGGGCTTCGAGCCGGCCGTCGCGCGCGTGCTCCATGCTGCTCGCCTGCTTTGCCGCGGTCCAGCGTGCGTAGCTGAACGAGCGCAGCATGCCCGCGACGTCGCGCAGCGCGCAGTGCTTGGCGCGGCGCTCCTCCAGCGAACGCGCCGGCTCGCCTTCGAAGTCGGTAATCAGGAAGTCGTTCTTCGACAGCAGCACCTGGCCGAGGTGGTAATCGCCGTGGTAGCGGGTCTTCAGCGTCGCGCCACCTCCACGTCCCGCGGCCTCGATGCGCGCGAGCAGCGCCTCGCGCTCGACGAGCAGGGTACGTGCCTCGTCGCGCGCCGGGGTGGTCATCTCGCCGCGATGCCGCTCGAGCAGCGCCAGCGTGTCGAGGGCCTCCTTCAGCACGCTACCGCGCCAGGCGGCGACATCGGCTTCCGTGACCGGCTCCGGGTCGAACGCCGGATCGCCGCTGCGCTGCGCGAACGCGACGTGCAGCTCTCCGGTGCGCTGTCCGAGGGTGTGCATGAGCGCGAGAAACGCGCCGTGCACGTCCGCGGGTGGCGCCTCGCTGACCGTGCGGCGGCTCTCGAGGAAACGCTCCAAGTATTGGGTGCTGTGGCCCCAGCCGTCGCCCTGGTTCGAGCAGTAGGCCTGGAGCAGGGCGAGCGTGGTGGTCTCGCCCTCGTGCGTCACGTGCTCGACGACGCCGGCCACCGGCACGCAATTCGGGAAGCGCGCCACCTCGCTGAGGTAGCGTCCGATCTCGAACTCCGGATTGGTGCCCGCACGGATGCGCCGGTACCCCTTGACGAACAGGCGCGAACCGAGCGAGACGCCGGTGTTGCTGGTTTGCGCCTGCGTGCGCACGACCGGCAGCGCATCGAGCGTATCGCCGGCGAGGATCTCGTCGAACGCCTGCGTGGCTACGAAGCGCACGCGGCCTTGGCCGGCCGGCAGCTCGAGCCCCGCGCGTACCGCGGCGACCAGTGCGCGCACGAACGGCTCGTCGGCGAAGGCGTCCGCCATCACGCCCACCTCGGCCTGCTGGCGCACCCGGGCGAGCGTCGCCGGTGCGAGCGCCTTGACGCGCTCCTCGTCGTGATCCTCCCAGGCGAGCGCGAGCGGGACGAAGTAGCGGCTCGGCGCATCCTGCGCCTCGACCTCGAACAGGCCGAGCAGCCACTGGTGCTTGTCCAGCTTCCACAGCGCGTGCCCGCTCAGCGCCGCGCGCGTCACGGCCTCGCCTTTGGCCGCGTACCAGCGCTGCGCCTCGACGAAGCGCGGCACGATCTCGGTTTCGAACTGGCGGCGTGCCTTCTCCGCAAGGCCGATGCGCCAGGGCACCACGCGCTCCGGGAACAGGCTCGTCCAGCCGTCAAACAGCACGAGCACGGGCGCTTCGTCGCGCGCGAGAAACTCCTCGTGCCAGTGCGGCACCTCGACGTCGGCGGCGAGGCGGAACCAGTAAAAGCCATGCGCCGGCAGGGTGAGCAGGTAGGGCAGATCGCCAATCGGCGGGAACGGCGTGCGCCCGAGCAGCTCGACCGGCACGCGGCCGCGGTAGCGCTTCAGGTCGAGCTCCACCGGCTGCGCCGAGCGGCCGAGGTTGGCGACGCAAAGGATCGCTTCGTCGCCGAGCTCGCGCAGGTAGGCGAGGATCTTGCGGTTGCCCGCGCGCAGGAAGGTGAGCTTGCCGCGCCCGAAGGCGCGCGAGGTCTGGCGCACCGCGAGCATGCGCCGCATCCAGTTGAGCAATGACCCCGGGTCGCGCAGCTGCGCCTCGACATTGACCGCCTCGTAGCCGTAGATCGGGTCCTGGATCGCGGGCAGGTACAGGCGCTGCGGGTCGGCGCGCGAGAAACCGGCGTTGCGGTCCGGGCTCCACTGCATCGGCGTGCGCACGCCGTTGCGGTCGCCGAGAAAGATGTTGTCGCCCATGCCGATCTCGTCGCCGTAGTAGATGATCGGCGAGCCCGGCATCGACAGCAGCAGGCTGTTCATCAGCTTGATGCGGTCCATGTCGTTTTCCATCAGCGGCGCGAGGCGCCGGCGGATCCCGAGGTTGATCTTGGCGCGCGGGTCTGCGGCGTACATCCGGTACATGTAATCGCGTTCCTTGCTGGTCACCATCTCGAGCGTCAGCTCGTCGTGGTTGCGCAGGAACACCGCCCACTGGCAGCTGTCCGGAATGTCCGGCGTCTGCTGCATGATCTCGACGATCGGGTGGCGATCCTCCAGCGCGATCGCCATGTACATGCGCGGCATCAGCGGAAAGTGATACGCCATGTGGCACTCGTCGCCGTTGCCGAAGTATTCGCGCACGTCTTCCGGCCATTGGTTGGCTTCGGCGAGGAACAGCTTTCCTCTGTATTTCGCGTCGAGCGCGGCACGGATCTTCCTGAGCACCGCATGGGTCTCGGGAAGGTTTTCGTTGTTGGTGCCTTCGCGCTCGACCAGGTAGGGGATTGCGTCTAGGCGGAAACCGTCCACGCCCATGTCGAGCCAGAAGCGCATGGTGCGCAGCACCGCCTTCAGCACGCTCGGGTTGTCGAAGTTGAGATCCGGCTGGTGGCTGAAGAAGCGATGCCAGTAATAGGCCTTCGCAACGGGGTCCCAGGTCCAGTTCGAGGTCTCGGTGTCGGTGAAGATGATCCGCGTTTCCGGGTATTTCTGGTCGCTGTCGCTCCAGACGTAGTAGTCGCGCTTCGCCGAGCCGGCCGGCGCACGCCGTGCGGCCTGGAACCAGGCGTGCTGGTCCGAGGTGTGGTTGACCACTAGCTCGGTGATGACGCGCAGGCCCCTGCGATGCGCTTCGCGCACGAACTGGCGGAAGTCCTGGCGCGTGCCGTACTGCGGGTGCACGTTGTGATAGTCCGCCACGTCGTAGCCGTCGTCCTTGAGCGGCGAGGGATAGAACGGCAGCACCCAGATCGTGTTGACCCCGAGATCGCGCACGTAGTCGAGCTTCGAGCTGAGTCCGCGGAAATCGCCGATGCCGTCGCCGTTCGAATCGAAGAACGCCTTGATGTGCAGCTGGTAGATGACGGCGTCCTGATACCAGAGCGTGTCGACGGCGGTCGTTGCTGCCGCAGCGTGCGCCGGCGCGGGTGCATTGTTGCTGATCACGGGGGCGTTCACGGCGCGGTCTGCGTCACAGGAAGTAGTCGAAATCGTGCTCGCGGTGTACGCGCCGGTGCACGCGGAAGACATGCGCCGGGCTGCGTTGCGGATCGAGCTGCACGAAATTGCGCGGTCCGTGCCACAGGAAGCGCGCGCCGCTGATCAGGTCGTGAAAAAGCGCAGGCTCCAGTCCGCCTGCAGCGCGGGATTGTTGCGCCGGATCCGGTTCACGCGCGCGATGAACGCGCGCAGGCTGTTGTGCTGCTCGAGATCCCAGTGGCGAACCTCGTATTTTTCCGAATGCAGATACTCCTCGCTGCCCGGATCGCGCGGCGCGGCTTCGAGCAGCTCGTAGGCGGGGCCGTAAATCCCGTAGCTCGCCGCGAGCGTCGCCGCGAGCACGAGGCGCTGCATGAACGCCGGCCGTCCGCCGAACTGCAGCGCCTCGGTCAGGATGTCGGGCGTGTTCGGCCAGACGTTCGGGCGGAAATACTCGCGCCCGGGGCCCTGCGCGAGCTCGGTGAAGTACTCGGTGAGCTCCTGCTTCGTGTTGCGCCAGGCAAAATACGTGTACGACTGCGTGTAGCCGAGCTTCGCCAGGCGGTGCATCACCTTGGGCCGGGTGAACGCCTCGGCGAGAAAGATCACCTCGGGATGCGCCTGCTTGATCGCGCCGATGGCCCATTCCCAGAACGGGAACGCCTTGGTGTGCGGATTGTCGACGCGGAAGATCTTCACGCCTTCGGCGATCCAGAAGTCGAACACGCTTTTCAGCTCGTCCCAGAGCGCGCGCCAGTCCGCGCACTCGAAATCGAAAGGGTAGATGTCCTGGTACTTCTTCGGCGGATTCTCGGCGTACTGCACCGTGCCGTCCGGGTGCCAGCGGAACCAGGTCGGATGCGCCTTGACATAGGGGTGATCGGGCGCGCACTGGTAGGCGATATCCAGGGCAATCTCGATGCCGCGTGCGTTCGCCGCCGCCACCAGGCTGCGGAAATCGTCCAGCGTGCCGAGCGCCGGATGGACCGCCTTGTGCCCACCCTCGATCGCACCGATCGCCCAGGGGCTGCCAACGTCGTCGAGCTCGGCGACGAGGGCGTTGTTCTTGCCCTTGCGCTTTTCGCGGCCGATCGGATGGATCGGCGGCAGGTAAAGGACATCGAAGCCGAGCTCTGCGATGTACGGCAGGCGCGCGATGCAGTCCTTGAGGGTGCCATGGCGCCCGGGGTCCGGCGAGGTCGAGCGCGGAAAGAGCTCGTACCAGGTCGAGTAGCGCGCCCGCAGGCGATCGACGAGCAGTGGCAGCTCGCCCGGCCAGCGCGATTCCAGGCGGCGATCCGGGTAGCGCATGACGAGGTTCGCGAAATCTGCGTCCAGGGCGAGCGCCTTCAGCGACTGCGCCTGCGCGTCCCCTGTGCAGCGCTTGGCGTCCTGCTCGAGCCGATTGGCCCAGTCCGCGAGCGCGTCGCGGTCCTCGCGCTGCGCGCGCGCCAGCGCGTCACGCGCCAGGCCGGCGCCGACACGCGCGGCGAGCGCGATGTCCTCCGCGTCGGTCCGGCGCTCGAGCGCATGGCGCCAGGAAACGAAATGGTCGACCCAGGCCACCACCGTGTAGACGTAGCGTCCCGGCGGACCGGATACGAAGCTGCCGTGCCACAGGTCGTTGACGTCGTGGGCCATCTCGACGTCCTGCCAGGCAGCCTCGGCTGGGTCGTCTGCCGCTCGCCAGCGCAGCAACACGCGCAGCGCGTCGTGGCCGTCGGTGAAGCAGTCCGCCTCGACGATCACGCGCTCGCCCTCGACGCGCTTGACCGCGACACGACCGCCTTCGACGCAGGGTCGCACGGCATCGATCACTGCGCGCACGCGGCCGTCGGCCTCCTGCGCATCGCGAAGCGCGTACGCGCTGTCATCGCGCGTCGTCTTCGCCTTAGCCATGCTTCTCGCCTTTCAGCATCACGGTCGCCAGCGGTGGCAGCGTCAGATTGAGCGACCAGGGACGGCCGTGTGCCTGGACGGGCGCCGCCTCGACGCCGCCCAGGTTGCCCCAGCCGGCACCACCGTACTCGCGCGCGTCGCTGTTCAGAATTTCTCGCCAGACGCCGCCGGTGGGCACCCCGAGGACGTAGTTCGGGCGCGGCAGCGGCGTGAAGTTGCACGCCACCAGCACCGGCGCGCCGCCGCCTCTGGGCTTGCGCAGGAAGGCGATCACGCTCGCCTCGTGGTCGCTGCAGTCGATCCACTCGAAGCCGCCGCTCTCGAAATCGACCTCGTAGAGCGCCGGCTCGTCGCGGTAACGGCGGTTGAGGTCGGCGACCCAGCGTTGCAGGCCTTCGTGCTCCGCAAGGCCGGTGACCCACCACTCGAGTTGTTCGTCGTGCGTCCATTCGCGGCGCTGGCCGAATTCGCAGCCCATGAACAGCATCTTCTTGCCCGGATGGCCCCACATATAGCCGTACAACGCGCGCAGGTTGGCGAACTGCTGCCAGCCGTCGCCCGGCATCTTGCCGATCAGCGAGCCCTTGCCGTGCACCACCTCGTCATGCGACAGCGGCAGGACGAAGTTCTCGTTGAACGCGTACCAGAGCGAGAAGGTCAGCCGGTCCTGGTGGAACTTGCGGAACACCGGGTCGTCCTTGAAGTAGGCGAGGGTGTCGTGCATCCAGCCCATGTTCCACTTCATGCCAAAGCCGAGCCCGCCGAGATAGACCGGACGGGACACCATCGGCCAGGCGGTCGATTCCTCGGCGATCGTGACCGCGTCGGGATGGTCGCGGTAGACCGCCTCGTTCAGCATGCGCAGGAAGCTGATCGCGCCGAGGTTTTCCTTGCCGCCGTAGCGGTTCGGGATCCACTCGCCGTCCTTGCGCGCGTAGTCGAGATAGAGCATCGAGGCCACGGCATCCACCCGCAGCCCGTCGATGTGGTACTTGTCGAGCCAGAACAGCGCCGAGGAGAGCAGGAAGCCGCGCACCTCGTTGCGGTCGTAGTTGAAAATGCTCGAATTCCATTCGGGGTGGAAGCCCTGCCTGGGGTCGGCGTGCTCGTAAAGATGGGTGCCGTCGAAATAGCCCAGGCCGTGCGCGTCGGTCGGAAAGTGCGACGGTACCCAATCCAGCAGCACGCCGATGCCGTTCTGGTGCAGGTGGTCCACCAGGTACATGAAGTCCTGCGGCGTTCCGTAGCGCGCCGAGGGCGCGAAATAGCCGGTGGTCTGGTAGCCCCAGGAGCCATAGAACGGGTGCTCGGTCACCGGCATGAGCTCGACATGGGTAAAGCCCATGTGCTGCACGTACTCGGCGAGCGCATGCGCGATCTCGCGGTAGCCGAGGAACTGGCCGTCGCTCGCGCGGCGCCACGAGCCGACGTGCACCTCGTAGACCGCCATCGGCGCGTCGAGCGCGTTGTGCGCCGCCCGGCCGTTCATCCAGTCGGTATCGCCCCAGGCGTAGTCCAGCGTCCAGGCGCGCGACGCGGTCGCCGGCGGCACTTCGCTGCAGAACGCGTACGGGTCGGCCTTCTCGGACACATGCCCGCCCGCCTGCGAGACGATGCGGAACTTGTAGGCCTGGCCCTGGGCGACCCCGCGCACGCGGCGCTCCCAGATGCCGCTGCCATCCGCACGCGCCGCGAGCGGATCGGCCTCCGGATTCCAGCCGTTCCATTCGCCGATCACCGAGACCGCGCGCGCATTCGGCGCCCAGACCGCAAACTGTGCGCCGTCGCGGCTGCTGTGCATCTGGCAGCCAAGGCCCTCGAACAGCCGGCCGTGGGTGCCTTCGCGGAATAGGTAAACGTCGTGATCGGTCAGCACGTGTTGAGCTCAGATCCTTCCGGTGTCCGGTAATCCGGTAATCCGGTACGATCCGCAGCCGACGCGAGGTGAGGAATGCGCGATGCTTCGTGCGACGGCGCACAGCGCGGCGACGAATCGCGAATGGCTCGTATTTTAGCAAAACGGCTAGGCACGCTCGAAATTCATCCTGACGCGCTGCCGCCTGCGCTAATCTTGCGCATATCATTGGCATGATTCGATTGATGTTTCTGCATGCAAGCAAGAACGATGCAAACGTCTGACTTGCCGCTCGCGATCACGGGGCCGTCGGCGTGGCTGGGGCGTGACCTTCAATCAAGCGCAGCGCGGTGGGTCATTCAGCTCGCAGCGACGCATCGCAACGAGCTCGATGCGGCAATCCGCGCGTTTCAGGCCACGGGCTCGCCGCTGGCGACGATTTCGCCGGCGCAGTTTTCGCTGCCTACGCTCGGCCCGCTGCTGCGCAGCGTCCTCGATGAACTGCTCGAGGGCCGCGGCTTCGCGCTGTTGCGCGGCTTCGAGGTGGCGCGCTATCCGCGGGAGGCGCAGGCGATCGCGTTCATGGGGCTCGGCAGCCACCTCGGGGCGCCGCGCTCGCAGAACGCGAAAGGGCATCTGCTCGGTCACGTGAAGGACCTCGGGCTCGACGTCAGCGATCCGAACGTGCGCTACTACCAGACGCACCGCAAGCTCGAATACCACACCGATTCCTGCGACATCGTCGGCCTGCTCTGCCTGAAGACCGCGAAAGCGGGCGGCGAGAGCTTCATCGTGAGCTCGATGACGCTGTACAACGAGGTCTGCCGGCGCCGGCCCGACCTGGTGCCCGCGTTGTTCCAGCCCTATCCGACCGACCGGCGCGGCGAAGTGCCCGAGGGCATGCGGCCCTGGTTCGACATGCCGATCTTGCACTGGCATGCGGGGCGGCTGTCCTGCATCTACGTGCGCCAGTACATCGAGTCGGCGCAGCGCAACTTCCCGCAGGCGGCGCGGCTCACGCCGCAGCAGGTCGAGGCGATGGACCTGCTCGATACGCTGTCGAACGAACCGGACATCCACCTGTCGATGGCCTTCGAGCCCGGCGACATGCAGTTCCTGCACAACCACGTGATCCTGCATTCGCGCAACGACTTCGAGAACTGGCCCGAGCCGGCGCGCCACCGGCATCTCTTGCGCCTGTGGCTCGCGCCGGTGCAGGGCCGGCCGCTGCCGGCGGTGTTCGCGCCGCGCTACGGCAGCGTGGCCCCGGGCGCGCGCGGCGGCATCGTCGTGCACGGTACGCAGCCGACCGTGCCGATGGAGGCCGAGTAATCAGTTACTCGATCAGCGGAATTCCGGAGGCGAGCTCGTAGCGGACCGCTGCACGAATCTTGGCTTCGATCTGCAGGTAACGCGCCGCAAGCTTGCCCGGCAGCGCCTTGTGCAGCTTGCCCGCCAGCCTTTTGCGTGCCGCGGCCTCCGATTGCTCGATCGCGATCGACTCGTTGATCAGTTTGGTGGCGAGCGCGTTGGTCATCGCGCCCTTCTCGTCGGCCTCCGCGTAGTCGACGATCACCTTCGCGAGGCGCTTGTTGAGCGTTGCGAGGTCTTTCTGATAGCCCTCGTAAATCGGCCAGAATTTCTTCGCCTGCGCGTCGGTCAGCTTCATGTTCGAGGCGACGACCAGCTTTTTGTCGGCCTTGATCTTGTCGCGCAGGATCTGCATGTTGGTGTCGGCGGACGACTTGTCCTGCGCAAAGGCAGGGGTCACGAATGCGGCAACGAGCGCGAGCGCTGCAAGGAACTTCATGAGGATCGACTCCCGGTGGACTAAGATGAGATGGGTGGCCAGCTCCGGCCTGTAGGGTTCGGTCGGCGGCGCGAGACTCTATCAGAAGCGGGGAGCTCGCAGCAATTCGGCGCGTGATGCCGGTAAGCGACGGCGCTGCCGCTCGATCACATGTGCGGGCGGGTTTGCTTCGCAACGCGCTAGCATCGGAGTTCGCCCGCTGGCGGGGTTTTCCGGAGAATGTTCAGGAAGCGGTTCATCGTGACGTGCAAGACGGCGTTGCGCGCGGTCTTGGTTGGCGTGCTCTTCGCGCTCGGGCTCGCCTCACCGGCGCGTGCCGCCGAGCCGCAATACGCGGTTCGCATCGACGCGCCGGAGGCGTTGCGCACGCTGCTCGAGAACAACCTGCGCGTCGTGCGCCGGGTCAAGGAGGGCGTTGACCAGCGCCGCTTCGAGCGCCTGACGGATCGCGCCGAGCGCGAGATCCGCGAGCTGCTCGCCACCGAGGGCTACTTCTCGCCGCGGGTCTCGCTGTCCATCGAGCGCACGCCGCAGCGCTGGACTGCGCACTACGCGGTGGCGCCCGGCGATCCCTCGCGAGTCACTGGCGTGGAAATCGAGTTTCGCGGCACGATCGCCGAAGATCGCTGGGACAACGCCGCGCGGCGCGCAGCGATGCGGAAATCCTGGCGGCTGCCCGAGGGCAGGCGGTTCCGCCAGCTGCGCTGGGACGGTGGCAAGACGCGGCTGCTGAGCGCCCTCGTCGATGAGCGTTATCCGCTGGCGAAGATCGCCGAGAGCGAGGCCCGCGTGGACCCGGCCGCGCATTCGGTGAAGCTGCGCGTCGTGGTCGACAGCGGTCCGTCGGTGACCTTCGGCGCAATGCGCGTCTCGGGCCTGGAGCGTTATCCTGAGTCGATCGTGCGCGATCTGAACCGCATCGCGCCGGGAACGCCGTAC
>Ga0210067_1000082_pt1 | contig 12525 bp, 12 predicted proteins | sample RushMan_ThreeSqB_2_FD_185559 | JGI IMG/M metagenome (GOLD analysis project Ga0210067, IMG submission 185559) | Wetland microbial communities from San Francisco Bay, California, USA, that impact long-term carbon sequestration - RushMan_ThreeSqB_D2... | ecosystem: Environmental > Aquatic > Marine... | reverse complement strand
CGCCGCGCGCAGCGCCTCGCGCTGCGCCTCGGACTCGACGCCGTCGGCGACGACGCGCAGGCCGAGGGCGTGGCCGAGTGCAGCGACTGCGCCCGCGACGCCAGTCTGTTCCGCGCTCGCCGGAATCTGCTCCACGATGGCCGCGTCCAGCTTGAGCTTGCGCACCGGGAAGCGCCTGAGCATCGGCAGGCTGGACGCACTGGCGCCGAAGCCGCTGATGACGACCGCCACTCCGAGCGCATCGAGCTTGCGCAGCAGAACCAGCGCCGCTTCGGGCTCTGGCATCAGCGTGGCCTCGCTCAGCTCGAGCGCGAGACGTTGCGCCGGCAGCCCCGTCTCGGCAAGCGCATGCTTGACCGACTCGAGCAGCGCCGGGTGCTTGAACTGGCGCGGTGAAAGATGAACCGCGACCGGCGACCCGGCGTCGCCCTGCGCGGCCGCCCAGCGACAGGCTTCGACGAGCACCCACTGTCCGATGCGAAGAGAAAGCGCCGTGTCCTCCGCCAGCTGCGCGAATTCGACTGCCTGCACGAGACCGCGCGTCGGGTGCTGCCAGCGCGGCGCGACCGCGTAGCCGATGCGCGCGCCGCCGGCCGACTCGATCACCGGGTGGGCGTAGAGCTGCAGGACGCCGCCTTCGAAGGCGGTTCGCAGCTCGTTTTCGAGCGCCAGGCGGCCCGCCGCCGCCTTGTTCATCTGGTCAGTGAAGAACTGATAGTTGGCGCGGCCGGTCTCCTTGACGTGGTACATCGCCGCATCCGCGTTGCGAATCAGCGCCTCTGCGTCGCGGCCATCGTCGGGATAGATCGCAATGCCGATCGAGGGCGTCACCGTAAGCTCGTGAGCGTCCGCCCGCATCGGCGCCGAAAGATTCTCGATGACCTTGCGCGCGACGTGCGCAGCATCCGATGCGCGCTTGATCTCCGGCAGCACGACCAGGAACTCGTCGCCGCCCACCCGGCATACCGTGTCGCCGACGCGCAGCTGGGCGACCAGACGCGTGGCGATCTCCTTCAGCACGATGTCGCCGACAGCGTGGCCCAGCGTATCGTTGATCGTCTTGAAGCGGTCGAGATCGACGAACATGGCTGCAGTCAGCTTGCGGTTGCGCTTGCTGAGCGCGAGCGCCTGGGTCAGGCGGTCCTCGAGCAATCGCCGGTTGGGCAGCCCGGTGAGCGAGTCGTGATCTGCGATATGCAGCGCGCGCGCTTCGGCCTGACGGCGCTCGCCGATCTCGGCCTCGAGCCTCTCGTTTGCCTCTTTCAGCTCCACGGTGCGCTCGGTGACCGCGCGCTCGAGCGCCTCACGTGCGGCGCGCTCGGCGCTCACGTCATCGTAGATCCAGATCGCCCCTTCGAGCGGACGCGCGGCATCGATCGCGCGGCCGACGACCTTGCACCAGAACAGGCTGCCGTCCTTGCGACGAAAGCGCTGCTCCGTGCTGAACGCCTCGCCCTCGGCGAGCGTCGCATAGCCCGCGTCCGCGAACGCGCCGTAGTCCGCGTCGCTGTCGAAGATGACGCGGCTGCTCTGGCCGAGCATCTCGCCCGGGCCGAAGCCGAACATCTCCTCGAGGCGCGGGTTACAGCGCAGAAAGCTGCGCTCCCGCATGAACGAGATGCCGATGGTGGCGTTGTCGAGAATCAGCTCCTGCTCCTTGAGCGCGCGGCGCACCTGCGCCTCCGCCGCTCGCCGCGCGGAAATGTCCTCGAACAGCCAGACATAGCCCTTGGCCGGGTTCCCCGGCTCCACCGCGCGCCCCCAGAGCCGGCACCAGAAGCCGGAGCCGTCGGCGCGGCGCAGGAACTGCTCGCGCGAAGTCGTCTTGCCGCGGTCGAGGTCGGCGTAGGGGATCGCCGCTTCGGCGAACTCGGCGTCGGTGAAGTACATGAAGCGGGTGTCGAGATTGAGCACGCCGCCCGGCGGGTGCCCGAACAGCTCCTCGTAGCGCCGATTGCAGCGCATGATCCGGCGGTCACGGATGAACGCGATGCCCATCACCACGTTGTTTAGCAGCGCCTGCTGCTCCGCGAGCACCTGCTTCAGCGACTCCTCCATGCGCCGGCGCTCGGTGACGTCTTCGCCGATCCACACGGTGCCGCGCCCGGGATCGAGCGGGTCGACGGCGGTGCCGGTAATGCGCGCGATGAAGCCGCTGCCGTCCTTGCGGCGCACGCGCCCCTCGGTGGAAAAGCTGCGCCCGGCCGCAAGGTCGGCGTAGCCGGCGCGCACTTCGTCATAGAGGGCGTCGTCGGCGTAGAGCCGGCGCGTCGGCTGCCCGTTCAGCTCGCCGGCAGCGTAGCCGAACAGGCGCTCGAAGCTCGGGTTGCAGTGCGCGATGACGTGATCGCGAACGAACACGATCCCGGCCGCCACGGTATCGAGAATCGCGTGCTGCTCGGCGAGGCGCCGCTCGACCGTGTCGCCGACGCGCCTGCGCTCGGTGATGTCGTCGGCGATCCACACGGTCCCCGCCTGCGTGTTCTGCGGATCGATCGCCTTGGCGATGACCCGACACAGAAAGGTCGCGCCATCCTTGCGCCGCATCTCCCATTCGATGTCGAGCTGGCCGCCCCGCGCGAGGATCGGGATCGCGATGTCGCCGAGCGCCTGGTAGCTCTCGAGCGACGGGTACACCACTTCGCCGGACTGGCCGATCAGCTCGTCGGCCGCCCAGCCGAACATCTCGGCGAAGCGCGGATTGCAGAGAAAGAACTTGCGGTCGCGCGTGAACGCTATGCCGATCGAGGCGTTGGCGAGCACCGCCTCGTATTCGAGCTGCGTGTAGCGCGTGCGTCCCGCGTAGGGCGTCGGCTCGTTCATGGGTTCATTGCGCGCGCGATTCTCCGCCACCCGCCTTGGCGAGCAGCTGAAACTCCTGCGCGAAGCGCCGGAAGCGCGCCGCCGCGGTGGCCCGCTGCTCGGGGCTCAGCCTGCGGTCGATCGCGAGAAGCATGTCGTAATAGGCCTCGCGCTGGCCACGGCTCGCCGCCGCGTAGTCTGGCGCCCGTCCCTGGTCCCAGCCCGCAGCCCAGTCCGCCAGCCTGCGCTGCGCCGCGTGCGCGCCCAGAATCTCGAGCAGTGCGGCCTGGCGCCGCGCCCGGTCGCCCGCGCGCAGCGCTCCGGTGGGCGGGGCGGTCTCGCTGTAGCGGCGCACCGCCGCGCGCTGCGCTTTGCTCAGCGGTCCGAACCACTCCTCCAGTCTCGTCACGTTCCGTTCCATGCGTCGCTCGCGCCGTGCCGCGTCGTCCCCGTCGAGATGGTCTTCGGCGAATTCCCTGTTGTCTTCCGCGATCCGCTGCTCGAGATGCACGATCTGCTCCGGCGTCAAGCCGTCCATGAGCGGTGCAATTTCCCGGGCCGCGAACCGCAGGCTCGCGTCCAGCTGTGCGCGAAATGCATCGTAACCCCACTCGAGGTCCGCGCGCGTGAGGCCGCGTTCGACCCGGCGGGCGCATTGCTCGGCCAGCCGCGCGTACTGCGGCAGCGCGGTCGCTCGGTGCCAGGCGAGAAAGCGCTCGATGCGCCGATCGAGCTCCTTCGCCTGGGCGCCATGGACGTCGAGATAACTCGTCGCGCGCCAGCGCATGAGCGTCGCGCCATTGTCGTAGACCAGCTGCGTCGAACTGCAGGCGCCGAGCGCCAGCAGCCCGAGCAGCGCAAACATCCCGCGCCAGGTGCACGCCGCGCGGATCACCAGAAGTTTTCCACGGTGATCTGTCCCGGGCTGCGACGCCGGTGCTTGCGCATGCCGAGTCCCCTCAGGGCTTCGGTCGCGTCGCGGACCATGTCGGGGTTACCGCACAGCATGACCTGTGCGCCATCGGCCGACAGGGGCCGCCCCGCCGCCGCCGCCAGGCGGCCGTCGCTGATCGCCGCGGGAATGCGTCCGGCGAGCGCTCCGGGCGCGGCTTCGCGGCTGACCATGCGCAGCACGCGCAGGCGCTCGCCCATGCGACGGCACAGCGCATCGAGCCAGTCGCGGTAGGTCAGCTCCTGCGCGCGTCGTACCGCGTGCACGAGGACCACCTGTGAATAGCGCTGCCACACGGTATCGCTTGCCAGGATCGACAGGAACGGTGCAATGCCGGTGCCGGTCGACATCAACCAGAGCGTCTGCGCGTCCGGGACTTCGGAGAGCACCAGGAAGCCCGAGGGGTTCGTCGCGATATAGAGCGTCTCGCCCGCGCCGAGCCGCGCCAGCCGCGGCGAAAGCGGGCCTTCGGGAACGATCACGCCGTAGAACTCGAGCACCTGTTCCGCGGGCGGATTGACGAAGGAAAACGGGCGCGCCACGCGCTCGCCCTCGACGTCGAGCGCAATCCTGACGAACTGCCCCGCCTCGAAGGGCAGGCGCGGCGCCTCGACGCGCAGCGAAAAAAGCGAATCCGTCCAGTGCCGGTTCTCGAGGACCCGGCCTTCGAGCCAGCGGCCGATGGGCGGCCTCATTGCAGCGGGTACGGTTCGAGCTGAAGGTCGGCGAGCATGCCGCCGAGCATCACGATCGCTCCGTGACGGCGATTGTTGCCCGTATCCGAGAACTCGAACGCATAGGTACGCCGCAGCTGCAGGTTGCCTTCGTCGTCGCGCGCGAGGCGCAGCTGCGCGCAGGCGACCGTGTCATCGAGCAATTGCACACCGTAGCGCCTGCAGGCCGCGCGCCCGGCGGCCACGGCGCGCTCCCGCGCCCGCAGACTATCGACCCAGAAATACGCGCCGACGGCAAGCGCGAAGAGGGCGGCGACTTCCCACATAGTGCCGCGGGATTATAGCGGCGCTTCGACCGGCCGACCGGTTCAGATCTCCTTCGCGTCGCGATAGCGGTAGTACAGGATGCCGAACCCCCTGAGATGCTTGCCGATCGCGTGTCCGGGCACGGGCGAAAGCGGCGTGACCGGCAACGGCAGCTGGCCGAGTGGGGTCCCCAGGCAGGCCCGCGCGAACTGCGCGCCGATCGACGTGGCGAGCGCGACGCCGCGGCCGTTGCAGCCGACCCAGGCCAGCACGCCCGGTCCGAGCTCGTGCACATGCGGCCGGCGGTCGAGCGTGATGCCGACGTGGCCGAACCACAGGTAATCGAATACCGGAACGCCAATGCGCGGGAACACCGCCGAGACGCGCCGGCCGATCCGCTCGCGCTGGCGCGCCTCCCAGTCCCAGGGGACCGCGAGCGCGCCGCCGGTGACCAGCCGTCCGGTCGCGTCCCAGCGAAAGAAGTGCAAATCGCCCTGCGTGTCCGAGCAGGCATGGTCCAACGGCAGCACGTCCTTGCGCAGGTTCTCGGCAATCGGCTTGGTTGCCATCTGATAGCTGCGCACCGGAAACACGCTTTGCGCGAGTCCCGGCCAGACGCCCTGCGTGGTGGCATGCGTCGCGACGACCACGCGCTCGGCGCTCACGCTGCCGCGCTCGCAGACGACGCGCCAGCGCGGCCCGGCGCGCTCGATGTCCTGCACGCGGCTCTGGGTATGCACCACGGCGCCCGCCCCGATCGCGCAGCGCGCAAGCTCCCTGCAGTACGCGAGCGCGTTGAGCTTGCCGCCGGTCTTGTTGACCCAGCCGCCGTGCCAGAAGCGCGAGCCGGTGACGCGTTCGACCCCGTCGCGATCGAGCATCTCGACCGGCGCGCCGAGCAGACCCCATTCTCGCGCGCGACGCTCGGTGAGCCGCAGCCGCCCCGGCGTGTGCGCCGGCTGCACCCAGCCGTTCTGCACCGCTTCGCACTGCATGCCGTGCCTGCGGATCAGGTCGAAGGTGAACGACGCCGAATCGCAGACCAGCTGCGCGAAACCCTCGTCGAACTCGGTCGGCTCCGCGCGCGAGAGCGTGGGAATCACCTGGCCGTTGTTGCGCCCCGAGGCACCCTCGCCGATCTCGCCGGCCTCCAGAACAACGACCCTCACGCCCGCCTCGGCGAGATGCAGTGCAGTCGACAGTCCGGTGTAGCCGGCACCGATCACGGCGACGTCGGCATTGATCGCGCCCGCGAGCCGGTCGGTTTCCGGCGCGGGCGGCGCTGTCGCGTACCACAGCGAGCGGCGGAAGATTTCGTCCGGCATGCGCGCGCAGTGTTGCCCAGCCCCCGCACCCTGTAAAGTTCCGTCGCTTGGAGGTTCGAATGTCAGACCTGATTCCGTTCCACGACGGCGGCTACGCGTTCCTGAAGGGTGTGTTCCCCTACTCGCAGGGCGTGAAGGCGCTGCCCGGGTACACGATCGAGCGTCTGCGCTTTGCGCGACCGTTGCCGATCGCCGAAGGCTTTCGCGCCATCGAGGCCCATCTTGCCGCGCGCGGGCGGCCGCGCACGGCGCTCTGCGCGGCCGAGCTGCGCTCGCCGCAACCGTTCAGCTTCGGGGGCTTCGGCGCGTTCAACACGGGCTACGTCGACGTGCTCAAGGCCTGGGGCCTGTTCCGCAATGACCTCAACCCGGTCGCGCGCTCGAACGTCGCGCCGGCGATCGAGCCGCCGGACGAGCCCTGCTTCTACGCGTTGTGCTACACCGTTCCCGTGACGACGCAGGCCGACAACTTCGTCGTTGCCGGCAGCGGCGAGTGGCCCGAGGGCGGGCGCTTTCCGGAGGACATCGTCGCGCGCGGCGATGCGTCGGCCGCGGGGCTGCGCAGCAAGGCGCGCTGGGTCTGCGACATGATGCAGGCGCGCCTCGCCGGGCTGGGCGGCGACTGGCGATCCGCGAGCGCGACGCAGGTCTACACCGTGCGCGACCTGCATCCCCTCCTCGGCGACGAGATCATCGCGCGCGCCGGCAACGGCGCCGGTCTCACCTGGCACTACTGCCGGCCGCCGATCGAGGGCTTGGATTACGAGATGGACCTTCGACGCGTCAGCGTCGAGCGGATCGGCTGAGGCGCAATCGGCCTCAGGACTCTTCCGTGTCGCCGCGCTCCGCGGCCTTGCGCATCGCCCGGCGCAAGAACGCCATGCGCTCGCGCAGGCTGTCGCAGCCACGGCAGATCGCCAGGTGGGCACGCAGCAAGGCCTGCCGCTCGGCCGGCAGTTCCTGGTCCAGCCCTTCGGAGACCAGGCGCGCGACTTCCTTGCAGGTCAGGCTCATTTGCCGAACCAGTTGGCGTTCAGGCATTCCTGCAGCGCCATGCGCGCGCGGTAGAGCAGCACGCCGCAGTTGCTGCGCGAGATGCCGAGCTCCTTGCAGATCTCGTCCATTTCCGCTCCGAGGTGCTCGCGTAGCGTGAATACGCGGTAGGCGTTTGCCGAGAGTCGCGTCAGGCACTGCTCCAGCACCGCGAAGAACTGCCGTTGCTCGAGCGCGCCGTCCGGGTCGCTCCAGCGCGCAGGATGCTCCACCCAGTGCTCGCGCGCGTCGAACAGCGCGTCGAAATCCGAGCCGTCATCTCCGCCCGCCACCTCCAGCGAGACTTCGCGGCTCGCGCGCCGGATGGCATCCACGATCTTGTGCTTGAGAATGCCGGTCAGCCAGGTACGCAGGTTCGCGCGCCCCTCGAATGCCGTCGCGCCGGAAAGCGCGGCAAGCAGTGTTTCCTGCACCGCATCTTCAGCGGCGCCCGAGTCGCGCAGATGCATTGACGCGTAGCGCACCAGATAGCCCCTATGGCTCTGGATCTGGTCGCTGACCTCCTTGGTTAACGCGCCCATACGCGACCGAATTTTATGTCCGGCGACCGCGATCCGGTAGCCCTTCGTCGACCGGCCGCCGCCCTTGTTACAGCGGATTGGGCCGTAACAAATCGCGCCGATTCCTGACAGATGCGCAGATCGGCCCCGGGTGGGTCCGGCAACGGGAGGACGGAATGCTGAACGGAAAGGCTGCGCTGGTCACGGGATCGACGAGCGGCATCGGCTTGGGCATCGCCGAGGCGCTCGCCAAGGCGGGCGCCAACGTCGTACTCAACGGTTTCGGCGACACCGCCGCTATCGAGCGCCTGCGGAGCGACCTCGCGAAGCGCCATGGCGTCAAGGTTCTCTACCAAGGGGCCGACATGTCGCGCACGGAGGCGATCGGGCAGATGATGCACGCCGCGGGCGAGGCGCTCGGTTCGCTGGATATCGTGGTGAACAATGCGGGCATCCAGCACGTCGCGGCGGTCGAGGATTTCCCGGTCGAGAAATGGGATGCAATCCTTGCGATCAACCTGAGCGCCGCGTTCCACACGACGCGTCTGGCGCTGCCCGCCATGAAGAAGAAGGGCTGGGGTCGCGTCATCAACATTGCCTCGGCGCACGCCCTGGTCGCCTCGCCCTTCAAGGCGGCCTATGTCGCGGCCAAGCACGGCATCGCGGGACTCACCAAGACCGTGGCCCTCGAGGCGGCCGAGGCCGGCGTCACGGCGAACGCGATCTGTCCGGGCTACGTCTGGACTCCGCTGGTCGAAAAGCAGATTCCCGATACCGCGCGTTCGCGCGGCATCAGCGAGGAACAGGTGAAGCGCGACGTGCTGCTCGCCGCGCAGCCGACCAAGAAATTCGTCACCGTGGAGGAAGTCGCAGGGCTCGCGCTGTTTCTGTGCAGCGAGGCCGCGGCATCGATCACCGGTGCCATCGTCCCGCTGGACGGCGGCTGGACCGCGCACTGAGGCGCTCGCCATGGAGACGATACAAGAGCGCTTTCTCGAGACCTCGCGCAGGCATTTCGTCGCGCCGCCTGCCGCCGCAACGCCGGTGCTTCGGGCGCGCGCGCGAATGCTCAGGCGCGTGGCAAATCGATTCCCCCAAACTGCGGCGGTTCGCGCCGCAATCACTTTACTAAGGAGATGTTCGATATGACACCGATCAGGAAACACGCCATCGCGCTCGCCATCCTGGGGGCCGCAAACCTCGCCGGCTCCGCGATCGCCGGCTGCCCGGGCGACAAAGTCGTCGCCGACGGCAAGGGACAGAAGATGGTCAACTTCGGCCCGAAGGACGTGACCGACGTCGTGATCGAGGCCACCGATCTGTCGACCCAGAAAGTGGCGCTCCCGGGTTATCAGTTCCGTGCGCGCCGACTGACCATCAAGCCGGGCGGCATCGTGCCCTGGCACAGCCACGACGAGCGCATCGCGATGATCTACGTCGTCAAGGGCGAGATCATCGAATACGCAAGCAGCTGTGCCGAGCCGATCGTGCACAAGGTCGGCGACATCGCGCGCGAATCGAAAGGCACCTCGCACTGGTGGAAGAACGTCGGCACGGAAACCGTCGAGCTCATCTCGGTGGACATCTTTCCGCCGCAGATGAAGCAGCAAGAACACATGATGTGATCCGGAGCCTCTGGTGCGCAACGCTCTCATCGGGCTGGTGGCTTTCCTCACGCTCGTCGACCTGTTCGCGACACAGGCGATCCTGCCGGTGCTCGCGCGGGCCTACGCCGTGAGTCCCGCCGCCATGGGCCTTGCCGTGAACGCGAGCACTTTCGGCATGGCGATCGGCGCACTTGCGGTCGCGTTCTTCAGTCCGCGCATCGAGCGGCGCATCGGCATCGTGACAAGCCTCGGCCTGCTCGCGATTCCGACCGCGCTGCTCGCGGCGGCACCCGACCTGGGCACGTTTGCAGGACTGAGGATCCTTCAGGGGCTGTGCATGGCGACGGCGTTCGCATTGGCGCTCTCGTATCTCGCCGAGCATTGCAGCGCCGGCGTGGCCGCCGGCGCCTTTGCGGCCTACATCGCGGGCAACGTGGCGAGCAACCTGTTCGGCCGGCTCGCCGCAGCAGCGCTCGTCGACCACGCGGGCATCGCGGCGAATTTCTTCGTTTTTTCGAGCCTCAATCTGGCCGGCGCGCTGCTCGCCTGGTACTGGCTCGGGCGTGCGGCGCCCGCGCCCATGCCGGGTACGGCGCGCTCGCCCTTCGCATCGTGGTCCGAGCACCTGCGCAACCCCGCGCTGCGCGCAAGCTTCGCGATCGGCTTTCTCATCCTGTTCGCCTTCATCGGCACCTTCACCTACGTGAATTTCGTCCTGGTGCGCCCGCCGCTCGCGCTGGGAATGATGGCGGTCGGCTTCGTCTATTTCGTGTTCCTCCCCTCCCTCATCGTCACGCCGGCGGCCGGCTGGGTGGTTGCGCGCGTGGGCACGCGGGCCGCGTTCTGGGCTGCGCTCGCCGCGGCGGGCGCCGGGCTTCCGCTGCTCGTTCTGCCGAGCGTACCCGCGGTGCTCGCCGGCCTGGTGCTGGTCGGCGCGGGAACGTTCTTCGCTCAGGCGACGACCACTGGATTCGTCGGGCGGGCCGCCACCAGCGAGCGCGGCGCGGCGAGCGGAATTTACCTGGCCTGCTACTTCGCAGGCGGCCTCGTCGGCACCGCGGTGCTCGGGCTGCTGTTCGAGCGCTTCGGCTGGCCCGCCTGCGTGGCCGGAATCGGGGCGGCACTCGCGCTGGCAACGTTGCTCGGGCTGCGGCTCACGACGCCGGCGGCGAATCAAACGGTTGGCAGACTTTTCACTGACATTGAAAGGAGACTCTCATGATCCATCACCTCAAAGTACTCGCCCCCGTGCTGGCGATCGTCGCGCTGCTGCTTGCGAAGCCGGTAACCGCCCAGGACGACGGCGTCGTGCGCGTGAAAAGCGCATACGGCCTGCAGGAGACGATCGCGCGCCTGAAAGGAGACGTCGCCGCGAAGGGCATCATGTTCTTCGGCGAAATCGACCAGAGCGCGCTCGCCGCCAAGGCCGGCGTCACGATCCGTCCCTCGACGCTGCTCCTGTTCGGCAATCCGCCGCTGGGCACGCTGTTCGTCCAGTCAAAGCCGGAGGCGGGCATCGACTGGCCCGTGCGGCTGCTGGTCCAGCAGGACGCGCAGGGCAACGTCTGGGCGATCTACACCGATTTCGGCTGGATTGCACGGCGCCATGGAATTCATGGCGAGAAAGCCAAGCCTTTCGACACCGCGTCCGGCGTGATCGCGTCGATCACCTCCACCATCCGGTCGAACTAGGACGCGCGGCGGCCATGCGCGGATACTCCGGACAGATCGCACTCGTGCTGCAGGGCGGTGGCGCGCTCGGCGCGTACCAGGTCGGCGTCTACCAGGCGCTGCACGAGGCAGGCATCGAGCCCGATTGGGTGATCGGCACCTCGATCGGCGCGATCAACGGCGCGATCATCGCCGGCAATGAGCCCGCGCGGCGGCTGGAACGGCTGAACGCGTTCTGGGACCTCGTGCGCAGGACCCCGTCGCTGAACCTGTGGGGACTCTGGCCGACCGTCGCGGGCACCACGACGCAGACCGACATCATGGTCAACGGCATCCGGGGCTTCTTCGTGCCGAACCCGGATGCAAGCTTCGGCGTGCACGCGCCGCTCGGCGTCGAGAAGGCCGCCTTCTACCGTACTGCGCCTCTCAAGGAGTCGCTCGGCGGACTGGTCGACTTCGGCTGCGTCAACGCCGGCAAGACCCGCCTCACGCTCGGTGCGGTCAATGTGGGCACCAGCCAGATGCATTACTTCGACAGTCGCGAGCAGGCGATCGATGCGCGCCACGTGATGGCCTCAGGCGCGCTGCCGCCCGCGTTTCCGGCGGTACGCATCGACGGCGAGGCCTATTGGGACGGAGGCCTGTACTCCAACACCCCGGTCGAGGTGGTCCTCGATGACAAGCCGCGGCGCGACTCGCTCATCTTCGCCGCCAACGTCTGGCACGCGAACGGCCCTGAGCCCGAAACTATCTGGCAGGTGCTCGGGCGGCAGAAGGACATCCAGTACGCGAGCCGCGCCACGAGCCACGTGACGCGCCAGCAGCAGATTCACCGCATGCGCCACATCATCCGCGAGCTCGCGCAGCACATCCCGGAGGACCGGCGCCGCAACCCCGAGGTCGAAAGCATGCTCGGCTACGGCTGTGCCACGGTCATGCACCTGGTGCCGCTGCATGCGCCGCGGCTCGAGGGCGAGGATCACACCAAGGACATCGACTTCAGCGCCGCCGGGATCGACGCTCGCCGCAAGGCCGGCTACGCGGACACCCGCCGCGCGCTCGCCGAGCAGCCCTGGGCGGAATGCGAAGATGCGCTCGACGGCATCATCATCCACGAGGTAAACCCATGACGGAACGCTACGACGCAATCGTGATCGGGGCCGGCCAGGCCGGTCCCGCACTGTGCGCGCGGCTCGACCGCGAAGGGCTGAAGACGGCGCTGATCGAGCGCCGGCTGCTCGGCGGCACCTGCGTCAACACGGGCTGCGTTCCCACCAAGACGCTGGTCGCGAGCGCGCACGCGATACACCTGGCACGGCGCGGCGCGGAGTTCGGGTTCGAGGCGAGCGGCTTGCAGGTCGACATGGCCGCGATCAAGCGGCGCAAGGACGGCGTCGTGCAGCAGAGCGCCGGCGGACTGTCGAACTGGGTCTCCGGCATGAAAAACGTGGATCTCATCCGAGGCCACGCGCGCTTCACCGCACCACGCACGGTCGCCGTCGACGGTCGCAGGCTGCGGGCCGAGCGCGTGTTCCTGAACGTCGGCGGGCGCGCCTTCGTGCCGGACATCCCCGGCGTGGGCGAGGTCCCGTATCTCACCAACACCTCGATCATGGATGTGGACGTCATTCCCGG
>Ga0210067_1000081_pt1 | contig 12548 bp, 12 predicted proteins | sample RushMan_ThreeSqB_2_FD_185559 | JGI IMG/M metagenome (GOLD analysis project Ga0210067, IMG submission 185559) | Wetland microbial communities from San Francisco Bay, California, USA, that impact long-term carbon sequestration - RushMan_ThreeSqB_D2... | ecosystem: Environmental > Aquatic > Marine... | reverse complement strand
GGAGCGCGCTTGCGCGCAGCGGCGTGCAGCTGCGCGAGCCCGCGGCGGTGGCGCGCGTCGAGCCGGGCGGGGTCGTGGTCACGCAGGCGCCGCATGCGACGCGGGAACGCTACGATGCCGTGGTGTGGACGGCCGGGGCGGCGCCGCTGCCCTGGCTGCGCACCACCGGGCTCGACACCGACCGGGCGGGATTCGTGCTCGTCGACGACACGCTGCGCAGCGTCTCGCACCCCGAAGTGTTCGCGGTCGGGGATTGCGCCACGCTGCGCGACAGTCCGCACCCGAAGTCCGGCGTGTACGCGGTCCGGCACGGCGATTTTCTCGCGCGCAACCTGCGCTACGCGCTCGCCGAGGTGCTGCTGCACCGCTATCGCCCCCAGCGCCGCGCGCTAGCGCTGATCAGCTGCGGCGCGCAATGGGCGATCGCCGACTGGAGCGGTTGGACCGCCGAAGGCGCCTGGGTCTGGCGCTGGAAGGACTGGCTCGACCGGCGCTGGATCCGGCGTTTCCTAATCTGAGCGGCGCAGCGGGCGGCGCGAGCCGGCTGCCCAGCATGCGCGCAGACGGGAGTACCATCGCGCTGCCGCAGACCGGCGCATTGCCGCGTCGCGCAGAGCAACCATCCTGGAGAGCCGAAATGAAAAAGTCGCTTGCGATTCTTGCCGTGGCGCTCGCCGTGGCACCCGCACAGGCCGCCTATCCCGATCGTCCGATCAAGCTGATCGTGCCCTGGGGCGCCGGCGGTGACACCGATGTCATCTACCGTACCTTCCAGCAGGATTTCCAAAAGGGCCTCGGCGGGACCGTGGTGATCGCGAACGTCGGGGGCGCCTCGGGCACCAAAGGCGCGAAGGAAGCCAAGGGCTCGCCGCCCGACGGCTACACGATCTTCGCGATGCACGACTCGATTCACTCGACGTACTACACCGGCGTGGCCGACGTGAACTGGACCGACTTCCAGCCGATCTGCCTGGTGAGCGCGACGCCTTCGATTCTCACCGCTGCCCCGAAGACGCCGTGGACCGACATGAAGGCGATGCTCGCCGACGCCAAGGCGAAGCCCGGGACCATCACCGTCGGTGCGACGCTCGGCTCGACCAGCCATTTCTTTCCGGCAATGGTCGAAAAGGCCGCCGGCATCAAGTTCAAGTACGTGTCCTACGAGGGCACTGCGGCGCGCATGAACGCGCTGCTCGGCAGCCACATCGATCTTGCGGAGTCGAACCTGACGCAAAAGGGCAAGGCTGACGCCGGGCAGATGAGGTTCCTTGCCGTGGCCACCGAAAAGCGGATGCCCGAAGTGCCGAACGTGCCGACGCTCAAGGAGCTCGGCATCGACGTCGAGTACGCGGTCAATCGCGGCCTGGTCGCGCCGAAGGGCACGCCGGCGGACATCATGGCGAAGCTCGGCGCGGCATGCCGCGGCGCCGCGACCAACGCCGCATTCGCCGAGCAGATGAAGAAGCAGGGCACTGTGGTGCATTACCTCGACGCGAAGGGTTACACCGCGTTCCTCGAGAAGAACGACGCCCTCAACAAGGAGCTGGCCAAGGAGCTCGGCATGCTGAAGCGCTGAGGCGGGCGTAGGCGTACGGGCGTTTTCGATGATCGGGCGCGATGGCGTCACGGGGCTCATCGCCTGCGCGGCGAGCCTCGTGCTTTTCTGGTTCACCCTCGAGCTCGAGAAGAACCCGCTGGTGCCGATCGGGCCGGGCTTTTACCCGCGGCTGGTGCTCGGCATCAGCGCGGCGCTCGGTCTGGCGCTGCTCGCCGCCGATTTCCTGCGCCGCCGCGGGCGCCCGCGCGCGGCGCCCAGCGCGCCGGCCGAGCGGCTCAACTACGCGCTCGTCGCGCTGACCTTCGGCGTGTTCGGCGTGTACGTGCTGCTCTTGCCGCTGCTCGGCTATCGCGTGGCGACCTTCGTGTTCGTGCTCGGCTGCAGCTTCCTGCTCGAGCCGCCGCGCCGCGCCGGGTTGTGGCTGCGCGGTTTCGGGCTCGCCGGGGTGACGGCGCTGGCGACGCATTTCGTCTTCGAGGACTACCTCGCGGTGCTGCTGCCGCGCGGCAGCTGGACGGGATTCTGATCGGTGTACGGGCCGCTCTGGGACGCGCTCATCGGCCTGCTGCAGATCAAGTACCTGCTGCCGCTGGTGATCGGCACCGTGGCCGGCGTCGTCGGCGGCGCGCTGCCCGGGGTCACCATCACGATGACGGTCATCATCGTGCTGCCGTTCACCTTCGGCCTCGATCCGCTGCAGGGCCTCGCCGCCATGACCGGCGTGTACGTCGGCGGCTCGGCCGGCGGCCTGGTGACCGCGACCCTGCTCGGCATCCCGGGCACGCCGTCCTCGGTGGCGACGACCTTCGACGCCTTTCCGATGGCCAAACGCGGCGAGGCCGGACGCGCGCTTTGGCTCGGCGTCTGGGCGTCGTTCTGCGGCGGCATGATCGGCGGCATCTTTCTCATCGCCGCGACCGGCCCGCTCGCCGAATTCGCGGTCGCGTTCGGGCCCTGGGAGTTCTTCTCGCTGTTCATTCTCGCGCTGTCGATGGTCGCCGGGCTCGTCGGGCGTTCGCTGCTCAAGGGTTTTCTGTCGGGCGCCATCGGCCTGGTGGTCACGGTACTCGGCAACGATCCGGTGATGGGTCTGCCGCGTCTGTCCTTCGGCATCGAATTCCTCGAGGGCGGGATACCGTTTCTGCCGGTGCTGATCGGCGTGTTTGCCTTCGCGCAGATCATGGCCGACGTCGAGACGATGGGCGGCCGCGGCGCCTTGGCCGCGTCGCTCGATCGTGCGATGACGCTCAGCGTGTCGCACGGCAAGGTGATCTGGGAGATCCTGTCGCGACCGTTTCTGCTGTTGTGGACCTCGTTCATCGGCGTGCTGATCGGCGTGCTGCCGGCCGTCGGCGGCAGCGCGGCCAACATGATGGCCTACGACCAGGCGAAGAAGATCTCGCGCCATCCCGAGCGTTTCGGCACCGGTACGCCGGAGGGCATCATCGCCTCGGAATCGGCCAACAACGCCAATGTCGGCGGCTCGCTGGTCACCATCATGGCCTTCGGCATCCCGGGCGACGCGGTGACCGCGGTCATGCTCGGCGCGCTCACCATCCACGGCATTCAGTCGGGGCCCCTGTTCATCGCGCAGAACACGCAGATCGCCTACGGCATCTTTGCGGCCTACATACTGGCCCATCCGCTCATGGTGCTGGTGATCGCCTTCGGCGCGCGTCTCATGCTGCGCGTGGTGACCGTGCCGAAGGCCGCCCTGTTCCCGGTGGTGCTGGTGCTGTGCGTGGTCGGCGCCTACGCGCTCGGCAACAACATGTCGACCGTCTACGTGCTGCTCGTGTTCGGCCTGCTCGGCTACGCCATGGTGAAGGTCGGCCTGCCGCTTGCGCCGCTGATCCTGGGCGTCATCCTCGGCGACCAGATCGAGACCAACCTGATTCGTGCGCTGATGACCGACGCGGACCTGTGGCTGTTCGTCACGCGGCCGATCTCGGGCGTGCTGCTCGCGCTGTCGGTGATCTCGGTCGTGTTTGCGCTGTGGCAGCACCGGCGCCACGCGGCGCGCAGCGCCGCAGCCGACGAGGCCGAGGATTTCTAGCGTGACTGGCGCCCCGGATACGAATCGAACGTACGACCTGCCCCTTAGGAGGGGGCCGCTCTATCCACTGAGCTACCGGGGCGCAGCCGCGATTTTAACGCCCGAGGTTTCTGCTTGTTGCTGACACGGTCCTTTTCGCGCCATCGCGCGCGCGGGTTCGTGGCGTTGCTCGCTGCGCTCGCCCCGATCGCCGGCGCGCAGGCCTGGGACGATGGCAGCGTGCCCTTCGTGGTCTCGCCCGACGAGGTCGTGCACCGCATGCTGCGCATCGCCGAGGTGGGTCCCGACGACAGGCTGATCGACCTCGGCTCGGGCGACGGCCGGGTGGTGATCGCCGCCGCGCGGCGCGGCGCGCGCGGGCTCGGCGTCGAGATCGACCCCGAGCTGGTCGCCGAGGCGCGCGAGAATGCCGTGCGCGCCGGCGTGGCGGCGCGCGCGCGCTTCGAGCATCGCGATCTGTTCGACACCGACCTGTCGCAGGCGACGGTGGTGACGATGTACCTGCTGCCCGAGATCAACCTGAAGCTCATGCCGCGTCTGCTCGCGCTTGCGCCGGGCACGCGCGTGGTGTCGCACGACTGGGACATGGGCCCCTGGCTGCCCGACGAGACGCTCGCGGTGCGCGCGCCGGACAAGCCGGTCGGCGGGCGCGACGGCCTGTCGACCATTCACCTGTGGGTCGTGCCGGCGCAGGCCGCGGGCGAATGGCGCGGGCAGATCGACGGCCTGGGCGGAGAATGGGCGATCCGGATCCGGCAGCGCTATCAGATGCTCGAGGTCGAGGCGCGCGAGGGCGGCCATGAGATCCTGGTGCGTGCCTCGCGCCTGCGCGGGCGCGAGATCAAGCTGGTGGTGAGCGGGCTGGTCGGCGGACGGCCGATGAATCTGCTGCTCAGCGGTCGCGTCGACGGTGCCCGAATCGAGGGCCGTGCGCGGAGCTTCGACGGACAGACGGAGGACGAGCGGGCATGGCGCGCGACGCGGATTCAGTAGTGCAGGCCGGCGCGGCGCCGAGGGCGCTGCTGTCGGTGCCCGACGGCATCGTGCTCCTCTGCGGCATGGTGATCGGCGTCGGCATCTTCAAGGCGCCCTCGATCGTCGCCGGCGCCACCTCGAGCGCCGCGGAATTCCTCGGCGCCTGGCTGCTCGGCGGCCTGGTGTCGCTGTGCGGCGCGCTGGTCTACGCCGAGCTCGCGGCGCGCCATCCGGACACCGGCGGCGAGTATGCCTACCTGTCGCGCGGACTCGGGCGCGGCGTGGCGTTCGTGTTCGCCTGGTCGCGCGTCACCGTGATCCAGACCGGCGCAATCGCGCTGGTCGCATTCGTGTTCGGCGACTATGCCTCCGAGCTGCTGCGCCTGGGCGGCAACAGCGCGGCGCTCTACGCGGCAATCGGCGTCGTCGCGCTGACCGGGCTGAACGTCGCCGGCACGCTGCAGTCGAAGACGCTGCAGCAGATCCTGCAGACGCTGCTGTTCGTCGGCCTGATCGTGATCGGCATTGCCGGTCTCGCGAGCGGTGCTGTGCCCAAGCCGGCCGAGGCCGGCGGCGGCGGCGCCTTCGGGCTGGCGATGATCTTCGTGCTGCTCACCTACGGCGGCTGGAACGAAGCGGCCTACCTCGCCGGCGAGGTGCGCGAGGCGCCGCGCAACATGACCCGCATCCTGGTCTGGGGCATCGTGGTGATCTCGCTGTTGTATCTCTTCGTCAACCTCGGCTACCTGGCGGCGCTCGGGCAGGAGGGGATGCGCGGCTCGAAGGTGGTCGCTGCCGACGTGATCCGCGTCGCGCTCGGCGAGCGCGGCGCGGTCCTGCTCGCGCTGATCGTCTGCGTCGCGGCGCTGACCACGATGAACGCGGCGATCTTCACCGGCGCGCGCACGACCTGGGCGCTGGGGCGCGACTTCGCGCTGTTCGCGCGCCTCGGTCACTGGCGCGACGCGGGCAGCACGCCGGCGAACGCGCTGCTGCTGCAGGGCGCGATCGCGCTGCTGCTGGTCGCCGCGAGCGCGTCGACGCCGGACGGCTTCAGCGCGATGGTCGCGTACACCGCGCCGGTGTTCTGGACGTTCTTCCTGCTCACCGCGGTGACGCTGTTCGTGTTCCGTCTGCGCGGCGGGGCGGCGCCGGCGTTCCGCGTGCCGCTCTATCCGCTGATCCCGCTCGCGTTTTGCGGCGCCTGCCTGTTCATGCTGTACTCGGCGATCGACTACGTGCGCAACCCGGTCTACGGGCCGAAGTTCGGTGACATGGTCCTCGGCGGCCTGGTGGTCATGCTCGCCGGCATCCCGCTTTATTTCCTCGTGCGGGGGCGCTCGGCGTGACCCGCACCGCGCTGCGCGGCATCGTCGCCGTCGTCCTCGGCCTGGTCGTGTCCGCCGCCGCGGCGCAGGATTACGCGCGCGAGAAGCGCTGGGAATCCGAGGTCACCGGAAATCTGGTGGTCGGCGACCCGGTGAAGCTGCGGTTGAAATCGGGTCATGCCTTCCTCGCGCTGTACACGGCGGTGCCGAACGCGCGCGCGGGCGTCGTCCTGGTGCACGGCATCGGCGTACATCCGGATCACGGCGTGATTGGCATTCTGCGCACTGCGCTTGCGGACCGCGGCTACACCACGCTGTCGATCCAGATGCCCGTGCAGGCCGCGGACGCCGGCCCGCAGGCCTATTCGCCGGCGCTCTTCGCAGAGGCCGCGGAACGGATTTCGATCGCCGGGCGCTGGCTGCGCGCGCGCGGACCCGCGGACCTCGTTTTGCTGTCGCACAGCATGGGCTCGCGCATGAGCCGCGCGTTCTGGGAACAGACGAAGGACGCGCCCTACGCCGCCTGGATCTGCCTCGGCATGCCCTCGGAACTCACGGGCCTGCGCGGCCAGCGCGCGCCGATCCTCGATATCTACGGCGAATTCGATCTGCCCGCGGTGCGCAGCGGGGCGCCGGCACGGGCGCAGGCGATCGCGCCGATCGCGGGCTCGCGCCAGCTGCGGATCGCGGGCGCCGATCATTTCTATAACGGCCGGGAAACGCAGCTCGCGGATGTCATCGTCGCATTCCTCGAGGCGCGTGCATCGGGCGGGGCGGCGCGATGACGCTGACCGAGCTGCGCTACATCGTCGCGGTCGCGCGCGAGCGGCACTTCGGCCGCGCCGCGGAAGCCTGCTTCGTGTCGCAGCCGACGCTGTCGGTGGCGATCAAGAAGCTGGAGCAGGAGCTCGGGGTGGTGCTGTTCGAGCGCGGCCCGGGGGAAGTGACCACCACGCCGATCGGCGTGTCGATCGTCGAGCAGGCGCAGCGCGTGCTCGAGGAGGCCGCGCGCATCAAGGAGCTCGCCGCGGGCGGGCAGGATCCGCTCGCCGGGACGCTGCGGCTCGGCACGATCTACACGATCGGCCCCTACCTCCTGCCGAAGCTCATTCCGATCCTGCGTCGCACCGCGCCGTCGATGCAGCTGCTCATCCAGGAAAACTTCACCCACCGCCTCGCCGAAGCCTTGAAGCACGGCGAGGTCGACGTGATCGTGGTCGCGCTGCCGTTCGGCGAACCGGGGGTGGTCACGCAGGCGGTCTACGACGAACCCTTCCTGGTTGCCGTGCCGCAGCGGCACCCCTGGGCGCGCAAGAAGGAGATCGCGGCCGACGAGCTGACCCAGGAAAGCATGCTGCTGCTCGGCGCGGGGCATTGCTTTCGCGACCAGGTGCTCGATCTGTGTGCGACCGTCAGCCGCTCGCCGAATCGCAGCGGCATCCAGCGCACCTTCGAAGGCGGCTCGCTCGAGACGATCCGCCAGATGGTGGCGAGCGGCGTCGGCATCACGGTGCTGCCCGCGACCTCGATCACGCCGGGCGCGGGGGCGAGCGACCTGATCCGCATCCGTCCGTTCGCCAAACCGGTCCCCGGTCGGCGCGTGGCGATCGCCTGGCGGCGGAGCTTTCCGCGGCCGAAGGCGATCGAGGCGCTGCGCCAGGCGATCCTCGCCTGCGAGCTGCCGCGCGCGACGAAGCTGCCGAACGCCGCGCCGGCGGGCAACGGCAAGGCCGCCGCGTGACGCGATGCCGCACGCCAATCCGGATCCCTCGCCCTGGGTGCTGCGCTGGTCGCCGCTGATCGCGCCCGGCGGCACGGTACTCGACCTGGCCTGCGGCGCGGGGCGGCATGCGCGCCTGCTCGCTGCGCGCGGCCACCCGGTGCTTGCCGTCGAGCGGGACCGTGCGCTGCTCGATGCGCTTGCCGGCGTGCCGGGCATCGAGCCGTTGCATGCCGACCTCGAAAACGGCGCGCCCTGGCCGCTCGGTGCCCGGCGCTTCGCGGCCATCATCGTCGTCAACTATCTGCATCGACCGCTGTTGCCGCTGCTGGCGGCGGCGCTCGACGACGGGGGCGTTCTCATTTACGAAACCTTCGCGCTCGGGAACGAACGCTACGGCCGGCCGTCTAATCCGCAGTTTCTGCTCCGGCCGGGCGAGTTGCTCGATGCGTTCCGGTCTTCGCTTAGCGTGGTCGCGTTCGAGCAGGGCCGCGTGACGCGGCCGAAGCCCGCCGTGATTCAGCGCCTTTGTGCGCTGCGCGGCGGGGACGCCTGCGCGTCGCTCGAGGCCTGACGTCACGGGGCGTTAGTGCAACGGTAACAAGGGGTTAAAATAGCCCCGTCGTTTTCTTGAGACGGACCGGGAGGAGACCTCCATGATCACCGGCAGCCTGGTTGCAATCGTCACCCCGATGAAGGGCGATGGCGCGATCGATCTGGCGCGATTCCGCAGCCTGATCGACTGGCATGTCGCCGAAGGCACCGATGGCATCGTCGTCGTGGGCACCACGGGCGAATCGCCGACGGTGAACTTCGACGAGCACAAGGAACTGATTCGGGTCGCGGTCGAGCACTCGAAGGGACGCATCCCGATCATCGCCGGGACCGGCGGCAATTCCACCGCCGAGGCGATCGAGCTCACAGAATCGGCGAAGAAGGCCGGTGCGACGGCCTGCCTGTCGGTCGTGCCGTACTACAACAAGCCGACGCAGGAAGGCCTGTTCCGGCACTTCCGCGCCGTGGCCGAGGCGGTCGATCTGCCGATGATCCTGTACAACGTGCCGGGGCGCACGGTCGCCGACCTGCAAAACGACACCGTGCTGCGCCTGGCGGCGCTGCCCGGCATCATCGGCATCAAGGACGCGACCGCCAACCTCGAGCGCGGCACCGATCTGATCAAGCGCGCGCCGCGAAACTTCGCGATCTACAGCGGCGAGGATTCGACCGCACTGGCGCTGATCCTGATGGGCGGCCAGGGCGTGATCTCGGTGACCGCGAACGTGGCGCCCAAGCTGATGCACCAGATGTGCGCCGCCGCCCTGGTGGGCGACGTGAAGAAGGCGCGCGAGATCAACCTGCGGCTGCTGCCGCTGCACCAGCGCCTGTTCCTCGAAGCGAACCCGATCCCGGTGAAATGGGCGTTGGCGCAGATGGGGCACATCGACGACGGCATCCGCCTGCCGATGGTGCCGCTGTCGGAAAACTTCCACCAAGCGGTCCGCGAAGCGCTGCACGAGGCGGGCATTGCGCTGCCGGGCCTGCGCGTCGTGGAGAAGCGGGCTTGAGGGGAATGGCTGACCTGCGGAAACGGAAAACCGCCTGGCGGGCGCTGGCGCTCGCCAGCGCGGCGGCCGCCGCGCTGGCCGGCTGCAAGACCAACACCAGCCTGCTCGAGGGTCCGCAGGTCGACTACAAGTCGGCCGGGCAGCTGCCGCCGCTCGAAATTCCACCTGACCTGACTGCGCCGCGCCGCGACAACCGCTACGTCGTGCCCGAGACCGGAAAGGGGACGACGACGCTGTCGACGTACCAGGCCGACCGCGCGCAGACGCGGGTCAAGGGGCAGGGCGATGTGATGCCCACCGCCGATGACATGAAGATCGCGGGCAGGGGCAACGAGCGTTGGCTGGTGGTCGATGACAAGACGCCGGAGCAGATCTGGCCGATCGTGAAGGACTTCTGGCAGGAAAACGGCTTCCTGGTGCGCAAGGCGACGCCGGAGACCGGCGTCATGGAAACGGACTGGGCGGAGAATCGCGCCAAGCTGCCGCAGGACGTCATCCGCTCGACGCTGGGATCGCTGCTCGACCAGCTCTACTCGACTTCGGAGCGCGACATGTTCCGCACGCGGCTCGAGCGCACGCCGGACGGCCGCGGCACCGAGATCTACATTACGCATCGCGGCATGGAGGAGGTCTACGTCCCCGGCAGCGGTCGCCAGCAGACGAAATGGCAGCCGCGAGATACCGACCACACGCTGGAGGCCGAGTTTCTGCGTCGCCTGATGGTGCGGCTCGGTGCGCAGGAAGAGAAGGCGAAACAGCTGATGGCGACGGCGCCGCAGCAGGCCGATCGCGCGAAGCTGACAAAGACCGCCGATGGCGCGGAGGTGCTCGAGGTGACCGAGCCCTTCGACCGCACCTGGCGGCGCGTCGGTCTCGCGCTCGATCGCGTCGGCTTCACGGTCGAGGACCGCGATCGGGCGAAAGGCCTGTACTTCGTGCGCTACGCCGACCCGGAGGGCGACATGAAGCGCAAGGACGAGGACGGCGGCTGGCTCTCGAAGCTCGCCTTCTGGCGCTCGACGACGCCCGAGGTCAAGGCTGAGCAGTACCGCGTCGCGGTGGCCCAGCAAAGTGAGAACAGCGAAGTCCGCGTTTTCGGCAAGGACGGCAAGGCCGACGCGACGGGCACGGCGCACCGGATCCTGTCGCTGTTGCAGGAACAGCTCAAGTAGATCGGCGCGGCGCCGGGTGCTGCGCTTCACTTCGCTTGCGAGCGGCAGCCAGGGCAATTGCCTGGTCGTCGAGTCGGGCGCGACGCGGGTGCTGGTCGACTGCGGCCTGTCGGCGCGCGAGACCGTGCGGCGGCTCGCACGCCGCGGACTCGAGCCCGAGTCGCTGCGCGCGATTCTCGTCACCCACGAGCACGAGGATCATTTGGGCGGCGTCAACGCGCTCGCCGCCACGTACGGGCTCGAGGTCGTGCTCACCCGCGGCACGCTGGCCGCGCAGCGCGAGGCCGACACCGCGCGCAGGGCGGATGCGGGCGCTGCAGCGAGCGACGGCGTGCGCACGCAGCTGATCGACGGACGCGCGCCCTTCGCGATCGACGATCTCGAGGTGCGGCCGTTTACCGTGCCGCACGATGCGCGCGAGCCGGTGCAGTACGTCCTGTCCGACGGCGCGCGGCGACTCGGCGTGCTGACCGATCTGGGCGGACCCACGGCGCATGTGATCGAGATGCTCTCGGGCTGCGAAGCGCTGGTGCTCGAATGCAATCACGCGCTCGATCTGCTGTGGGGCGGCGGCTACCCGCGCTGGCTGAAGGCGCGGATCGGCGGTCCCCTCGGCCATCTGGACAACGACGCGGCTGCGGCGCTGCTCGCTGCTCTGGATCGTTCGCGCCTGCAGCACGTGATCGCCGCGCACCTGTCGGAGCAGAACAACCGCCCGGAACTCGCGCGCGCGGCGCTCGCCGGCGCGCTCGGCTGCGCACCCGAGTGGATCGGCCTGGCGACGCAGGCCGAGGGGTTCGGCTGGCGCGAGCTCGACTGACCACGACCCGAAGCGAATTCGCCCGCGCGCCTACAGACCGAGCGTCGTCGCCGATACCGCCGGATACGAAGCGCTCCAGATCTCGCCGAAGCGGCCGCGCATCGCGAGCGCCTCGGTCTCGTCGTGAATCCCGATGGCGCCGCGGAAAAAGCGTGCCACCGGGCGGCGCAGGTAGTGCTCGGCGTCGAGCACCAGGAAGGCGTCCTGCAGCTCGCGGATTTCCGGGTGCGTCCGGTTGACCTGGATGACGTGCGCGAAGCGCGCCAGCAGGCGCATCATCCGCGGACAGTGCCGGCTGAGGTGCTCCGGATCGTGCACCACGACGTACAGGCGGCGCGTACGGCTCACCAGCAGGAAGCGCTCGAGCCGCTCGATGCGCGCCGGCAGGTTGAGTCGCAGCGCCTGCAGGTCGGGGTCGAAAATGCGCAGCTCGCGACCGTCCTGCGCGAGCAGGCGGTCGACGGCGGCCTGGAATTCGGCCTCGGTGTCGAAGCGCTGGTAGTCGGGTGCGCCGGACTCGGTGGATTCGCTCATGCGGCGGTCTCGAGGTGCAGATAACCTTGCCGGTACCACGCGTAGAGTAGATCGGCGAGCGCGGCGCGGGCAAGCGGCGCGCCTTCGAGACGGCGCGCGTCGGCGAGCGCCACCAGGACGCGGCGCTGCGCCGCCGGCAGATCGAGCGGCTCGCCGTTCACGAACAGCGTCCTGCCGAGCACGAGCAGCTGCGTGCGCGCGTCGAGCACGACCGCCGCGCGGCGCAGCCGGGCAGCGAAGGCCGCGCGTGCGAGCGCGCGGCGCGGCGGGTGGAAGGCGATCTGGGGCTTCGGCGTGGACAGGTACGCGCCGAGAAAGCGCGCCACGTCGCGGCGCGTCCAGCGGATGCGTGCCAGGGTGTCCGCGGCATGGCCGATCATCGCCGGCGGCACGCGTGCAGGGTGGCGGCTCAGGCGCAGGCCGGGATCGCGGTAGCGTCCGCCGGGCAGGCCGCGCGCATGCAGCCAGTCGAGAAATGCCGCCGCGAGCTCCTCGCCGAGCGGCGCGCGAAATCCGATCGAGTACGTCGTGCACGGTTCGAGCGCGACGCCGTCATGCCCCCAGCCCGGTGGCAGGTAGAGCAGATCGCCCGGCTCGGCGAGCAGCTCCTCATCGGCCTCGAAATTCTCGATCAGCCGCAGCGGCGCGCCCTCGACGAAGCGAGTGCGGCGCGGCCGGCACAGGCGCCAGCGCCGGCGTCCGCTGCCCTGGAGCAGAAACACGTCGTAGGCGTCCTCGTGCGGGCCAACGCCGCCGCCTGGCGCGGCCACGCTCAGCATCAGGTCGTCGAGACGCGCCTGCGGGATAAAGTCAAACCGGC
>Ga0210067_1000080_pt1 | contig 12774 bp, 6 predicted proteins | sample RushMan_ThreeSqB_2_FD_185559 | JGI IMG/M metagenome (GOLD analysis project Ga0210067, IMG submission 185559) | Wetland microbial communities from San Francisco Bay, California, USA, that impact long-term carbon sequestration - RushMan_ThreeSqB_D2... | ecosystem: Environmental > Aquatic > Marine >... | reverse complement strand
CCGCCCGCCGGTCCTGCAGGTGCGCTGGCGCGGCCGCTCGATCGACCAGGTGCTCGAGCTGACCGTGCAGGAAGCGCTCCACTTCTTCGCCGGGCAGGCCCGGGTGACGCGTCGGCTGAAGGTCCTCGCCCAGATCGGCCTCGGCTACCTGCGACTCGGCCAGCCCTCGAGCACGCTCTCGGGCGGCGAGGTGCAGCGCATCAACCTCACCACCGCGCTCGGCACCTCGCTGGTGAACACGCTGTTCGTGCTCGACGAGCCCTCGATCGGGCTGCACCCGCGCGACATGGGCCGCGTCATCCAGGTGATGCAGAAGCTGCGCGACGCGGGCAACTCGCTGGTCGTGGTCGAGCACGACCCGCAGATCATGTTCGCCGCCGACCGCATCCTCGACATGGGCCCCGGCCCCGGCGAGCGCGGCGGCGAGATCGTGTTCTTCGGACCGCCCGAGGCGCTGCGCCGGGCGACGACGCTCACTGCGGACTATCTGTCCGGGCACAAGCACGCCGTGCTCGGCGTGCCACCGCGCCCGGTTCAGGAGACCACGCCGAAGCTGCGCCTGTACGGCGCCGCCGCGCACAACCTGAAGGCGATTGACGTCGAATTCCCGCTCGAGCGCATGGTCTGCGTGACCGGCGTGTCGGGCTCGGGCAAGTCGACGCTGGTGCAGGAGGTGCTCTACGCCGCACTCGCCAAGGCGAAGGGAAAGGCGACCGAGACCCCGGGCGTACACCGCGAGCTGCGTGGCGCAGCGCTCATCGAGGATGCGGTGCTCGTGGACCAGTCGCCGATCGGCAAGACGACGCGCTCGAACCCGGCGAGCTACGTCGGCGCCTGGGACGCGATCCGCGCGCTGTTCGCGCGCGCGCCGCTCGCTCGCGAGCGCGGCTACAGCGCGGGCACCTTCAGCTTCAACGCCGGCAACGGCCGCTGCCCGGCCTGCGGCGGCAACGGCTTCGAGCGGGTCGAAATGCAGTTCCTGTCGGACGTGTACCTGCGCTGCCCGGAGTGCGACGGCAGACGCTACCGGCCCGAGGTGCTCGAGGTGTCGATTGCGGGCCGCGGCGGCGGCGGCCGGCGCAGCGAGCGTACGGTCGCCGCGACGCTCGAGATGACCGTGCGCGAGGCGCTCGAGTTCTTCGCCGAGGACAAGGAAGTGCTCGCGCGCTTGAAGCCGCTGGCCGACGTCGGCCTCGAATATCTGCGCCTCGGGCAGCCGGTGCCGACCCTGTCCGGGGGCGAAGCGCAGCGCCTGAAGCTCGCCGGCCATCTCGCCGAGGCCGCCGCGCGCCTGCGCCCGCGCGCCGGCAGCGACGCGCGCGCTGCGGGCAAGCTGTTCATCTTCGACGAGCCGACGACCGGACTGCACTTCGACGACGTCGCAAAGCTGCTCGGCGCGTTCAGGAAGCTGCTCGGCGCGGGGCACTCGCTCGTCGTCATCGAGCACAACCTCGACGTGATCCGCAGCGCGGACTGGATCATCGATCTCGGTCCGGAGGGCGGCGAAGCCGGGGGTGCGGTGGTTTGCGTGGGGACGCCGGACCGGGTCATGGCGCACGAGGGATCGCATACCGGGCGTGCGCTCAAGGCATATATGGCAGCAATCGGCAAGGGCTTCAAAGATGGATCGGCACTTGCGACAGGCTCCCTGGCAGCGCGCATCGAAGGCACCACAGGGGAGCCTGTCGCAAGTGCCGATCTTGTATCAAACCCTCTCGTGCGTGAGCCTGCGGCTGGTCGCTATCTCGGCAACACCATTCGCGTGCACCACGCGCGCGAGCACAACCTGAAGAACATCGACGTCGAGATTCCGCGCGAGCGCTTCAGCGTGATCACCGGCGTGTCGGGCTCGGGCAAGTCGACGCTCGCCTTCGACATCCTGTTCGCCGAGGGCCAGCGCAGGTATCTCGAATCGCTGAACGCCTACGCGCGCCAGTTCGTGCAGCCGCAGGCGCGCCCGGACGTCGATGCGATCTTCGGCATTCCGCCGACGGTGGCGATCGAGCAGCGCACCAGCCGCGGCGGTGCGAAAAGCACGGTGGGCACGCTCACCGAGGTGCACCATTTCCTGCGCCTGCTGTACGTGAAGCTCGGCCTGCAGCACTGTCCGGACTGCCGTCTGCCGATCGAGCCGCAGAGCGAGGACGCGATCGCCGCGCGCCTGATGACCGAGTTCCGCGGCCAGCGCATCGGGCTGCTCGCGCCGCTGGTGGTCAACCGCAAGGGTGTCTACACCGATCTCGCGAAGTGGGCCGCAGGCAAGGGCTACACGCATCTGCGCGTCGACGGCGCGTTCCTGCCGGTCACCCCATTCCCGCGCATCGACCGCTTCAAGGAGCATACGATCGAGCTGCCGGTGGCCGATCTCAGGGTGACGCCGGCGAACGAGCGGGCGCTGCGCGAAAGCCTGGCGCGCGCCCTCGAGCTCGGCAAGGGCATGGTCCACGTGCTCGCCGACCTCGACGCGCTGATGCGCGCCGCGGCGCAGGGACGCAAGGCGGGCGCCGAGCGCATCGAGCTCGTGCTGCACGAGCAGACCTTTTCCACCTTGCGCGCCTGCCCTTCGTGCGGGCGCAGCTTTCCAGAGCTCGATCCGCGCCTGTTTTCCTACAACTCGAAGCACGGCTGGTGCCCGGCCTGCTACGGCACCGGGCTCGCGCTTGACCGCGTCGAGTGGGACGACGAGCGCGCACGCACCGGCACCGAGGATCACGTGCTCGATTCCTGGATCGAATGGCTCGAAGTCGAGGAGCGCTGCACCGCCTGCGCCGGCCAGCGCCTCAATCCCGAGGCGCTCGCGGTACGCTGGCGCGGCCACTCGATCGCCGCGCTGTCGGCGCAGCCGATCGCGCGCCTCGCCGATCTGCTCGATGGACTGCGGCTCGACGGCCGCGCGCTTGAGATCGCACGCGATCTGGTTGCCGAATTGCGCAGCCGCCTCGGTTTTCTGACCGACGTCGGCCTCGCCTATCTGACGCTCGATCGCGCCGCGCCGACGCTTTCGGGCGGCGAGGCGCAGCGCATCCGCCTCGCCTCGCAACTCGGCTCGAACCTGCGCGGCGTGTGCTACATCCTGGACGAGCCGACCATCGGCCTGCATCCGCGCGACAACCGCATCCTGCTCGATGTCCTGCAGCGCCTGGAGGCCAAGGGCAACACGCTGATCGTGGTCGAGCACGACGAGGAGACGATTCGCCGCGCGAGCCACGTGATCGACCTCGGCCCGGGCGCCGGCCGGCTCGGCGGACGCGTGATCGCGCAGGGCAGCGCCGCGGACCTGATTGCCTCGCCCGATTCGATCACCGGGCGCTTTCTCGCCGCCCCGCTGCGCCATCCGCTGCAGCCGCGCCGCGCGGTCGGCGCGCAGGCCGCCTCGCTGCGCGTCGAGGCCGCGACGCTGCACAACCTGAAGCGCAGCGACGCGCGCATCCCGCTCGCGCGGCTGGTCGCGGTCACCGGCGTGTCGGGCTCCGGCAAATCAACGCTTGCGCGCAACGTGGTTCACGACAACCTCGCGCGCCTGCTCTCTGCGCAGCGCAAGCCAAGGCGCGAGTCCGCGCCCGCAGGCTGCCGCGCGCTGAAGGGCTGGCAGGCGATCGAGCGCGTGCTCGAGGTCGACCAGACCCCGATCGGCAAGACGCCGCGCTCCTGCCCTGCCACCTACGTCGGCTTCTGGGACGCGATCCGCCGGCTGTTCGCCGACACCACCGATGCGCGCATCCGCGGCTGGAGCGCGAGCCGTTTTTCCTTCAACACCGCAGGCGGTCGCTGCAGCGTCTGCGACGGCCAGGGCATGCAGAAGATCGAGATGTCCTTTCTGCCGGACGTCAAGGTGGCCTGCGAGGCCTGCGGCGGCGCGCGCTTCAACGCCGACACGCTCGGCGTACGCTGGCGCGACAAGACCATCGGCGAGGTGCTCGCGCTGAGCGTCGACGAGGCGGTCGAGTTCTTTGCCGTGCATCCTTCGATCCACCACGCGTTGCGCCTGCTGCAGGACGTCGGCCTCGGCTACCTGACGCTGGGGCAGTCCAGCCCCACCCTGTCGGGCGGCGAGGCGCAGCGCATCAAGCTGGTCACCGAACTGGCCAAGGTGCGGCTCGACCCGGGTGGCGCGAGCGCGGGCGGCCCGGCGCGTGCCCGCGGGCGCGGCGGCGCGGCGCGCACGCTCTACGTGCTCGACGAACCGACGGTCGGCCTGCACATGGCCGACGTCGAGCGGTTGATCCGCGTGCTACACCGACTGGTCGACGCAGGCAACACGGTGCTCGTCATCGAGCACAACCTCGACATCATGGCGGAAGCCGACTGGATCATCGATCTGGGCCCCGAAGGCGGCGACGCCGGCGGGCGCGTGGTCGCGCAGGGCGCGCCGGAGGACGTTGCGCGCGCCGCGCGCCGCAGCCACACCGGGCGCGCGCTGGCGGAGTTTCTGGCCGAGCGCGCGGCTTAGGTCAGATGGTCAGAACAGCAGATTGGGCAGCGCCAGCGAAATCGCCGGCACGTAGGTCACGATCACCAGGAACGCGAGCAGCACCATCAGCCAGGGCAGCGCCGCGCGCACCACCTGGCCGATCGACATCTTGGTGATGCCCGCAGTGACGAACAGGTTCAGCCCGACCGGCGGCGTGACCATGCCGATCTCGAGGTTGACCACCATGATGATGCCGAGATGCACCGGGTCGATGCCGAGCTGGGTGGCGATCGGAAACAGGATCGGCGCCAGGATCAGGATGATCCCCGTCGGCTCCATGAAATTGCCCGCGGCGAGCAGCAGCAGGTTGACCACGATCAGGAAGCCCCAGGCCGGCATGCCCCAGGACAGGATGGTCTCGGCGATCACCTGCGGGATGCGCTCGGTGGTCAGCACGTGCGCGAACAGCAGCGCGTTGGCGATGATGAACATCAGCATCACCGTGACTTTGGCGGCATCGACCAGCACGCTCGGCACCTTGCGCCAGCCGACATCGCGGTAGACGAACACGGCGATGAAAAACGCATAGACCGCCGCCACGCCCGCGGCCTCGGTCGGGGTGAAGATGCCGCCGTAAATGCCGCCCAGGATGATGAAGATCAGCGCAAGGCCCCACATCGAGTCGCGCCCGGCGACCACGACCTCGCGCAGGGTGGCGCGCGGCTGGCGCGGCAGGTCGAGCATCGTCGCGCGCACGTAGATCGCGACCATCAGCATGACGCCGAGCACGATGCCCGGCACCACGCCCGCCATGAACAGCTTGCCCACCGAGGTTTCGGTGGTCGCGCCGTAGACCACCATGACGATCGACGGCGGGATCAGAATGCCGAGCGTGCCGGCGTTGCACACCACCCCGGCGGCGAACGGCAGGCTGTAGCCGGCGCGCGTCATGCCGGCGATGACGATCGAGCCGACCGCGACGACGGTCGCGGGCGAGGAGCCCGACACCGCGGCGAACAGCATGCAGGCAAGCACCGAGGAGATCGCCAGGCCGCCGCGCAGGTGGCCGACGCAGGCGATCGCGAAGCGGATCATCCGCCGCGCGACGCCGCCGGTGGTCATGAACGCCCCGCCGAGGATGAAGAACGGAATCGCGAGCAGCGTGAAGTGCTCGGAGGTCTCGAACAGCTTGAGCGTGAGCGAGGCGAGCGAATCCTTGCCGAACAGCAGGATCGTCAGCAGAGAGGACAGGCCGAGCGCCACCGCGATCGGCATGCCGATCAGCATGAACACGAACAGCAGGGCGAACAGCGCCGCGGTCGTCACGCGCGTCCCTCGGGCGGCTCGCCGGCCTCGTCGAGCTGCTGCCGGATCGCCTCCTGGGCCTCGTCGCCGAGCAGGTGGGCTTCCTTGCCGATGATCAGGCGGTAGAGCACCTGGCCGAAGCGCAGGAACAGCAGCGCACCGCCGATCGGCAGCACCAGGCGCGGCACCCACTGCGGAATCGGCAGGTCCTCGGCCATGATGCCGACCTGGATCATCTTCGCGACGTAGATCCAGCCGCCGACGATGACCAAAACGGCGTACAGCATGCACAGCAGCGCCGCGGCGATCGCCGTTGCCCGCGCCTTGGCCGGCGAGAGCGACTTGACGAGCGCATCGACCCCGATGTGCGCGCCCTCGCGCACCCCGTAGGCCGCACCGAGGAAAATGAGCCAGGCGAACAGGAAGGTGTTCAGCTCCAGCGCCCAGACGAAGCTGTAATTGAAGACGTAGCGCGCGATCACCTGGCTGAAGGTGATCATCGTCATGACGGTGAGCAGGAGGGCGATCAGCCCCTCTTCCAGCCGTTCGAGCAGTCGCAGCATGCGGCGCGCCAGTCGCTCAGCGGGCGCCGCCCGGCGCCCGCTTCGCAACGAAAGGTGACGTTACGTCACTTGTTACTTGTTGGACTTTGACGCGGCCTGGATCAGGTCGGCCCCGATATCGCCCTCGAACTTCTTCCAAACCGGATGCATGGCCTTGCGCCAGGCGGCGACGTCGTCCTTGCTCAGCGCCTGGATCTTCGCCTTGCCGGCGTCGGCGATGCGCTTCATGTCGCGCTCGTTCAGCTCGCCGGCCAGCTTGTTGGCGTGCGCCGTCGCTTCGGCCATCGCCTTCGACAGGCCGTCACGGATGTCGGCAGGCAGCTTGTCCCACCAGGGGCCGTTGGTGATCACCATGTACTCCACCAGGCCGTGATTGGTGACCGCGATCGTCTTCTGCACCTCGAAGAACTTCTGCGAGAAGATGTTCGACCAGGTGTTCTCCTGGCCGTCGACGACACCGGTCTGCAGCGCCTGATACACCTCGCTGAAGGCCATCTTCTGCGGGTTCGCGCCGACGGCGCGGAATTGCGCCTCGAGCACGTCGGACGGTTGGATCCGGAACTTGAGCCCCTTGACGTCCTCGGGACGGGTCAGCTTGTCCTTGTCGCTGGAGAGCTGCTTCATGCCGTTGTGCCAGTAGGCGAGGCCCTGGATGCCCTTCGACTTCATCGAATCGAGCAGCGCCACGCCCTGCGGGCTCTTCTGGAAGCGGTCGACGGCATCGATGTCGTCGAACAGGAACGGCAGGTCGTAGACCTGCAGCTTCTTGGTGTAGCGCGCGAACTTGGACAGCGACGGCGCGATGAGCTGAACATCGCCGAGCAGCAGCGCCTCCATCTCCTTCGCATCGCCGAACAGCTGCGAGCTCGGGAACACCTGGACCTGCACCTTGCCGGGCAGGAGCTTTTCGGCCACCTCCTTGAATTTCAGCGCGCCCTGGCCCTTGGGGGTCGCCTCGGCGACGACGTGGCTGAACTTGACGATGATGGGCTGCGCGAGCGCGGCACTCGAGCCGGCGAGCAGCGCAGCACTGGCGACTGCGGCAATCAACTTCATGGGTGACTCCAATCTGATAGTGACAGAGCCCGGACCACCCGGGCGCCCTCCAACGGCCGCCCGAAGCGCGGGCGGCAGATTGGATCAGAACCGCGGCGCACCGGCAACTGGTTGATCGCTGTCAAAGTAAAGGCATATCAGCGTTCGCTGATGCAAAACGCGGTGGCCGGTTCAACGGACCTGCCGGCCCTGCGCCGGATCGGGCACGCGCAGGCCAGCCGCGCCGATCTGCTGGTCGAGGTCGGCCTTCCACTGCTGGCGCAGCGCCTCATTTCCCCAGCGCCGGATCCCGAGCGCCACCGCGCGCGCGCTGATCTTCGAATCCGCCGCACCAAACGTGTCGAGGGCGTGCGGATACCACTTGTCGACCGTCGCCTGCGCCTCGGCCGGCCCGGCGCCGCACAGGTCCTGGTAGCGCGGGTCCCCGACCAGGTCGCGGACGCGGCGCGCGCCGAAGGAGGCGTGAAAGCGCTCCTCGTGCACCATCGTGGTCATTTCCCTGGCGAAAGGCGCGAAGCTGGAGTCCTCGAACGCGCGCAGGTGGTACCAGGCGACGTGATCCATCAGGAAGCAGAAGCCGCAAAGGTCGGCCCAGCTCTCGAACGGCACATTGAAGGCGTGCAGCAGATGTTCGCCCTGCTTGAGATGGAGCAGGCGCTCTGCCATCGCCTCCCCCTCCGCGCCAAAGCCGCGCAGCAGCCGGCAGTCGATGAACCCCTGGTGCGCCTCGTCGGCGCAGACCTGCGCCTGCGCGTAGCGGTCTTCCGGTGTGGGCCCCTTGTTGATCCACGGCTGGTGCTGCTCGACCGAGGCGAATTCCGTCGAGGCCAGCGCATACACGATCTTGAGCAGGGTCTCGCGGTAGTCCGGCGGCATCTGCTCGACCGTCTCGATCTTGCGCATGCCCTTCATCTCGCCCCACATCACGTTCCTGGAAATGCTCATCGCCCCGCTCCGATCGTCGCCGCCGCCGCCGACAACTGTAACGCGGGCCCGGGCGCTGGGCCAGACGCGCCGGTAGACTAGGCGTCGTCTGCCACCCCGGCTTTTGAGCCGCCTGCCATGCGCGAACCACAGCCGAACGCCATCCAGCTCAAGGACTACGCGCCGCCCGCCTTCCTCGTCGAATCGGTCGCACTCGACCTCGACATCCGCGCCGACGACGCGATCGTGCGCACGGTGCTCGCACTGCGCCGCAATCCGCAGGCCGGCAGCCCGCGCGCGCCGCTCGTGCTGGACGGCGAGGCGCTCGAGCTGGTCTCGCTCGCGCTCGACGGCGTGCAGCTGCGCGCCAACGCCTACAGCCTGTCGGCCAGCCGGCTCGAAATCGGCCATGTGCCGGATGCCTGCACGCTGGAGACGGTCTCGCGCATCGTGCCCCAGCAGAACACGACGCTCGAAGGCCTGTACGCGACCAAGACCGGATTCGTCACCCAGTGCGAGGCCGAGGGCTTCCGGCGCATCACTTGGTTCCCCGACCGGCCCGACGTCATGGCGCGTTACACGACGACCATCCACGCCGACCGGGCGCGCTACCCGGTGCTGCTGTCGAACGGCAATCGCCTCGCCGCGGGCGAGGCGCCCGGCGGGCGGCACTGGGCCCGTTTCGAGGACCCGTTTCCCAAACCCTGTTACCTGTTCGCGCTGGTGGCGGCAAAGCTCGAGGTCCTCGAGGACCGTTTCGCGACGCGCTCGGGAAAGTCGGCCGAGCTCGCGGTATACGTCGAGCCCGGCAAGCTCGACCAGGCATCCTGGGCGATGGATTGCCTGAAGCGGGCGATGCGCTGGGACGAGCAACGCTTCGGCCTCGAGCTCGACCTAGACCACTACAAGATTGTTGCGGTGGGCGACTTCAATTCCGGCGCGATGGAGAACAAGGGCCTCAACATCTTCAACATCCGCTTCGTGCTGGCGCGGCCCGACGTCGCGACGGACCATGACTACTTCAACATCGACCGCGTCGTCGCTCACGAGTACTTCCACAACTGGACCGGCAACCGCGTCACCTGCCGTGACTGGTTTCAGCTCTCGCTCAAGGAAGGCCTCACGGTGTTTCGCGACCAGGAGTACGGCGCCGACACGTACTCGCGCGCGGTGACGCGCATCCAGGAGGTGCGCATGCTGCGCGCGGCGCAGTTCCCGGAGGACGCCGGGCCGATGGCGCATCCGGTGCGGCCGCAGTCCTACGTCGAGATCCGCAACTTCTACACCTTGACGGTCTACGAAAAGGGCGCCGAAGTGGTGCGCATGCAGCACAGCCTGCTCGGCGAGGAGCGCTTCCAGGCCGGCATGCGCCTGTACTTCGAGCGCCACGACGGCCAGGCGGTGACCTGCGACGACTTCGTGCAGGCCATGCAGGATGCGAGCGGGGTCGACCTCGGCCAGTTCAGGCGCTGGTACGACGTCGCCGGCACGCCGGTGCTGGAGTGCACGGGCGCATACGACGCGGCGCGGGCGCGCTTCACGCTGCAGCTGCGCCAGTCGATGGATCCGCCGTTCCACGTTCCGCTGGCGGTCGGCCTGGTCGGGCCGGACGGTGCGGAGCTGCTGCCCGAGGGCACGCGCGTGCTCTCGGTTCGCGAGCGCGAGGCGCAGTTCGTATTCGAGGACGTCCCGGCACCGCCGGTACCCTCTCTGCTGCGCGGGTTCTCGGCACCGGTGATCCTCAAGTACGACTACACGGAAGCCGAGCTCGTCCACCTGCTGGCGCATGACCGCGACCCCTTCAACCGCTGGGAAGCCGGGCAGCGCCTCGCGACGACGATCATTCTGGAGCGCGGCGGCGAGCCCTCGCCGGCCTTCCTCGATGCCTGCCGGCACGTTCTCGACACCAGCGCCGCAGACCCGGCGTTCGCCGCCGAGGCGCTCGCGGTGCCCGCCGAGAGCTTTCTCGCCGAGCAGCTCGCCGAAGTCGACCCGGACCGGCTGCATGCCGCGCGCAACCGCCTGCGCCAGGCGATCGCCGAGCGCCTGAAGGACCCGCTGCTCGGGGTCTACCGCGCCAATGCGGTCGAGGGACCCTACCGGCCCGACGCGGCCTGCGCGGGACGGCGCGCGCTGCGCAACGCCGCGCTGTCGCTCCTCATGGAGCTCGCCACGGTGGACATCCGCGCGCTGTGCTACGAGCAGTACGCGCAGTCGGACAACATGACCGAGTCCTTCGCGGCGCTCGGCATGCTGAGCAACTGCGACTGCCTCGAGCGCGAGAAGGCGCTCGACAGCTTCTACGCGCGCTGGCAGGACGAGGCGCTGGTGGTCGACAAATGGCTCGCGGTGCAGGCCACCTCGCGCCTGCCCGATACCCTGGCACGGGTGCGCGCGCTGCTCGCCCATCGCGCGTTCGACATCAAGGTGCCGAACAAGGTCTACGCCCTGATCCGCAGCTTCAGCGCGAACCACGTCCGTTTCCACGCTGCCGACGGCGGCGGCTACGCCTTCCTCGCGGACCAGGTGCTTGCGCTGAACACGCTCAACCCCCAGGTCGCGGCGCGCATGGCGCGCGGCTTCGACCGCTGGAAGCGCTTCGACGCGGCGCGCCGCGCGCAGGCCAAGGCGCAGCTCGAGCGGCTTCGCGACGCCGACGGCCTGTCGCGCGACGTCGCCGAGATCATCAACAAGGCGCTCGACTGAGGCGCTCGCGGAACCTGCCGTGACGGCGACCGTCGTCGCGATTTTCGTCCTCGTGTACCTGGGCATGCTGCTCGGCGGGCTGCCGTTCCTGCAACTCGACCGTGCAGGCGTCGCGCTGCTGGGCGCGATCGCGATGGTCGGCTTCGGTGCGCTGTCGCCGCGCGAAGCCGCCGAAGCGGTGCACCTGCCGACCCTGCTGCTGCTGTTTTCCTTCATGGTCATCTCCGCGCAGATGCGGCTCGGCGGGTTCTACAACCGAGTCATGCTGCGCCTCGCCGCACTGCCGCTGCCGCCCGCCGCGCTGCTCGCCGCGGTGATCGCCTGCGTCGCGCTGCTCGCCGCGGTGTTCAGCAACGACGTCATCTGCCTCGCGGCGGCGCCCGTGCTGTGCGACGCCTGCCTGCGGCGACGACTCGATCCGATTCCGTTCCTCATCGCGCTGGCCTGCGCGGCGAACGTCGGCTCCGCGGCCACCCTCATCGGCAATCCGCAGAACATGCTGATCGGCGGGGTGCTCGAGCTTTCGTTTTTGGGCTACCTGCGCTACGCCGCGATCCCGGTGCTGCTCGGGCTCGGTGCGACCTGGGCGATCCTCGCCTGGAGCGCGCGCGGCCGCTGGACGCTGCCGCTGGCGCTGCCGGCGCAGGCCGCCGAGCTCGCCGCCCGCGAGGCGCAGTACGCGCGCTACGACCGCTGGCAATCCGCCAAGGGGCTCGCTGTGGCCGGCACCCTGTTCGCCCTGTTCCTCGTCGGCGACTGGCCGCGCGAAGTCGCGGCACTCGTCGGCGCCGGCGTGCTGCTCACCAGCCGCAAGCTGCATTCGACCAAGATGCTCGGCCTGGTCGACTGGGAGCTGCTGGTGCTGTTCATCGGGCTGTTCGTCGTCAATCATGCGCTCGAGCGCACCGGGCTCGCGGCGCAGGCAGTCGCAGCGCTCGCCGCGACGGGCGTGCCGCTGTCGGAGCCCGCACCGCTGTTCGTCGCGGGATTCGTCCTGTCGAACCTGGTGTCGAACGTGCCGGCGGTGATGCTGCTCCTGCCCGCGGCGACCGGTCCGAATGCAGGGCCCCTGCTCGCCCTGGTGAGCACGCTTGCGGGCAACCTGCTGATCGTCGGCTCGATCGCGAATATCATCGTGGTCGATGCGGCCGCGCGACGCGGCATCGTGATCGGCTGGCGACGGCATGCGCGCGCCGGCGTGCCGGTGACCCTGGCGACGCTCGCGATTACGGCCGCATGGTTCGCGCTGCGCGGCTGACGCGTATCATCGACCCGCACTTTCGGAGAACGCCACCGTGGATCCAATTGCGTACCTCGCCCTCGCCTGCATCGTGTTCCTACTCCTGCACGTCGTACCGAGCACCCCGCTGCGGCCGGCACTCGTCGGCGCCGTCGGCGAGAGGGCCTACCTCGGGCTGTTCTCGCTCGCCAGCCTCGCCGGCATCGTGTGGATGGTGATCGCCTACAAGGCGGCGCCCGTCGCGGTGCTGTGGCCGGGGCTGCGCCAGCTGCCGTCGGCGATCATGCCGTTTGCGCTGATCCTCGTCGTCGCCGGCGTCATGACGCCCAACCCGACCGCGGTCGGTGCGGCCAGACTGCTCGAGCGCGAGAACCCGGCGCGCGGCGTCCTGCGCATCACGCGGCACCCGATCATGTGGGGAATCATGCTCTGGGCCGGCGCACACCTGCTCGCGCGCGGCGAGCTGCGCTCGACGCTGTTCTTCGGCAGCTTCCTGCTCCTCGCTGCGGCCGGCACCGTGCTGATGGACCGCCGCAAGGCCGCGCTCTACGGCGAGACCTGGGCGCGCT
>Ga0210067_1000079_pt1 | contig 12853 bp, 13 predicted proteins | sample RushMan_ThreeSqB_2_FD_185559 | JGI IMG/M metagenome (GOLD analysis project Ga0210067, IMG submission 185559) | Wetland microbial communities from San Francisco Bay, California, USA, that impact long-term carbon sequestration - RushMan_ThreeSqB_D2... | ecosystem: Environmental > Aquatic > Marine... | reverse complement strand
GCTGCCATTGCCGATGTAGCCCAGCTTGTAGGCGGCAGCGTAGGACAAGTCGATCACGCGCCCGCCGAGAAAAGGCCCGCGATCGTTGATTCGCACCACGACGCTGCGCCCGCTCGCCTGGTGGGTCACGCGCGCATAGCTCGGGATCGGCAGTGTCGGATGCGCCGCCGTCATGGCGTACATGTCATACGGCTCCCCGCTGGACGTCTTCTTGCCGTGATAGCGGCGGCCGTACCAGCTGGCGACCCCTTGCTCCTGATACGGCTGTACGCGGCTGAGCGGAACGTAGCGCTGGCCGAACACCTCGTAGGGTCGATTGGCATAGGGGATGAGCGGCTCGTCCTTCGGCACTGCGTCCGGTACCTCGGCGAGGTTCGGCGGAATGACATCGCCCGGGCCGTCATCCTTGTAGTAGCCGCCACCACCGGGCGGCGCGCTCGCAGCGGGCACGTCGCGCGAGGGCGCGGAACCGCAGGCCGCCAGCGCCAACGCGAGCATGCAGACGAGCCAGCGCGCCGCGCAGCTCATTCGCGTTCGTAGACCACCTTGCCCGCGACGACCGTTGCGTCAACCCGCCCGGGCAACTCGTAGCCGAGAAATGGGGTGTTCTTGCCCTGGCTCTTCAGCCCGTCCCGCGTGAGGCGAACCGGCGCTTCGGGATCGAACATTACGAGATCGCCGGGGGCGCCGATCTCGATCCGTCCGCTGCGCACGCCGAGGATTCGGGCCGGGTCGCAGGTGATGCGGGCGAGCGTCTGCGCAAGCGGTCGCTTGTGCAGCGCACCCCAGCGCAGCATGAGCGGCAGCAGGAGCTCGAGTCCGGTCGCGCCCGGCGCCGCCTCGGAGAACGGCTGGTGCTTCGCATCGTCGTCGACCGGCGTGTGGTCAGAGCAGACGCAGTCGATCGTGCCGTCTGCAACGCCCGCGGACAAGGCTTCGCGGTCGCGCTGCGAACGCAGCGGCGGATCGAGACGGCACTGCGAATCGAAGTAGCCGATGTCGACATCGCACAGGTGCAGATGGTGCACGCCGACATCGCAGCTCACGGGAAGCCCCTCGCGCTTTGCGGCGCGCACCATCGCCACCCCGGCTTCGCTCGACAGCCTGCACAGGTGAACGCGCGTGCCGGTGGCACGCATGATTTCGAGTATCGCGCAGATCGCGATCGTTTCGGCGAACGACGGAATCCCGGGCAGGCCGAGCCGCGTCGCGATCTCGCCGTCGTGCGCGACGCCGCCGCGCGACAGCCATGGCTCGGCCGGACGCAGCCAAACCGCAAAACCGAAACTGCGCGCGTACTGCAGCGCGCGCCAAAGCATCTGCGTGTCCTGCAGCGGCACGTTGGCCTGCGAAAATGCCACGCAACCCGATTCGGCCAGCTCGGCCATTTCGGTCAGCGTCTCGCCCTGCAGCTTTACCGTCAGCGCGCCGACCGGGTAGAGGCGTGCGCGCGCCAGCGCACGCGCACGTCGCCGCAGCATGTCGACCAGGCCGGGTTCATCGAGCGGCGGGTCGGTGTCAGGCGGACAGGCCAGGCTCGTGACCCCGCCCGCGACGGCGGCGTCCATCTCGGACTCCAGCGTTGCCTTGTACTCCTCGCCCGGCTCGCGCAGCCGCGCCGCAACGTCGACGAGCCCGGGGGCGACGACGCGCCCCGCGGCATCGAGCGTGCGTTCCGGACGCGCGGCGCGCGCATCAGCGTCGAGGGCCGCGATGCGGCCCTTTTCGATCAGCACCTCGCCCATCGCGTCGCGCCCGCTCGCGGGGTCGATCAGCCGGGCATTGACGATCCGCAGGCTCACGCCGATACCCCCGCGACCATGCTCATCACCGCCATGCGCACCGCGATGCCGAACGTCACCTGCGGCAGAATCACCGAATGCGGGCCGTCGGCCACGCTGGAATCGATTTCGACCCCCCGGTTCATCGGTCCGGGGTGCATCACGATGACATCGGGTTTCGCCACCGCGAGCTTTTCGGCGGTCAGCCCATAGTGCTTGAAGAATTCCTGCGCCGAGGGCAGCAGCGCGCCCCGCATGCGCTCGTTCTGCAGGCGCAGCATCACCACCGCGTCGCAGTCCTTGAGCCCTTCGCGCATATCGCCGTAGACGTGCACGCCGAGCGCTTCCACGCCGGCTGGAATGAGCGTCTGCGGACCGATCACGCGCACCTCCGGCGTTCCCAGCGTGGTGAGACCGTGAATCAGCGAGCGCGCAACGCGCGAATGCAGCACGTCGCCCACGATCGCGACCGTCAGCTGGGTGAAATCCTTCTTGTAGTGGCGCAGCGTATACAGGTCGAGCAGCCCCTGGGTGGGATGCGCGTGACGTCCGTCGCCCGCGTTGATGACGTGCTCGTGCGGCTTGACGTGGCGCGCGATGAGGTAGGGGGCTCCAGATGACCCATGGCGCACCACGAAGATGTCCGCCTGCATCGCCGAAAGGTTGGCGACCGTGTCGAGCAGCGACTCGCCCTTGCTCTGCGAGCTGACCGCGATGTTCAAGTTGATGACATCCGCCGACAGCCGCTTCGCGGCAATCTCGAACGTCGTGCGCGTGCGCGTCGAGGGCTCGAAAAACAGATTGAACACGCTTTTGCCGCGCAACAGCGGAACTTTCTTGACCTCTCGCTCGGTCACTCCAATGAAGGAGTCGGCGGTCGCAAGAACGCGCTCGATCACTTCGCGCGGCAGGCCGTCGATCGACAGCAGGTGCTGCAGCTCGCCGTTTCTGTTGAGTTGCGGATTACGTTGCATGCTCGAGCTGCAAGGAAAGCCGGCCGTCCTCGGCGCGCCGTAGCCGCAGACGCGCGCCGGCCGGAACTTCGAGACGAACACCGCAGTACTGGGCACAGATCGGCAGCTGGCGCCCACCGCGATCCGCGAGCACGGCGAGCGCGATGCGCGCGGGTCGACCGTAGTCGAACAGCTCGTTCATTGCGGCGCGCACCGTGCGGCCCGTGTAGAGCACGTCGTCGACCAGCAGCAGATCGCGGCCCTCGATCGAGAACGGGATGCTGCTGCGCTTGGGATCGCGTGCCAGGCCCTGCTGATGATAGTCGTCGCGGTAAAACGCGATATCCAGCGTACCCAGCGGCTCGGCGATTTCGAGCAGCTGGTGCAGTCGCTGCGCCAGCCACACGCCGCCGGTGTACAGCCCGATCATGACCGTGTTCGACGTGATCTGCGGCCGGATCGATTCAGCCAGCTGGACGCAAAGTTTCTCGGCGTCGGGCAGCGCGCTCACGTCGCGGTCTCCGCGAAATACTGCTCGAGCAGAAGCTGTGCGGCGTGCGCATCCAGCGTTCTTGCCCGCGCCGCGCCGGCCGCGCGCCGCGCGCCACCAGCCGCACGCAGCCGCGCTTCCGCCTCGACCGAACTGTAGCTTTCGTCGACGCAGGCCACGGGCAGGCCGAAGCGCCCGGCGAGCTGGCGCGCGAAGCGGGTGGCGCGCGGGGCGAGCGGATGCGCGCCGTCATCGCGCCGTGGAACGCCGACCACGAGAGCGCCGGGCTTCCAGGTGTCCACCAGTCGACCGATTTCGGCGAACCGCGCAGAACCCTCCGCACGGATCACCGCCAGCGGGTGCGCGTGCCGCGTCTCCAATTCACCGACCGCGATACCGACGCGCCGCGTTCCGTAATCGAACGCGAGCACGGTCCCGCGACGCGGGAAAGCAGGGAAGGAAGGGGCGGCGCGAGGGTGCGGTGCTGAACGCGGCATTGCGCGCTCAGGCATGCCCTGCTTCGTCCGAGAGGCGGGCGAAATCAAGCCCGAGCAGCTCCATCGCCGCTGCCAGGCGTTCCTCGGCCGGAAGGTCGAAAATGATCGCGTCGCGCGCCTCGACCGTAAGCCAGGCGTTCTGCGAGAGCTCATGCTCGAGCTGCCCGGCCGACCAGCCTGCATAGCCGAGCGTCACCATCATCCGTTGAGGACCCTCGCCGCGGCCAACCGCTTCGAGAATGTCCTTCGACGTGGTCAGGCCGATCGCCTCGCGGACCCGGAGGGTCGATTGCCAGTCGCCCGGCGGCGCGTGCAGCACGAAGCCGCGGTCGGTCTGCACCGGCCCGCCGTAATACACCGGGGCGTCGGCAATCTCGTGCTGCTTCAGTGCGAGCGAGAGCCGTTCGAACAGCGCCTGCAGGGTGAGGTCGATCGGCCGGTTAACCACCAGCCCGAGCGCGCCCTGATCGTTGTGCTCGCACAGATAGGTCAGTGTCCTCGCGAAAAACGGATCGACCATGTTTGGCATGGCGATCAGAAAGTGATTCGTCAGGTTGATCGAGGACATGCGCCCGGCTATTTTACCCTTTCCCTTTCGCCAGACAGCCCCCTGTGCCCATGGTTCCGCCCTCCGGCAGCCTCGTGTGGTTCCGCCGCGACCTCCGCGCGCACGACCACGCCGCGCTGCATGCTGCCCTGTGCGCCGGCGCACCGGTGCACTGCGCCTTCGTCTTCGATACCGAGATCCTCGATGCACTGGAAGAGCCCGCCGACCGCCGGGTCGAGTTCATCTGGGAAAGCGTACGGGCGCTGAAGGCGGCGCTGCAGGCGCTGGGCGGCGGGCTGCAGGTCCTGCACGGCCGGGCGCGCGAGGCCATCCCGCGCCTTGCCGCCACCCTCGGCGTCGCGGCGGTTTATGCCAACCGCGACTACGAACCGCAAGCGCTGCGGCGCGATGCCGCGGTGGCCGCGGCACTCGAGGCGCGTGGCGTCGCGTTCCATACGCGCAAGGACCAGGTCATCTTCGAGCGCGGCGAAGTCTTGACGCGCGCCGGCGGCGATTTTTCCGTCTTTACGCCGTACAAGCGTGCCTGGCTCGCAAAGCTTGCGCCGTTCTACGTCGAGTCCTACCCGATCGAGGCACACCGCGCGAAGCTCGCCCCCGGTCCGGACGCCGAGCTGCCGGCGCTCGAGGCACTCGGTTTCAGACGCAGCAATCTGCGCGCGCTCGGCATCGAGCCGGGCGCCGATGGCGGCGCCCGAACCTTCGCCGCGTTCAAGCGCCGGATCGACCGCTACCAGGCGCAACGTGACTACCCCGCGCTGCAGGGTACCTCCGGTCTGTCGATACACCTGCGCTTCGGCACCGTGTCGATACGCGCGCTCGCAGGCTTCGCCTGGAAACGGGGGGGCGCCGGCGCCGAAAGCTGGCTCGCCGAGCTCGTCTGGCGCGATTTCTATTTCTCGATCCTTGCGGCGCGTCCGGATGTCGTCGACGCGGCGTTTCGTCCGGAATACGACGCCCTCGTGTACGACGAGAATGAGGCGTACTGGCGCGCCTGGTGCGACGGTCAGACCGGCTATCCGCTGGTGGACGCCGCCATGCGCCAGCTCAACCAGACCGGCTTCATGCACAACCGCCTGCGCATGGTGAGCGCTTCCTTTCTGGTGAAGGATCTGGGCATTGCCTGGCAGCGCGGCGAGCGCTACTTCGCCGCACGCCTGAACGACTATGACCTCGCGGCGAACAACGGCGGCTGGCAGTGGGCCGCCTCGACCGGCTGCGACGCGCAGCCCTGGTTCCGCATCTTTAATCCGCTGATCCAGTCGACCCGATTCGATCCGCAGGGGGCGTTCATCCGGCGCTTCGTGCCGGAGCTGACGCGCGTGCCGAGGGATCGGATCCATGCGCCCTGGCAAATGGCCCCGCACGAGCAGCAGGCGGCGGGCTGTGTCATCGGGCGGGACTATCCTGCGCCGGTCGTCGATCACGACGCCGCGCGTCAACGCACGCTCGCGCGTTACAGCGTCGTGCGCAACCTGAACAGCTGAATCGGTAAACGGGGCGCGCTAGCTGCGCCCGCCGACGCCTCGGTGCATCAGATCTCGACCATCTCGAAATCTTCCTTGCGCGCGCCGCACTCGGGGCAAGTCCAGTTCATCGGCACGTCCTCCCAGCGCGTGCCCGGTGCGATGCCTTCGTCCGGCAGGCCTTTCTCCTCTTCATAGACGAAGCCGCAGATGAGGCACATCCAAGATTTGAATTCCTTGGTCTCCGACATGAGGACGCCGAGCGCTGGGTTAAAATCGGTCCGCATCTTAGCGCATTCCGCCGCGCGCCTTTTTGTTCGACGCGCGTTGTGTACCGCGCAAGCCGCGCCGCATGGCATCGCTTCCACCCATCGTTCTCACCTTCGCCGCGTCGGACCCCACCGGTGGCGCCGGTCTGCAGGCCGACCTGCTCACGCTCGCGAGCATGGGCTGTCACCCGCTGTCGGTCGTCACCGCGCTGACCGTGCAGGACACGCGCGGCGTGGAGGCCGTGCTCGCGGTCGAGGCCGAATGGGTCAGCGAGCAAGCGCGCGCGCTGCTCGAGGACATGCCGGTCGCTGCGTTCAAGCTCGGCGTGCTCGGCTCCGCGGAGAACGCCACAGCGATCGCGGAGGTACTCGAGGACTATCCGTCCATTCCGGTCATTCTCGACCCGGTGATCGCGTCCGGGCGCGGCGATGCGCTCGCCGATGAGGCGCTCATCGATGCGCTGCGCGGCCTGATCGTCCCACAGAGCACGATCGTGACGCCGAACAGTCTTGAGGCGCGGCGCCTCGCGGAAGACGAGCTCGAAGACGAAGCGCCCGACCTCGATTCCTGTGCCGCGCGCCTGCTCGCGATGGGCTGCGACTACGTGCTGGTCACGGGCACGCACGAGCTCGGCAACGAGGTCGTAAACACGCTGTATGCCGGCGCCGGCATCGTGCGCGCGGACCGCTGGCCGCGACTTGCCGGCAGCTACCACGGCTCCGGTTGCACGCTGGCCTCGGCGATCGCCGCCGCGCTGGCGAATGGCCTGGGCGTGCCCGAGGCCGTGCGCGATGCGCAGGAATACACCTGGCAGGCGCTCGCCAGCGGGTTTCGCCCCGGGATGGGGCAGCTGCTGCCCGACCGCTTCTTCTGGGCGCGCGAGGTCGGCGGGCAGGACGACGAGGCCGCCGCATGAAGCTGCGCGGCCTGTACGCAATCACCCCCGAGGGGCTCGCGCTAGACGCGCTCGTCGCAGGCGTCGAACGGGCGCTGGCGGGCGGCGCCCGGCTGCTCCAGTATCGCAGCAAGGACAACGACCCGCGGCGACGCGCAGACGCCGCGCAGGCGCTTGCGGCGCTGTGCCGCAGCCATGGCGCGTTGTTCATCGTGAACGACGACGTAGAACTCGCGCTTGCCATCGCCGCGGACGGGGCGCACCTTGGGCGAGAGGACGGCGATCTGGCCGCGGCGCGGACCCGGCTCAAGGGCAAGCTGCTCGGTGCCTCGTGCTACGGCCGCATCACGCTTGCCCAAGCGGCGGTTGCGGCCGGGGCCGACTATGTCGCCTTCGGCAGCGTGTTCGCGTCCCCCACCAAACCGTCCGCGGTGCGCGCACCGCTCAGCCTGTTCGCCCAGGCGCGACCGCTCGGCGTTCCGCTCTGTGCGATCGGCGGGATCACCGTCGAAAATGCACCGGCGCTCATTCGCGCAGGCGCGGATCTGCTCGCGGTCGTCTCGGACCTGTTCGAGGCGCGCGACATCGCCGCACGTGCTCGCGTGTACACGAAGCTGTTTGACCCTGAATCGGTGACCCCGTCATGAGCTCTGAATCACGCAACGACGACCTTTTCGCGCGCGCCCAGAAGTGCATTCCTGCCGGCGTGAACTCGCCCGTCCGCGCGTTCCGCGCGGTCGGCGGCACGCCCCCGTTCTTCGAGCGCGCGCTGGGCGCCTATCTCTGGGACGCGGACGGCAAGCGCTACATCGACTACGTCGGATCCTGGGGACCAATGCTCGCCGGCCATACCGATGGCCGCGTGGTGAAGGCAGTGCAGGACGCGGCTGCACGGGCGCTCTCCTTCGGCGCGCCGACCGAAGCCGAGATCGTGCTCGCCGAGACGCTGTGTCGACTCGTGCCCTCGATCGAGCTGGTGCGCCTGGTCTCCTCCGGCACTGAAGCCACGATGACCGCGTTGCGTCTGGCGCGCGGCGCAACCGGGCGTAGCGTAATCGTCAAGTTCGAGGGCTGCTATCACGGTCACGCAGACAGTCTCCTGGTGAAGGCGGGCTCCGGCGCGCTCACCTTCGGCAATCCTTCGTCGGCGGGCGTGCCGCCCGAGACCGCGGCGCACACCGTGGTGCTCGACTACAACGATGCCGCGCAGTTGCGCGCGCTGTTCGCGGCGCGTGGCAAGGAGATCGCAGGCGTCATCGTCGAACCGGTGGCGGGCAATATGAACCTGGTGCAGCCGGCCGCTGGCTTTCTCGAAGCCCTGCGCGAGGAATGCACGGCGCACGGTGCGGTGCTGATTTTCGACGAGGTCATGACGGGATTCCGGGTCGCGCTCGGCGGCGCGCAGGCACGCTACGGCATCCGGCCCGATCTGACGACGCTCGGCAAGGTGATCGGCGGCGGATTGCCGGTCGGCGCGGTCGGCGGCAGGCGCGAGATCATGCAGCACATTGCGCCGCTCGGCGCGGTGTATCAGGCCGGAACCTTGTCGGGCAATCCGGTCGCCGTCGCCGCGGGCCTTGCCACGCTGGCAATCGTCGAGCAGCCGGGTTTTCAGGAAGGCGTCGAGGCGACGACGCGTGCGCTGGTCGAGGGCCTGGCCGCCGAGGCAAAAAAAGCGGGCGTCCCGTTTTCCGCCCAGTCGATCGGCAGCATGTTCGGCCTTTACTTCCGCGCCACGCCACCGACGCGCTTCGCCGAAGTCATGGAATGCGACAAGGATCGCTTCAACCGTTTCTTCCACGCCATGCTCGAGCGCGGTGTGTACCTGGCGCCCTCCGCCTACGAGGCCGGATTCGTGTCAGCAGCGCACGGTGCACCTGAAATCGACGCGACGCTTGCCGCTGCAGGCGAGGCCTTTCGGCTGCTCGGCTAGGTGGCGTGTTCGGGATTACACGAGGAACAGCGTCGCCAGGCCGAGGAAGATGAAGAAGCCGCCGCTGTCGGTGCACGCGGTGATCAGCACCGAAGAGCCGATTGCCGGATCGCGCCCGAGGCGCGCGCGCACCCAGGGAATGGCCACGCCCATCACCGCGGCGAGGACCAGGTTGAGCAGCATGGCGAGCGCCATCACGCCGCCCAGCGCAGGGTTCCGGTAGAGCCAGTAGGTCACTGCGCCGAGCAGCGTTCCCCAGACCACGCCGTTCAGCAGCGCAACGCTCAGCTCCTTGCGCAGCAGCGTGCGCCAGCCGCCGTGAATCTGGCCGAGCGCCATCGCACGCACGATCATGGTGACCGTTTGATTGCCGGAATTGCCGCCGATGCCGGCGACGATGGGCATGAGCGCGGCCAGCGCGACGAGCTGCGCGATCGAGTCTTCGAAGGCGTCGATCACGCGCGAGGCGACGAAGGCCGTGAGCAGGTTCAGCAGCAGCCATGACCAGCGGTTCTTGAAGCTGTCCAGCACCGGCGCAAAGATGTCCTCTTCCTCTGCGAGGCCGGCCTCGGCAAGCTGCGTTTCCTCGCTGCGCTCGCGAATATAGTCGACCACGGCGTCGACCGTGAGCCGTCCGACCAGCCTCCCAAGCGCATCCACCACCGGCGCGGAGACCAAGTCGTAACGTTCGAACGCCCGCGCGGCATCCTCCGCGCGGTCCTCGGGATGCAGCGTGACCTGCTCGGGCGCCATCAGCTGGCGCACCTCGAGTTCGAGGTCGGAGACCACCAGCCGGGTAATCGGCAGTGTGCCGCGCAGCTTGCGGCCGCGATCGACGACGAACAGCTGGTCGGTATGGTCGGGCAGTTCGTCCATGCGCCGGAGGTAGCGCGTCACGACTTCGAGCGCGACGTCCTCGCGCACCGTGATGATCTCGAAATCCATCAGCGCGCCGACCGTATCTTCCTTGTACGACAGCGCCGCGCGCAACTGCTCGCGCTCCTCCATCGGCAGCGACTGCGCGACTTCGTGAATAACCTCGTCTGGCAGGTCCGGCGCGAGATCGGCGAGCTCGTCGGCTTCGAGCGTGCCGGCTGCCGCGACGAGCTCGTCGGAGTCCATGTTCGCGATGAGCGAGTCGCGCACCGCGTCGGACACCTCGAGCAGAATTTCCCCGTCGCGGTCGGCTTTGACGAGTTCCCACACGACGAGCCGGTCCGCGAGCGGCAGCGCCTCGAGGATGTAGGCGATGTCGGCGGCGTGCAGCTTGTCGAGGCGGCCGCGCAACTCGGCGAGATGCTGCCGGTGCACGAGCTGCTCGACCAGATCGTGGCGCGCCATCTCCTGTTGGCCGACGACGTGCTCGACCAGTTTGTGGCGCTCGAGCAGCACCTGGACCTCGTGCAGGTTCCTCTCGAGGTCCTCCACCTCGCGCCGTGTCTGCAAATCACTCATGACCCAGCCCATTGTATGGGCTCGCCGCCGACCGCGTCTCGTGCTCAGCGCCGCGGCGCCGCTCAGGGAATCCGCGCGCTCGGCATCCGCTCGAGGATCACGGCGACCCGCCGCTCGAGGTAGGGCGTCGTGCGCCCCCGCGTGTAGCGGCGCGGGCCGGGCAACACCACAGCAAGCCACGCCGCCTGGCGCGCGTTCAGGGCGCTCGCGTCGACGCCGAAGTGGTGCCGCGCCGCCGCCTGGGCGCCGAACACGCCCTCCCCCCATTCGGCGACGTTCAGATAGAGCTCGAGAATCCGGCGCTTGCTGAGCGTTGCTTCCAGCATCCAGGCGATGATCGCTTCCTGCGCCTTGCGGGTCCATGAGCGCTCGCCGCTCAGGAACAGATTCTTGGCCAGTTGCTGCGTAATGGTCGACGCCCCCGCGACCACGCGGCCGCGCTTCTGGTTCTTTTCGATGGCACGCTCGATCGCGTCCCAGTCCAGGCCCCCGTGCTCGAGAAAGCGCGCGTCCTCCGCGGCGACGACCGCGCGCTTGAGATTCGGCGAGATACGCGCATACGGCACCCATTGGTGGGCGAGTCGTACCGCGCGGTCGGGGTTCTTGCCCTCGAGCGCCGCCCGCGCGCGCAAGGACTCGAGGCGGGCATCCATGAACGCCGTGCTCGCCGGGTCATTGCGCGCGAGCCAAAGCACCTGCGCCAGAAACCAGACCTGCACGACCAGGACGGCCGCGGCGCCAGCCAGAATGACCGCACCCGCCACGCCGGCGAGCACGCGCGGACTGCGGCGGCGCCTAGCCACCGCGCAGGGCGTCGCGCACGGCGTCCGTGCGCGGGCGCACGCCGCGCCAGATCAGGAACGATTCGGCGGCCTGCTCGACCAGCATCCCGGTGCCATCGCTCACCCGCACGCGGTGTTCGCGCGCAAACGCGAGAAACGGGGTTTCGCATCCATACACCATGTCGTAGGCCAGTGCGTCGCGGGCAAATACGCGCGGCGGAATCGGCGGCAGCGCGCCGACGAGGCCGGCCGCCGTTGCATTCACCACCAGGTCGAAGGCGCCGTCTTCCAGCAAATCGTAGCCGCCGCCCCGGACGCCCTTGAAGCGCGCTGCCAGCGCCCGCGCCCGCGCCGCAGTCCGGTTCACGACCACGAGCAGCGCCACGCCGGACTCGAGCAGCGGCTGCACGACGCCCTGCGCCGCACCGCCGGCGCCGAGCAGCAGCACGCGGCGACCTTCCAGTACGCAGCCGAGGTTCGTCCGCAGGTCGCGCACCAGGCCCACGCCGTCCGTGTTGTCGCCGAAGGCGGCCGACCGATCGAGCACCAGCGTATTGACCGCCTCCGCGGCGCGCGCACGCGCGCTCAGTTCGGCGCAATAGCGAAACGCCGCCTGCTTGAAGGGCAGGGTCACGTTCGCGCCCCGCCCCCCCGAGGCGCGAAAGGCGTCGACCGCCTCAGCGAAGCCGTCGAGCGGCGGCTCGAGACATCCGTAGTCCATGTCCTGCCCCGTAGCCCGCGCGAACTCGGCATGGATCCAGGGCGACTTCGAGTGGCCGACCGGATTTCCGATGACGACGTAGCGATCCGTCATATCCTTAGTGTACGAGCGCACCCGCTAGCCCTCATGGGAAGGGGGGTGCGGGGGGAAACGGCCCGCGTTTCCCCCTGCGTCCGTCTACTCGGTCCAAATCTTGTCGCCGCGCCCGAAGAACCAGGTGCGCGTGATGACGAGCAGATCGGTGTCGCTGCGAATGTTGGCTGGAAACGGCGCAAACGGCGCGGCCATCCGGACGATCTTGTAGGCCGCCTGGTCGAGCACCTTGAGGCCGGATGACCGGTCGAGCTCGACCGATGCGACGCTGCCGTCGGGCCGGATCGTCACGGTCAGGCGCAGGGTGCCGTACAGCTTGCCGCGCGCTTCGGCCGGGTAATTGAGCGTTCCGACACGCTCGATCTTGGCGCGCCAGTCCTCTTCGTACTGCGCGAAGCGGTACTCGCGCGCGTTGGCGCCGATGAATCGCTTGCGCGGCCGTTCCTGGTAGGCCTTGGTCTGGCGCGCGATCTGCGCCTGCAGGTTGAGCATCGCCAGCGACCGGTCCGCGAGGTCGCGCCCGGAAATCTGGGGCGTCGGCTCCTCGGACCGCGCCTGCCCCTGCATCTCCTTCGGCATCGTCGCGCGCGACTCGCGTGCCTGCGTGAGCAGGCGTTGCTGCTCCGCCTCCAGCACCTGCTGGCGGCGCCGTGCCTCGGCAAGGTCGCGCCCGGGATCCTTCGGGTTGGTGGTCGGCAGCGGGCTGGTGGCGCGCAGCCTGGCGTCGCTGTTGCCGCCGCCGTCGAGATTCGCCTGCGCCAGGGCGCGCGCGCGCTCGGGCCTGTCGCGCGTCTTGGCATTCACCAGCACCACTTCGAGCGCCTGGCTGTCGGCCTTCCAGCGTATCGAATCGGGAAAACGGAAATGGACCGTCAGCAGGACCGCGTGCAGCAGGATCGAGACGGCCACCGACACCACCAGCACGCGCGACTGGTGGTCCAACCCGCTCCAG
>Ga0210067_1000078_pt1 | contig 12909 bp, 13 predicted proteins | sample RushMan_ThreeSqB_2_FD_185559 | JGI IMG/M metagenome (GOLD analysis project Ga0210067, IMG submission 185559) | Wetland microbial communities from San Francisco Bay, California, USA, that impact long-term carbon sequestration - RushMan_ThreeSqB_D2... | ecosystem: Environmental > Aquatic > Marine... | reverse complement strand
GGCGGCGCGTGCGCGCTGGCTGCGCGACCGGGCGCTCGGCGGGGTCGCGGGGAAAGCACGCGCGCTGCGCGCCGAGCGCGCCTGGCAGCGCATCGGCGCAGCGACGTCCCGGGATTAAGCCGGCGGCTGCGCGATCGCGTCCTCGTAGCGGTGGCGCTTGGTGATCTTGCCGGCGTGCTGGTAGATGTCGAGCGTCGCTTCGAACGCGGCGCGCGTGATTTCGACGTGCGGCGACCAGTTGCCGAGCTTCTGGTAGGCGGCAATGGTCGCTTCGAGCACGCGCGGGTGGATGTCCGCGAAGAACGGCGCCTCGCGCTTTGCCACCTCGGCGGCGGGCGTCGCAATCAGCCAGGCGCGGCCCTTGCGGTAGGCGCGCATGAATGCCTTGGCCATGTCGGTGGCAAGCCATTCACGCGTCGCCGCGAGGCTCGAGAACGCACAGGGACCGATGGCATCGCCGAGCGCGGCGACGATGTGCCCGTGGCCATCGTGCTCGAGCTGCTGCGGCGCCGGGCCCTGCAGGTGGATGTAGTCGCCCTCGCCGCTCTTGAACGCCGCGATCATCTTGTCCGGCGCACCGGCGTCGATCGCCCGGATCGCGCCGTAGTCGAGCCCGCGCTTGTGGCAGGCGTACCGGAACATGACGGTCGGCTGCCCGCCGTGGTCGACGAGAACACCGCGTCCCTTGAGGCGGTCCCAGCTGAAATCGGGCTCGGCCTTGCGCCCGACCAGAAAAAAGCCATCCTTTTCGTTGACCTGCGCGAAGTGCAGCGCCGGCGGCGTCTTGCCCTGCTCGAGCGCGGTGATCGCCTGCGACGGCGCCGACTGGGCGACGTGCACGCTGCCGTCGACCAGCCCCGCGATCGCCGATTTGCCCGGCGGCGATACCGAGTGCTTCGGCTTCAGGCCTTCGGCCTCCAGGAAGCCGCCGGCGATGGTCGCGATGAGCGGCGAATAGAACGCCGAAAAGCGGGTGAATTGAATGCTGATGTCCGGCATCGATGGTCCTCTCGTGATGGTCGGCGGTACTGCGGGTGGGCGGGACTGGGCCTGCGCCCGCGGTCGAATCAGGCCGGCGCTTGGGCGCCGAATTTTTCCATCTGCGCCACGAGCTCGCCGCGCGACGGAAAAAAGAACGAGGCGCAGAGCATGCCGGCCGCGAGCACGCCGAGCACCATGAACACGTTGCCGAAGCCGCCCTCGGTCGCGTGCAGCGCCGCGATCATCGGCACCGCCAGCGCGGCCACGCCGAGGGAGACGACATAGCGCACCGACAGCACCCGCGCGCGGTACTCGTCGGCGCAGTACTTGCCGACGATCGCGTCGTTCAGCGGGATCTGGCCGAACACCGCGAGCATCATCAGCAGCGCGACGCCGAGCATCGCCCAGCCCTGCAGGTTGGCGGCGAGAAACATCAGCGGCACCTGCACCAGCGCGACGCCGATCATCAGCCGGCGCAGCTCGGTGCGATCGATCAGGGTTCCCATCAGCACCTGCGCGAAGGCGGCCAGCGCGTAGACCAGGGCGACCAGCGAGCCGATGCCGAAACTGGTGTGGGTGAGCGCGCGCAGGCGCTCGTCGAACACCTTCGGCATCGAGACCGTGGTCGAGTTGAAGATGATCCCGCCGCAGGCAGTGGCAATCAGCAGGATCGCGAAGATGCGCGCCATCATGCGCGCGTCGATATGCAGGCCGATCGACTTGGAGACGCGCTTCACCGGCCCGGGGTCGGGCACCAGGAGGCGAAAGCCGACGCCGGCCGCGATGCAGGCTACGCCTGGCACGAAGAACGCCGCGCGCCAGCTGATCAGGTCGACCAGCGCGCCGGTGATCAGCGCCGCGGTCGCCAGGCCGAGATTGCCCCAAAGCCCGTTCCAGCCGAGCACGCGGCCCATGTTCTGCGGCACCGCGACCAGCATCGCGATCCCGACCGGATGATAGATCGCGGCGAATGCGCCGGTGAGGGTAAGGCCGGCGGCGATCTGCCAGGACGACTGCGCGAAGCCGGTGAGGATCATCGAGCCGCCAATGCCGAAGAAAAACAGCAACAGGGTCTTGTAGCGGCTCCAGTGATCGGCGAGCCAGCCCGCCGGAATCGCGAAGGCGCCGAAGGCGATGAAGCTGCCGACCGCGAGCGGCAACAGCTCCGAGTACGACTGATGCCACTCGCGCGCGAGCGAGACCACCGCGGTCGGAAAAACCAGCATCACCAGATGGTCGAGCAGGTGCCCGATGCTGAGAAAGGGAACCAGAAAGCGTCTTTCCGACATGGCCGCGCCAGTGTGGCATGCCCGTCGCCACGCGGCAAACGCGGTTTCGCGGCAGCCGGTCTCGATACAATCGGTGCATGCAAGGCGTGACGGGCATCGTGCTCGCCGGCGGCCAGGGCCGGCGCATGGGCGGGGTCGACAAGGGCCTGCAGGCGCTCGAGGGCCGGCCGATGGTCGCCTGGGCGATCGAGCGGCTCGCACCACAGGTCGACACGCTCGTCGTCAACGCCAACCAGAACCTCGAGGCCTACCGCGCATTCGGCTACCCCGTGGTGAGCGACGCGGTCGGCGGCTTCGCAGGGCCACTCGCCGGACTGCACGCCGGCTTGCAGGCGACGCACACAGCGCTCGCGGTGACGGTGCCCTGCGATTCGCCGTTCCTGCCGACCGACCTCGTGGCACGGCTGCGCGCGGCGCTCGATGCGCAGGACGCCGACCTCGCAGTGGCGAAAACAGGGTCCCAGCCGCAGCCGGTTTTTTCCCTCGTCCGACGCAGGGTCTTGCCGCACCTCGAGCGCTTCCTGCAATCTGGCGGGCGCAAGATCGACGCCTGGTATGCGAGCCTCGCGGTCGTCGAGGTATCCTTCGACGATCAGGCAGAGGCCTTCAGCAACATCAACACGCGCGACGAGCTCGCGCGCTTCGAGCTCGAGCGCCCGAAAGGCAGATGAACGAACGCATTGCATCGATCGGCGCAGTCGTGAGCTGCATGGACGGCTATGATCCCGATGCGCTGCCGGTCGACACCGCCTGCGCCGCGATCCGCGCCTGCCTCGCCCCGGTCGGCGGCGTCGAGCGCGCCGCGACGCGCAGCGCGCTCGGCCGCGTGCTCGCAGAGACCATCGTGCCGCGCTTCGACGTGCCGGCGCAGGACAACTCGGCCATGGACGGCTGGGCGGTGCGCAGCGCAGACCTGAATCCCGACGCCGAGACCGCGCTGAGCGAACTCGGCAGCGCGCTTGCCGGCAAGGCCTACCCCGGCGCGGTCGGCGCCGGGCAGTGCGTGCGCATCATGACCGGCGCGGTGATGCCAGCGGGCACCGACGCGGTGGTCATCCAGGAAGCCGTCAAGTCGAGCGGCATGCGCGTCGTGATCCCTGCCGGGCAGAAGCGGGGCCAGAACGTGCGGGCGGCAGGCGAGGACCTGAAGACCGGCGTACCGGTGCTGCGCCCCGGGCGTGCATTGACGCCCGCCGACCTCGGTCTGATCGCTTCGCTCGGCATCGCCGAGGTCGCGGTGCGGCGCAGGCTGCGCGTCGCGTTCTTCTCGACCGGCGACGAGCTCGCCTCGATCGGCCAGCCGCTCGCCGTCGGGCAGGTCTACGATTCGAACCGCTACACGCTGTTCGGCATGCTCGCCCGCCTCGGCGTCGAGCCGCTCGACATGGGCGTGGTGCACGACGACCCGCAGCAGCTCGAGGCCGCGTTTCGCCAGGCGGCAGCGAGCGCGGATGCGATCGTCACCTCGGGCGGGGTGTCGGTCGGCGAGGCCGACTTCGTCAAGCAGATGATGGCCAAGCTCGGCGAAGTACTGTTCTGGAAGATCGCGATGCGTCCGGGTCGGCCGATGGCCTTCGGCCGCATCGACGACGCCTTCCTGTTCGGCCTGCCCGGCAATCCGGTCGCCGTGATGGTGACCTTCTATGCGTTCGTGCGCCAGGCGCTGCTCGTGCTCGGTGGGCGCGGCGACGACGCGGCGCTGCCGCTGCTTCATGCGCAGGCCGCGCATGCCTTCCGCAAGGTGCCGGGGCGAACCGAGTACCAGCGCGGCATCCTGTTCCGCGACGCTGCCGCGTGGAAGGTCAAGTCGACCGGCCAGCAGGGCTCCGGCGTGCTGCGCTCGATGTCCGAGGCGAACTGCTTCGTCGTGCTCGAGCACGCGCGCGGCCGTGTCGAGGCCGGCGAGCCCGTGCCGGTGCAGCTGTTCGACGGGCTGGTGTGAGCGCGAACCGAAGCGGCGGGGCGGAGCGCCTGATCGATCCCGACGCCCGGGTGCATCCCGAGGCGGTGCTCGGCGCCGACGTCGCCGTCGGCGCCTGGACGACGGTCGGCCCCGGCGTGCAGATCGGCGAAGGCAGCTGGATCGGCGAGCACGTGGTGATCCGCGGGCCGACGCGCATCGGGCGCAACAACCGCATCTATCCGTTCTGCGCCATCGGCGAGCGCGCCCAGATCAAGGGCCTGCAAGACGACCCGGTTTCGCGCATCGAGATCGGCGACGGCAACGTCCTGCGCGAGTACTGCAGCGTCAACCGCGGCTCGCCGAAAGACCAGGGCGTGACGCGCATCGGCAACGAGAACTACCTGATGACGGGCGCGCACGTGGCGCACGACTGCCGGGTCGGCAACCACACGATCTTCGCCAACCACGCGACGCTCGCGGGTCACGTCGAGGTCGGCGACCACGCGTTTTTGTCGGGCTTCTGTGCCATCCACCAGTTCTGCCGCGTCGGCGAGAGCGCCTTCGTCGCAGGCGGGGCGATGGTCTGGCACGACGCACCGCCGTTCGTGATCGTCGGCGGCGACACCGCGCGGGCGCGCGGCCTGAACCGCGTCGGGCTGCGCCGGCGCGGCCTCAGCGCGGAGGAAATTGACGGCCTGCGGCGCGCCTACCGGGTGCTGTTCCGCGACGGCCTGACCCGCGCCGAGGCCCAGGCGCGGCTCGACGCCATGGCGAGCTCGAGCGCGTACGTCCAGCGGCTCGCGGAATTCGTCCGCGCGTCGACGCGCGGCATCGCGCGCTGATGCGGATCGGCATTCTTGCCGGTGAACCCTCGGGAGACCGTCTTGCCGCCGGCCTGATCGAGGCGATCCGGCGGCGCGCGCCGCAGGCGAGCTTCACCGGCATGGCCGGACCGCGGATGGCCGCGGCCGGCTGCGTGCAGCGTTTCTCGATCGACCAGCTTTCGGTCGTCGGCTTCGTCGAGGTGCTGCGCCAGTATCCTCGGCTGCGCCGGCTGCGCGAAGAGGTCGTGCGCGCGTTCGTCGACGATCCGCCGGACGTCTTCATCGGCGTCGACGTGCCGGACTTCGTGCTCGATGTCGAAACCCGCCTGCGCGCGGCCGGCATCCGCACCGCGCACCTGGTCAGCCCGACGGTCTGGGCCTGGCGTGCGGGACGCGTCGCGACCGTGGCGCGCGCGGTCGACCTGCTGCTGTGCATCTTTCCGTTCGAGCCGGCGTATTACGCGGGGCTCGATCTGCGCTGCGAATTCGTCGGCCATCCGCTGGCCGACGAATTTCCGCTCGACATCGATCGCGGCGCCGAGCGCGCCCGCCTCGGCATTGCCGGCGATGCGCGGGTGCTCGCGCTGCTGCCCGGCAGCCGGGACCAGGAGCTGCGCCTGTGCACGCGCGTGTTTCTCGAAACCGCGGCGCGGGTAAAGCAACACGATCCGTCGATCCAGCTACTCTGCGCGCCGCTCGATGCGCGCGCGCAGGCGTTCATCGAGGCCGAGCGCGCGCGCTGGACGCCGCAGCTCGAGCTCGCGCTGCACGCCGGCGCTTCGCGCGAGCTGCTCTGCGCCGCCGACGCCGCGTTGATCACCTCCGGCACCACCACGGTCGAGGCGCTGCTCGCCAAATGCCCCTCGGTGGTCGCCTATCGCATGAACTGGGCGAGCTACCTCATCGCACGGGCGCTGGTGCGCACGCCCTACATCGCCATGGCCAACATCATCGCCGGGCGCGCGCTGTTTCCGGAGTTCGTGCAGCACCAGGTCCGGGCCGCGGCGATGGCAAACGCGCTCATCGGCTGGCTCGACGATGCCGAGCGCGTGCGTGCGCTGCGCGCGACCTGCGCCACGCTGCACGCCGGGATGCGCCGCGGGGCCGCTGACCGCGCCGCCGAGGCCGTGCTTGCGCTCGCGACGCGCGCCGCGTCCACCCGCTGAGCGCGGCGGGGTACCATCGGCGACCATGACTGCCCCGTCGAGGGCCTGGAACAGGTGAGCGGCTCCGACCAGAGAAAACGCCTGGTGGCGATCCTTGCCGCGGATGCGGCGGGCTACTCGCGGCTGATGGCCGACGACGACGCGGCGACGGTGGCCGCGCTCGATGCCGCACGCAGCGTATTCCGCACGCAGATCGAAGCCAAGCAAGGCCGCGTCATCGACATGGCCGGCGACTCCGTGCTCTCGGTATTCGAGCTGGCGACGGGCGCGGTGAGCGCGGCGCAGGCCATTCAGCAAGCGCTCGCTGCCGCATCGAGCACGCTGCCGGAGAACCGGCGCATGCGCTTCCGCATCGGGGTGCACCTCGGCGAGATCATCGAGAAGCCCGACGCCACGGTGTACGGCGACGGCGTGAACATCGCCGCGCGGCTCGAGGGGTTGTGCGAGCCGGGCGGGATCACCGTGTCGGACGCCGTCTACAGCGCCGTGCGGGGCAAGATCGCGGCCAGCTTCGTTGACCAGGGCGAGCAGCAGGTGAAGAACATCGCCTATCCGGTGCGCGCGTACAAGGTGACGACTACGGAACCGACGCCGCCGGCCGCGGCGGCTGCGGCAGCGCCGCCCGCCGACCCGGTCCTTCGCCCCCCGGACAAGCCCTCGCTCGCGGTGCTGCCCTTCACCAACATGTCGGGCGATTCCGAGCAGGAGTACTTCGCCGACGGCATCACCGAGGACATCATCACCGACGTCTCCAAAGTACCCGGCCTGTTCGTCATCGCGCGCAACTCGTCGTTTACCTTCAAGAAGCAGAACGTCGACGTCAAGGAAGTCGGCCGCAAGCTCGGCGTGCGCCACGTGCTCGAGGGCAGCGTGCGCAAGGCGGGCATGAAGGTCCGGATCAACGTGCAGCTGATCGACGCGGAATCCGGCGGCCACGTCTGGGCCGAGCGCTTCGACCGCGACCTCGAGGACATCTTCGCGCTGCAGGACGAGGTGACGCAGAAGATCGTCGAGGCGCTCAAGGTGAATCTCGCCGGTGGCGCGCCAGCGCAGCCACGGTCGCGCGGCAAGGTCAACACCAAAGCCTACGACTACGTGCTGCGTGCGCGCAGCCTGCTGCTGCAGTTCACGCCGCAGGCAGCGAGCGAGGCCGACGCCTTGCTGAGGCGCGCTCTCGAGTTCGATCCGGGCATGACGCAGATCTACGCCTACCTCGCCATCGCGGTGGCCACCCAGTACCTGAACGGCTGGAACGACGCCGGCCCGGATCGCCTCGATCAGGCGCTGGCGCTGGCGCGCAAGGCCTACGACGCGGACCAAACGGACCCGTTTTGCTGCAATGCGCTCGCCATCTCCCTGATGTGGTTGCGCCGGCTGGACGAGGCCGAGCCGCTCGCGCGGCGCGCGGTCGAGCTCGACCCGAACTTCTCCCAGGGCTACGGCGGACTGGGCAACGCGCTGCACTTCGCAGGCAAGCACGCCGAGGCGATCGCGGCATACGAACAGGCGCTGCGCCTCGACCCCGAGTTCAATATCTGGATGCATGCCCTGGGTCGCGCCGAGTTCGCGCTCGAACGCTACGCCGACGCCGAAGCGACGTTCAAGCGCCGGCTGATCCACATGCCGCATTCGGACGTGACGCGCGCCTACCTCGCCTCGCTCTACGGCCACACCGATCGACCGGACGACGCGCGTCGCGTATGGCGCGAGCTGATGGAGATCAACCCGCAGTACACGCCGGAGCTCACGCTGCGCATCCTGCCGTACAAGGATCGCGCGCCGCTCGATCAGTTCGTCGAGGGCCTGCGCAAGGCAGGCCTGGCGCATTGACGCGGGCGCGCAACCCGCCCGCCGCCTACGGCCAGATTCGATCCACCAGGAATCCGACGCCGTAGGCCACGGCGAGCGCAACGACGAACACCACGGTTGCGCGCGTCGTGCCCTTTGGAATGCCCATGTCTTCGAGGTAGCGTTTCGTGAAAAAGCTCGCGACGAAGAAAGCCACCGTCGACAGCACGATGCCCGGCATGCGCGCAGCATACGCCTTTGGCGTGCATTGGCGATGATCGGGCCGCTGCTCACTCGCAAGGTGCACGACGCGATGCGCGCGGCCGCGCGCGCGCGGGCGCCCACGCTCGAGTGCTCGCTGGACCTCGATCGATCGACGACGACCGTCGAGTTGGGTGAAACGGAATGGATCTGGCAGAGCCGGCGTTTTCCCTATCTGGAGATCTGCCGCGACCGGACCGTCTACCACTGGGACGGCGAGCGCTTCCAGCCGGTCGCGCGTTTCACGACGTCGTTGATCAAGCTCGTGCCGACGCCGTGGGGGCCGCCGACTTTCGAGATCGACGGCATCAAGATGCTGCCCACGGCGAAGGTCTCGCCCACCGCGGACGCCGAGCGCAAGGTCGGCCTGATCGAGCCGCGCGGCAAGGTGATTCTCGATACCTGCGGCGGCCTCGGCTATTTCGCCGCCTGCTGCCTGCGCGGACAGGCGAAGCAGGTGCTTTCGTACGAGAAGGCGGCCGACGTGATCTGGCTGCGCAGCCTGAATCCCTGGTCGCCCGAGATCGGCGGTGGCTTGACCTTGACCCGGGGCGACATCGTCGAGCAGATCGTCATGCTGCCCGACGCTTCGGTCGACGCGATCCTGCACGATCCGCCGCGCTTCGGCATCGCCGGAGAGCTATACGCGCAGGGCTTTTACGAGCAGCTCGCCCGGGTGCTCCGGCGCAGGGGAAAACTGTTTCATTACACCGGAACGCCGAACAAGCTGACCACGGGCCGCGATGTGCCCAACGAAGTGCTGAAACGACTGCGCCGCGCGGGGCTCGACGCGGCACGCGAGGGCGACGGCGTGCTCGCGATAAAGAAGTAAGCCGCGACGACGCGCGACCGGATCCGGGTTACCAGTTACACTGCGCCGCGCGCCCGACACCCGCCCGTCCACCGCAACCGATCGTGACATGAGAGACGAAAAAATCCAGGTTCGCGTCAGTACCAGCGGCCAGCTGCTCGACGTGGTGGTTCTCGACAAGCGGCTGGACCTCATCCAGATCGTGCTCGGGGAAGGCATTCACAACGTGCGCTGCGACCTCACCCCGACGCGCAGCGGCGCAGCCTACGTCGGCAACGCCATGGGGCGCGAGATCGTCTACGAGCGCAGCCGCGATCAGGTCAAGGCCGATCTCGTGCGCGCTGCGGGGTTCCGTAACTTCAAGCGCTGACGCGGCTGCCGTCTCCTGCAGCGAAGACCTCGACCAATCCGATCTTCGCTACACTGTTGCCACCGTGCGGTTACTCGCGTTCATCGAATTTGCCGCGGTGATCATCGGGATCATCGCGGTGATCGCCGGCCAGTATTTCGCGCTGCCGAAGGGCTTTTACCTGGGCGTGTTCCTGATCGGCGCGGGCATCGCACTCGGCGGGCTCGAATCCGTCGTCACGCGCCGCATGTGTTTCCGCGCCTCGGAGGACGGTTACGAGGCGTATGCGGGCGCGCCGTCGTTGATCGTCGGGCTGATGGCGCTGCTGATCGGGACGGGCGTCATCGCGGCCGCATATCTGCTCGCCGACGGGCATTGGCACTCGAGCGTGCAGACCCTGACACGCCGGCCCGCGCCGCTGCTGATCGCCGCCGGGCTGCTGCTCATCGGGTTTGGCGTGCTGATGATGCTCAATCCGCAAGGGCGGCGGGGCCTGGCCTGGACGCTTCTGGTGCGCGTGCCACGGTCGCTGCTGGGCTTCATCCTGGTCATCGCCGGGCTCGCGGGCATCGGCCTGGGCGGGTGGGAGTGGCTCGCGCCGTCGGCATTCGATCACTTCGTGACGAACCTGCCCCGGCAGATCCATTGGCCGCTGACGGGTCGCTAGATCGGTTGTGAGGCCTGCGTCGCGTGCGCGGGTATCCAGTTGCCGTGGAACCCCGGCGGCACGCGGTGCGGAATCGTGATCACGGCCTGCGGCGGGGCGCTGAAATTGCGCGCGTCGATGAGTACCAGCTCGGTGGTCTCGTTGGCAGCGTTGACCACGTAGCCCATCAGCCAGCCTTCGTCTTCCGCCGCCCCGGGATGTGCCGGGACGAACACGAACTCGCCGGGACAGCGCTGCGCGCCAAACTCGTGGATCTCGCGCGCGCCGGTCTCCAGGTCATGGCGGATCAGGTGGGACGCCGACACGAACGACGGGTCTTCCCGCGTCAGCGGCACGGTATAGGCATAGCGGTAGGGCTTGCCGATGCGGCGTTCGTCGAAGCGCGGAAACTCCTGCGCCACCGGGTCGATGACCTTGCGTTGCACGCGCCGCGCCTGCGGGTCGATCGTCCAGCGCTCGAACTGCACGACCTTCGAGTCCGGACCCTGCGTGCTGTGCGCAAACATGTTGTCGTGCGCCACCACGTCCACGATGACGCGGCCGTCGTCGGTTTCATAGGCGTTGCAGGCGTGGAATACGTAACAGGGCTCGATGGCGCACCAGATGACCTCGCTGCCCCGGCCTTCGCGCGGCAGCAGACCGACGCGCGCCGGGTGTGCGGAATTCCAGCTGTACGGGAAGGGGTGGCCCGCGAGCAGCGTCTTCATTGAGAAGGTCACTGGCAGGTCGAACACCAGGACGTATTTGCCGGTGAGCATGCAGTCGTGGACGCTGGGGCCATGGCTGACTGCGATCGGCTCTTCGCGTCGAACCTTGCCGTCCCTGCCGACGACGACATGGCGAATCGTGTTCAGCTCCGACCCGCTGTAGCAGATCGCGTGCATCTCACCGGTGGCCGGATCGAAGTGCGGATGGGCGCTGAACGAACCCTTCAAGGTGCCTTCGAACGGGTTGTGCGCGACGGTTTCGAGACCGTCGCTGATCTCGACCGGGGTGGCGCCGGCTTCGACCAGCGCCCAGATCTTGCCGGCGTGCTCGAGTACGTTGGTGTTGACCGTGTCGCTGCGGGGATTGCGCGGACCGGGCGCGGGCGGCTCGTGCAACGCCGCACTGACGGCCTTCGATCGGATCCAGCGATTGCGGTACCACAGCGCGCTTCCGTCCTTCAGGCGCAGGCCGTGCACCATGCCGTCGCCCATGAACCAGTGATACGCCGCCGGATTGGGCGGCTTGACCGGATTCGGCCCGATGCGCAGGTAACGGCCGTCCAGTCCGGGCGGAATGCTGCCCTCGACGGTAAGCCGCTCCAGGGTGAGCTCCCGGTCCATGGGCCGGTGGATGCCGGTCAGGAACGGATGCGGCTTGTCCGGCGTTCGCATGCGCGCGCGGTTGAAGGACGCGATCTGCATCACGCCCGTGGTCACCATTTTTCGGATTGCAGTCTCGATCGTGCTTGCCAAGGCAATGTCTCCGGAAACCAGAACGTGTGCGACTGTTAGTCCAATCGGCCCTCGAGTGCCGGGCCGCCGAATTCCGCGCGCAGCAGGCGAGCGCCCTCGACCATCGCGCGCAGCTTGCCGTCGGCGACGTCCCTGGACAGGTACTTCATCCCGCAATCCGGCGCGAGGATGACATTTTCCTTTGCGACATAAGGCAGCGCGCGCTTGATCCGCGCGACCACGGTCTGCGGCGTCTCGACCCGCATGTCGCTCAGGTCGATGCAGCCGACCATGATCTGCTTGCCGGGCAGCTTCGCGAGCACCGCGCAGTCGAGCCCGGACTGCGCGGTTTCGATCGACAGCTGGCGGCACGCGCAGCCGGCCAGCTCCGGAAGGAACGAGTAGCCCGACGGACGCTGGTGAATGATCGCCGCGTAGCCGAAGCAGATGTGCACCGCGGTGGTCCCGTCGATTCCGTCGAGCGCGCGATTGAGCGCCCTGAGGCCGTAGGCACGCGCCTTCTCGGGCCGCGCCTGCATGTAGGGCTCGTCGATCTGCACGACGTCCGCGCCGGCGGCGAACAGGTCCCGGATTTCTTCGTTCACCGCCATGGCATAGTCCATCGCCGCCGCTTCTTCGCTCGGGTAGAAATTGTTCTGCGCCTGTTGGCTCATGGTGAACGGCCCCGGCACGGTGATCTTCACCCTGCGCGTCGTGTTTCGCCTGAGGAACTTCAGATCGTCCACCTCGACCGGATGCTTGCGGCGCACGGGTCCGACGATGCGCGGCACCGGGTTCGGATGTCCCGATCGATCGAGCGCGCTGCCGGGGTTGTCGATGTCGACGCCGTCAAGCGCGGTGGCAAAGCGGTTGGAGTAGCTTTCGCGCCGGATCTCGCCGTCGGTGATGATGTCCAGTCCCGCGGCCTCCTGCGCCCGGATCGCGAGCAGGGTCGCGTCGTCCTGCGCCTCGGCGAGGAATGCCTCCGGGATGCGCCACAGCTCGCGCGCCCGCACCCGCGGCGGAAAGCGTCCGCCGAGCTTTTGGCGGTCGATCAGCCACTCGGGCTGCGGATAGCTTCCGACCAGCGTCGTGGGAAACAGCATCGGGTCCTCCTCCCCGCGGCCATTTTACGCAGGCCGGACGCGGCCTCCCGTGATTTCTGGCAGACTGCGCGGCGTCATGAAACGGCTCCACGTCGCCGCCACGCTGCTGCTGGCGCTCGCCGCCGCGCCGTTGGGCGCGCAAACCCAGCCTGGCAGGCTGACCGGCGGTATCGTTTACACTCTGCCCGACTGGTTCAAGACGAGCTTTCTCGACCTGCGGGAGGATGTCGAAGAGGCGCGCCGGGCGAACAAGCAGGTCATGCTGTTCCTGCATCTCGACGAGTGCCCGTACTGCGCGCGCATGCTCAAGGAAAGCTTCGTGAGC
>Ga0210067_1000077_pt1 | contig 12931 bp, 17 predicted proteins | sample RushMan_ThreeSqB_2_FD_185559 | JGI IMG/M metagenome (GOLD analysis project Ga0210067, IMG submission 185559) | Wetland microbial communities from San Francisco Bay, California, USA, that impact long-term carbon sequestration - RushMan_ThreeSqB_D2... | ecosystem: Environmental > Aquatic > Marine... | reverse complement strand
TCGATCTCAAGGTCGAAGGCCTGCCCGAGGGCCTGGCGACGATCGCGCGCCTGTACGGCGTCGAGGCGTTCCTCTCCGGCGCTGCACCGCGGCACTGAAGCCGGCCGACCGGCGCCGCGGCAACCGCGGCGCGCGCCAATGACCGCCGCGATCGAAGTCCAACAGGTCGAAAAGCGCTACGGCGCGGTGCACGCGCTCGCGGGCGTGAGCCTCGAGATCGCGCAGGGCGAGTTCTTCGGCCTGCTCGGACCGAACGGCGCGGGCAAGACGACGCTGATCAGTGTCATCGCCGGCCTGGTCCGCGCCGACGCCGGGGCGGTCTCGGTGATGGGCGCGGACGTGGTCCGCGATTACCGCCGCGCACGGCGCATGCTCGGCGTCGTGCCGCAGGAGCTGGTGTTCGATCCCTTCTTCACCGTGCGCGAAACGCTGCGCATCCAGTCGGGTTATTTCGGACTGCGCGCGAACGACGCCTGGATCGACGAGGTCATGCACCATCTCGATCTCGATGCCAAGGCCGACGCGAACATGCGCGCGCTGTCGGGCGGCATGAAGCGCCGCGTGCTGGTCGCGCAGGCGCTGGTGCATCGGCCGCCGGTGATCGTCCTCGACGAGCCGACGGCCGGCGTCGATGTCGAGCTGCGCCAGGGACTGTGGCAGTTCGTGCGGCGCCTGAATCGCGAGGGCCACACGATCGTGCTCACCACGCACTATCTGGAAGAGGCCGAGCTGCACTGCAACCGCATCGCGATGCTCAAGGCCGGCCGCATCATTGCGCTCGATTCGACCCGCAATCTGCTCGAGACCTTCTCGGGGCTGCAGCTGCGCGTGCGGCTCGAGCGGGAGGCTTTGCCGGAGCGCTTCCCCGCCGAGGTGCTTGCCCAGGACGGCCCGCTCTACACGCTCCGCTTGCGCGATACGCGGGCGCTGGAAAATGTGCTGCTCAGTCTGCGCGAGGCGGGCATCGGCATCGTCGAGCTCGAATTGCAGCCGCCGGATCTCGAAGAAGTCTTTTTGCGACTGATGGCACGTCATGGTTGAGCCGCAGCGGCAGGCCGCGGGCGAGTCGATGACGCGTTTCGGCACGCTCGTCGGCAAGGAGCTGATGCGTTTCTGGAAGGTCGCACACCAGACGGTGGGCGCCCCGATCCTGACCGCGCTGCTCTTCCTGCTGGTGTTTTCGCACGCGTTCGGCGAGCGGGTCACCGTCTTTCACGACGTGCCCTACGCCGCGTTCCTCGTACCCGGACTGGTCATGATGGGCGTGCTGCAGAACGCCTTCGCCAACAGCTCGTCGAGCATCATTCAGTCGAAAATCACCGGAAACATCGTGTTCATGCTGCTGCCGCCGATCTCCTACGCGGAGTTTTTCTGGGCCTACGTGCTGGCCTCGGTGATCCGGGGGCTGGTGGTCGGCGCTGGCGTGCTCGCGGTGACCATGGGCTTCGTGCCGCTGCAGTTCGAATCACCGCTCTGGGCGTTCGCCTTCGCTCTGCTTGGCAGCGCGCTGCTCGGCGCGCTGGGGCTGGTCGCCGGCATCTGGGCCGAGAAGTTCGACCAGCTCGCCGCCTTCCAGAACTTCCTCATCATGCCCCTGACCTTCCTGTCGGGCGTTTTCTACTCGATTCATTCGCTGCCGCCGTTCTGGCAGGCGTTGTCGCGGTTCAACCCCTTTTTCTACATGATCGACGGATTCCGCTATGGATTCTTCGGGGCTTCCGACGTCGCGCCGGCGTCGAGCCTCGCCGTCCTCGCGGTAAGCTTCGCGCTGGTGACGGCGGGGACGCTGCGGATGCTGAAGTCGGGTTACCGGCTGCGCGGCTGAAGCCGCCTTCGTCGGTCGAGGGACATTGCAAGGGCGGAGAGCAGGGATGGTGACACCGGAAAGCGTTCAGCAAGGGATCGAAGCGGGGCTCGCCTGCGCGCATGTCGAAGTGCTCGGCGACGGGCAGCATTTCCAGGCGGTCATCGTCTCGGATGCATTCGCCGGGAAGTCGCGCATCCAGCGCCACCAGCTGGTCTACGCCGCGCTCGGCGAGCGCATGCGCGAGGAGATCCATGCGTTGTCGATGCGCACGCTGACGCCGGACGAATGGACGCGCGCCGGCGCCGGCACGCAGTAACGCAGGCAGCATGGAAAAGCTGCTGATCCGCGGCGGCGTGCCGCTCGAGGGCGAGACCGTGATCTCGGGCGCGAAAAACGCGGCGCTGCCGATCATGTGTGCGGCGCTGCTCACCCGCGAGCCGCTGCGCCTGGGCAACGTGCCGAAGCTCATGGACGTGCGGACCATGACGCGCCTGCTCGAGCGCATGGGCGTCAGCGTGCACGCGCCGAGCCCGGGCGCGCTCACGCTGCACGCGCAGCGCATCGCCGACCCGAGCGCACCCTACGAGCTCGTACGGACCATGCGGGCTTCAGTGCTCGTCCTCGGCCCGCTGCTCGCACGCTGCGGCGAAGCGCGCGTCGCGCTGCCGGGCGGCTGCGCGATCGGCCAGCGTCCGGTCGACCAGCACGTGAAGGGCCTCGAGGCCATGGGCGCGGAAATCCATATCGAGCATGGCGACATGACGGCGCGGGCGGCGCGCCTGCACGGGACGCGCATCGTGATGGACCTCGTCACCGTGACCGGGACCGAGAACCTGATGATGGCGGCCACGCTCGCTGAAGGCGCGACGGTGATCGAGAATGCGGCGCGCGAGCCGGAGATCGTGGACCTCGCGGCCTGCCTGAACGCCATGGGCGCGCGGATCCGCGGCGCGGGCAGCGACGTGATCCGCATCGAGGGTGTCGATGCGCTCGGCGGCACCGCGCACCACGTGATGCCGGACCGCATCGAGACCGGCACCTATCTCGCCGCCGTGGCCGCGGCGGGCGGGCGCGTGCGGCTGCGCGGCGCGGCGCCCGAGACCCTCGACGCGACCCTGGACAAGCTGCGCGAGGCCGGCGCGCGAATCCGCCTGCAGCCCGAGGCGATCGAAATCGAGATGAACGGCCGGCCGCGTGCCGTCGACCTGCGCACGGCGCCCTACCCGGGTTTCGCGACCGACATGCAGGCACAGCTGCTTGCGCTGGACACCATCGCCGAGGGTACGGGCGTGGTCACCGAGACGATCTTCGAGAACCGTTTCATGCACGCGCTCGAGCTGCAGCGCCTGGGGGCCGACATCGCGATCGAAGGCAACACCGCCGTGGTGCGCGGCGTGGCGCGCCTGCAGGGCGCCGCGGTCATGGCGACCGACCTGCGCGCCTCGGCGAGCCTGGTGATCGCCGGCCTGGTCGCGCAGGGCGAGACCCTGATCGACCGCATCTACCATCTCGACCGGGGCTACGAAGCGCTCGAGGCCAAGCTCGGTGCGCTCGGCGCGCGCGTCGAGCGCCGGCGCTGATCACCGCGTCTGCGCCGCGGCGCCTAGGTTAAAATCGGTCCCGCACACCGAGGCGGTTTCGGGGGCGCGCGCCGCGGCAGCGCGGGCGACCTTCGGCGCCCTATTGTTCTATTGTTCGCATGTCGACCCGCACCATTCGCATCGCGCTCTCCAAGGGCCGCATCTACGACGAGACCGCGCCGCTGCTCGCGCGCGTGGGCATTCGCGCGCAGGAGGACCCGGAGACCTCGCGCCGGCTCGTCATCCCGACCGACCGGCGCGGACTCGAGCTGATCATCGTGCGCGCCTCGGACACCCCGACCTACGTGCAGTACGGCGGCGCCGACCTCGGCATTGCCGGGCGCGACGTGCTCGTCGAGCACGGCGGCGAGGGGCTCTACCAGCCGGTCGATCTGCGCATTGCGGCCTGCCGCATGATGGTCGCGGCGCGCAAGGACTTCGATTACCGGCTCGCGGTGCACCAGGGCGCGCGGCTGCGTGTGGCGACCAAGTACGTGCGCGCGGCGCGCGAGCACTTTGCGGAAAAGGGCGTGCACGTCGACATCATCCGGCTCTACGGGTCGATGGAGCTGGCGCCGATCGTGGGGCTGGCCGACGCGATCGTCGATCTGGTCTCGAGCGGGCAGACGCTGCGCGCGAACAACCTGGTCGCGGTCGAGGAGATCATGCCGGTGTCGGCGCGGTTGGTGGTCAACCAGGCGGCGCTGAAGATGAAGCGCGCGGCGCTGCAGCCGCTGATCGACGCCTTTGCCGCGGCGGCGGATGCGACCGCCTCGACGAGACGCCGGGCCGTGCGATGAATCTGCGCAGGCTGCGATCGCGCGACGCGGGCTTCGACGCGGCGCTCGAGGCGCTCACGCGCTACGAGGCGGCGCAGGACGACGCGGTCGACACCGCGGCGCGCGGCATCATTGCGGAGGTGCGCGCGCGCGGCGACGCGGCGCTGCTCGAATACACGGCGCGCTTCGACCGGCACGAAGCGCGCTCGATGGACAGCCTCGAGCTCGGTCGCGAGGCGCTCGAGGCGGCGCTCGGGGCGATCGCGCCGGCCGAGGCCGGCGCGCTGCGCGCGGCGACCGAGCGGATTCGCCGCTTCCACGAGCGGCAGCGTGCGGAGTCCTGGGAGTTCGAGGAAGCCGACGGCACGCGACTCGGTCAGCGCGTCACGCCGCTCGAGCGCGTCGGCATCTACGTGCCGGGCGGGAAAGCGGCCTATCCGTCTTCGGTGCTGATGAACGCGATTCCCGCCAAGGTGGCGGGGGTCGACGAGCTCGTGATGGTCAGCCCGACGCCGGGCGGGGTGCGCAATCCCCTGGTCCTGGCGGCCGCGGCGATCGGCGGGGTCGATCGCATGTTCGCGATTGGCGGCGCGCAGGCCGTTGCCGCGCTTGCTTACGGCACGGCGTCGGTGCCGCGCGTGGACAAGATCGTCGGCCCAGGCAATGCCTACGTGGCTGCCGCCAAGCGCCAAGTGTTCGGCCAGGTCGGCATCGACATGATTGCCGGGCCGTCCGAGATCCTCGTGATTGGCGACGGCTCGACGCCCGCGGCGTGGGTTGCGCTCGACCTCTTTTCGCAGGCCGAGCACGACGAGATCGCGCAAGCGATCCTCGTCTCGCCCGCTGCGGCCTATCTCGACGCGGTCGAGGCGGAGATCGCGCGCCTGCTGCCGACGCTCGGCCGCAGCGCGGTGATCGCGGCCTCGCTCGGCGCGCGTGGCGCGTTGATCGAGGCGCGCGATCTTGCCGAGGCCTGCGCGATCGCCAACCGTATCGCGCCCGAACATTTGGAACTGTCGGTCGCTGATCCGCGGCCCTGGCTGCCGAAGCTGCGTAATGCCGGTGCGATCTTTCTGGGGCGCTACAGCTCGGAGGCGATCGGCGATTACTGCGCCGGCCCGAACCACGTGCTGCCGACCGCGGGTACCGCGCGCTATTCCTCGCCCCTCGGGGTCACCGATTTCCAGAAGCGCACGAGCGTGATCGAGATCTCGCGCGCGGCGGCCGCGCCGCTCGGGCGACTGGCCGCGACCCTCGCGCGCGGCGAGGGGCTCGATGCGCACGCGCGCTCGGCAGAGGCGCGCCTCGACGAGCGCGAATAACCATGGCGCGCAGTCCCGCTGAGCTGGTCCGGCCCGAGATCCTCGCGCTCAAGGCCTATCACGTCGCCGACGCCGAGGGCATGGTCAAGCTCGACGCGATGGAAAACCCCTACGCGCTGCCGGAAGACCTGCGCGCGCGGCTCGCCGAGCGGCTCGCGCGCGTCGCGCTGAACCGCTATCCGGAGCCCACCGGCCGTCTGCTGCGCGCGCGGCTGGCCGAGAAGATGGCGGTGCCGGCGGGCATGGAGCTGCTCCTCGGCAACGGTTCGGACGACCTGATCCAGATCGTGACCCTGACGCTCGCGCGTTCCGGTGCTGCGGTGCTTTTCCCGGAGCCGACCTTCGCGATGTATCGCGCCAACGCAGTGCTCTCGGGCATGCGACCCGTCGGCGTGCCCTTGCGTGAGGACCTCGGCTTCGATGCGGAGACGTTCGTCGCGCGCGTCAAGGCCGAGCGGCCGGCGCTCGTCTATCTCGCCTACCCGAACAATCCGACCGGCGTGCTCTACGACGAGGCGGCGGTGCTCGAGGTGCTGCGCGCAGCCGAAGGGCTGGTGGTGCTCGACGAGGCCTACCACGCGTTCGCCAAGCGCTCCCTGATGCCGCGCCTCGCCGAATTTCCGAACCTGGTCGTGATGCGCACGGTGTCCAAGCTGGGCTTCGCCGGCATCCGGCTGGGCTACCTCGCCGCGCGTCCCGAATGGGTGCGCGAGTTCAACAAGGTGCGCCAGGCGTACAACGTCAATGCGCTGACCCAGGCCGTGGCGCTGTTCGCGCTCGAGCATTTGGAGCGCTTCGAAGCGCAGGCGGCGCAGATCCTCGCCGAGCGCGCACTGCTCGCGGCGGCGCTTGCCCAGCTCGCCGGCGTCACTGTGTTCCCCTCGGAAGCGAATTTCCTGCTCGTGCGGGTTCCCGACGCCGCACGCAGCTACGAAGGCCTGCGCCGCCAGGGCGTGCTGGTGCGCAATTTCCACGGCGCGCACCCGCTGCTCGCGCAGTGCCTGCGCATCACCGTCGGCACGCCGGAGGAAAACCGTATACTGCTGAGGGCGCTCAAAGAGGTGCTTTGAAGCATGCGCGCGGCAGAGGTACGGCGGGACACCAAGGAAACGAAGATCCGGGTTCGCGTGAACCTGGACGGGACCGGTTCGGCGAAGCTCGCGACGGGAATCCCGTTCCTCGAGCACATGCTCGACCAGGTCGCCCGCCACGGCATGATCGACCTCGAGATCGAAGCGCACGGCGACCTGCACGTCGATGCGCACCACACCGTCGAGGACATCGGCATCACGCTCGGTCAGGCGGTGGCGAAGGCGCTGGGCGACAAGGCGGGGATCCGGCGCTACGGCCACGCCTACGTGCCGCTCGATGAAGCCCTGTCGCGCGTGGTGGTGGATTTTTCGGGACGCCCCGGGCTCGAGTACCACGTGCCGTACACGCGCGGCCTGATCGGCGAGTTCGACGTCGACCTGGTGCACGAATTCTTTCAGGGTTTCGCCAACCATGCGCAGGCGACGCTACACGTCGACAACCTGCGCGGCGTCAACGCGCATCATCAGTGCGAGACGGTGTTCAAGGCCTTTGCGCGCGCGCTGCGCATGGCAGCCGAGGCCGATCCGCGCGCGGGCGGCGTGGTGCCCTCCACCAAGGGGACGCTGTAGGGATACACGCGGCCCGTGGCGCGCCCGGCGCGCCACGGGCGAACGTTCCGAAACTCCGATGAAGATCGCGGTCGTCGACTACGGGATGGGCAACCTGCGCTCGGTGTCCAAGGCGCTCGAGCACGTGGCGCCGGATGCCGAGGTGCGGGTGACGGCGCAGCCCGAGGCGATTCTGGACGCAGAGCGGGTGGTCGTGCCCGGACAGGGCGCGCTGCCCGACTGCATGCGCCAGCTCGCGGCGAGCGGCGCGCGCGACGCGGTGATCGAGGCAACGCGCAGCAAGCCTTTCCTCGGCATCTGCGTCGGCATGCAGATGCTGTTCGAGCATGGCGAGGAGGGCGACAGCCCCGGCCTGGCCCTGCTGCGGGGCGAAGTGCCGCACTTTCCGCTCGAGCGCATGCGCACGGTCGACGGGGCGGTCCTCAAGGTGCCGCACATGGGGTGGAATCAGGTCGCACAGGTGCGGCCGCACGCGTTATGGCGCGGAATCGAGTCGGGCGCGCGGTTCTATTTCGTGCACAGCTACTATCCGGCGCCCGCGGACGAGGCGCTGACTGCGGGCCGCTGCACCTATGGGGTGACCTTTGCCTGTGCGGTTGCGCGCGACAATGTATTTGCCGTACAGTTTCACCCGGAGAAGAGCCAGGCCGCAGGTTTGCAATTGCTACGCAATTTCGTCGACTGGCGACCCTGATTCCTCGCACCCACGCGCCGTCGCGCGCGTCGTCCCACACCTCTGATTCCGACACCCACCCGCGCATCCACCATGCCTGAGAGCGCGATCGCGCGCAGGCGCAACGTCTCACCGCGTCCCGACCCCGAGCATGCTTATCATTCCCGCCATTGACCTCAAAGACGGCCACTGCGTGCGCCTCAAGCAGGGCGACATGAAAACCGCAACCGTGTTCTCAGACGATCCCGCCGCGATGGCGAAGCACTGGGCGGCGCAGGGCGCACGGCGCCTGCACGTGGTTGACCTCAACGGCGCTGCCGCGGGGCGGCCGAAGAACGAGAAGTCGATCCGCGCGATCGTGAAGGCGGCGGGCGACGACCTGCCGGTGCAGCTCGGCGGCGGAATCCGCGACCTGGACACGATCGAGACCTACCTCGATGCGGGCGTCACGTACATCGTGATCGGCACGGCGGCGGTGAAGAATCCCGGCTTCCTGTCCGACGCCTGTTACGCCTTCCCCGGTCACATCGTCGCCGGGCTCGATGCGCGCGACGGCAAGGTCGCGGTGGAGGGCTGGTCGAAGATGACCGGCCACGACGTCATCGATCTGGCCAAGAAGTACGAGGAGTATGGGGTCGAGGCGCTCATCTACACCGACATCGGGCGCGACGGCATGATGGGCGGCGTCAACATCGAGGCGACACTCAAGCTTGCGCAGGCGATCAAGATCCCGGTGATCGCGAGCGGCGGCCTGAACAGCCTCGAGGACGTCGAGGCGGTGTGCGCGCAGCTTGGGCCCGAGGGCGTGATCGGCGCGATCGCCGGGCGCGCGCTCTACGAGGGCAAGCTCGACCTGAAGAAGGCGCAGGCGGCGGCGGACAAGGCGTCCGCAAAGGCCTGAGCATGGGCCTCGCCAAGCGCGTCATTCCCTGCCTCGACGTGACCGCGGGCCGGGTGGTGAAGGGCGTCAATTTCGTCGATTTGCGCGACGCCGGAGATCCGGTGGAGATCGCCTCGCGCTACGACCGCGAAGGCGCCGACGAGCTTTGCTTTCTCGACATCACCGCGAGCTCGGACGACCGCGACATCATCCTTCACGTGATCGAAGCGGTGGCCGCGCGCGTCTTCATTCCGCTGACCGTCGGGGGCGGGGTGCGCAAAGTCGAAGACGTGCGGCGCCTGCTGAACGCGGGCGCCGACAAGGTGTCGATCAACACCGCCGCGGTGCAGAATCCCGCGTTGATCAGCGAAGCGTCGGACAAGGTCGGCTGTCAGTGCATCGTCGTCGCGATCGACGCCAAGCGGCGTGGCGCCGGGGCGCAGGGGTGGGAGGTTTACACCCACGGCGGGCGGCGCCCGACGGGCATCGACGCGATCGAGTGGGCGCGCCGCATGCAGGCCGCGGGTGCGGGCGAGATCCTGTTGACCAGCATGGACCGTGACGGCACGCGCGAAGGATTCGATCTCGCGCTGACTTGCGCGGTGGCCGACGCGGTCGGCGTGCCGGTGATCGCTTCCGGCGGGGTCGGCACGCTCGAGCACCTCGCCGAAGGCGTCCTTCAGGGGCACGCCGATGCCGTGCTCGCAGCGAGCATCTTTCATTTCGCCGAGCACAGCGTGCACGAGGCGAAGCTGCACATGCAGGCGCGCGGCGTCGAGGTGCGGTTGTGAACGCCCCGCCGAGCGAGGCCTGGCTCGACGCCGTGCGCTGGGACGCGCAGGGGCTCGCCCCGGTCGTCACGCAGGACGCGTCGAGCGGGCGCGTGCTCACGCTCGCCTGGATGAGCCGCGAATCGCTCGCCGAAACGATCCGCACGGGGCAGGCCGTATACTGGTCGCGCTCGCGGCGCAAGCTGTGGCGCAAGGGCGAGGAATCGGGCCATGTGCAGAAGGTCGCGGAGCTGCGCCTGGACTGCGACGCGGACGCGATCCTGCTGCGCGTCGAGCAGGTCGGCGGCATCGCCTGCCATACGGGTCGCGAGCGCTGCTTCTATCTGAAGCTGGACAACGGCCGCTGGGTCGAGACCGACCCGGTGCTCAAGGATCCCGCGGAGATCTACGCCAAGAAATGAAGACCGGACTGTACGAAACCCTGGAGCGCCTCGCGGCGACGATCGAGGCACGGCGCGGCGCCGATCCGGCGTCCTCCTACGTCGCAGGGCTGCTCGGCTCAGACGGCGACGCGGTGCTCAAGAAGATCGGCGAAGAGGCGACCGAAACCGTGCTCGCCGCGAAGGGCGGCGACCGGCTCTCGATCGTGCGCGAGACCGCCGACCTCTGGTTCCACACGCTGGTGATGCTCGCGCGCCACGGGCTCGGGCCGCAGGACGTGCTCGCCGAGCTGCACCGGCGCGAAGGCATCTCGGGGATCGACGAAAAAGCGTCGCGCGGGAAGTCGAAGCGATGAGCGCAGACTGTATTTTCTGCAAGATCGTGCGCGGAGAAATCCCCTCGAAGAAGGTCTACGAGGACGACGATGTCTTCGCCTTTCACGACGTTCGTCCCGTCGCGCCGGTGCACTTCCTCATCGTCCCGAAACAGCACCTGCCCTCGATGTACGAGGCGAACATGGCGCACCACCAGGCGCTCGGCAAGATGCTCGCGCTCGCCGGCACGCTTGCGCGCCAGGAGGGTGCGGACGAGGGCTTCCGGACCATCATCAACACCGGGCGGGTGGGACATCAGGAGGTGTATCATGTGCACATGCATGTGCTGGGCGGGCCGGAGCCTCTCGGCCCGATGATCATGCGAAAGCAAAGAGGAGCCTGACATGGGATCGTTCAGCATCTGGCACTGGCTGGTCGTCCTCGTCATCGTGATGCTGATTTTCGGCACCAAGAAGCTGCGCAATCTGGGCGCGGATCTCGGTGGCGCGGTGCGCGGTTTCAAGGATGGGATGCGCGAGGCGGGCGACAAGTCCGCCGACTCCGGCGCTGCCCCGCAGGTGACGGGAAAGACCGTCGAAGGTGAAGTGCGGGAGAAAACAGAAACGAAGGCCTGAGCCCGCTCCGGGCAAATCTTTCGCGTGGGCGCCCCTCGGGCGCCCTTTGCTTCTGTAGGGTCTCTTTCTTGCCATGTTCGACATCGGCTTCACCGAACTGATGGTGATCGGCGTGGTGGCGCTGATCGTGATCGGCCCGGAGCGGCTGCCGCGCGTGGCGCGCACCGCGGGCGCGTTGCTTGGCCGGCTGCAGCGCTACGTCGCCGAGGTGAAGGCCGACATCAACCGCGAGGTCGAGCTCGACGAGCTGCGCAAGATGAAGGACTCGGTGCAGCAGGCGGCGAGCGAATTCGAATCTTCCATGAACGAAGATTTGCGCAAGGCCGAGAGCGACCTCAACCGCTCGGTGGCCGAGGCCGCCGGCGACGCGGCGCCGGAAGACGCGGCGTCGGCCTCGTCGACCCTCTCGACCCCTTCGACCCCGACGCCCGAGGCCGAACCGCCGGCCCCGCTCGATAAGCCCGCTGCCTCCGAGGCGCGCGGCACGCCGCAATGAGCGATCAGGATACGTTCATCTCGCACCTGGTCGAGCTGCGCGATCGCCTGCTGCGCGCGGTGCTCGCGGTGGGTGTCGTGTTCGTCGCGCTGTTCATCTGGCCGGGTTCGGGCCCGATTTACGACGTGCTTGCCGCGCCGCTGATCCATGCCTTGCCCCAGGGCACGACGATGATCGCCACCGGCGTGGTGACGCCGTTCCTCGTGCCGGTGAAGGTGACCGCGCTCGTCGCCTTCATGATCGTGCTGCCCTACCTCCTGTACCAGGCCTGGGCCTTCATCGCGCCGGGGCTTTACGACAACGAGAAAAAGCTCGCGCTGCCCACCGTGGTCGGCAGCACGCTGCTCTTCCTCATCGGCGTCGCGTTCTGCTATTTCTTCGTTTTCGGCAAGGTGTTCGCGTTCATTCACGGGTTCGCGCCGAAATCAATCACCGTTGCGCCGGACATCGAAGCCTACTTCAGCTTCGTGATCACCATGTTCCTCGCCTTCGGTATCGCCTTCCAGATCCCGATCGTGGTGGTGGTGCTCGCGGGCCTTGGTCTGGTGAGCATCGACAAGCTGCGCGACGCGCGTCCCTACGTCGTGGTCGGCGCGTTCGTCGTCTCGGCGGTCGTGACCCCGCCCGATGTACTTTCCCAGTTCATGCTCGCGGTGCCGATGTGCCTGCTCTACGAGATCGGCCTGTTCGTCGCCCGCATGGCGGCGCGCAAGAAAGCCGAAGCGGCATCGGCCGCGGCCGATGCGTACAAGCCGATGACCGACGAGGAGATGGAGCGCGAGCTCGACCGGTAGGGACAAAAGGGGTCAGACCCTTTTCTTGGGGTCAGACCCTTTTTGATCAACGTCGGCCTTTATTTATCCAAATGGGGTCTGACCCCGAAAAGGGTCTGACCCCTGAGGAATCGCTCGACCAGCGCGAACTGATCGGGCGTGTTCAACGCGGGCGCATGCCCGCAGCCGGCGATCGTCACCACCACCGCGCGCGGACCGCGTTTGCGCATCTCCTCGGCAGTATCCGCCAACAGGAGATCGGAGGATTCGCCGCGCAGGCACAGCGTCGGCACGTCGATTGCGTCCCACGCGCCCCACTGGTCGTAATCGTCCGGGTGATACTCGAACTGCATCACCATGTTGGGGTCGTAGTGCGGCGTGATCTTGCCCTCTGCAGTGCGGCGAACGGAGGTCTCGGTCAGGCGGCGCCACTGCGCATCCGACAGCCAGCCGAAGGGCTGGTAAACGGTGCGGAAGTACAGCTCGAGCTCGCTCACGCGGTCGAACTGCGCCGGCTTTCCCGCGTAGCTGCGGATGCGCTCGACCGCGGCCTCGCCGAGCTTCGGGCCGATGTCATTCAGGATGAGGCGCTGGATGCGGCCCTTGAGCGCACCGGCGGCGAGGTGAATGCCAAGTGCGCCGCCCATCGACGTCCCGAGCCAGTGCATGCGCTCGACGCCAAGCCGATCGACGAGCGCGACGGCGAGCCGACCGTAGAACGCCAGGCTGTACTCCTTTTCCGGCTGCGGGCTCCACTGCGACAGTCCGCGGCCGAGGGTGTCGGGGCAGATGACCCGGTAGCGCGGTGCCAGTTGCGCCGCGATGTCGTCCATATCGCG
>Ga0210067_1000076_pt1 | contig 12956 bp, 12 predicted proteins | sample RushMan_ThreeSqB_2_FD_185559 | JGI IMG/M metagenome (GOLD analysis project Ga0210067, IMG submission 185559) | Wetland microbial communities from San Francisco Bay, California, USA, that impact long-term carbon sequestration - RushMan_ThreeSqB_D2... | ecosystem: Environmental > Aquatic > Marine... | reverse complement strand
CCACGCTGAGCGGTTTGAGGTGCACCGGCTTGTACGCGAGCCGGTTGCCGTCCTTGTACCAGAGGCTGTGCCGCAGCCATTTTGCATCGTCGCGCTCGGTGAAATCACTGCGCGACTGGGCGCCGCGCGACTCCTTGCGCGCCTCCGCCGATACGATGGTCGCGAGCGCTGCCTCGACCAGGTTGTCCAGCTCGAGCGCCTCGATGCGCGCGGTGTTGAAGACCTTGGACTTGTCCTCGATGAACACCCGCTGCGTCCGCGCAGCGATCTCCTTGACCTTTTCGACGCCTTGCGCCAGCAGGTCGGGAAAGCGGAACACGCCGCAGTGCGCCTGCATGGTCCTGCGCAGGTCGGCTCCAACTTCGGCAACGCGCTCGCCGGAGCGCGCCGCCTCGAGCCGGGCCAAACGCTCGCGCGAACGCTCGCCTGCCTCTTGCGGAAGGTTGCGTTGCGGTCGCACCATGGCGCGAATGTCCCTGACCATTTGTTCGCCGGACGACTTGCCGAAGACGAGCAGGTCGAGCAGCGAATTGCAGCCGAGGCGGTTGCCCCCGTGCACCGAAACGCAGGAGCATTCGCCGGCCGCGTAAAAGCCCGGCACGATCGCTTCGAGACTCGTGCCTTCCGGGGCGACCACCTGTCCCATGAAATTTGCCGGAATGCCGCCCATCTGATAGTGCGCGGTGGGCACGACCGGGATCGGTTCGCGGATCGGGTCGGCGCTGGCGAACTTGATCGCGATCTCGCGAATCCCCGGCAAGCGCTGGTTGATCACCTCCGCGCCGAGGTGATCGAGCTTCAACAGGACATGATCGCCCTCGGGACCGCAGCCGCGGCCTTCCTTGATCTCGGTGGTCATCGCGCGCGATACCACGTCGCGGCTCGCCAGGTCCTTGGCGTTCGGCGCGTAGCGCTCCATGAAGCGCTCGCCGTCCCTGTTCAGCAGGTAGCCGCCCTCGCCGCGCACCCCTTCGGTGATCAGTACCCCGGCCCCGTATACGCCGGTGGGGTGAAACTGATAGAACTCCATGTCCTGCAGGGGTATCCCCGCGCGCGCCGCCATGCCGAGTCCGTCGCCGGTGTTGATGAAGGCATTGGTCGAGCTGAAGAACATGCGTCCTGATCCGCCCGTGGCGAACAGGGTCGCTTTGGCCTGAAAAATCGACACCTCGCCCGTCTCCATCTCGAGCGCCGTCACGCCGACGACCGCGCCGTCCCTGGGGTCACGCAACAGATCGAGCGCCATCCATTCGACGAAGAACTGCGTGTTCGCGTGCACGTTCTGCTGATACAGGGTGTGCAGCATCGCGTGCCCGGTGCGGTCGGCCGCGGCGCAGGCGCGCATCGCCATCTTCGAGCTGCCGTAATCCTGCGTATGGCCGCCGAAGGGGCGCTGGTAGATCTTGCCGTTTTCCAGCCGGTCAAAGGGCATGCCCATGTGCTCGAGCTCGACGACGACCTCGACCGCGCGCCGGCACATGTATTCGATCGCATCCTGGTCGCCGAGGTAGTCCGACCCCTTGATGGTGTCGTACATGTGCCAGTGCCAGTTGTCCTCGGCCGAGTTCGCGAGCGGCGCCGCGACACCGCCCTGTGCCGCCACGGTATGCGATCGCGTGGGAAAAACCTTCGACAACACGCCGATCTTAAGCCCGGCGCGCGCCAGTTCCAGCGCTGCACGCAGTCCCGAGCCACCGGCGCCAACGACGAGCGCATCGAATGTGTGTACCGGCAGGCCCACCCTTACCTCCAGAGAATCTGAATCGTCCAGCCGAGATAGCCGGCGATCACCAGCAATACGAGCACCTGCAGCGACAGGCGCAGCCCCGTCGGCTTCACGTAGTCCATCAGGATGTCGCGCACGCCGACCCAGGCATGCCAGGCGAGGCTCGCCGCGAACAGCAGCGTCGCGACGCGCATCCAGCCCTGCGCGAACAGCGCGCGCCACACCGCGTAGTTAATCGGCTGACCCGAGAGCAGGACGACCACCAAGATGACCGAGTACACCGCCATGATCACGCCGGTGACGCGCTGCGCGAGCCAGTCGCGCAGGCCGTAGTGCGCGCCGACGACGATCCGGTTCACCACAGCTTCGCCCCGAAGTACGCGGTGAGCGCGAGGCTCACGATCAGCACCACGATGCTCGAGCGACGCGCACTCGCCTTGTCGACGCCCTTGTGCAGGTCGAGCAGCACGAAGCGGATGCCGGCGCACAGGTGATGGCAATAGGCCCACACCAGCACGAGCAGCGAGAGCTTGACCAGCGAAAAGCTCAGGTAGTGCTGAATCGATGCGAAACCTGCCGCCGAGGACAGGCTGCGATCGAGCAGGAACAGCAGCCAGATTCCAGAGACGAAAAGCAGCACCCCGCTGACGCGGTGCAAAATCGAAATCCAGCCCGCCAGCGGCAGGCGGATCTCGAACAGGATCGCCTGCAGGCTCAGGTACTTGGGGCGTCGTTTGGTGGCCGTGGCGTTCGCCATTGTTTGATCTTGTTCCGTATCCGGGGACCGTTTACCGCGACGCAGCATCGGCTCCGGCGACAAGCGGAAATTATATAGGCCGCGCCGACCGACACGAAATGCGCGGCTGCACGACTGCAGCGCTAGCCGAGCTCGCTGCGGTAGTAATGCCGGTCGGTCTTGTACACGCCCTTGCGCCATTCGACCGGCGTATCGCCGTAGGTGAACGACAGCCGCTCGACCTGCAGCAGCGCGTGCCCCGGCTCGACCCCGAGCAGCGCGGCCGCCGCCGCGTCGGCCGGCACGGCTTTCAGGCGCTCCTCGGCGCGCACCATGCGCGTGCCGAATTCGGTTTCAAACAGGTTGTACAGAGCGCCCTGGTGCTGCGTGATCGACGCCGCGGTGACGCCCTTGAAGCGGTTGCCGGGCAGCCAGACCTCCTCGAGCAGCACGGGGCTGCCGTCGAATGCAATGCGGCGCTTCAGCATGATCACCGGATCGCCCGGCTTGAGCTCGAGCAGACGGGCGAGCTCGGCCGAGGCGCGCGCGCGGCGAAAATCGAGCAGCTCGCGCTCGGCGGCCACCCCCTCGCCGCTATCCGGGGTGAGGCGCAGGAAGCGAAAGCGCACCTGCGGCTCGCCATGCGTCGCGACGAAAGTCCCCTTGCCCTGGCGGCGCACCAGCAGGTTGTCGGACGCCAGCTCGTCGATCGCTTTGCGCACCGTGCCCTGGCTCACCCGGAAGCGCGCCGCGAGCTCGATTTCGCTCGGGATCGCTTCGCCCGGCCGCCATTCCCCGGCCCGCAGCCCCTCGAGCAGCAAGTCCTTGATCTGGCGGTAAAGCGGGCTGAAGGTCGGCGAGGCCATCGAGGCCTATTGGACCACAGGTAGGCAGACTCGTCTATCTTCTGTGTTATGTCTTATAAAAGACAAAAGACACGTTGACTTCCATCAAGGGCGCGCATACCATCGCCTCGCCGGGCGCGGCGGCGTCTGCTGTCTGCTTACCGGGCCCGCACGGCCCAGCGTCGCACCCCGGCACTGCCGTTACCCTTCACAGAGCGTCCTTTCGGAGCCTTCGATGTCAAAAGCCCCCGTACGCGTCGCCGTTACCGGTGCCGCCGGCCAGATTGGCTACTCGCTGCTGTTCCGCATCGCCGCCGGCAACATGCTCGGACCGGACCAGCCGGTCATCCTGCAAATGCTCGAAATCCCGGACCAGAAGGCGCAGAAGGCCCTCGCCGGCGTGATGATGGAACTCGACGACTGTGCCTTCCCCCTGCTCCACGGCATGCTCGCCGCCGCGGATCCGAAGGTCGCATTCAAGGACGCCCAGGTCGCGCTGCTCGTCGGCGCCCGACCGCGCGGCCCAGGAATGGAGCGCAAGGACCTGCTGTCGGCCAACGGCAAGATCTTCCAGCCGCAGGGACGCGCCCTGAACGAGGTCGCGGCGCGCGACGTGCGCGTGCTCGTCGTCGGCAATCCGGCGAACACCAATGCGCTGATCGCGATGAAGAATGCGCCGGATCTCAAGCCGACCCAGTTCACCGCCATGATGCGGCTCGACCACAACCGCGCGCGCAGCCAGATCGCAGCCAAGCTCGGCAAGCCGGTGAGCGCGGTACGCAAGACGATCGTCTGGGGCAATCACTCGGCGACCCAGTACCCGGACATCTTCCACGCCGAATGCGACGGCAAGAAGGCCTGGGAGCAGATCAAGGACCAGGACTGGCTCGAGAAAACCTTCATTCCCACGGTGCAGAAGCGCGGCGCCGCGATCATCGAAGCGCGCGGGCTGTCCTCGGCGGCGAGCGCGGCAAGCGCGGCCATCGATCACCTGCGCGACTGGGTGCACGGCACGCCCGAAGGCGACTGGGTGTCGATGGGCATCCCGGCCGACGGCAGTTACGGCATCCCCGAAGGCATCCTGTACGGCATGCCGGTGGTCTGCAGGAACGGCGCCTACCAGGTCGTCCAGGGACTGGAGGTCAGCGCGTTCGCGCGCAGCAAGATGTCGGCCACGCTCAAGGAGCTGCACGAGGAGCGCGACGGCATCAACGACCTGCTCGGCTGAGGCGCACGATGACGAGTCCCGGAGAAAAATTCAGGCAGGCGCTGCGCGAGGAGTCGCCGCTGCAGATCGTCGGCACGATCCTCGCGTACCACGCCCTGCTCGCCAAGCGCAGCGGCTACCGCGCGATCTATCTCTCGGGTGGCGGCGTCGCGGCGGGCTCGCTGGGGATGCCGGATCTCGGGATCTCGAACCTCGACGACGTCCTGATCGACGTGCGCCGGATCACCGATGTCTGCGACCTGCCGCTGCTGGTCGACGTCGACACCGGCTTCGGGGCGAGCGCGTTCAACGTCGCGCGCACGGTGCGCTCGCTGGTCAAGGCAGGCGCCGCCGCGATGCACATCGAGGACCAGGTCGGCGCCAAGCGCTGCGGCCACCGTCCCGGCAAGGAGATCGTCTCGATCGACGAGATGTGCGACCGCATCCGGGCCGCGGCCGACGCACGCAGCGATTCCGCGTTCTGCATCATGGCGCGCACCGATGCGCTCGCCAGCGAAGGCATCGAGCGCGCGCTCGAGCGCGCCGCGCGCTATGTCGCGGCCGGCGCCGACATGATCTTTCCGGAAGCGATGACCGAGCTGGCGATGTACCGCCGCTTCGTCGAGGCGGTGAACGTGCCGGTGCTCGCCAACATCACCGAATTCGGCCAGACGCCGCTGTTCACGGTCGATGAACTGCGTTCGGCCGAGGTCGCGATGGCGCTCTACCCGCTGTCGGCGTTCCGCGCAATGAACAAGGCCGCGCTGAATGTCTACACGACGCTGCGTCGTGACGGGTCCCAGAAGGCGGTCGTCGAGGCCATGCAGACGCGCGACGAACTGTACGACTACCTGAACTACCACGCGTACGAGGACAAGCTCGACGCGCTGTTCGCGAAGGAGAAATCCGCATGAGCGCACCGAAGGCTGCTGCCACTCTCAAGGCTCCCAAGCCGAAGAAATCCGTCGCGCTGTCGGGCGTGCCTGCCGGCAACACGGCGCTGTGCACGGTCGGGCGTACGGGCAACGACCTGCACTACCGCGGCTACGACATCCTGGATTTCGCCGACAGCGCCGAGTTCGAAGAGATCGCCTACCTGCTGGTCCACGGCAAGCTGCCCAACGCCGCCGAGCTCGCCGGCTACAAGGCGAAGCTGCGCGCCCTGCGCGGCATACCCGCCGCGGTGCAGCGCGTGCTCGAGTGCATCCCGGCCGGCACGCACCCGATGGACGTGATGCGCACCGCCTGCTCTGCGCTCGGCGCCGTGCTGCCGGAGAACCCGGAGCACAAGCTCGCCGAGGCGCGCGACATCGCCGACCGCCTGATGGCGAGCTTCGGCTCGATGCTGCTGTACTGGTACCACTACTCGCACGCGGGCCGGCGCATCGAGGTCGAGACCGACGACGATTCGATCGGCGGCCACTTCCTGCACCTGCTGCACGGGCGCGCGCCGAGCGCGCTGTGGGTGCGCGCGATGCATACCTCGCTCATCCTCTATGCGGAGCACGAATACAACGCATCGACCTTCACCTGCCGCGTCATCGCCGGCACCGGCGCCGACATGCACTCGGCGATCACCGGCGGCATCGGCGCCCTCAAGGGCCCCAAGCACGGCGGCGCGAACGAATTCGCCTTCGACGTCATCGGCCGCTACGACACGGCGAACGAGGCGGAGGCCGACATCGTGCGGCGCATCGGCGAAAAGCAGGTGATCATCGGCTTCGGCCACCCGGTCTACACCATCGCCGACCCGCGCAACGAGGTCATCAAGGAAGTCGCGCGGCGCCTGTCGAAGGATGCCGGCGACATGAAGCGCTTCGAGATCTCCGAGCGTATCGAGAAGGTGATGCGGCGCGAAAAAAACATGTTCGCCAACCTCGACTGGTACAGCGCGACCAGCTACTACATGATGGGCGTGCCGACGGCGATGTTCACGCCGCTGTTCGTCATCTCGCGCACCTCCGGCTGGTCGGCGCATGTCATCGAGCAGCGCATCGACGGCAAGATCATCCGGCCGAGCGCGAACTACGTCGGTCCGGAAAACCAGAAGTGGACGCCACTGAAGAGCAGGAAATAGCCATGGCCGAGTACGAATCCGACCTCACCAAGTTCATGCGCCGCTACCTCGAGCAGCATCCCGAGGAGCTCGCGTCGCAGGCCGCCGGGCGCGGCGCCTGGTGGGACAAGGCGCCCGGCGAGCGCGACGCACCCGCGCCCGCGCGCCACGCCCCGCGCTCGGGCGGCGCCGAATACACCTTCAAGCCGCTTTCGGAAGCGGACGCAGAGTAAGGACCAAGGACCAGGGACCAGGGACCAAGGACTAAGCCGATGTCGAGCCACATCTCCAACCTGCGGCCGAAGCCGGACGAAGTCCTCGTCCGCATCGCCGATTACGTCAGCAAGACCCGGATCAGCAGCAAGGACGCCTACGAGACCGCGCGCTACTGCCTGATGGACACCCTCGGCTGCGGCCTCGAGGCGCTCGAGTACCCGGCCTGCACCAAGCTCCTCGGACCGATCGTGCCGGGCACGGTGGTGCCGAACGGCGCCAAGGTGCCGGGGACCCGGTTCCAGCTCGACCCGGTGCAGGCCGCGTTCAACATCGGCGCGATGATCCGCTGGCTCGACTTCAACGACACCTGGCTCGCCGCCGAGTGGGGCCACCCCTCGGACAACCTCGGCGGCATCCTCGCGGCCGCGGACTGGCTCTCGCGCAACGCGGTCGCTGCCGGACGCCGGCCGCTCGTCATGCGCGACGTGCTCACCGGCATGATCAAGGCGCACGAGATCCAAGGCGTGCTCGCGCTCGAGAATTCATTCAACCGCGTCGGCCTCGACCACGTGCTGCTGGTCAAGGTTGCCTCGACCGCGGTCATCGCGCAGATGATCGGCTGCAGCGGCGACGAAATCATCAATGCGGTCTCGCAGGCCTGGGTCGACGGCCAGAGCCTGCGCACCTACCGCCATGCACCGAACACCGGCTCGCGCAAGAGCTGGGCCGCGGGCGATGCGACCAGCCGCGCGGTGCGCCTCGCGCTGATTTCGAAAACCGGCGAGATGGGCTACCCCTCGGTGCTGAGCGCCAAAACCTGGGGCTTCTACGACGTCTCGTTCAAGGGCAAGAAGTTCAGGTTCCAGCGCGACTTCGGCAGCTACGTGATGGAGAACGTGCTGTTCAAGATCTCCTATCCGGCCGAATTCCACTCGCAGACCGCGGTCGAATGCGCGATGGACATTCACGCCGAGCTCAAGCGCGTCGGGCGCACGCCCGAGGACATCAAGAAGATCACCATCCGCACGCACGAGGCCTGCATCCGGATCATCGACAAGAAGGGCCCGCTCAGCAATCCCGCCGACCGCGACCACTGCGTGCAGTACATGGTCGCGGTGCCGATCCTCTTTGGCCGTCTCACCGCGGGCGACTACGAGGACACGGTGGCGCGCGACCCGCGCATCGATGCACTGCGGGCGAAGATCGTCTGTGTCGAGGATCGCCAGTTCACCAAGGACTACCACGATCCGAACAAGCGCTCGATCGCGAACGCGTTGACCGTCGAGTTCAAGGACGGCAGGAAACTGGGTGAGTTCGTCTGCGAGTACCCGATCGGGCACAAGCGCCGGCGCAAGGAGGGCATGCCGGTGCTGGTCGAGAAGTTCAGGACCAACCTCGCGCGCCGCTTTCCGGAGAAGCAGCGCGCCGAGATCCTCGCGCTGTGCCTCGACGCCAAGCGCCTCGAGGCAACGCCGGTGCACGAGTTCGTCGATCGCTTCGTCATCTGACGCCGGGCCTTCCGCGTGCCACCCCGCCTCGCCGCCGATTCGGTACCCGCGCTCTGCGCGGCGCTCGGCGCGCAGCTGCGCGCCCGGGGCGCGGCGCTTGCGCGCGAAGTGCGCGACTATCCGACGCCGATCGCGCGCTGCGACGATCAGCTGACCGGGCTGCTCGAGCGGCGCGCGCGCGTGTTCGCGGCGGCCGATCGACTCGAGGCACTTGCCGCCCGTGGCGCGATCGACGACTCGGCGGCGGCGCTCGCCGCGCTCGAAGCCTGTGCCGCGGGCCTCGCGCCGTGCGACCTGGATGCGCCGTTCGCGGCACGGTTCGGCGCGGCGCTCGATGCGCTGCGTGCGCAGTGGTGCGCGCGTCCCGGCCACTGCGGGCCCGCCGATGCCTGGGCGAACGACGGCGGCTGCGCCGCATGACGCAGCGCCTCGCCGCCCTCCTCCTGCTGCTCGTCGGCTGGGCGCTGCTCGGCCACGCCGCCGCGCTCGAGCGAGACCCCGACACGTACTTCTTCAACGCCTTCCTCGGCGACCTGCGCGACGAGCTGGCGCAGGCGCGCGCGAGCGGACGCAAGGGCCTGCTGGTGATGTACCACTTCGAGGAATGCCCTTCCTGCCAGCGCATGCGTCGCCAGGTGCTAAACCAGCCCGAGGTGCAGGACTGGTTCCGGCGCACATTCGTCGTCATCCCGATCGACATCCGCGGCGCGCAGTCGATTACGGATATGAATGGCAAGACCCTGCCCGAGCGCGACTACGGCCGCGCGATGGCGATCCGCGGCACGCCGACCTTCGACTTCTATGCCCCGGACGGCACGCGCCTGTACCGCCACGTCGGCGGCCTGTTCGCGCCGGCGGATTTTCTGCTGCTCGGGCAATTCATCGTCTCCGGCGCCTACCAGGGCCGCACGTTCAAGGAATACCGGCACAGCGCCGGGAAAGGAAGCTGACATGACGCCATCCGCACGCGATCCGTTCAACGCGAAGACGACCTTCACGGCCGGACCGGGTCGCTCGGGCACGCTGTACTCGCTGCCCGCGCTCGGCCGCGCGCTTGGCCGCGACCTGTCGCGCCTGCCGGTCTCGATCCGCATCGTGCTCGAATCGGTGCTGCGCAACTGCGACGGCGACAAGGTGACCGAGGCGCACGTACGCCAGCTCGCCGGCTGGAAGCCGAACGCGCAGCGCAGCGACGAGATCCCCTTCGTCGTCGCGCGCATCGTGCTGCAGGACTTCACCGGCGTGCCACTGCTCTGCGACCTCGCCGCGATGCGCGGCGTCGCGCAGAAGATGGGCCAGGACCCCAAGCGGATCGAGCCGCTGGTGCCGGTCGACCTGGTGGTCGATCACTCGGTGCAGATCGACCACTACGGCTCGAAGAGCGCGCTCGACCTCAACATGAGACTGGAATTCAAGAGGAACGAAGAGCGCTACCAGTTCATGAAATGGGGCATGCAGGCCTTCGACACCTTCAAGGTGGTGCCGCCCGGCATCGGCATCGTCCACCAGGTCAACCTCGAGTACCTCGCGCGCGGCGTGCACCGCTCGAGCGACGCGACCTATTACCCGGATACGCTCGTCGGCACCGACAGCCACACGACGATGATCAACGGCATCGGCGTGGTCGGCTGGGGCGTCGGCGGCATCGAGGCCGAAGCCGGCATGCTCGGCCAGCCGGTTTACTTCCTCACCCCGGACGTCGTCGGCGTGCATCTCAAGGGGCGGCTGCATCCGGCGGTGACCGCGACCGACCTGGTGCTCACGGTCACCGAGATGCTGCGCAAGGCCAAGGTGGTGGGCAAGTTCGTCGAGTTCTTCGGCGAGGGCACCGCCTCGCTCGCCGTGCCCGACCGCGCGACGATAGCCAACATGGCGCCCGAGTACGGCGCGACGATGGGCTTGTTTCCGGTCGATGCGAAGACGATCGAGTACTTCCGCGGCACGGGGCGCACGGATGCCGAGATCGCCGCCTTCGAGGCCTACTTCAGGGCGCAGAAGCTGTTCGGCATCCCCGGCGCGGGCGCGATCGACTACAGCCAGGTGCTCGAGCTCGAGCTCTCGAGCGTCATGCCCTCGCTCGCCGGGCCGAAGCGGCCGCAGGACCGCATCGATCTGGACAAGGTCAAGAGCAGCTTCGGTGCGCTGTTCACGGCGCCGGTTGCCAATAACGGCTTCGGCAAAAAGGCCGAGGACCTCGCCAGGCCGGTCAAGGCCTACGACGGCACCGAGCTGAGGAACGGCGACGTCCTGATCGCGGCGATCACCTCCTGCACCAACACCTCGAATCCCGGCGTGCTGCTCGCCGCCGGCCTGGTCGCGAAGAAGGCGGTCGAGCTCGGTCTCACGGTCAAGCCGCACATCAAGACCTCGCTCGCGCCCGGCTCGCGTGTGGTCACCGAGTACCTGAAGAAGGCGGGCCTGCTGCCCTATCTCGAAAAGCTCGGCTTCTATCTCGCCGGCTACGGCTGCACGACCTGCATCGGCAACTCAGGGCCCCTGGCCCAGCCGATCGAGGAGGCGATCGTCAAGAACGACCTGGTCTGCGCCGCGGTGCTCTCGGGAAACCGCAACTTCGAAGCGCGCATCCATCCGAACATCCGCGCCAACTTCCTCGCCGCGCCCCCGCTGGTCGTTGCCTACGCGATTGCCGGCAGCATGCTGAAGGATCTGCGCCGCGAGCCGATCGGAAAATCGAAGGATGGCCAGGACGTCTACATCGGCCACATCTGGCCCACGCGCGAGGAGATCGAGGCGCTGCGCGGCCTGGCGATGGACGCGCCGACCTTCCGCAGGCTGTACAGCGGCCTCGCCGACGCCACGCCGCTGTGGAAGAAGATCTCCGCGCCCGGCGGCCAGGTCTACAGCTGGCCGGCCTCGACCTACATCGCCGAGCCGCCGTTCTTCAGGGACTTCGCGATGCAGCCCGGCGCGGTGGGCGACATCCGCAATGCGAAGATTCTCGGCATCTTCGGCGATTCGGTGACCACCGACCACATCTCGCCCGCGGGCTCGATCAAGCCGACCTCTCCGGCCGGCATCTACCTGCAGGAGAACGACGTCTCGGTCGCCGACTTCAACAGCTACGGGGCGCGCCGCGGCAACCACGACGTGATGATGCGCGGCACCTTCGCGAATGTGCGCATCAAGAACCTCATGCTCCCGGGGACCGAAGGCGGCGTGACGCGCTACAAGGGCGAGACGCTGCCGATCTACGACGCCGCGATGGCCTACCTGGCCGATGGCACCCCGACCGTCGTGTTCGGCGGCGAGGAATACGGCACCGGCAGCTCGCGCGACTGGGCCGCCAAGGGCACGCAGCTGCTCGGCGTCAAGGCGGTCATTGCGCGCAGCTTCGAGCGCATCCACCGCTCGAATCTGGTCGGCATGGGCGTGCTGCCGCTGCAGTTCATCGGCACGGATTCGGCGCAGTCGCTCGGCCTCGACGGCAGCGAGACGGTCGACATTGTTGGCCTCGAGGACCTGCGCCCGCAGCAGGAGATCACGGTCGCGATCCGCGCGGCAGACGGACGGCGTCGCGAGGTTCGCGTGAAGTCGCGCATCGATACGGCCATCGAGGTCGAGTACTACCGCCACGGCGGCATCCTGCCCTACGTGCTGCGCGGGCTGATGGCCACGCCGTCACCGGCCGCCGCGCGCGCGGCCTGAGGCGGGCGTCCGGAAACGACCATGCCACCGCGCGGCAGCCGCCTCGCCTGCTCGCTCCGCAGCGAGGACCAATGCCACGGATCGTTCGACGTCACCCCGGGCGAGGCGCCGGGGAGCGTCGCGCGGGTCGACCCGGTCAAGTGGGACAAGCCGCCGGAAAAACCGGTGGTCGAGGGCGCATTTTCGATCATCGGCGAGCTCGGCATGACCGGGCAGGTGGTCCTCGTCAACCAGGCGCAGTGGCACGCGCTCACCGAGACCAAGCTCGAGCCGTTCTTCTACGGCGCGCTCCTCTGGGGCAAGAGTCCCTTCAAGGTCCTCGAGGACGCGCAGGTCATGCTGAAGCGCAAGAAGTAGGCTTCAGCGACCGCTGCGGAAGCGCTCGAGCGCGCGCCGGTCACGCTTGGTCGGCCGCCCGTGCAGCGCACGCGCCGGTTCGACGAGCACTCTGCGCTCGGCAAGCATCGCCTCGCGCCTGAGACGGCTCGCTTCGGTTTCCTCGTAGAGCTTGCGCGCCTCGGTGCCGACGACGGCATCCGAAAGGATGTCGGGGAACTTGCCGTGAAATTCCCATGCGTTGAAGAAGGGCATCCAGTCGATATATCGGCGCAACACGCCGAGATCGATGTCCCGGTCGATCGTCTTCCATTCGCGGAGGTATTCTTCATGTTCCACACCGGGCTTCTTCTGGTATCCGATATAGAGATCTCGCACCCGCGTAGGCATTCCATACATGGGAAAGAGTCCGGCTTCGGCAAGGCTGTGTGCAAGTCCGTCTTGAAGGGTGTCTCTCGTGCCAACCGTTAACCGGCGAATCTCCTCGATGATGCTCTTTGGGTCGAGTCCATCGACGAGTTGTTCCGCGCTGAGGATTGAGTCCTCAGCTAAGACTTGTGCAATTGCGTTGCGAAGCGAGAGCGTCTCATTGAGGGCCTTTTCCAGTCGCGTTGGCCATTGGCTCTCCTCGGCGAAATAAACGCTGGTAGGGACAAACTC
>Ga0210067_1000075_pt1 | contig 13070 bp, 11 predicted proteins | sample RushMan_ThreeSqB_2_FD_185559 | JGI IMG/M metagenome (GOLD analysis project Ga0210067, IMG submission 185559) | Wetland microbial communities from San Francisco Bay, California, USA, that impact long-term carbon sequestration - RushMan_ThreeSqB_D2... | ecosystem: Environmental > Aquatic > Marine... | reverse complement strand
GGCCGCGGTGATCGCCCAGTTGTCGCCACGATGCAGCGACCAGCGAATCTCGAGCGGCGCGCCGGGCACCGCGAGCAGCTGTTTCGGCTTCATCGCCTTCAGGTCCCACACCGCCATGGTGCTGCCGAAGCGCTTCATCGCCTCGGCATCCTTCACCATCTTGCCCATGTCCATCATGTAGTTGTTCCAGCCGGTGAAGCTCGAGGTGAGCAGCACGTTCTTCTTCGGGTTGATCGCGAGGTCGTAGCCGTAGCCGTCGCCCGCGACGCCGCCAAGCGTGGCAGTCGGCATGTCGTACTTGGCGACGAATTTGCCCTTGTTGTTGTAGACCGCGATGCCGGTCACCCCGCCGTGATCCTTGTTGTTGGACAGCGCCTGCACCAGCATCCGCCCGGGCAGCGCGTAGAAGGTGTGCGGCCCGACGTACCCCGTCCGCTTCGGCAGATTGGAGATGGTGCGCACCAGCCGGGGCTTGGCCGGATTGCTCCCGACGTCGAACACGAAAATCCGCGAATCGTCCAGGCCGCCCGCCCAGAGGTACTTGCGATCGTCGGTGAACCCCATGTGATGCGCTTCGCCGCGCCCGCCGACCGACAATGCATTGACAACCTTGCCGTAGTGCTTCGAATTGGGATTGACGTCGACCGTGACGAGCTTGTCGGAGCCGTCGCCGAGACCGTCCACACCCAGCGTCCAGACGTGGACGTAGTCCTCCTGGCCCTTGATCAGCCGCGTGGTGTACGGTGAATTGCAGGTTTCGTCTGCGAGCGCGACGCTCGCCAGCGTCGTTGCCACGAGCGCGCCGAGCGCGCGAATTGCACAACCGCGAATGAACTGTCTCATGTCCCCTCCTGACCGCCACGCCCGTGCCCGAGAACGCCGACCGCCCCCGGGCGGCGCGAGCAGTCGGCTAGTGTGCGAGCGCGCAGCGCCCAGGTCAATGACGCGACGCGAAATTACGCGCTGCGCTGCGCCAGAACGGATCTGAGCTTGTCGCGCCCGGCGCGCAGCGTCTTCTCGGTGCTCGCCCAGTCGATGCAGGCGTCGGTGATCGACACGCCGTAACGCAGCTTGTCGCGCGGCGCGAGCGGCTGGTTGCCCGCCTCGAGGTTCGACTCGAGCATCGCGCCGACGATCGAGCGGTTGCCCTCGAACACCTGGTGCACCAGGTCGGCGAACACCAGCGGCTGGCGTGCCGGATCCTTGGAGGAGTTGCCGTGGCTGCAGTCGACCACGATATTCGGGGCGAGGCCCGCGCGGACCAGCTCTTCCTCGGCGAGCGCGACCGAGACCGAGTCGTAGTTCGGCGCCGCGCCGCCGCGCAGCACGATGTGCGCGTGCCGGTTGCCGCGGGTTGCGGTCACCGCGCAGCGCCCGGCGGGGTCGATGCCGAGGAAGGCGTGCGGCTGCGAGACCGCCTGCAGCGCGTTGATCGCGATCGCGCGGTTGCCGTCGGTGCCATTCTTGATGCCCACCGGCATCGACAGCCCGCTCGCCATCTCGCGGTGGGTCTGCGACTCGGTGGTGCGCGCACCGATCGCGCTCCAGGCGATCAGGTCTGAGAGGTACTGCGGGGTGATCGGATCGAGCGCCTCGGTCGCGCAGGGCAGCCCCATCGCGTTCAGCTCGAGCAGCAGCGCGCGCGCGATGCGCAGGCCCTTCTCGATTTGGAACGAGTCATCCAGGTCCGGATCGTTGATCAGACCCTTCCAGCCGACGGTGGTGCGCGGCTTCTCGAAGTACACGCGCATCACCAGGAGCAGCGTGTCGGCGAGCTCGGCGGCGAGCGCGGCGAGCCGGCGGCCGTAGTCGCGCGCCGCATCGGGGTCGTGAATCGAGCAGGGCCCGACCACGACGAACAACCGTGGATCGCGCCGCTCGAGGATCGCCTTGAGGGCCTCGCGCCCGGCGAGCACCGTCGCGCGCGCCGCGTCGTCCAGCGGCAGCGCATCGCGCAGCGCCTCGGGCGCAATGAGCGGCGTCTGCGCGGTGACGTTTAAATCATCCACGCGGGGCGTGCGGAACATGGCGCGAGTGTAACGGTGCCGGGCGGCCGCGTGCGGCTCAGCCGTGCATCAGCAGATGGCGCAGCGGCGCGAGCAGGCCGTTCCAGAAGCTGTCGGGCACCCACAGCAGCAGCGCCGTCAGCACGGCATAGCGCGTGAACTTGCCCGCTGCCTGCCACAGGAGCACCGGCCGCCAGGGCAGCTCCACCCAGCCCGCCACCGCGGTGAGCGGGTCGCCCACGCCGGGGAGGAACGCGAAGAAGCAGGCCTTCGGACCGAGGCGTTCGAGCCAGGCGAGGGCGCGCGGCGTGTGGCGATCCTTGGCGAAGGCTTCGCGCGCGCCGTAGCCGAGCCAGTAGTTGACCATGCCGCCGAGCGTGTTGCCGACGGTCGCGAGACAGACCGTGATCCAGAACATCTCCGGCTGCAGCTTCACATAGCCGAAGACCACCGGCTCCGAGCCCATCGGCACCAGCGTCGCCGAGACCAGGGCGACGACGAACACGGTCGGCAATCCCACCCTGGGCAGCGCGGCAGTGACCAGCAGCCATTCGATGAACGCGTCGGTCATCGGTTCATCCCGCCGCCCGACGCGGGCTGCGCAGCACGCGCAGGCCGTAGAGGGCGCCGTTCCAGCCGAGCGACACTGCAAGCGCGAGAAGCAACGCCGGCGCGGCGCCCATGCGCGCCGCGGCGAGGTGCAGCACGACGAGCGCGACGCCGAAACCGAGCAGCCCTTTCAGCCCGTTGACCAGCATCGCCGCGGTGAACGGCCCGCCGCAGCGCGGCTGCAGTATGAGGATCAGGCTGGTGAACACCACGGGATAGGTTGCCAGAACGCCCGTTGCCGCGGGACCGAGGCTCTGCGCGGCCGCCGTGGTGGCGAGCACGACCAGGGCAACCAGCAGCGCGCGCAGCGCGAGATCGTAGCGCGCGCGCGGAATGCGCGGGGTCTGCGTCACTGCGGCGTAGCGTCGCAGGCCGAAGATCGCCGCGCCGAACGCGGCGACGAAAAGCACGCAGACCTCGGTGAAGCGCCAGTCGCGCAATTGCAGCAGCAGCGCGACCGCAATCCAGGCGAGCGTCGCCAGCGCGAGCGAGCGCAGCGTGCCGAAGCGCTGCGCGACCCGTGCGTGCACTGCGACGAAGGCGACGATCGCCGCCGTGCTGGCGACGCTCATGCGCGCGCTCTGGGCCACGAACTGCGCCCCGTGGTCGATGGCGAGAAACACGTACACCGGACCGGTGGACACCGGCAGCGTCGCGATCATGCCGCCGACGAACGGCCCGGCGCGCTCGGTTGCGCGCGAGGCGGCGACGACGATCGCGATCGCGGCCACGATTTTCGCCGCAAGCAGCAGCCCGCTCAGCTCAGTCCCCGGCGAGGAGGAACGCGCGCACGATGTCGATCTGGTCGTCGTGCATCAGCGTCGGCGCGTGTCCGACGCCGGGAATCTCGACCAGCGCGGCCTTCGGGCCGCGCGCAGTCATCTGCGTACAGGTCGCACGGGTGAGCAGGTCGGATTCGGCGCCGCGGATCACCAGGGTCGGACAGCGGATGCTGTCGTAGGCCTCCCAGAATTCGAGGTCCTTCTCGGGCAGCTGGGCACGAAACGGCTCGCCCAGACGCGGGTCGTAATGCAGGCGATAGCTGCCATCGGCGTTCTTGCGCACGTAGTTCTCGGTCAGGAGGCGCCATTCGGCGTCCGTGTGGGGCCCGAAGGGCTGCGACAGTACGCGGACCATCGCCTCGGCCTCCTCGATCGAGCGCAGCGTCGGGACGATGCCGACGTAGCTGGCGATGCGCTCGAGCGAGGCACGCGTCACGACCGGGCCGGCGTCGTTCAGGACGAGCCGCCCGACCGGCGTGGCTTTCTGAGCGGCGAGAAACATGCCGATCAGCCCGCCCATCGACGTGCCCACCCAGCTTACCCGCGCGACGTCCAGGCGCGCGATCAGCGTCACCATGTCGGCGAGGTACTGCGGCAACACGTAGTGCAGCGGGTCGGCGAGCCAGTCGGAATCGCCACGACCGACGACGTCCGGGCACACGACCCGGAACTGCCCGCTGAGGCTGCGCGCCAGCGCATCGAAGTCGCGCGCACTGCGCGCCAGGCCGTGCACGCAAACGACCACGTTCGGGTTGCGCGGTTCGCCCCACTCGAGGTACGCGGTGCGGTGCAGCCCCGCGGGCGACAGGCATTGCACCGAGCGCTTGCGGAATTCCGACGCCATCGTCATCGCATCGCCTCCCATGCACTGCGCAGCCGCCCGAAAAGGGGGCGCGCCTCGGGCGCGAGGCCGTCGAACTGCCGGCCCGCGCCGAGCGTCATGACGCGCTCAGCCTTGAGGTTGGCGCCCATGACCGGCCAGCCGTGGTCGGCGTAGCGCTTGCGCTCGAGCGCGGTTTCCGACACCGCGGCCTCGTCGAACCAAAGCCAGTCGCCCGCGAAGCGGAACGCGATGTCTTCCAGCGCGCCGAGCAGCGCATCGTCCACCGCTGCGTCTAGCCGCAGCGCGCGATCGCCCTCGACGCGCCGCGTCCAGCGCCCACCGGCGTCCTCGGCAAAGCGCAGTCCCGAATCGTCGGCGGCAAAGTAGGCATGCCGCGAGCCGTCGACGCAGTAGCCGAGCCAAGCGTCGCCGTGCGCCGCGCAGGCCATCGCGAACACGAGCTCGCCGCGCAGGCCGATTTCGACCGCGATCCCGAGGCTGCGGTCCTCGAGCGGCGCCGACTGGTGATCGACCGGGCGGCCGTTCTCGATCACCACCCGCCCACGCACGCCCTGGGCATCGTTCTGCCATTCGGCCTCGACCCGCAGCTCGGGGAACTCTTCGGACGCCACGGCGAACGCTGGAAACGGGATCCCGTCGCGCGCTTCGAACCGGTACTCGAGCACGCCCTCGACGTGATGCTCGGTGTACTCGACGCGCGAGGCTTCCGGGTCGCGCACCATCAGCCAGCGCACACGCTCGCCGAATTCATCGAGCCGGCCGCTGCCGGTGACGCGGACCACTGCCGTTAACACGAGAAGAGAGCGTACCTAAAAGGGCGCTGCGAAGCGCAGGCTGAATTGCGGTTGCAATTCTAACGGGGCGGGGCCGCGTGCCAATAGCGGCGCGATTCGCGGCGCGTCGAACGGACCGTGACCGCCTCCGGCGCGAGCCGGACCTCGATCGCGCCATGCTGGTCGCTGCGCAGCAGCCGCGCCCCGGCCGCGCGGTAACGTGCAAGCACGGCGCGATGCGGATGACCGAAGCGGTTGCGGTAGCCGACCGGCACGACCGCCCAGCGCGGCGCGACCGCAGCGATCAAGCCCGCGCTGGAGGACGTCCGGCTGCCGTGATGCGGCACGAGCAGTACGTCCGCCCGCAGGGCGCCACCGCGCCCTGCGCTCGCGACGAGCACCGCTTCAGCGCTCCGTTCGATGTCGCCGGTGAGCAGCATCGCGCGTGCGCCGGTGCGCACCTCCAGCACGCAGCTGAGGTTGTTCGCCCGGCCGGTCCGACCGGCCGGGTGCAGCACGCGAAACTCCACCGCGTCCCAGGACCAGGACTGCCCCCGTCTACAGGGCACGCGCACCGCGCCGAGTACCAGCGCAGGGTGCGCGTCCTCGAGCGATGAAACGATCGTCTCGGTCTCGGTCGCCTGCAGCACGCTGAGCGCGCCGCCGACGTGGTCCCGATCGGCGTGGGTGAGGATCATGGCGTCGAGCCGCGCGACGCCCTGGGCACGCAGAAACGGCAGGACGACGCGCCCGCCGCTGTCGGCCTCGGGCCCGAAGGCCGGCCCGGCATCGTAGAGCAGCGTATGACGCCGCGTACGCACCACGACGGCCAGCCCCTGCCCGACGTCGAGCGTGGTGATCCATGCCGTACCGTGCGCCGGCGCGGGCGGCGACCAGGCGAAGGCCGGCGCGAGCAGCGCGACGCCGCATGCGCGCCAAGGCACGCCACGCGGCGCAAGCAGCCAGGCCACCCCGCCGAGGGCGGCAATGACCGCCCAGTGCGGCGGCGCAGGCTGCTGCCACAGGGCGAGCGGCAGCGCGTCGCACCACTCCAGGAACCGGAGCAGCCACTCGACCAGCCAGGCGCCCGCGTGAAGGAGGAAATCGATCGGCAGCAGCGCGGCGCCAAGCGCGAGTGGCGTGATGATCGCGGACACGAGCGGGATCGCGACCGCGTTCGCGAGCGGCCCGACGACCGAGACCTGCGCGAACAACAGCAGGGCTGCCGGGGCCAGGCCGAGGGTGATGGCCCACTGAATACGCAGCCATTGCACGAGACGCGGTTCGGGCGCGCTCCAGCCCGCGCTGACGTAGAAAATCAGCGCCACGGCGCCGAACGACAGCCAGAGCCCGGGCGCCAGCGGCGCCCAGGGATCGGCGAGCACCACGGCGAGCAGCGCCAGCGCGAGCGTGCGTCCCGGCGCGGCGATGCGTCCGCTCCACAGTGCAACGGCAACCACGCTGACCATGAAAAAGGTGCGCTGCGCGGGTACTGCGAAGCCCGCAAGCAGCGTGTAACCGAGCGCCGCGCCGATCGCCGCGAGCGCCGCGGCCTTGCGCGCGGGCAGCCGCAGCGCCAGGCCCGGCGCGCGGCGCCAGCCGAGTGCGACCAGCCAGGCGGCGAGCCCCGACACCAGCGTCACGTGCAGTCCCGATATGCTCATCAGATGGGTCACGCCGGTACGCTGAAACAGCCGCCACTCCTCGTTCGCGATCGCGCGTTGATCGCCGACGGCAAGCGCCGCGAGGACGCCCGCCGCGGGCCGCTCGCCGAGCACGCGATGGAAGCGATCGCGCACCGCAGCGCGCGCGCGTGCGATGTAATCCAGCGGGCGATCGCGTGCGCCAAGGCGTTCGTTCGGCACGCCCGCGCTGCCGCGACCGACGGTTCCGGTGGCACCGATGCCGCGCTCGAAGAGCCAGGCCTCGTAGTCGAAAGCGCCTGGGTTGAACAGACCGTGCGGACGCTTGAGCCGCACGGTCAGCCGCCAGCGCTCCCCAGGCTGCGGCAGCGCGGACCCGGAGTCGGCGTCGTCGATCGCCAGCGCCTGCGCCGTGGCGTTGGCCTCGCCGGGCGTCGTTCGATACCAGGCCAGGCGGATCCGCCGCGGCAGGCGCACGCCGCTGCGCGCCGCCTCCGGCTCGAAATCGAAGCGCACGACGCGCTCGCCGACGCTTGGCAATCCGCGAACGACGCCGACGATCGCGAGATCCGATCCCTCGAGCGCCGGCGCAAGCCGGTCCGCGAGGCGCAGCTGCGCCTGGGCGGCGGCCCACAGAAATCCCGCAGCCAGCGCGGCGGACGCCGCGAGCAGGCGGCCGCCACCCGCCGGGCGCAGGGCCCCCCACAGGCCCAGGGCGGCGGCGAACGGCAGCGCGTACAGCCAGGCGGGGGCCGGCAACAGCGCTTGCTGCTGCAGGAGCGCCGCGCCAAGCGCGAATGCCAGGGCCGCCCAGGTCATCATTCTGCGTTCAACGCGGCGCCTGGTCGGCGCGATGACGCAGTCCGTCGGACCGGCCGCGTTTCGCGGCTTGCCGGTGATAGCATCGCCACCTAGGGGAGACGACTCTTGCCGACGCCATCCGCCAACGCGCGCTCGGGCGCGACCGCGCAGCCTTTGCCGCTGGAGCGCTCGACGATCGACGACCGCAATCGCGAAGAGCTGATGCGTGCGCTGCATGCGACACGCGATGCGCTCGAGCGCAGCCTCGCCGACAAGGAGGCCGAGGTGCAGCGCGCGATCACCGCCTCGGCGGACGAGGTCGCCCAGCTGCACGCCACCATCGACTCGCTGCGCGCAGTGCTCGAGCGCGCCGAGGGCGAGCGCGAGAAGGCGGTCGCGGATGCCGTGCAGCAGGCCGCCACGGAGATCAAGGATCTGCGCGCCGCCGTGGAAGCGTTGCGCGAGGGCCTCGAGCGCGCCGAGGCCGAGCGCGACGGCGCGATTCAGCGCGCGATCCTGGCGCTGTCCGAGGAAAACGTGCAGCTCAAGCGCGCGGCCGGAGCACTGCGCGACGCGATGGAGCGCGAGCACGCTGCGCACGCGGACCGCGAACTGGCGCTCGAGCGTCAGTATCAGAGCGCGCTCGCGCAGCTGCAGACGACGGTGCGCGACCTTCGCGCCCAGCTGGAGCAGCGCGATGAAGGATGAGCGCGCGCACCTGAAGCCGCCCTCCGGGGCGGCGCCCAGGCGCCGCGCGGGCGGCGCGCCGGACGGCACCCGGCGGCTGCGTCACGTCGAGCTCATGCTCGACATCACGCGCAAGATGGCCGCGATGGACTCGCTCGACGAGGTCCTCTACACGCTGATCGCGCTCACCTCCAAGGAAATCGGCGCCGAGCGCGGGTCGCTGTTCCTGAACGACGAGGCCACCGGCGAGCTCTACTCGCGCGTCGCGCAGGGCAACATCAATCGCGAAATCCGCCTGCTGAACACGAGCGGCATCGCCGGGCACGTCTTCCAGAGCGGCGAAGTCCTGATCATTCACGACGCCTACGCCGATCCGCGCTTCAATCGCTCGATCGACGAGCAGACCGGCTACGTCACGCAGAGCATCTGCTGCGTGCCGATCCGCACCGTGAAAGGCGAAGTCATCGGTGTCGCGCAGGCCCTGAACAAGATGAAGGGGCGGTTCACGCGCCGCGACGCGGGGCTGCTCGAGGAGATGACCACCCAGGGCGCGATCGCGCTGCAGACCGCACAGTACATCGAGCGGATGAACGCGATCCGCAAGCAGGAGCTCGAGTTCCTCGACATGGTCTCGGAGATGACCGCCGACATCAAGATCGGCTCGCTCCTGCAGAAGGTCATGAGCGAGGCGACGCGGATGCTCGACGCCGAGCGCTCGACGCTGTTCCTGAACGACGACAAGACGAACGAGCTGTGGTCCGAAGTCGGCCAGGGGCTGGACGCCACGCAGATCCGCCTGCCGAATCATCTCGGCATCGCCGGCGCCGTGTTCACCTCGGGCAAGGCGATCAACATTCCCTACGCCTACGCCGACCTGCGCTTCAATCCGGCGTTCGACAAGAAGACCGGGTTCTTCACGCGCTCGATCCTGTGCGTGCCGGTGGTCAACCAGCAGGGCAAGACGATCGGCGTGACCCAGGTGCTGAACAAGCGCACCGGCCCCTTCACCGCGGAGGACGAGCAGCGCCTGAAGGCGTTCACCGCGCAGGTCTCGATCGCGCTGGAAAACGCGAAGCTGTTCGCCGACGTGCAGGCGATGAAGAACTACAACGAGAGCATGCTCGAGTCGATGACCAACGGCGTGCTCACGCTAGACGAGGCGGGCAAGGTGGTCACCTGCAACACCGCGGGGCACCGCATCCTGCGGGTCCGCCCGGGCGAGCTCGCGCAGCAGCCGGCCGAGGCGATTTTCACCGGTGCGAACGCCTGGGTCATCGACCGGGTCAGGCGCGTCGCGGAAACGCAGGCACTCGAAACCTCGATGGACGCGCAGCTGCAGGTCGAAAACGATTCGGTTTCCGTCAATCTGACGGTGATGCCGCTGCGCGGCGAGCGCAAGGCGCTCGGCACGATGCTGCTGATCGACGATATCAGCACGGAAAAGCGGATGAAGGCCACCATGGCGCGCTACATGGACGCCTCGATCGCCGACCAGCTGATGTCGACCGGCGCCGATCTGCTCGGCGGCCAGGCGATTACCGCGACCGTGCTGTTTTCCGACATCCGCGGCTTTACCACGGTCACCGAACGGCTCGGCGCGGCGGCCACCGTCAGCCTGTTGAACGAGTACTTCACGTTGATGGTCGAGTGCATCCAGGAGCACGGCGGGATGCTCGACAAGTTCATCGGCGATGCGATCATGGCCGGCTTCGGGGTGCCCGTGCCGCACGAGGACGACGAGGACCGCGCCGTGCGCGCCGCGGTCCGCATGATCCGGATTCTCACCGAGTGGAATGCGAGCCGCGTCGCGGAAGGAAAGCCGCCGGTACACATCGGCATCGGCCTGAACACCGACAGCCTCATCGCCGGAAACATCGGCTCGCCCAAGCGCATGGATTTCACGATGATCGGCGACGGCGTCAACCTCGCCTCGCGGCTCGAGGGCGCCTGCAAGACCTACGGCACCCAGATCCTGGTCAGCGACCACACCTTCCGCAAGCTGCGCGGCACCTACCGCAGCCGGGTGGTCGACAACGTGATCGTCAAGGGCAAGACCCAGCCGATCTCGGTGCACGAGATTCTCGACTTCCACGACGCGCAGAGCTTCCCGAAGCTGCCCGAGTTCCTCCAGCTGTATCAGCTGGCGATGGACCAGTACCGGGGGCGCCGCTTCAAGGAGGCCGCGGCATCGTTCCAGGAAGCGATGCGCCTGCGTGGCGACGACAAGGTCTGCGCGCTCTACGTCGAGCGCGCGCGCCACTATCTGAGTGCGCCGCCGTCCGCCGACTGGGACGGCGTGTGGACGCTGACCGAGAAATAGCGCCCGCTCGGCGCGCCGCGCCCTGCCCTCAGCGGTCCTCGGCGATGAGCAGCTGACGCGCGGCTGCGAGCTCCTTTTTCTTCGCTGCGTCGACCTTCGGGTAGTGCAGGTCGAGTCCTTCCATGGCCTCGACGATCGCCGCGGCGACGACCAGGCGGCTGAACCACTTGTTGTCGGCGGGCACCACGTACCATGGCGCCTGCGGCGTGGCCGTGTGGCGGATGAGGTCCTCGTAGGCTTTCATGTACGCCTTCCAGTAGCCGCGCTCGCGCGCGTCGGCGCTCGAGAACTTCCAGTTCTTGTCCGGGATGTCGAGCCGTTCCAGAAAGCGCTTCTTCTGCTCGCCGCGCGACAGGTTGAGGAAGAACTTCAGGATCACGGTGCCGTTGCGCGCTAGATAGCGCTCGATGTTGGCGATGTCCTCGAAGCGCTCGGTCCAGATGTCCTTGCCGACCAGCTGCGGGGGCAGCTTCTGCTTCGCGAGCAGCGCCTCGTGCACCCGCACCACGAGCACTTCCTCGTAGTAGCTGCGGTTGAAGATCCCGATGCGGCCGCGCTCGGGCAGCGCCTTCATGCAGCGCCACATGAAGTCGTGGTCCATCTCCTCCGCGGACGGCGCCTTGAACGAGGTGACCTGCACGCCCTGCGGGTTCACGCCCGACATCACATGCTTGATGGTGCCGTCCTTGCCCGCGGCATCCATCGCCTGGAATTCCAGCAGCACGCTCCAGCGGTCCTGGGCGTAGAGCTTGCCCTGCGCCTCGCTTAGCCATTCGACACCGCGCGCGAGCAGCTCCCTGGCTTCGCCCTTGTCCTCCGAGCCAAAGCCGTGCGTGTCGCCCGGATCGTGGTCCTTCAGCCTGAAACCCCTGCCGCGGGTGATGCGGTATGGCTTGAGGAGCTTGCGCAGTCGCTTGAGGCGGATCTTGGCCATGCCATTTCTCCCGGAAATCGTCGGACCGCGGCGCGCCGATCAGCCGCCGGCGGCGGCAAAGAGCTGCCCATCGCGCAGCTCGAGAATACGTCCGGCGCGCGCCGCGAGCGCCGCGTCGTGCGTCACGATCACGAACGCCGTGCCGCGCGCCGCCGAGAGCGCGAGCATCGCCTCGAACACCTCGTCGGCGGTATGCACGTCGAGGTTGCCGGTGGGCTCGTCGGCGAGCACCACGGCGGGCTCGGTGACCAGCGCGCGGGCGAATGCGCAGCGCTGCCGTTCGCCGCCCGAGAGCTCCCCCGGCAGGTGCGCGACGCGCGCGCCGAGCCCGATTTCGTCGAGCACGCGGCGCGCGCGCGCGAGCGCCTCGCCGCGCGGCAGGCGCCGGATGAACAGGGGCATCGCGACGTTTTCCTCGGCGGTGAACTCGGGCAGCAGATGGTGGAACTGGTACACGAAACCCAGCTTTTCGTTGCGCACGCGGCCGCGCTCGACCTCGTGCATCGCGCCGAACGGCCGGCCGTCGATGAGGACCTCGCCCGCGCTCGGCGCGTCGAGGCCGCCGAGCAGGTGCAGCAGCGTCGACTTGCCCGACCCCGACTTGCCCATGATCGCAATCCGTTCGCGCGGCTCGATCGCAAAGTCGACGCCCATCAGCACCGGCACCGGCTGCGGGCCCTGGTAGGTCTTGCGCAGCGCCCGGCAGGCGAGCACCGGCGCGCGCGCGTCCGCCTCACTCATAGCGCAGCGCCTCGGCCGGGTTCAGGCGGGAGGCGCGCCAGCTCGGATAGAGCGTCGCGACGAACGACAGCACGAGCGAGACCAGCGCGATCGTCAGCACGTCCCTGAGCTGGACGTCCGAGGGCAGCTCGGCGATGAAGTAAACGTCCTTGGCGAGAAACTTGAAGCCGAGCACGCGCTCGATCGCCGGCACCACGGTATCGACGTTCAGGCCGAGCAGCACGCCGAGGACGACACCGGCCAGGGTGCCGATCACGCCGATCAGCGCGCCCTGCACGATGAAGATCTGCATGATCGAGCCGGGCAATGCGCCGAGCGTGCGCAGGATCGCGATGTCGGCATTCTTGTCGGTGACCAGCATCACCAGCGTCGACACGATGTTGAACGCGGCCACCGCAACGATCAGCGTGAGGATGATGAACATCACGCGCTTCTCGATCTCCACCGCACGGAAGAAATTTGCGTGGCTGCGCGTCCAGTCGACCGCGTAGCTCGCCTCGCCGAGGCCGCGCGTGATCGCGCGTGCGACGCCGCGCGCGGCGAACAGGTCGTCGAGCTTGAGCCGCAGCCCGGACACCTGCGCATCCATCTGGTAGAGCTTCTGCGCGTCCTCCAGATTGATCAGGGCGAGGCCCGAGTCGTATTCGTACATGCCGACCTCGAACAGCCCTGCGACCGTGAACTGCTTGAGGCGGGGAATCACCCCGGCCGGCGTGACCAGTCCCTGCGGGGCAATCAGCGTCACCTTGTCGCCCGGCAGTATCCGGATATAGTGCATCCGCATCTTCCCGGAAATATGAGCCAGGACCTTATGCCCGTTCGGCAGTTCCACCCGAAACATGGCGTTGGGGAGAGGCTCAACCACCGTCCCTTCGACTTCAATGGCGTCTTCTTTAGTCATCTACCGTATCTTTATAGTTATTTCAAATG
>Ga0210067_1000074_pt1 | contig 13091 bp, 23 predicted proteins | sample RushMan_ThreeSqB_2_FD_185559 | JGI IMG/M metagenome (GOLD analysis project Ga0210067, IMG submission 185559) | Wetland microbial communities from San Francisco Bay, California, USA, that impact long-term carbon sequestration - RushMan_ThreeSqB_D2... | ecosystem: Environmental > Aquatic > Marine... | reverse complement strand
CGAGGCTCAGCACCAGCTCGGTCACGCTGGCTGAGACGGGTTTCGCGGCCAACCAGCGGCCAATGCGGGCAATCCGATCCGAACCGTCGCGAATGCCCCGGCGCTCGCGTCCACGGCGCGCGATATCATCGTCCATCGGTCAATACTCCCCGCGTGGCGCCGGGCGCCTCGCGCTGAACGTATAGATCGCGAACACGCCTACCACGAGCGCCAGCGGCCACAGGGCAAACCCGGCATCTTTCACCGCATCGATCGAGCCCTTGCGGACCTCATTCGCGCGGTCTGAAACGATCGTGTAGGCGTTGTCGAGCCAGTTGGCGACCATCAGATCCCACTCGGGATCGGGCTGCGCCTCACCGTCCCCCTGGACCACGAGCGCAGGGGGCGCGAGCACCTTCGCGCTGATCCGGCGCCGCCAAAGGGGTTGCTCGCGCACAGGGAGGCGCGCGACGGCTTTGCGCAGGCGCGCCAGCTTTTGCCGGCTTCGTGCGGATAGTTTCATCGTCTGGCCCTCAGCACGAGGAACAGCCCGGCCACGATGGCCAGGCCGATCAGCAAGCTCGAATCGTCCGAAGGTGCCGGCGGTTTCGGCTCTTTCTTCGGAGGATTCGCCTTTGCCGGCGTGAACTCCACCGGATATTGAACCGGATAGAGGTAGTCGGGCCGCGTGTCGGGCGCACTTGGCTTTGGCGGCTTCGTGATCACGCGCTCGAGCTCGGGAAACGAAACAGCCCCGTTATGGTCCTTGTCGAGCTGTTCGAGAATCCCCGAGACCCATGCCCCGCGGGTCAGGAAATTGCCGACGTCCGCATCGCTCAAGAGCTGTTCAAGCTCGCCCGGGCTGATCTGCTTGTTGCCGTTTTGGTCGTAGGCCGCGAATGCGGACTGCCAATCGCCCGCGAAGCGCTCGCGCACGTAGGCGTCGAGCTTCGCTTTCAGCTCCTTGACCTCAGCATCGCCCGCAACGCTCATGCGATGGCCTCCCCGTCGCGCCAGCGTGTGTAGGCCTGCGTGAAGCGCCCGAGCACGCGCTCTTGCTCGGCTGCGCTGGCGTTCGTGGCGCCAGCGTAGGCCAGCCGCATCTTGCCCACGTCGTCACCATGGCGCTTAAGCAGGTTTTTAATGAACGCGATCCCCCGCTGCGCATTGACCTTGGGGTCGAGCAGCACGTTGGGGTGCTCGGCACCGCGCACGAAGTGCGGCGCAAGCAACTGAAACAGCCCGTAGGAGTGCCAGGCCTTGCGATCGAGGCGCGCCGGATTCTGCGCCAGCTTCGGATTGTTGACCACGAGCCGCTGGTACAGCTCGGGCCGCTTGTCGGCCCATGCGCGATCACCTGCGGCAGTCGGATCGAATTCGCTCTCAACCTCGGCAACCGCCAGCGCAATGGGCGCAGGGACCCCTTGCCGGGCCGCTTCCTCGCGGATCAGCCGGATCATGGGCTCGCGGTCAACGGGCCCCTTTTTCTGCGGCTTGCTTGGCTTGCTCTGCATCATTCCCGCCAGAAACAGCCCAACCGCCACGAGCGCGAGCATGGGTCACCTCAGAAGTAGCCAAACCCCTCGACACTGTCTTGCATGGCGTCTTCCGAGTAGCTGCCATCGTCGGCTTCGTAGGGCTCCACTTCCTCGGGCCCCATCGAATCTTCGGTCATCGGTGCCTGATCGTCCATCGGCTCCGCTTCCTCGTACATGGGCTCCGGTTCGAGGCCCTCGCCCTCGCCCGAGTCACGCGACGTGGTGGGCTCGTGGTATTGGCTCTCGAGAGCCGCTGCAGCGCGCGCCTGCGCCATCGGCTGCGTGCTGGTCAGGTCTTTGGCCAGCGCCATCGTTGCGGCCGCCTGAGGATTCGTGCGCGACTGCATGGCAACGCGCTTGATCACGGCCGCATCGGCAGCAATCGAGGGCTTCACGCGGTTTTTGCGCGCGATGGCAGTCAGCCGCTTGGGGCTGATCCGCCCAGCCGCGGCAGCGCGCACCGCGGGCAGCATCTTCTTGGCCTTGGCTCTCGTCTTCCGTGACTTGAGCGCCTTCGCGAATTTCGCGGCGCCGGCGGCCGCCGTAACCGCCACGCTGAACGGGGGCGGAACGGCCCGCTTCACGACCTTGGCGAGCGCCTTGACGATCTTGTTTTTGGCGACCTTCTTGATCGCTTTCTTGAGTTTGCGCCGGATTTTGCCCGCGCCTACCTCATCGAGCGCCCCTACGATCGTATCGCCCGAGTACTCATCGAGCGCGCCGATCTCATCGTCGGTGAGCCCTGAGATGGCCTGCGCCTCGCGCAGAATCTCCCGGATCGGCACGCGTGCCGATGCACCGCACGTGGGCAGGTAGCCCACGAGCATTCCGTCTTCCACGTACGTGCGAATTGCCATGATTACACCGGGGGTCGAAAGGGAACGATGCCCGAGCCCGCGAAGGGCGCGGGGGGGTCCTTAATGCCGTAGTAGACCAGCGCGCCGCGCGTAGCCGGGCCGTACAGGCCGTCTGCAGTGAGGCCGGCCTGCGTCTGCCACTGGCGCAGCAAACGCCGGTCGTACTTCGCTTTGCCCGCGCGCCGCAGGTGGTTGGCGATGCTCGAAGCACTCCGTCGCGCAACGGTCGGTGAATACCCAGGATGGGATCTCGGGGTAGGGGCCGATCGCTGCGCGACGGGTGAGACGTCACTGGGAATGTCCGCGCTCAGCGGCGCAGCCATCGAGGGGCTGCCCCCTTGCGACGGCGCGCTTGTGAGCGGCGCCGTCAGCGTGGCGGATTGCGTGACCTTGGGGGCCGGCGCCCGTCGTTGCGGCCCGGCCTGGCTAAACCCCGGGCGCTTTGCAGGCGCGCTTTTCGGCGCGCTTTTCGGCGCCGTCATTTGCGCAGCCATGCCCTGGGGAATCACGCGCGCCTTGGCCGGCGCGCGCGCCTTGGGTTTCGCTGGCGACTTACCGCCGCCCATGAACAGAAGCGCGGCCGCGGCCGCCAATGGGAGCACAAGCGACATGGTCACATCCCCAATTTCTTGCTTGGGTCTTCCTGGACCCAGGTCTTGGTACGCGGGTCGAGGTAGCGCACCGTCACGTGGCGCAGCGACGGGTTGACCTGGCGGACGACGGGGAACGCGAGAATCCCCTTCGCGCGCAGCTCCGCGACGCGGTAGGCCGCGAGGTCTTCGCAGTCCCCCTTGCCGCGCATGGCTGTCGTGTAGGCGCTCTGCCAGTTCTCGCGCCGCAGGGGCTCGCGCTCGTAGCGGATTGCGCCGCTGTACAGCGGCACGATCTTTCCGCGCTTCTGCGGATCCGTCATTTGCGCGTACGACTGCGCTGCCAGACCGAAGACAGCGCCTTCGATCTCGCCGATGGACTCGACTTCAAAGCGCGGATAGATCGGCATGGGCGCTACTTCGCGCCCTTGCCCTCGGGCTTTTCGCCCTTGTTTTCGAGCAGTGCCAAGCGCGCATTCAACGCCGCGATGGTCTGATCGCGTGCGTCCCCTTCGCGCTTCACGCGTGCCGACTCGCCGAACGCGCCGGCCTTGCGCTGCGCGTATTCCTCACGCGCCGCGGGATCGCGCGTGCAGGGGTGCAGCGTCGCGCGCGCAGCCTTTGCGTGCTGCAGTGCGATGGCGCTCGACGATGGCGCATCGTCCACCGTCAGCACCTTGATCGCGCTGTCGAGTAGCTCGGCCGCGTCGAACTCGGGCCCCAGCTCGGGCCAACGTTCTGAATGTAACAGTCCCATGGGTACCTACCGGCTAAGGGTTCCGAGTGTCGAGCGCGCTCGAGCGCGCTCGAGCGCGCTCCGTGGCTCAGTTGATCGCCAGGCCGAAGCAACCGCCGCCGGTAAATACCGCTGCGACCGTGTTGTTGGTCAGGCTGAGAACGAAGCCGACGCCAGCCTGCGCCGTGTAACCGACGACGTGGGTACCCACGGCCTGCTCCGAGAAACAGTTGCCGCTGATCGGGTTGGTGGTGACGTTCAGCGACTTCGTGCCGATACGCAGATTGTTGAGATCCAAGGCCTGCGCGGTCGTGCTGAACACAAGGCGCTCGGGCCGGAAAGGCTCGCTGACCGTGACAGCCAGCTCCACGGTGGCGGCCGCTGCCAGCGACTGGCGGGGAATGCCCGCCATGATGCGCTGAATGTTGCCGCCGGTCTGACGGACGCGCGGTCCCTTGGCGCCGATCTCCACGGCACCGATCTCGGTCGCTCCGCTGTACATGTCGAGAGCACTCATTTCGTTTCTCCGGAACAGGGGATAGGTAGGAAGAGCCGCGCGAGGCAACGCTCCCCGAGTGACGTCGCGCAAGTACGGTGATCAGAAACTGTGGGGTGCTGGGCTAGATCTCGTCTGCGCCGACGTCGTCGTCACCCGAGATCTCATCGTCGGCGCCGACGTCGTCGTCACCCGAGACCTTGACCGAACCGGTCGTGATCGCGCGCGAGATGGCAGGCGCCGCGACACCGGTGCCGAGCTGCTTAAGCCGCTCGGCATTCTTGCCCTTCATGGTCATGCCGGCGGCGATCAGCAGGCCGCCGTAAAGCAGGCCCGGATCGATGCCACCGAAGGTGGGCAGCGGCTTGCCCGTGAACCGGGAGATGATGGCCGGCAACGCTGCGCCGCCCAACACGAGCAAGGTGCCCTCGTTGGCGCGCGCGGTATGCATGCCGCGCTTGCGCAGGCTCTGCACTCGATTGGCGAGCGCGATGTACTTGGGGGACGCGGTCACGGGCTTGCGGACGGCCAACGCGGTCCTGCGCTTAGCGGATGCCATTCGGAGTGGTCCTTTCGAACCCCCGAGATCCCACGCTACTGTGCGGAATGATCGCCGCACTGTCCATTTCGATCGGATTAAGCCTGCTTTTCGGTGGGCTTTGGTACGTGGCTCACCGCCAGCGGAGCGCGCTGCGAGCGAAGCTCGAACAGCTGCGCGAAGCGGCGTGGTGTCAGTGGTGGACGCGCAATGCAGCCGAGATGACGCGCGCCGATCCGTCGCGGCTCTATCTCGTGGGCCTTGCCTATGCAGCCCAGCTTGCCCCCTCGATGCGCGTGTTCCTCGAGGACCTCGAGGACCTCACGCGCGAGCCCAATATCGCGGAAGGCCTGAAAAATGCGGCCAAAAGCTTCGCGCAAGAGCTGCGCGCAGAACGTCGACCGTGGGACGTCTGGGAAGAGACGGGCGCACCGATGCACGCGCGCGGCGCGCTCGATCAGGCCTACCGCGAGGCGCTGCAACATCTGATCTGCCGCATCCCGATCACGTCCAGGCTCGCGGAACATCCCAAGCAGGCCCAATGACCGACTGATCGGGGCGCGACGGATCGCGCCGATCGCGAAAGCAATTCGCAAACGATCGTCGCGCCGACCCATAAAACCCAAGGATTCCCACGGGGGCGTGGGACCAAAGGCCGCATCTTTGACGCAATTGCGTGACAGTGAGCACGTCTGCGCCGAAAACACTTGGGCCCCAGGGAGCTGTAATTCCCTGGGGCCCCACGAACCAAACAGTGTACCCCTCACCTACCATAAGCAGTACCCCCCCGTCGAGGCCTTCGACGTTCGGTCACGAGCTGGCGATGCTCGCGCGCGGGGAGCCGCTCTCGGAGGTACTGCGCTCCTTTCTGGGGGACTGTTCCGCCGGGCGCGCCGCGCTCGGCACCTGGCTCAGCTACCTCGCCACGCTGCCCACCGTGCACGTGCGCCGGGCCGTGCTCGAGCACTTCCTGCGCACCTTCGAGGCCGCCCAGCACCATGGCGCCCAGTGGCGCGTGGTGGGCCCGGGCGGCTTCACCGGCAAGCAGCACCTGCCAGCCGAACGGGAACAGCTCGACCCCATGACGGGGGAGATCACGCCCGGGCAGAGCTACCCACGCACTCCCGCAAAGCGCCACTGCCCCAAAAGGAGCGCAGGGGGCATCGCGGCCCGCTCGGGCAAGTCTCCCCGCACGTGCAATCGCTACCGGGCCGCACTGCGCGACGGGGGCCTGATCGGCAGCACCCAACCCAACGCGACGGCCAGTGATGCCGTGCTACCGCGCTCAGGCGATGGCCGTTGGGCGTACGCCCAGCACTGGCTGCGCTTTCCGCCGACCCCCGAAATGCTGCGCCGCTGGCGCGGGCGAAGACGTCAGCCCCCCGTGCGACCGACTGCCCCCAAGTCGCACACGACGTTTTCGCCCGCGCGGCCCCCCCGTGCGGACGATCTGCGCGCGCTCGGAGCGCTTGCCGAGCGCGAGAACTGACGATCACCACACGGCCCCCAAGGGGGACGTGTCGGTAGTGCATCCAGTTCAGTGGTTTGTTCAGTGGTTTGCGGAGCCGTAACAGGGGTGCGCCAGCGCAGCGGAGCTGCGGCGCGCCCGTGTAAGCGGTCCGGGCAGCCGCTGACAGCACCGCGCCGGGGCCCTGGCCTGTGGGTACAGCGCCAGATCCGAGTGCTGAATGTCCTACGGACCGTCCTACTGCCTCCGACTGCTCCCCGCTCGTACCTCACGCGGAGCAATCTCCGGCAGGGGGTATAGGGGGCAGGGGAGCTTATCCACCTGTGGATTGGCCGACATCTTGGGCCTTCGAGGGGAGAGCAATTACGGGGCAAGGCGTGAACGCGCGACTCCCGCTGGTCGCACGCGCTGGCGGTGTGGCTGCGAGGCGAGGCACGATCAGGCATGCCCGAGCTCGACCCCACTCCGACGTCACCCACCGAGACCAAGCGAGAGCGCCGGGTGAGGCTGGCTCTCGTCTGGATTGCGCGAATCATCACGTTCGGACTCGGCTTCCGAAAGAAGTGATGAATTCCAGCACGAGTGGAGGACGCGGGACACGCTGCGCCGCGTCCCGAGCGCAGTCTATCAATGCAAATCCATTTCCTGTGCGCGCGCCCTCAAAGCGTATCCAAGCGGAGTGCGCACAGCCGCGCCGGCGGGGAGAGGCTTAAGAGGCGGGGGGCACGCGGCGGCGCGGATCTCGCGTGCCTAGGCGAGCGCGCGTAGCCACATCGCGACGGCCCGTAGGCGCTTGGCGCGCGTCTCGTGGTCTTGGCCGAGCTGGGGCCAGCCCATGGCCAGGGCGCGCCGTGCGTCGCTCTCGCAGGTCGATGCCGCTTCCATCAGCACATCGGCCGCAGCCAGTAGCGACGTGGGCCCGGGACTGTAGTCGCTCATGAGCTAGGCGATCTCCCGCAGCCACACCGCGACGGCCCGTAGGCCCATGGCGCGCTCGCGGTCGTATTGCTCTCCCGAGTCGTCCCCACTGGCCAGGGCGCGCCGTGCGTCGCTCTCGCAGTCCGAAACTGCGTCCATGAGCGCATCGGCAGCTGCGAGCAGGGACATATCCGAGGGGCGGTCACGCACGAAGCACGCGTACGCGCACGCGTTGTCGAGGTCGTGGATCAATTCGGACATTTTCTCGGGAGTAAGGACCGGCGGACCGGACCGCGACAACGCGGCAGCCTTATCCCGCCCACACGTGGCGCAGCGCTCCATTCCCGCCGGCCAGTGTTTGGGGTCGCCACAGAAACACGCTACCGGATGCTCCCCGGACCGCGCGCGCGCTTCGTTGATCGCGTCTGCGCAGCGCTGGCGATCTGCGGCCGAGAACGGCCAGGCCAGCGTGAGAGCTCGCAGGCAGATCTCGCTCAGCTGCCAGTCACTGCGCGACTCTGCCTCGAGGCGCAGCGCCTCGATCTTCGCGTCGGTAATCGTCTCGTCTGTCAGGAGGGCGGTCACTGGCTCACCTCTCGCCAATAGATACACCGGGGGGGCGCCTCGCCCTCGCAGCTACCGTGCAGGCTCGCGCAAAACGTGCGCAGCTGATCGGCATGCGTGGCGCGACACAGGGGCTCGCCCCCCCCTACCTCGCACGGAAACGTGCAGCGTCCGGTACGCGGATCCGCTTCGACTCGCGTATCGCCCCCTGGGGAGCTGAGCCACAGCCCGTAACACTCGGGGCCCGCAAGAGAGCGCAGATCGTCGCCAAGCAGGTTGTCTTGCAGCGCGCCGCAGTCAGCGCGGCGGGACTCGCCATCGCTGCTGACAGGCTCGCCGTCGCTGCTGTCGAGCTCGCCGTCGCTGCTGTCGAGCTGCTTGCCACTGTCGAGGGGCTCGCCCTCGCTGCCCTGGTAGCAGCCCACCACGAACAGACAGGCCGTCAGCCCGAGCAATGCCGCACCGCGGCGCATGGCGTAGGCAAAGAAGCCGATCAGCACGAGTGAGCCCACCATCTGCGCGATCATCGAAACCGACTCGCGCGGGCTGATTGCAGCCAGCATGCGCAGGGCCTCGATCGCACTGTCGACCTCGGCACGATCGGCCGGGATCGCGTCGTCACTCTGAAAGGGCAGGGGAGGGGTGTTACGTTCAACGTACATGGCTGGGCGCTCCGTTCGCTCGGCTGTGGAGGGGGCCACAGGCGTTGATCCGCCGCGTGTGCCCCCGTTTTGCACTGTCACTACATTCTACGCCGGGCCGCCCCGTCTATTCAAAACGAATGTCCGATAAGCCCGATTATCGGACGTGCGATGGGGTAGGCTTCGGGCGCGGAACTGGCACCACACCCCCCGGGGGGTGGGTGGAAGCAAGTAACGTCCTATGTGCTTCCCGCAAGGCCAGCTTCCGGGACCTTCGCGGCGTAGGAGGCACGATCCCGAGGGGGGTCCTTTGGAGCGGCGCATGGAAGAGACGACACGATTTCAGAGCAAGAGCAGTGACCGCATACGTGCGGGGGACGCGGCCCTCACGGCAGCGGCCGAGCACGTGGGGCCCTCGCGCACCATCATTGTGATGGTGAGCCCCTCCGATCCGTGGGGCGTCGAGCTGGGCAGCGAGATATTGCCAGCCGAGGCGCTGCACCTACTTGAGTTGGCCGTGCTGAAGCTTCGAATGGCGCTGGGGAACCCATGACGATCGAGGACCGCTCCTATCGGCACTACACGTGCGACGCGCCGTTATGCGGCGCGGAATTCGATACCGAGCACGAGCCCTCACGCGCTCCGTTCACCACCTTCCGCGTGGATTGGGGCGCCTACAAGCTCGTGCTGGTAGGCACGTTCTGCGAGCCGCACGCGGACAAGCTGCGCCAGCACCTGCTCTTGCTCGGCTGCGAGGAGCAAATGCGATGAGCTACACGTGCGACGAACCGAACACAGGGCACGAGCCCTGCAAGCAGTGCGGGCAGTACCACGCGCTTGTGCGCGAACAGCGTTTAGGCGCCGTCATTTCGAATGCGATGAACACATGCAAGCAGTGCGGGGCGTACACGACTACGACCTATTGCTCGTATCAATGCGCGCATGCCGGGGCCACGGGCGAACCCGCTGATTCTGCGCTCGACCCGTTCGCCCGGATCGAGCTGCTTGCCGCGGCATGGCGCAACGCCTACCGCGCGCTTGAGCGTGGCGACGCGACTGCCACCGACGCGCACGCGCGCGAAGCGACAAGGCACTTTATCGCGCTCTTGCAAAGGCTGGCGTGAGCGCGGGCAAACAGCTCAGCATCGATGAGCAGGGCGCCGCAGCACTCACGCGCTCTCGTGGCGAGGCCTTCGCGGTCGCGCGCGCGCGCGTGCTCGATCCGAACAGCCCCAACACGCAACGGGCCTACCGCAACGCCTACAAGCTCTGGTGCAGCTACTGCGATGCGCTCGGCATCGCATGGGCTCCGATCGAGGCGCCCGAGCTGGTCACGTACCTCGAACAGCTGAGCGTGCGCTGCGCCCCCAACACGGTGCGCCAGCACTTGGCAGCGTTGTGCGCGCTCGACATCGCCAGCCGCGTGACGCCGGCCAACCCGAGCCCTGTGTCCCTGCGCAGCCATCAGGTGATCCAGCGCTGGGAACTCTCGTGGTCGCGCGACCATCCTCGTGCGCCCAGACGTCGGGCCGCGGCGCTCGACGTGTCAGACCTGGAGCGGCTCTTGCGCGCCGCTGGCGAGCCCAAGAAGGGCGCTGCGCGCGAGGGGCACCTGCTGCGCTACGTGCGCGACCGATGCCTGATCCTGTTCGGCGTGTGCGGCGCCCTCAGAGGCGACGATATCTGTCGGCTTGAGCTGGGTGACGTCGAGAGCACAGAGCGCGGCCTGCGGCTCAGACTGCGCGCGAGCAAGACGGATCAGGCTGGCGATGGAGATACCGTGGGGCTCTTGCCGCAATCGCGAATCGCGCTCTGCCCCGTCGATGCGTTCAGCACCTGGAAGCGCTTGCGGGGCCCGACGCCCGGCCCGCTGTTCGTGGCGATCACGCGCTCGGCCGAGCTCGAGCTCGGCCGGGCACTGACCGAGCGCAGCGTACGGCGCCTGATCGGCGAGTATGCCGCGCGTGCCGGCCTCGACCTGGCCGTGTCCGCGCATTCGATGCGCGCCACCTTCGCGACGCTGGCCAGCGCGCACGGCAAGAGCCTCGCGCGGATCATGGAACACGGGCGCTGGAAGTCTGCCGAGGTGGCAGCCAGCTACGTGCGCCAAGGGCAGCTCTTCCTCGACAATGCGAGCGGGGGACTGCTTGATTAAGTGTCTCGTGCGCTGTGTGGACCGCGCGCTCGCGTGTGCAATTAACGCCTTCGCGGATGCGCTCGACGCGCCTAGATGGGGGGCAAAACATTCGCAGGGGGCGCGCTGCTGTAACCGAGAAAATCCATATCATCGAGCGTCGCGTAATAATAGCTGCCCTCGGCACCAGCGAAGCCGATGAGCCGAGCATTCGTGCCCAGAACGGACACCGCTTCCCCGTAACGGGATGCGTCGGTAATGAGGCCCGGGGGCAATGCATTGTCGCGCAGAGAAGCCAGTTGAGTGTCGGAGGGGAGTGCCATTTGTCTCTCTTTCAGGCCCACAAGGCCGGAATGCTGCCAAGCAACAAACTGCCAGGTACGCCAGCAGCGATAGCCAGGTTTTGCCCCCCAATCGTGTCAGTAACGATCACGGGCGGATTCCATGCGGCGCCAATCTGGCCGAGCCAAGTAGTTTTGGCCGGAATTGCCGCAAGGAGCGGCAGAGAAGCGTTGGCGTTGGCAATGCTTGTTGCGTGGGCCGCGGCAATTTCGGCAGCTGTCGGAATGAAGTTGTCGCCACCACACATCCCAACGATGAACCCCTGATCGAAGGGGAGTTGGCCAGTCGAACGTGAGCCCTGGCAAAATCTTTCAGCGGCGTTAGGCAGGAACGCGAGAGCTGTCGCTGTCGAGCCCCATTCGACGCCCTGATAGAAGCCGCGCATGCGTCCAGCGGGCTGATCCCATACGTAAGCGATATCGATCAGTCGAAGCGCTGAGGTCAGATTGAACGTAGGGGGGCCGACGCTGAGCGCGCCGGTAAAAAACCCCGAACAGTTGACGGTAATGTTGGTGCCACTCGTAAACCCGCGATGGCCAGTGCCAGCACCCGCAAAGCACGAGACCCACAAGCGAGAGGCAGCTGCCGGTGTGATGGTTGTGAGCCAAAAGATCGCGCGCGCCCAGAATCCAGCAACGTTGCCCTGGATCCCCTGAGCGGCTGCAGTCGCAAACAAGGTAGCGGCATCGTAGCCCCCAAGTCCGTAGACCGTCGCGGGGGGACGTGGCCCAGAACTGCCCCCGTGACTATGTGGTCTGCGCAGCCCTGGACGCATTTTACCGAACCCAGAATGTGACAGTGACAAGCACTGCAATTGCGCTCAGATTCGCGAAGCTGAGTGGACCGCTGCCGGGAATCCATGGCCAAGGGGAGCTTGGTGGGTACTGGATAGGAGCCGTGAGAGTGGTGTCACGGTAGTACGTCCCACCTTGCGCGGGCGCCGCGCGAACCTGGCAGGCTGCGCCGAATCCACCTCCAGCATCGGTGACAGAGAAATCCCACCACATCGCGCCCGGGGGCGCCGTGATTTGCGCGGTCGCGCCGATCGCAATGCTGCGCGCCGCACTATAGGTAGGGGGGTCTGCGTCGAGTGCTTGCGCGGGATTGATCGAACCTTGGACGGCAAGGTCAAGGCCGCTTGGCGCGTCGCGCAGCCATCGCGCGAGGCTGACACGCACGCGTGTCTGGACGCCCAGTGACACGCGGCCGGCCCGCACGTCGCTGTAGAACACACGCGCATCGGCCCCGCCGCCCGTCTCGTATTTCGCGAGCACAGGGCCCCCGGTGTCCCATAGCGTCGCGCCCGAGCCGCTCATTGCGCCAGCAAGAAAGCTCGCGGAAAAGCCATTTTCTGGGAACGCAGTGGGGGATCCCGACGCACGCTCTTCGAGTTGCAACTCGAGTTCACAGGCCATTGCCTGCTTGGCTTCCCAATCAAGCAGCTGAGTAAACGCTCGCGGCGATGTCGCATTGACAGGGGGCATGGTCGCAGGAATCAGCGCAACGCCTCCCGACTGGCGCCAGCCACGCGACGCGAGCGAATCGCGGAACGCGATCGCGTTGACCAGACTGCTGTCACTCATGGCGGATTCTCCGTGTCATCAGGGAACGGTGAGGGCTCTTTGCTGTGCGTGTCGCTTCGCTCATGCGTGCGCAGCGAGAAATAGACGCGCGCGTGCGCACGTGTGCCCCTGCGGCGCCGCAGGAACAGATAGCTTGCAGCACCGATCACGGGGGTCGCGAGACCCCCGAGCGCAGCCAGCACAAGCCTCGTGGTCTCATCGTCCATCACTTCGCCGATAGCAGCTGCTTGGCCGTGATCTCAATGATCTGGCCCATGGGGTCTTTTTCGTCTTTCGCGGCTTCCGCAGCCATCGCGGCCTGTTCGCCCGCTTCGGTGGCCTGATTGGCCAGCTCGAGCGCCTCTTGCTCGGCATGCTCGGCCGCCAGACGGCGCCGCTCCGACACGTCGAGCTGATCCAGCACCTTTTCGAGCATGCGTTCTTGGATCGCCAAGAAGCGCTCCACGCGCGCCTCGCTGTTGCTGCAAAACTGCGCGACCTGCGAGGCCAGCGCCTCCGTGTGGCGCTGCGACTGCGACAGAAAGCTCGTCATGGTGCCGTCGAGCGGCCGCACGTTCTCGCGATCCTCATCGTCGCACTTGGCGCGGAAGCCCTTGCTCAAATAGGGGCTCTCCCCGTCGCGCATCCAAGTCAGCTTGGCGCCGATCGTCGTCCCGGCATCGTTGGCAGCGTCGAGAATCAGCGCGTTGATATCCATGGCCATGTGG
>Ga0210067_1000073_pt1 | contig 13127 bp, 14 predicted proteins | sample RushMan_ThreeSqB_2_FD_185559 | JGI IMG/M metagenome (GOLD analysis project Ga0210067, IMG submission 185559) | Wetland microbial communities from San Francisco Bay, California, USA, that impact long-term carbon sequestration - RushMan_ThreeSqB_D2... | ecosystem: Environmental > Aquatic > Marine... | reverse complement strand
CGGGCCGGTCGGCTCGCTGGACACGATCTACAAGATCGTCCCGGCGCAGTAACCGCTTGAGAGGGACCTAGCTCCCGCCGTGTTCGCACGGCGAGGGCGGGTCCCTGTTTTTTGGGTCTGAAAGACACCCGAGCAGGGTGGTTGGACGATGAGCTACCGAACACTTGTTGCCCTGGGGTGCGCGCTTGCGGGACTGTCGGCGCCGGCGATTCCCGCGGGCGACGCTGCCAAGGCCACCGTGGTCGCGACGCAGTCGGCCGCGGCCGAGCCGGTGCCCAAATTCGACAAGGCCTTTCTCAGCAATCCGAAGAACATCGCAGCGGGTGAGCAGGTCTGGCACGCCCAGTGTCGCCACTGCCATGGGTCGAAGGCCTACCCGGGCAAGGCGCCCAAGCTGAACCCGGGTCAGCTCAAGCCCGAGTTCATCTTCGATCGGGTCACCAACGGCTTCGGCAAGATGCCGTCGTGGAAGGCGGTCTTCTCGTACGAGCAGCGCAAGAGCGTCGTCGCGTACATCAAGAGCGATGACTTCTCGCCCTGAGCGCTGAGACTACCGAGCCGATTTGCGCCAGGTCGCCGCAAGGACGGCGAGCAGGACGAGCTGCCCGATCATCACGCCCATGCCCTCGCGTGCGGTTTCCTCGACCCGCCAGACCTCCTTGCGCCAGAACCCGGGCATGGTGGGCCAGTAATACACCACGGCGGCTGCGCCGACGACGACCGTGAGCCAGAGCAGGCCTGTCCCGGTTTTCGAGCGCACGTCGGCGAGACGAAAGGCGGCCATGAAAGCCCAGGCAGCGGGGGTGAGGTAGATGATGATCCACAGCGGAGCATCCGGATCGTTGTATTGCACTGCGGCAAAGGCGAGCATGAGCAAGCCGGGCAGCACGTATAGGTAGCGCATAAAGGTCGGTCCTCGAGCTTGCGTCAACGCGGGCGTTGAGCGCCGAATTCATCGTCGACGGTACGGACATTTTATTTCCAAAAATCAGCCGGGCTCGGACAGAATTCAGCCAGCGGCAGCGACCGCCCGGGACTCTTAGCCACAGGACAATCGTGATATGGCAGCGCATGCCCGCACTGGACAGACCCCGGCGACGACGCACTGGCAACGCTTCGCGGTGCCGTACGAGTTTCCCGTGGTGTTTACCGAGGGCCTGTTCGATCCGGACAACCCGGTGCTGCGCGACGCCCTGTGCCGCCTCGAGCCGGACAAGCGGCATCGGGTCATCGTCTTTGTCGACGACGGCCTGACGGCCGCGCATCCGGATCTGCCCGGCGCGATTGCGGCGTACGCGCGCCGGCATGCGCAGACGATCGATCTGGTGCGCGAGCCGATACCCGTACCGGGCGGCGAAAAGATCAAGTCGGTCCTGCATTTCGTCGAAAGCATGCAGCAAACGCTGTTCGAGCTGCACATCGACCGCCACTCCTTCGTGATCGCGATCGGCGGCGGCGCGGTGCTCGACGCAGTCGGCCTGGTGGCGGCGACGACGCATCGCGGCGTGCGCCACATCCGGATTCCGACCACCGTGCTGTCGCAGAACGATTCCGGCGTCGGCGTCAAGAACGGCGTCAATCTGCACGGCGTCAAGAATTTTGTCGGCACCTTCGCGCCACCGTTCGCGGTGCTGAACGATCTGGACTTCGTCGCGGCGCTGCCGGATCGCGACAAGATCTCCGGGATGGCCGAGGCGGTCAAGGTGGCGCTGATCCGGGACGCCGAGTTTTTCTTCTGGATCGAGCGCAGCTCGGACGACCTTGCAACCTTCGAGCGCTCGGCGATGGCAAAGATGATCCGCCGCTGCGCCGAATTGCACATGCGCCAGATCAGCCAGGGCGGCGACCCTTTCGAGTCCGGCAGCGCGCGGCCGCTCGACTATGGGCACTGGTCGGCGCACAAGCTGGAGAGCCTGACGCGCAACCACGTCCGGCACGGGGAGGCGGTGGCGATCGGCATGGCGCTCGATGCCCGCTATGCCGTGCTCGCGGGCTTGCTGGCGCAAGGCGAGGAGCAGCGCGTTTGCGCGCTGCTCGAGTACCTCGGCTTCGAGCTCTGGCACCCGGCGCTCGCCAAGCAGGGCGCGAGCGGCGAGCTCGTGATCCTTGAGGGTCTGAGCGAGTTCCGCGAGCACCTCGGCGGCGAGCTGACGATCACGCTGCTCGCGGACATCGGCGTCGGGGTCGAGGTGCACGAAATCGACCAGGACCTGATGCGCCAAGCGCTCGACTGGCTCAGGGATCGCGCGAGCGCCTGATGCGCCTGGCGGGCGAGCGGGACCTGGGTCATCTGACCTATTGCACCAACATCCACGCGGGCGAGCCGTTGGACGAGGTGATGGCGAGCCTCGCGCGCCACCTGCCCGAAATCAAATCCGGCGCGGCGGGCGACCGCCCGATGGGCGTGGGGCTGCGCCTCGGCAATGCGGCGGCGCGCGGGCTGGGCGAGCCCGGCGCGCTGGCAGCCCTGCAGCGATTCCTCGCCGACGGCGGCTACTACGTGTTCACGCTCAACGGCTTCCCCTACGGCGCGTTCCACGGCCGTGCGGTCAAGGAAGACGCCTACAAGCCGGACTGGAGCGATCCGGTGCGTCTGGCCTACACCGACCAGCTTGCCGATATCCTCAGCGTGTTGCTGCCCGACGGTCAGGTCGGCAGCGTCAGCACCGTCCCCTGCACGTTCAAGCCCTGGGCCGAAGGGCGGCTCGAGGCGATTACCGAGCATCTCATCCGCCACGTCGCGCATCTCGTCGACATCGCGCGACGCAGCGGCAAGCAGATCGCGCTCGCGCTCGAGCCCGAGCCCTACTGCCATCTCGAGACGATCGACGAGGCGGTCGAGTTTTTCAACGATCGGCTGTTCAGCAGGGCGGCGATCGCGCGGCTGGCGGCGCTTGCGGGACTTTCCGCCTCCGCGGCGGACGCGGCCATGCGGCGCCACATCGGCCTGTGCTACGACGTCTGTCACGCCGCCGTCGAGTTCGAGGATCCGAAGGCGAGCATCGCCCGGCTGCGCGCGAACGGCATCGCGATCGGCAAGCTACAGCTCAGCTCGGCGCTCAAGATTGCGGTGCTCGACGCGGAAAGCGCGCGGCAGCTCGCCGAGTTCGACGAGCCGGTCTACCTCCATCAGGTGGTCGAGCGGGCAAGCGGCAGGCTGCGCCGCTTCGTCGATCTGCCTCAGGCACTCGCCGAAGCCGGGCGCGCGGCGGACGCCGAATGGCGAGTGCATTTTCACGTTCCGATCTTTCTCGAGCAGATGGTGCACTTCGGCACCACGCAGTCGTTTCTCGCCGAGATCCTGGCGCTGCATCGCGCCGACCCGATCAGCCCGCACCTGGAAGTCGAGACCTACACCTGGGACGTGCTGCCCGCCTCTTACCGCAACGTCGGGCTGAGCGCGGCGATCGCGCGCGAGCTGAACTGGGTCAAGGCGCAGCTGGCACAGTGAAGCCGCTGACCGCGCTCAAGCTCGGCCGGGTCTCGAATCTTCCGACCGTGTGGACCAACGCGCTCGCCGGCGCCGTGCTCGCCGGCGCGGGCGGATTCGGCGCCGAGTTCGCGGTCATGCTTGCGGCGTTCTCGCTGTTCTACGTCGGCGGCATGTTCCTGAACGACGCCTTCGACGCCGAGATCGATGCGCGCGAGCGTCCCGCGCGTCCCATTCCGGCGGGCGAGATCGGCCGCGGCGCGGTGTTCGCCTACGGCTTCGCGCTGATGGCCTTGGGCGTCGTGCTGCTCGCCTGGATCGGCTTCGCGTTCGAGCCGCGCACCGGCGCCTGGCCAGCGGTCGGTGGCTTGGCGCTCGCCGGCACGATCACCTTCTACGACGCCTACCACAAGGACAATCCCCTCAGCCCCGTCGTCATGGGGCTGTGCCGGGTATTGATCTACGTGAGCGCGGGCCTGTGCTACGCGGCTGCGTTTCCGGCCGCGCTGGCGCTCGGGTCGGCACTGATGCTGTGCTATCTCATCGGCCTGACCTACGTGGCGAAGCAGGAGAACCTGGCAAAGGTCGAAAACCTCTGGCCGTTGCTCTTTCTCGCCGCCCCCGTCGCGTTTGGCGCTTGGTGCATCGTCCAGCGCGAGATCGTGATCGTCCTGCCTTTCTGGCTGCTATTTACCGGCTGGGCGCTGGTGGCGCTGTGGTTCCTGCGCCGGCGCAGCAAGGGCGACATCCCGCGCGCCGTGGTCAGCCTGATCGCGGGCATCTCGCTGCTCGATGCGCTGCTGATCGCAGCAAGCGGATCGGTCTCGCTCGCCGTGCTCGCGCTTGCCGGCTTCGGTCTGACGCTCGGCTTGCAGCGCTACATTTCGGGCACCTGAGGCACGCCGGTCCGCGGCGCGGCCCCGGAGCGACTTCGGGACTCGGCTACACTGCGCGCTTCATTTCGAGGAAGCCTTCGATGGCAGCGAATGGCACGCGCAAGCCGACGGCACAACGGGTCGCCATCGTCGGCGCCGGCTTGATCGGCCGCGCCTGGGCGATCGTCTTCGCGCGCGCGGGTCATGCGGTCACGCTCACCGACAGCGCCGCGGGCGCGGCGCGCAGCGCGCGCGACTGGATTGAGCGCACGCTCGGCGAAATGCACGGCTACGGCCTGATCGACGAAGCCCCGGCGCAGGTGCTCGGGCGGGTGCGCACGGCAGACGCGCTCGCCGACGCGCTTGCCGGTGCGCAGTACGTTCAGGAGAACGTGCGTGAAACCGTCGAGGCGAAAAGGGACATTTTTGCCGAGATGGACCGCATCGCGGCGCCAGACTGCATCCTTGCGAGCTCGACCTCCTTCATCCCCGCCTCGGCATTCTCCGAAGCGCTCGCAGGGCGCAGCCGCTGCCTGGTCGCGCACCCGGTGAATCCGCCGCACGTCGTGCCGGTGGTGGAGCTTTGCCCGGCGCCGTGGACCGACGCCACGGTGCTCGAGCGCGCCCGCGCGCTGCACGAATCCGCGGGACAGGTTCCGGTGCTCGTACGGCGCGAGGTGCCAGGCTTCATTCTCAACCGCCTGCAGGCGGCGCTCGTGTGCGAGGCGGTGCGCCTGTACGAGGACGGCGTCGCGTCCGCCGAGGACATCGACAAGACCGTGCGCGACGGCCTGGGGCTGCGCTGGTCGTTCATGGGACCGATGGAGACGATCGACCTGAATGCGCCCGGCGGCGTCGCGGATTACGCGGCGCGCTATGCGGCGACGATGGTCGACATGGACCGCGCGCAGACGCCGCGCGACTGGGATCCGGCGGCGGTCAAGCGCCTCGAGGCCGAGCGCCGTGCCCAGCTCGGCGCCGACCGGCTCGGCGCACGCACGGGCTGGCGCGACCGGCGCCTGATGGCGCTCGCAGCGCACAAGCGCCGCATGGTGGAACAAGACAACGATTCATAGGAGACGACGCGCATGTCCGCACCCCAAGGCAAGGTCATCATCACCTGCGCGGTGACCGGCTCGATCCACACCCCGACCATGTCGCCGCACCTGCCCGTGACGCCGCAGGAGATCGCCCGCGCGGCCATCGGCGCGGCCGAGGCGGGCGCCGCGATCGTGCACCTGCACGCGCGCAATCCGCAGGACGGCAGCCCTTCGCAGGACCCGGAGCTGTTCCACGAGTTTCTGCCGCAGATCGCGGTCGCGAGCAACGCCGTGATCAACCTGACCACCGGCGGCGCCGCGACGATGAGCGTCCAGGAGCGGCTGCGGCCCGCGCTCGAGCTCAAGCCCGAGGTCGCCTCGCTCAACATGGGCTCGATGAACTTCGGTCTGTACGAGATGATCGGCCGCTACAAGGACTTCAAGTACGACTGGGAAAAGCCCTACCTGGCGGGCAGCGACGACCGCATCTTCAAGAATTCCTTCAGGGACATCGCTTACATTCTCGAGTCCTGCGCGGAGAACGACACGCGCTTCGAGATCGAGTGCTACGACATCGGCCACCTGTATACCGCGGCGCACTTCCTCGAACGCGGGCTGGTCAAGCCGCCGCTGTTCATCCAGTCCGTGTTCGGCATCCGCGGCGGCATCGGGCCGCACCCGGAGGACGTGCTGCACATGAAGCGCACCGCCGATCGCCTGTTCGGCGACGCCTACTACTGGTCGGTGCTCGGCGGCGGGCGCAACCAGATGGTCGTCGCAACCATGTCGGCGGTGATGGGCGGCAACGTGCGCGTTGGCTTGGAAGACAGCCTGTGGCTCGGCCGCGGCCAGCTCGCCGAGTCGAACGCCGCGCAGGTTGCCAAGGTGCGCCGCATCCTCGAAGAGCTCGGCCTGGCCATCGCGACGCCCGACGATGCGCGCGAGATGCTCAAGCTGAAGGGCGCGCGCAACGTGGGATTCTGAGCGCGCGGTCTATCCGGGCCGCTCGAGCGGCAGCTCGTCCATCGCCGCGACCTGCTCGCGCAGCTCCAGCACCCGGTCCTGCCAGTAGCGCGGCGTGCCGAACCAGGGAAACGCCGCCGGAAAGGCGGGATCGTCCCAGCGTTCGCCGATCCACGCGGCGTAGTGCAGCAGGCGCAGCGTGCGCAGCGGCTCGATGAGGTTCAGGCCGCGCGCGTCGAAATCGCAGAACTGCTCGTAGCCGCGCAGCACGGCGGCGAGCTGACGCTGCATGCTGTCCCGGTCGCCCGCGAGCAGCATCCACAGATCCTGCATCGCCGGACCGCTGCGACAGTCGTCGAGGTCGACGAAGTGCGGACCTTCATGGGTCCACAGGATGTTGCCCGGATGGCAGTCGCCGTGCAGACGGATCGACGCAAGGCCCGCGGTCTCGCTCCAGCGGCGCTCGACCGCCGCGAGCGCGAGGGCGGCGATGCTCGACCAGGCCTCGCGCAGCTCGGGCGGAACGAGATCGTGTTCGAGCAGAAAGTCGCGCGGCACGCGGCCGAAACTCTGCGGGTCGAGCGCCGGTCGCGCGCGGAACGCCTTGGTTGCGCCGACCGCGTGGATGCGGCCGAGAAAGCGACCGATCCATTCGAGCACCGCCGGATCATCGAGCTCGGGCGTGCGGCCGCCGCGCCTGGGGTAGACCGCGAAGCGAAACCCCGCGTGCGCGAACAGCGTGCGGCCGTCGTGCAGCAGCGGCGCGACCACCGGGATCTCGCGCGCCGCGAGCTCGAGCGCGAAGGCATGCTCCTCGTCGATCTGCGCGTCGCTCCAGCGTGCCGGCCGGTAGAACTTGGCCACCACGCTCGCACCGTCCTCGAGCCCGATCTGGTAGACGCGATTCTCGTAGCTGTTCAATCCGAACAGCCGGCCATCGACGCGCCAGCCGGCGCTTTCCAGCGCATCGAGCACGCGGTCCGGGGTGAGCTGCGCGTAGGGATGCGCGGAGGGTTCCATGCACCGATTCTACGGGCTGAGCGGCTGCGCTAGACTTGCGCCTCGAACCCGCGGCAACCATGAATTGATGAATTCCGGCACCGAACACGTCGTCGAGATCAGCGACCTGCACTTCAGCTACGCTGCGCTGCCGGTCTTCAAGGGGCTCTCGCTCGCCGTGCCGCGCGGCAAGGTCGTGGCGATCCTCGGCTCGAGCGGCTGCGGCAAGTCGACACTGCTCAAGCTGATCGGCGGGCAGCTGCGCCCGGCGCGGGGGACGATTCGGGTGCACGGCAAGAACGTGCCCCAGCTGAACGCCGATGCGCTCTACGCGCTACGCCGCGAGATGGGCATGATGTTCCAGACCAGCGGCCTGTTCAGCGACCTGTCGGTCTACGAGAACATCGCCTTTCCGATCCGCGAGCATTACGGCCTGCCCGAGGACCTGATCCGGCCGCTGGTGCTGATGAAGCTGCAGGCGGTGGGGCTGCGCAATGCACACACGATGATGCCGGGCGATCTCTCGGGCGGGATGACGCGGCGCGTCGCCCTTGCGCGCGCGATCGCCACCGATCCGCGCATCGTGATGTACGACGAACCCTTCGCGGGGCTCGACCCGATCACGCTCAACGTGATCGCGACGCTGATCCGCAAGCTGAACGACGCCCTCGGCACGACCTCGATCGTGGTGACCTACGATGTCAGCGAGTCGCTCAAGGTGGTCGATTACGTCTACGTGATCTCCGACGGCGTCATCGTCGGCGAAGGCACGCCGCAGCAGGTACTCGCCTCCACCGATCCCTACCTCGACCAGTTCCTGCGCGCCCGCCCCGACGGCCCGGTGCGCTTTCACTTTCCCGCGCCCCCGCTCGGCCAGGCGCTGGGGCTCGAGCCGCTCAGCCCTTCGGAATGAAGCTGAGCGCGACGCCGTTGTTGCAGTAGCGCAGCCCGGTCGGCGGCGGACCGTCGTCGAACACGTGGCCCTGGTGGCCGCCGCAGCGGATGCAGTGATATTCGGTGCGCGGCATGAAGATGATCGACCGGTCGCCCTTGGTGCCGAGTGCGCCCGGAATGAAGGTGAAGAACGACGGCCAGCCCGTGCCGCTGTCGAACTTCATCGCCGAGGTGAACAAGGGCAGCCCGCAGCCCGCGCAGGCAAACACCCCGGCGCGCTTTTCCTTGTCGAGCGGGCTGGTGTGGGCGCGCTCCGTGCCTTCGCGCCGCAGGACATCGAATTGCTCGTGGCTGAGGCGCTTTTGCCACTCGTCTTTCGACCATGAAACCTTGTCGCCCGGGTCGGGCACCGGGGTGCCCGGCGCAAGCAGGCTGCGCCAGGCGGCCTGCAGGGCGCGCACTTCGGCCATGTTTTTCGGAAGCGCCGCGGCGACGCGGCGGGCGAGCAGGGCGAGCGGCAGGATGCCCAGTGCAGCGAGTATCGAGCGGCGTTCCATGCGGGTCTCCTTTAAAGCCAGAACTTGCGCTTCGTGTCCTTTGGTCGAGGCAGGCTATCAATCCTTACGGCGCCGCGGCTTGTGGTACTGCAGGATGCCGCCCACCCTGCGCATGAAGGGGTCCGGGCGCGACAGGGTCTTGATCTGGCGCGCGCTCAGCACCCGGGTATGCGGGTGCGCGTCGAGCCGCTCGACCAGGTCCCAGACGTCCTGCTCGCCACCGACCCAGAGCGCCGGGTCGAGGCTGCGCAGGTCGAACGGGCGCGAGTACTCGCGCAGCGTCTTGCGGCCGCGCTTGTTGACGTACTCGTCAAAGTACGACATCGCCAGCTCGCGCAGCGTGCGGTACACCGGGTCGCGGCCGCGCAGCATCGGGCCGTTCGCCTTGGCGAGCGTGCCCCAGGCGCCGTTGCGCCGGTACAGCGCAACGACATGGTCCACGTCCTGACCCTCCGCCGCGCGCAGGTCGAGCAGCAGGGGCGGCTCGCCGTGGACCCACAGCGCGGCCGCGGCCAGCATCGCGCCTTCGATGCAGTGCGCGCTGCGCTCGCGCAGCACGACGCGCACCGGCCGGCAGCTGTCGCCGTTCGGCTCGAAGTTCTGGCGCAGCGCAGTGAGGAACGCCTGGACCTTGTGCGGCGAATCGAGCCGGCGCAGCACCGCGAACTCGCGCGGCGTCAGACCGAGATCTTCGCGCCGGGCCCTGCGCCGCCTCACTGCGGGAGCATCGAGGCGAACAGCGTCGCCGTGCCGAGGAAGGTGAAAAAGCCCACCACGTCGGTCACGGTCGTCAGGATGATCGACGACGCGGTCGCCGGGTCCTGGCCGAAGCGCTGCAGCAGGATCGGCACCAGCGCGCCAGCCAGGCCGGCGATCACCATCGAGAACACCATCGCGATCACGATGACCAGCACCAGGCCGGGCGAACGGCTCCAGACGTAGACGCCGAGCGCGGTGGTCGAGGCCACGGCGAGGCCGTTCGCCAGCCCGGCGAACGCTTCCTTGCCGATCATCTGCGGCCAGTGGCGCAGGCTGATCTCGCGCAGCGCGAGGCCGCGCATCGTCACCGCGAGCGCCTGCGCGCCCGCGTTGCCCGACTGGCCGGCGACTACCGGCAGCAGCACGGCGAGCGCGGTGAATTTCGCGATCAAGCCCTCGAACATGCCGACCACGGCGGCGGCGAGAAACGCGGTCAGCAGGTTGATCTGCAGCCAGGGCAGGCGCTTCTTGACCGCGAACAGTGACGTCGACAACGCACGCTCGTCGGCGCTCACACCGACCATGGTCTGGATGTCGACGCTGGTTTCCTGCTCGATCGCCGAAACGAGGCCGGCCTGCCGGATCACGCCGACCAGGCGGCCGGCCTGGTTGATCACCGGCAGCGCGGTAATCGGGTGCTGCTGCAGGATCGTTGCGACATCCTCGCGCGGGTCGGTGTCGCGCACCACCGCGACCAGCGGGCGGGTCAGCTCGCGCAGCGGCGTGTCCTCCTCGGCAACGGCGAGCTCCTGGATCTCGAGCCGGCCGGTCAGTCGGCCCTCGAAGTCGACCACGTACAGCTCGCGCATCGCCTTGCGGCGGATGCTGCGCAGCCGCGTGAGCGCCTCTGCCACCGTGCCGTCGGCGCGCATCGGCGTGACTTGCGGATCCATGATGCGGCCCACGCTCTCGGGCGGATACACCAGCAGCGCCTGCAGCTCGGCCGCGACCTGGGCGTTCAGCAGACCGAGCAGCCGCGCGCGCGGATCCGGCTCGAGCTGGGCGAGCACCGAGACCGCCTGGGCCGGTTCGGTCTCGCTCAGCAGGTGCCGCGCGAGCGCGTCGGGCGCGCGCTGTACCGCGGCCGCCGCGACGTCCGAGGCCATGGCCTGCCAGGTGCGCGCCGCGGCATTCGGGGGCACGGTGGCGAGCAGATCGACCGCCTCGTCGAGCTCGATCGCCTCGAGCTGGCGTGCGGCCTCGTGCGGATAGTCGAACAGGAAGCGCCGATGCAGCGCCGCGACCGCGGGAACCGCGTCAGCGTTCATCGTGGCGGCCTCCGACCGGCGGCACCGCAGGCAGCGCCGCGACCGCCGCGCCGACCAGCCCCGAGATCGCCTGCCAGTAGCCGTTGGCGATCACCGCGAGCACATCGAGCGTCTGCGTGTGCGCGCTCAGCGAACGGTTGCGCGCGAGCGCGCGCATCAGCGTTGCGCGGCGCAGGACGCCGATCAGGCGCTCGCTCGCCTCGACCACCGGCAGGCCCGCGGCATGCTGCCAGCCGCGGTGCGTCGCCGCGCCGGCGAGCGGCGAGGCCGCGGGCAGCACCGCGGGCGGCTTGCGCGTGATCGTCTCGAGCGCGGCATGCGCCGGCGCGCGCAGCAGCGTCGCAAGCTCGACGCTGCCGAGCAGGCGCTCGCCCATGCCCACGGTGTAGATCTCCTCGACCCGTGTGGCCGACATCGCACGCACGCGCACCAGCGCTTCCTCGACGGCGGCGTCGGCCGGCAGCGCGACCACCTCCGGGTCGGTCCAGGCGCCCACCGAGTCGTCGGGATAGCCGAGCAGCAGCCGCGAGGCGATCGCCGTCGTCGTCGGCAGCGCGGCCACGAGCTGCGCGCGGCGCGCCTCGGGCACGTGGCGCAGCACGCTCAGTGCCGGCTGCGTGCCGAGGGCCGAGAGCAGCTCGACGGTCTCCGCGTCCGGCAGCTGGGCGAGGATGCGCCCAGCGGCGATCGGCAGCATTGCGCCGAACGCCGGCGCGAGCGCACGCGCGGGCAGTGATGCGAAGAACGCCGTGGCCTGCACCGTCGGCAGGCGCTCGAGCACGCGCGCCGCGTCGCCCGGATGTGCCTCGACGTAGGCGAGCGTGAGGCGCTCGGTTTCAGCCATCGCCGCCGGCCTTCGTCACCAGCACGATCGGCTCGTCGTGATACAGCCGGCCCGGCAGTGTCACGCGCCCGTCGGTGGTTTCGAGCACCATGCCGGTCGCGTTCAGCTCGAGGATGCGACCCTCGTGTCCCGCGACCCGCAGGCGCTGCCCGACCTCGAAGGCCTGGCGCAGGGCGTGCCCGCCGATCAGATTGGCCACGTAGCTGCGCGCGCCCAGGCTCGCGGCAATGGCTGCGCCGCCGGCGACGGCGAGAAACACCGCCGCGGCGATGATCGCGAGGAAGGTGATGCGGATGCCGATCTGTTCGGCGCCGACCAGGATCGCAGCGACCAGCACGCCGCCCTGGGTGACGCGCGCCAGCACCTCGCGCTGCGCCGGCGGCAGCCGCGCGGTCGCCGCGCGCACCAGGTCGGCGGTAAATCCGGAAAGGACATAGCCCGCGGCGATGATCAGCAGCCCCGCGGCGAAGGTCGGCAGGTACTCGAGCAGGCGCCCGATCCACTCCGTAAACACCTGCAGCCCGAGCACGTGCAGCGCCGCGGCGACGAAGAACAGCAGCACGAGCCAGTAGACGATCGCGCCGAGCACCACCGCCGAGCGGCCCATGCGCAGCTTTTCGGCGGTGCGTGGCGCGAGCGTGCGCGCCAGCAGCGCGTCGACGAGCAGCGCGCCCCGCGCGGTCACCGCGCGCAGCAGACGCGCGAGCACCCAGCCGGCGAACAGCAGCAGCACCGCGCCCACCACGCTGGGCACGAAGTGAATCAGGCGCTCGAGTATCGTCGCCGCCGCGCCGGTGATCGCTTTGCCGAGATCGTTCATGACCGTGTGTTGCGGGCCCAGGCTGCGCCGTGTGCACAGTGTGCGCAGAGTATCACTGCACGCTCGATTCTAGGGCGCGGTGGAAGCGGCGCCGGCGACGACGCCCGCAGGTTTCACCTTCAGGCGGGGCCAAAGCAGTAGCTGTCCATGGCGAGTGCGCCGGACTCGATGCCCTGGTAAACACGATCGGCGCGGTAGTCGTCCGCGGCGGCGCCGAGCGCGACGAACAGCGGCAGGAAATGCTCTTCGCTGGGGTGCGCGCGACGCGCGGACGGCGCCTGCGCGCGGTAGCCGACGAGTGCGGCCAGGTCGCCGGCCTGGACGCGCGCGTCGATCCAGTCGCGGAACGCCTGCGCGTAGGCGAGCGGCGCTGCCGACTCGCCGCCCGGCGCGCGGTCGCGCAGGTTATGCGTCATGTGGCCCGAGCCGACGATCAGCACGCCCTGCGCGGCGAGCGGGCGCAGCGCCCAGCCCAGTGCGAGGTGATGCGCCGCGCCGCGCGCAGTCTGCACCGAGAGCTGCACGACGGGGATCGCGGCATCCGGATACATGTGCAGCAGCGGTGACCAGGTGCCGTGATCGAGCCCGCGCGCCGGGTCGATCGCCGCCTCGAAACCGGCCTGCTCGAGAAGCGCGCGCGCCCGCGCGGCCACGGCGGGGGCGCCGGGCGCCGCGTAG
>Ga0210067_1000072_pt1 | contig 13158 bp, 15 predicted proteins | sample RushMan_ThreeSqB_2_FD_185559 | JGI IMG/M metagenome (GOLD analysis project Ga0210067, IMG submission 185559) | Wetland microbial communities from San Francisco Bay, California, USA, that impact long-term carbon sequestration - RushMan_ThreeSqB_D2... | ecosystem: Environmental > Aquatic > Marine... | reverse complement strand
GACGAAGCACCAGAGATGTTGCACGTCGCTTGGCTCGCCTTGAATCCCGAGCACGCCGGTGCTACTCTGGTGTCACCTTGCGGAGGCCACGATGTCGACCACCACGCTAAAGCTCTCCGATGACCTGAAATCGAGGATCGCGCCGATTGCGAAGGTATCGGGAAAGACCGCGCACGCCTGGATGGTCGATGCGCTCGAATCGCAGGTCGCGCTGGCGGAGATGCGCGAAGGGTTCATTGCGGATGCGCAGGCCGCGGCGAAGGCGATCGATGCGGGCGGCGCGCTGTACGCCGCGGAGGACGTCCACGCATACATCGTTGCGCGGGCGCAAGGCAAACCGGCACGGCGCCCTGCCCCGGCGAAACGCGCCGCGCGCTCGCGTCGCTGAGCGGCGGACGTTGCGCGCATGGCTCGGGTGTTTTACGGCGCCCGTGCGCTGGCCGATCTCGAGCACTTGTTCGAGTTCCTGGCCGCGCATGACCCGGAGACGGCGGCCCAGGCAGTGTCGCTCATCGTAGAAGCGATCAGCGTGCTGGCGCGCCATCCGAACATCGGCCGGCCGGTGCGCGGGGCGCTCCGCGAGCTCGTGATTTCGCGGGGCCGTACCGGATACGTTGCCCTCTACCGAGAGCCGCGCAACTTCGATCGGGTCGAGATCCTGTCGCTTCGCCACCAGCGCGAGGCCGGGTTCAGCGCCTGAGGTCCTGCTCACAGATCGACCACGATCTCACCAATAGGGACCGAGATGGAACGGACGGTTCTTGCTCGAGACCAGCCGCATCATGTGCGCCAGAGTACGTCGCGCCAGCGCAGCGCGATCGCAGTGCTCGCCGCGAGGCCGACGAGCGCGTACAAGATTGCCTGCGGCGTGAAGCCGATTCGCTCGACCAGCGCCCCGCCGGCAAGAAGGCCGACCGGCAGGCCGTAGACCGCCAGCATGCGCAGGCCCATGACGCGGCCGCGATACTCGATCGCGGTGGTCAGCAGCAGGGCGATGGACATCGAGGTCATGGCGAGACTCTGAACCAGACCGACCGCAGCGAGGATCATGAGCCCGACCGCCTTGGCTTCGGTGAACGCGAATGCCAGCAGCAAAAAGTACCACGCATAAATGCCCACGATCACGACGCGCGTCGCATGCGCAGGCCGGCCGGACCAGGCGAGCGCGACCGATCCCGCCAGTGCGCCGACCGCGTAGGCAGCCATGAGCTGCGCGAGGCCGTTGGCGTCGGTGCCGTAGATGTCCTTCGCCACGTAGGGCAGCATCCCATGGGAGAACGGAAACGCGGTGAGGTTCACCAGGAAGGCGAAGCACATCAGACTGGCGATCGCCGGCGTGTCGATGACGTAGCGCAGGCCAAGCCGCAGCTCTGCCCACGCCCCGCCGGCGCGCCGTACGCTGCCCGCGGCGACGCCGGTGGTGAGCGCAATGCTCAAGAGGTAGAACATCGTCACCACGACGTAGGCCGCGCCGAAGCCGATCGTCGAGAACAGCCCAGCACCGGCCAGGGTGCCGACGATGCGCGCCGAGTCCATCGTCATGCGCGACAGCCCCATCGCATTGGGGAGTTGTTCCTGAGGCACGGTGTCGGCAATCAACGCGTTGCGCAGCACCAGATCGGACGGACGCAGCAGTCCCGCCACCAGAGCGACCGCGAATACATGCCAGGTCGCGAGCAGGCCGCTCACGTCGAGCGCGGTCAGGACCCAGGCGCAGCTCGCATAAGCGATGCGCAGCGCAATCAGCAACCGGCGCCGGCTGAGGCGGTCGGCCAGCATGCCGATATAGGGGCTGAGCAGCGTCCCGCCGAATTGCAGCGCACCGAACACGGTCAGCAGGAACACCGAATCGGTGGCCACCAGCACGTACCAGCCGAGGATCAGCGTTTCCATCTCGAACGCCCAGGAGGTCAGCAGATCCGCCGACCACTGGAAACGGAAGCTTCCGATCCGGAAGGCCGCGAGCACGCGGAGCTTGTTCGATGCGCTCACGCCTTCACGCTTTCGCGCAACGGCGCGTTCGAGCGCACGACCGCGGGCGCAGGCGCGAACCGTTCATCCGCGCCCGCGCGGGGTCAGGCAGGAAGCTTGGTGGACTGCCAGGCGATGAACTTCCAGCCCTGCGGGGTCTTGATCCAGACGTCGAGAAAGCGCGTATCGAGATGCTTCTTCTCGCCCTTGACTGTCACGTCGATGATCGCGCGCCCGGTCACCAGCGCGGTGTCGCCGCAGATGCGCACTTTCTCGTCGGCGCGCTTGATGTTTTCGTAGCGCGTGTGCCCGCTCCTGAGCGCCTCGAGGTAGCTTGCGCGCGTGTCGACGACGGCCGACGAGTGGGTGTAGATCAGCGCATCGTGAAACATGCCTTCCAGCGCGGCAAGGTCGTTCGCGGTCATCGCCGCGCAGCGCTTTTCTTCCAGCGCCAGAATGTCCTTTTCGATGCTCATCCCCAGATCTCCTTTGCGATTTCCACAATGCGTTCCAGCTTCTTCCATTGATCGTCTTGCGACAGCGCGTTGCCGTGGTGCGTGCTGGAAAAGCCGCACTGCGGCGACAGGCACAGATCGTCGAGCGGCACGATTCTCGCCGCTTCTTCGATGCGCCGCTTGAGCGCGTCCTTCGTCTCGAGCGCGCCGACCTTGGTCGTCACCAGACCGAGAACGACTTTCTTGCCGCGCGGCAGCCGCCGCAGCGGCTCGAACGTGCCGGCACGCGCCGAATCGAACTCCATGAAATAGCCGTCGAGGTCGGTCGAGAACATGGCCTCGGCCACGGCGTCATAGCCGCCCTCGGCGACCCAGGCGCTCTTGAAGTTTCCCCGACAGGTATGCATCGTGATCGCCATGCCCGCCGGGCGATCCTTGACGACCGCGTTGATCACCTCGGCGTAGCGCCGCGGCAGCGCCGCCGGGTCGTCGCCATTGTTGCGGCAGTTGGCCTGGATCTTGGGATCGCAGAGGTAGGCGAAGGAGACGTCATCGAGCTGCAGGTAGCGACAGCCCGTGCGCGCCAGATGCGCGATCGCCTCGCGGTAGGCCGCGGCCACGTCCGACCAGAACGCCTCGATGTCGGGATAGATCTCGCGCGAGATCGACGCCCGGCCGCCGCGCAGGTGCAGCATGGACGGCGAGGGAATCGTCATCTTCGCCGTCTTGGTGCTCGCCGACTTGAGAAAGGCGAAGTCCTCGACCATGATCGGCCCGGCGCAGCGGACCCGGCCGGTGACGGTCGGGATCGGCGGCTGCTCCTCGGTGCCGCCGAACTTCGGCCCCGGGTTCGCCTGCAAGGTCACGCCCTCGAATCGCGACAGGAAATCGAGATGCCACCAGTCTCGGCGGAATTCGCCGTCGGTAATGCCCTGCAGTCCGATCGCCTCCTGCTTGGCGACCGCGTCGCGAATCGCCGCGTCCTCGGCAGCACGCAGGGCCTCGACGCCGACTTCGCCCCGGCGCCAGCGTGCGCGCATCTCGGCGAGCGCCGCGGGACGCAGCAGGCTGCCGACCTGGTCGGCACGGAAGGGCGGCTTCACCTAAGCGAGGCCGTCAGGCGGCCTGCGCGGCCTGCCGCGCCGGCTTGAGCACGAAATCGTAGTGCACCGCGTGGACACCGTTCGTGTTCCTGGCGAAATCCACGATCAGCGAATCCTTCACCCCGAACACGGCATCGGAATCGAGGTATTCGTCGCCGCGCACGAACAGGTGCGTGACCAGCTTTTCATGCCCGGGCGCTTCGATCATGAAGTGCAGGTGTCCGGGACGCATCGGGTGGCGTCCGGTGGCCACCAGCATGCGGCCAACGGGTCCGTCGTGCGGCACCGGGTAGCTGGCCGGCAGCACGCACTTGAACTGGTACTTGCCATCCGCGGTGGTGCGAAAGCGCGCGCGCAGATTGCTGCCCTGCGGCTTCTGCACGTCATAGAACCCGTCGCCCGCGGCCTGCCAGACGTCGACCAGCGCGCCGGCAATGGGCTTGCCGTCCGCCCCGCGCACGCTCCCCGAGGCCACGCAGGGCTCGCCCACGGTGCCGGGCTTCACGATGCTCGCGCCCATCGGCAGCTCGGGTGCGCCCGCGACGAAGAACGGCCCGAGCACCGTCGATTCGGTTTCCGTGCCGTCCTTGCCGTAGTTGATGAAATCGACCAGCATCGACACGCCCAGCGTGTCCGACATCAGGATGAACTCCTGGCGCTTGTCGTCGCACCAGTGCCCCGTCTCGGTGAGGAACTTGATGCCCTCGAACCACTCGTCCTGCGTCGGACGCACCTCGCGCACGAAGGCATGCAGGTGCTTGACCATGCTCGTCATCACCTGCTTCAAGCGCGGACTGGGCGTGCCCTCGATGCGGCGCAGGACCTCGGCGGTAAGCGTCTCTTCGTTGAAGTTGCGGATCGCCATGATCGCTTCCTCCTGCGGGAATGCTACCATCCGCGCGCGTCGAGCTGCGCTGGCGATCATGGCGAAACGACAAACAACAGTGGCATTCGTTTCTTCCGAGGTCGAACCCGAGCGCTGGCTGCCGCGGCTCGAGCAGGCGCTGCCAGCGATGCGCTTCGAAGCCTGGCCGGCGCTCGGCGACCCGGCCTCGGTCGAAGCCGTCCTGGTTGCCGCGCCGCCCCCCGGCGTTCTCGGCCGCTTTCCGAACCTGCGCTTCATCCAGTCGCTGTGGATGGGCGTCGACGGGCTGCTTGCCGACCCGACGCTGCCGCGCGGCGTGCCGATCGCGCGCCTGATCGACCCCGGCATGGTCGCGGCGATGAGCGAGACGGTGCTTGCGCGCGTGCTCGATTGGCACCGGCACCTCTATCGATACCGCACGCAGCAGGCCGCGAAGCATTGGAAGCCGCTCAGGCAATTCATGGCTGCGGACCGCACGGTCGGCATCCTCGGTCTCGGCGCGCTCGGCACCGATGCCGCGGCGAAGCTCGTCGCGCTCGGCTTTCGCGTCTGCGGCTGGAGCCGGCGCGAGAAGCAGCTCGCCGGCGTCGAAGTCTTCTTCGGCGCCGACGGGCTGGAGGTGATACTGAGGCGCAGCGAAGCACTCGTCTGCCTCCTGCCGCTCACCGCGCAGACGCGCGGCCTCCTCGACGCGCGGCGCTTGGCGCTGCTCCCCGAGGGCGGCTGCGTGATCAGCGTCGGTCGCGGCGCGCAGCTCGTCGAGCACGACCTTCTCGCCGCACTTGCCTCAGGCCGACTCGCGCACGCCTACCTCGACGTGTTCGAGACCGAGCCGCTGCCCGCCGATCACCCGTTCTGGGCGCACCCGCAGGTCAGCGTGACGCCGCACGTTGCCGCACTCACCGAGCCGCGCACCGCGCTCGCCAGGGTGGTCGCCAACCTCGAGCGCTTTGCGCGCGGCGAGCGTCCCGAGGCGCTCGTCGACGCGGGCGCCGGCTACTGATCAGCGCGCCGGCTCGGTGTCCTTGAAGCTCGCGCGCTCGCGCATCGCGGCCAGCGCTCGCGCAACGTTGGGTGCGGCCTGCATCAGCGCCTTGCCCTCCGGCATGCCCTCGATGTAGGCGAGGATCGGCGCCAGGAACAGGTCGGCGAGACTGACGTTCGCCCCGGCAAGAAGATTCTTAGCGCCGTAGGCGGCGTCGAAGATCGCCAGCTGCTTCGCGACGTCCTTCAGTGCCGCGTCGATCACGCCACGATCGGGCTTGCCGTCGGCGCCTTTCGGAAACACGTACTGCAGCAGGTAGCGCCGCACCATCGCGTCGTAGCAGTAGGCGTTGATCGCGCTCACCCACTGCTCGCAGCGCGCGCGGTCGCGGATGTTGCCGGGCAGCAGGCTTGGCCCGGGAAACGCCTCCTCGACGTAGCGCAGGATCGCGCTCGTCTCGAACAGCTGCAGGTCGCCGTCGCGAAACGCCGGCATGCGGCCCCAGGGGTGCACGGCGAGGATCTCCGGCGAGTGCGGGCTCGCCGGCTGCAACGTGTAGCGGATGCCCTTTTCCGCCAGTCCCATTCGCGTCGTGCGCACGTAGGTGCTGCGGGGATCGCCGAGCAGCACCACGTTGGCTGCGGCGCCGCGCGCATCGAATCTCTCGACGAGATTGTTGAGGCTCGAGTTCCAGCCCTGGTTGTGCGAATCGCGCAACGGCGCATCCGGAAAGCCCGAGTGCGTCATGCGCAGCTCGGTCGCGCCGTCGTGCTCGGTGAAGCTCACCGTGATCAGCGTCTCGACGTTCGGCACGCCCTCGCCCTGCCACTGCCAAGTGTACGCCAGGCGTTCGGGGCGCCTGACTTCCCGGTACTCGCCCGCCGCGGTATGGCGCTCTCCGTCGCGCGACAGCATGGTGACGCTGAAGCGTCCACCCGGGCGCGGGTCTGCGCTCGCCTCCGGGATCGTCATGCCGCGCGGGCACATCCAGGATTTCATGAGTGCGGGCGTGACGAAGGCGTCGAACACCTTGTCGCGTGGCGCACGGATCGTCCTGCTGAGCGTCAGTTCGAATGTCGCTGCCTTGTTCATCGCTTCCTCCTTTTGCGGCGTTTCGCTGTTGGGCGCGTCTCGAGAAGATCGGCCAGGCGATCGAGGCTCTCTTCCCAGAAGCGCCGGTACCGCTCGAGGAACTCGTTCGCCTCGAGCAGGGGTTTCCCGGTCAGGCGGCAGCGCCGCCATTGCGCATCGACTGCGCGTTCTACAAGCCCGGCGTGCTCGAGCACCTTGAGGTGGCGCGAGACCGCGGGCAGGGAAATATCGAACGGTTGCGCCAGTTCGCCCACCGTCGTCTCGCCCTCGGCGAGGCGCGCGAGGATCGCGCGCCGCGTCGGGTCGGCGAGCGCGGCGAAGGTGGTTGACAGCCGGTCCATAGCTTATTTAACCCATGTGTTAAATAAAAGTCAACCCCCGTCGGCTGCCGATATACTGTGTCGCGATGCACGACCTGCTGATCCGCAACGCGCTGCTGCTCGACGGGCTCGGCTCGGAGCCGCGGCACGGCGACCTCGCGGTGCGCGAGGGCCGCATCGTAGAAACGGGCGAGGCTCAGGACCGCGCGCGCGAAGTGATCGACGCCGACGGCCTCGCGCTGATGCCGGGGATCATCGACAGCCACACGCACTACGACGCACAGCTCACCTGGGATCCGGGTGCCTCGCCCTCGCCCGCGCTCGGCGTCACCACCGCGGTGATCGGCAACTGCGGCTTCACCATCGCGCCCTGCCGCGCGGGCGATCGCGAGCGCGTCATGCGCAACCTGACCCAGGTCGAGGGCATGTCGCTCGAGGCCCTGCGCGCGGGTATCCGCTGGGATTTCGAGTCGGTGCCCGAGTACCTCGACCGGCTCGAGGAACGCGGCACGACGCCGAACGTCGCCTGCTTCGTCGGCCATTCCTCTCTGCGCAGCTACGTGATGGGCGACGCCGCGGTCGAGCGCGCAGCCAGCGCGCCCGAGGTCGCCGAGATGCGCCGCCTGCTGCTCGAGGGCCTGCAGGCGGGCGCGGTCGGCTTCGCGACGAGCACCTCGCCGGCGCACAACGGCGAAGGCGGCAAGCCGATGCCGTCGCGCCTTGCCGATGAAGCCGAGCTGCGTGCGCTGGTCGGCAGCCTGAAGGACGCCGGCCGCGGGCTGTTCATGCTCACCAAGGGCGGGCACACCGGAATCGACTTTCTCGAGTCGCTCGCCGCGCAATCGGCACGCCCGGTAATCGTCGCCGCGCTGCTGCACAACAGCACCAATCCCGAGGCGGTGTTCGCCGACCTCGATGCGATCGCCGCGTCGAACGCGCGTGGCCACCGCATGGTCGGCGCGGTGTCCTGTTGCCCGCTCTCGTTCGATTTCACCCTGCACTCGCCCTACCCGATCGAGGGGCTCGAGGCCTGGCAGCCGGCGCTCGGCCTGAAAGGCGCGGCGTTCAGGGCGAAGCTCGCCGACCCGGCATTCCGTCAGGCGATCCGCGACGAGCTCGCGCGGCCGGCGGTGTTCCGCCTGTTCAACGCCGAGTGGGACAAGGTGCAGGTGGTCGAATGCGCGCGGCCCGCGCACCACGCCTACGAGCACCGCTCGCTCGCTGCCCTGGCCGCCGAAGCGGGCAAGGACCCGCTCGATTTCTGGTTCGACCTCGCGCTCGACGAGGATCTCGACACCGTGTTCGTCGCGCTCACCCTGAACAGCGATCAGGACGCCGTCGGGCGCATGTTGCGCCATCCGGCGAGCATGGTGTCGCTGTCGGACGCGGGCGCGCATCTCACGTTCTTCAACGACGCCGGCTTCGGTCTGCACCTGCTGGGGCACTGGGTACGCGAGCGCGGCACGCTCACGCTGGCCGAAGCGGCGCGTCAGCTCTGCGGACTGCCCGCGAGCGTGTTCGGCCTGCGCGCGCGGGGCGCGCTGAAGCCGGGCTATGCCGCCGATCTTCTGCTGTTCGACCCCGCGACGGTGAACCGCGGCCCGAAGCAGCGTCTGCACGACCTGCCGGCCGGTGCCGCGCGCCTGGTCACCCCCGCAATCGGCGTGCACGGCGTCTGGGTGAACGGCACATGCGTCGCGGATGCGCACGGCCCGCTCGAGCCGCAGCCGCGCCCGGGACGCCTGCTGCGAGAGTTCGCCGCCTGACGATTTCCGCCGGGCCTGAGGGCCGCTTGATCGAGATCAAGCCGCCGCATTTCCCATGGCGCTAGCGTGGCTTCCTACCAGCGCCGCATCGCCATGCGCATCAAGGACATCTGCAGCCGAGTGGTCGTCGTCGCCGAACCGGGCGCCGATCTGCGCGAGGCGGCGCGCCTGATGCGCGATCACCACGTCGGCGCGCTCGTCGTCGTCGACGGCAGCGACGGCAGCCGACGCCCGATCGGGATCGTCACCGACCGCGACATCGTCGTCGCGGTGGTCGCGGCCACGGGGGTCAAGCCGGAGTCGGTCAAGGTTGGCGAGGTCATGTCGCGCGAGCTCGTCGTCGCGAAGGAAGACGTCGGCGTATTCGAAGCGGTCGACCTCATGCAGGATCGCGGCGCGCGCCGGCTGCCGGTGGTCGACGCCGAAGGCCGGCTGATCGGCATCATCACGCTGGACGACGTGCTGCGCATGGTCGCCGGCGAGCTGACCGCACTGGCGATCGCGGCGCAGCGCTCGTTCTCGCGCGAAGTGCACGAGCGGCGCGCGATCGAAAGCTAGGGAACTAGCGCACGGCCTTCTGGAGCCCGCGCCGCAGGCGCTCGACGCCGTCGCGCAGGCGCGCCTCGCTCGCCGCAAAGCACCAGCGCACGCAGCCCTCGCCTTCGGGGCCGAATGCGGAGCCGGGTGCGAGTCCGAGACCGACGTCGGCGACCAGCTGCTTGCAGAACGCAAGGCTGTCGCGCACCCCGGCGACGCGAAAGAAGGCGTACATCGTGCCGCTCGGCAGTGCGGCCTCGACGCCCGGGATCCCGTTTAGCGCCCCGACCAGCAGGTCGCGCGCGCGAAGCAGCCGCTCGAGCATGTGCGCGATCACCGGCTCGCCGCCGCGCACCGCGGCAAGCCCGGCGCGCTGCACGAACACCGGTGAGCACGAGGTGTTGTACTCGATCAGCTTGCCGAGGTCCTCGATCAGCCCGGGCGGAACCACCAGCCAGCCGAGCCGCCAGCCGGTCATGCACCAGGACTTGGAAAAGGTGTTGGCGCTGATCACGCGATCGTCGTCAGCGGCGATGTCGAGGAACGACGGCGCAACATGGGTCCCTTCGTAATACTGCCGCTCGTAGGCGTCGTCCGCGAAGATCCAGATGCCGAGCGCGCGGCAGCGTGCGAGCACCGCGTGCTGCGCTTCGCGCGAGATCGTCCAGCCGGTCGGGTTGTTCGGGGAGTTGAGGTACAGCGCCCTGGTGCCCGGCGTGAGCGCCTCGAGCAGTCGGTCGAGATCGAGCTGCCAGCCCGTGGGCGCGAACGCGAGCGGCACGGTGACCACCTCGGCGCCGAGAATCTTCGGGATCTCCTGCAGGTTCGGCCACAGCGGCACGACCTCGACCACCCGGTCGCCCGGATCGACGAGCAGCTGCGAGGCGAGCATCAGCGCGTTCACCCCGGCGCTGGTCACCGCGATTCTCTCGGGCTGCACGACGCCGTGCAGCCCGGTCAGGTACGCCGCGAGCGCGTCACGCAGCTCGGGAATACCGAGGTTGTGGGTGTAGAACAGTTCGCCCGCGGCAATCGAATCGATGCCCGCCCGGCGGATGAATTCCGGGGTCGCCTCGTCCGGCTCGCCGACCCAGAACGGCAGCACGTCGCTGCGACCGAGCCCCGCGTTGAACAGCTCGCGGATCTTGGAGGCCGTGAGCGCGCGTACCGCGGGTCGTGCGGTAAGTGGGTGCAGCTGCTCTGGCTTCATCATCGCACTATTGTAAAGTGCGTGACTGCAATGGCGGCACCCACAGACACGCTCGAGAAATGGGCGCTCGCCGCCGGCGTCGGCCTGATGACCGTGTGGGGCATCAACTTCGCGATCACCAAGGTGGTGCTGGCTGAGTTCGGCGTCTGGCCGTTCCTGTTCATCCGCTTTCTGACGATGCCGCTGTTCGGCTTCGCGCTGCTCGTCGCGGTCACGCGACGGCATTTCCCGAAGTCCTGGCCGCAGCGGGCGGACCTGCCGCGTTTCGTCCTGTGCGGGTTGATCGGCCACACCGCACATGTGAGCCTGGTCATGTGGGGGATCAACCTGTCGACGGCGTTTTCGTCGTCGCTCGTGCTCACCTCGAGCCCACTGTGGACGCTTGTGATCCTGGCCGTTCTGGGCGCCGAAAAGCTTCACGGGCGCCAGCTCGCAGGGACGCTGGTCGCATTTGCAGGCATGATCGTGTTCCTCTCGGACAAGTTCGTGCGTGGCCTCGCGCTCGCCGGGGCGGGCGACATGGTTCTGCTGCTTGCCGCGTCGCTCTTCTCGCTCTATACCGTGATCGCGAAACCGCTGGTGGAGCGCTACGGGCCGTTGAATCTCATGTGCTACTCGCTGCTCTTCGGAGCGCCGCCGCTCGTGCTCGCCACTCTGCCGGCGTTCGTTCGCGCGCCGCTCGGCGACATTGACGCGGGCGTGTGGTTCGGCCTGTTCTGGGCGGTGGCCGTGTCCTCGTTTCTCGGCTGGATCGTATGGGCTTGGGTCAACTCGGTGCGCGGCCTCGCGCGCAGCGCGCCGCTGCAGTACCTGATGCCGCCAATCGCAGGACTGGTGGCGTGGCTGACGCTGGGCGAGACCTTTACCGGCCTGAAGATCCTCGGCGCGATCGTCGCCCTGGTCGGCATCGCCTGGGCACAGTTCGGTGCGAAAGCGGCCACGCCCCCCGACTCCGCGTGAACAAACACGCTGCACCTGTCGCATTGCCTACCGCCGTCTGGGCGCTGGGCTGCGTGTCGCTGTTCATGGATTTCTCGTCGGAGCTGATCCACAGTCTCCTGCCGGTGTTCATGACGACCGTGCTCGGCGCGGGCACCCTGGCCATCGGGCTCGTCGAAGGCTTCGCCGAGGCCACGGCCGCGCTGCTGAAGGTATTTTCCGGCGTTCTCACCGACCGCATCGGCAAGCGCAAGCCGCTGGTGGCACTCGGCTACGGGCTCGCGGCGCTGTCCAAGCCGCTGTTTGCCCTCGCCGGATCGGTCGGGCTGGTGTTCGTCGCGCGCGTCACGGACCGCGTCGGCAAAGGCCTGAGAGGCGCGCCGCGCGACGCGATGATCGCGGACGTCACGCCACCACAGCTGCGCGGCACGGCCTACGGATTGCGCCAGGCGCTCGACTCGGTGGGCGCGGTGCTCGGGCCGCTTGCCGCCGTGGGGCTGATGCTCTGGCTCGCCGGCGATATCCGCACGGTGCTGTGGCTCGCCACGCTACCGGCAATCATCGCCTTCGCGATCGTCGTTTTCGCCGTCAAGGAACCGAAGGTCCGACGCGCGCTCGGCGCGCGCCTGAGCTTCGCCGGCCTCGGCAGCCTCGGCGCACGTTACTGGGCGGTGGTCGCACTCGGCGCCGTGCTGACCCTGGCGCGCTTTTCGGAGGCGTTTCTCGTGCTGCGCGCGATGGACATCGGATTCCCCGCTGCGCAGGCACCGCTCGTGATGGCGCTGATGGCGGGCAGCTACGCGCTGATTTCCTATCCGGCCGGGCGGGCCGCTGACCGCGGCTGGCGCCGCGCGCTGCTCGCCTGGGGCCTGCTCGCGCTGGTATGCGCCGACCTGCTGCTCGCCGCGGCCAGCTCGGGCGACCTGCTGTTCGCCGGCGTCGCCCTGTGGGGCGCGCACATGGGACTGACGCAGGGACTGCTGTCGACCCTGGTCGCCGACGCCTCGCCCGAAACGCTGCGCGGTACCGCGTTCGGCATTTTTCACCTGGTCACCGGCGTCGCGCTGCTCGCCGCGAGCCTGCTCGCCGGCTGGCTGTGGAGCGCCTATGGCCCGCCCTGGACGTTCTGGTGCGGGGCCGCTTTCACGACCATCGCGCTCGCCGGCCTGCTGATTGCGTCGCGCGCGCGCTAGGTCAATGCGCTCGCGAATCCATCGACCGCGCGGTCGATGCCTGCGGCATCGACGTCGAGATGGGTGACCAGGCGCATGCGCGCGCCCGGCAACACCAGAACGTTCCGCATGTGCAGCGCCTCGGTCAGCGGGATCACGCGCTCGGCCGGCAGCTTCACGAACACCATGTTGCTGTGCTGCTCGACCGGCAGGCCGAGCGCGCGCAGGCCCGTCGCCAGGCGTTCGGCATTGGCATGGTCGCTCGCCAGCCGCTCGATGTTGTGCTCGAGTGCGTAGAGCCCCGCCGCAGCGAGCAGCCCCGCCTGGCGCATCGCACCGCCCAGCATCTTGCGCGCGCGCCGCGCGCGCGCGATGAAATCCCTGGAGCCGACCAGCACCGTCCCGGCCGGCGCGCCCACCGGAGCAAGAGCCACAAGAACGGCAGCGGTTAGAATCAAAGATTTCATAACGTGCCTGTCCACGATCATGTTATCAGAAGCAACAGGTGCCGCAATGGCAAATGCGCCAGAAGACCGTTTCTTTTGCGCGGTGCAATCCTTCAAATTTGGCTGTTCCAATTTCGGAAACGCGGACTACGATGTGGCATGGCGCTCGTCCGCATTCTTGTTGACGGCTACAGTCTCCTGCACAATTGGGCGGAGCTTGCCCCGGGCAGGGCACGCCATTCGGCGGCAGCGCGCGAGGAACTGGTTCACGTCCTCACTCGCTATCACGATGCCGAT
>Ga0210067_1000071_pt1 | contig 13199 bp, 16 predicted proteins | sample RushMan_ThreeSqB_2_FD_185559 | JGI IMG/M metagenome (GOLD analysis project Ga0210067, IMG submission 185559) | Wetland microbial communities from San Francisco Bay, California, USA, that impact long-term carbon sequestration - RushMan_ThreeSqB_D2... | ecosystem: Environmental > Aquatic > Marine... | reverse complement strand
GGATTGTGCCGCGCCCTTTGAAAGCCGGCCTCGACGTCGAGAAGGTGATCGCCACCATTTCAAAGGGCGCGGCACAATCCTGGCAGATGGAGAACCGCTACAAGACCATGGCGGCGGGCAAGTTCGACTTCGGCTTCGCGGTCGACTGGATGCGCAAGGACCTCGGCATCTGCCTGGCCGAGGCGAAGCACAACGGCGCCCGCCTGCCGGTGACCGCCCTGGTCGACCAGTTCTACGCCCAGGTGCAGGCGCGCGGCGGCAAGCGCTGGGACACCTGCAGCCTGATGCAGCTGCTGATCAAGGATTGATTGGGGCGCCGGAGGCGCCATGGGCAAGAAGGCCAAGATCGTTGCCGGACTGGTGGCCGTCGGGGCGGCCATCGCGGTCGCCCTGCCGATGGTGCCCGGTTACTGGCTTGCCTCCGACGATCAAGTCAAGCGTGCAGTGCGCGCGATCCACGGCCACACTGCCGCGCTGCGCAAGGCGATCGGCGGCGAGCTGCTCTACGCCAAGCAGATCGAGCCGGACGAGAGCGAACGACAAGACCCCGACTTCGGGCGCTTTCGGGTGCGCGTGAACGAGAGCGGCACCATCGTCGCGCGCAGCGAAAAGTACGACGTCGTTCTCGTGTTCGTCCCGCTGCCCGGGGGCAAGGCCGAGGTCCCGTGGCGCTGCCGCGTGTCGCCGGCTGCGTACGTGATCGAGGGCTGCGAGGCCGGCGGGGAGGAGTAGACGCGCCTAGCTTTCCCGCGCCACCGCGCGCGCTAGGTCGAGCGGCACTTCCGGCAGGCGCAGGAGCTCGACCAGGGCGAGCAGCGTGAAGTAGTCCGCGCCGACCGCGACCGTCACCGCGGCGGTTTTTCCGCCGCCGCCGACAATCCCGGCGACGATCATGAACAGCGCGAACTTGAGCGCCCAGCGGCTGATCGCAAGGGTGACCGATTCGATCGATTTGTCCGCGCGGGCGAAGACCAGCAAATTCGGCACCAGCAGGTAGACGAGCCAGCCGATCCCGCTGAGCCCTCCTCCGTAGGCCCAGGCGAGCACCGCGTAGGCGATCGAGATCATCAGTGTGACGAGCCCCGAGACGATGCGGGCGAGGCCGCGCGTGTTCAGCAGGAACCCGACCGCGACGACCAGGAAAGGAAACGCGTGGATCGTGATGAATTCGATATTGACCGCGGACGCGAGCGTATCGCGATTGCCGAGAAACGGAATCGCCGCGCCCGCAGTGTTCGCGATACAGGCGATGCCGAGGATGCCGACACCCGCCGCCGCGCTGACCGAACGTGCAGTGCCACGGGTGGTGAGCAGGCCTGCACCGAGCTTCAGCGCCTGCTTCCAGGTCTTCGCGCCGCGGCTGCGCGCGAGCGCACGGAGCGGATGAAACACCAGCGCGGCGCCGAGCGCGACGAAGACCAACCCGAAAAGGATCGCGAACGGGATCGCGAGCGGCTCGATCGGCTTATCGGTTTCGAGCACTCCAAGGCCGGCGAGGATCGGGAAGGCGCCGAGCAGCCAGCACACACAGGCACCGAGGAGGCGGAGGAGAAACGCGACCGAGGGATCCGGGCTTGGCACCTGAGCGTGATACAGGAGCAAACGACCACAGGCAACCGATGGGTCAGGGACTGCGAAGTTCGCGCGGGCCGCTGCCCTTCCGCCAGGTCAGTTCATGTACCGGAACACCACGGTCAGGTTGTTCGCCGGCATGTCGACGACCTCCGCCAGCTGAAATCCGCGCAGCCCCGCCTCGCGCACCACGTCGTCCAGGTCGCGCAGCCCCCAGCGCGGATCCTGCCGCCGCAGGCTCGCATCGAACGCGACGTTCGACGATGCAGTCTCCACGCCGCCGCGCAGGAACGGCCCGTAGAGCGCCAGCGGTGCACCTGGCGAGAGCAGCACTTCGGCGCCGTAGAACAGCCCGAGGCAGGCCTCCCAGGGCGCGATGTGGATCATGTTGATGCAGACCACCGCAGCGACGGGGTCGATCGAATGCGCCCAGCGCGCACGCGCCACGTCGAGCACCCGCGGCGGCAAGACGTTGCTCAGCCCCGCATGCGCGGTCCATGCCTTGATGGAATCGAGCGCTGCCGGATCGGGGTCGCTCGGCTGCCAGACGAGATCCGGCAGCGCTTTGGCGAAGAACACCACGTGCTCGCCCGCGCCGCTCGCAACCTCGAGCACCCGGCCGGAGGCCGGCAGCACGCGCCGCAGAACCTCGAGGATCGGTCCGCGGTTGCGTTGTGCAGCGGGCGCGCAAAGGCGTTTCATCGCATTCTGTGAAGCTTCAGGGTCATCCAGGGCCCGAGCAGCGCGCCCAGGCCGAGGGTAGACCACGCGATGCCCCAGGCAAATGCGTCCGTCGAGCCCCTGCCGCCGCCGGCGAGATCGAGCGCCCAGCCGAAGATCACCGGGCTCACCACGCCCGCACCGAAGCCGACCACCGAGCGCACCGCGTATGCCACGCCCAGGCTGTGGGGCGGCACGCTCTCGGCGAGCACCAGCGAATGCGTCGACGAATCGGCGATCGCCGAGAAGTTGTACAGGCAGGCCAGCACGACGAGCAGGGCCGCGGGCAGCACCATCAGCCAGCCGATGGAAAACGACAGCGCGAGGCTGACCGACGACCACAGCAGGATCGTGCGCGTCCGGCCCCAGCGGTCGGCCAGCGTGCCGCCGACGATGCTGCCGCCGATGTTCGCCACGTAGCTGATCGCGCCGAGCGACAGCCCCGCCCCCGCCGCGACCTTCGCCGAATCGCCGCCCGCCATGAACGCGGCCGTGAGGAACGCCGGCAGCCAGGCCCACAGGCCGAGCAGCTCCCAGTTGTGCGCGGTGTAGCTCCAGATCGACAGCATCCCCTTGCGGTTCTTCAGCACCGCCGGCAGCGAGGCGAGCAGCGACTCGCCCGCCGGACGCGGATGGACGTGGTTCGGCGTGGCTCTGGTCACGCCAACCGACGCCGCCCAGGCGGCAAGCGGCATCAGCGCGATCGCGCCGAGCGCGGCGCGCCAGCCCGCGAAGCTCAGCACCAGTCCGGCGGTGCCCAGCGCGGCGGCATAGCCAGCGCTGGAGGCCGCGATGAAAAACCCCATCGCCCGGCCGCGCCGCTCGGGCTTCACGTGATCGTTGATCAGCGCGAGCACCGGCGTGTACGTGCCGCCCTGGCACAGGCCGGTGAGCGCGTGCAGCCAGAGCGCTGAGGACAGACCGTCGGCGAAGGCGACGAACAGGAACGGGCTCAGCCAGGCAGCGACCCCGGTCGCCAGCCAGGCGCGCTTGGCACCAAACCGATCGGCGAAGAAGCCGACGACGAACAGCGAGCTGAGGTAGCCCAGATGAAACGACGCCTGGATGAGCCCGGCATCGCGCGCCGAGAGCCCCCAGGCCTCGCGCACGAGCGGCAGCACCGCCGAGTAGGCGACGAACCAGCTCGCCGCAAGTGCGCGGCTCGCGCAAACGCCTGCGAGCCAGGCGCCGGAGCCCGGCGCCGGCCCCTTGCGCGCGCTCAAGCCCGCGCCTCGAGGCGGACCGGAATCCGCTGGCGCCCGAAGGGCTTGTCGAATTTCTCGTAGTGTCCAGCAAGCTGCGTGCCGCAGTGCGCGCACGCGCCGTTGGCGTCAAGCTGATAGGCGCGGATGTCGTACCAGTCGCGCCGGATCACCGTCTCGCCGCAGGACGGGCAGTAGGTCGAGCCGCCGGTCTCGTCATGCACGTTGCCGGTGTAGACGTAGCGCAGCCCGGCGCGCAGCGCGATCTCGCGCGCACGGGTCAGGGTCTCGGGCGGCGTCGGCGGGACGTCGCGCATCTTCCAGTCCGGGTGGAAGGCGCTGAAGTGCAGCGGCACGTCGGGACCGAGGCGGTCGCGGATCCACTTGCACTCGGCCTCGAGCTCGGCGTCGGAATCGTTCCGTCCCGGGATCAGCAGCGTCGTGATCTCGGTCCAGACGTTCGTGTCCTTGGCCAGGTACACGAGCGTATCGAGCACCGGCTGCAGGTGCGCGCCGGTGAGCTTGAAGTAGAAATCCTCGGTAAACGCCTTGAGGTCCACGTTCGCCGCGTCGATGCGCGAAAAGAACTCGCGTCGCGGCGCCGGATGAATGTAGCCCGCGGTGACCGCGACCGTCTGGATGCCCTTCGCGTGGCAGGCGTCGGCGGTGTCGATCGCGTACTCGGCGAAGATGACCGGGTCGTTGTAGGTGAACGCGACCGACTTGCAGCCGAGCCGCTCGGCGGCCGCGGCGATCGCCTCGGGGGTCGCCGCGTCCATCAGCGTATCCATCTCGCGCGACTTCGAGATGTCCCAGTTCTGGCAGAACTTGCAGGCAAGGTTGCAGCCCGCGGTGCCGAAGGACAGCACGCTCGTGCCGGGGTAGAACTGGTTGAGCGGCTTCTTCTCGATCGGGTCGACGCAGAAGCCCGAAGAGCGTCCGTAGGTGGTGAGCACCATCTGCCCGCCTTCCATGCGGCGCACGAAGCACAACCCGCGCTGCCCCTCGTGCAGGCGGCAATCGCGCGGGCAAAGGTCGCATTGCAGGCGGCCGTCGTCCAACGCATGCCACCAGCGACCCGGGTAGTTCGATTCGGGGACCATGTCAGTGGCTCGCAAGCTCGCTCTCGCGCCACTTCATGACGCGGTAGCGCGAGACACGGCAGCGCGCCAGGCGGGTGTCGGCGGGCAGCCCGGCCTTGGCGACGAGCTCGGCAAGAAACCGGCGCTTGTCGGGAATCGAGTCCCACACCTGTGGCAGGAAGGTCGCGCGCCGGTCGTTCAACTGCACGATGAGCCCGTCTTCGCCGGCGCGGATCGACGCGAGCAGCTCGGCTTCGTCGGCGAAGTGAATCGGCTTGGGCGTCGACAGCAACGACAGCTCGAGCGCGGTGCCGGGCCACTCTGCCGCGGTCAGCGGCGTGAAGCGCGGATCACCGAAACCCGCCGCAAGCGCGTTGGCGATGACGTCCTCACCGAGCGCACGCCGCGCCTCGAGGCTGCCGATGCAGCCGCGCAGCTTGCCGGCGCGCGTCAGCGTGACGAACGTCGCGCCCGTCTGGCGCAGCCAGAGCGGCTTGTCGAGGCGCGGGGCCTCGGGCAGCTCGCCGAAGCGATGCGCGATCGCCCCACGCGCGAGCCCGAGCAGCGTGCGGCCCGCCTCTTGCGGAGCGACCGGCGCGCCCTCGTAGAGCGCAAACGCCGAATAGCCGACCACCTGATCGCGCCCGCCTGCGGTGTCACCGGAATTGCAGGCCGACAGGCGCCGGATCGTCATGCCTTTCGCGCGGGCGACCGCAAGCAGGCCGTTCAGCGGCGTCGCACCGCAGGCCTGCTCGTGACGGATGTCGCTGTCGAGCGCTTCGATGCGGGCAAGCGTCTCGGCGTCGACCTGCACCGCCACGCGATAAGGATGGTAGTGCGACAGGTCCGTGCTCACGACGATGAGGGTTTCGGGTCCACCCCACAGTCGCTCGATCACCGCGCCCACCTCGTTCACGCTTGCGTCGCCGACCGCGAACGGCACGAGCGCGAATTCGCCCAGTACGCGCTGCAGAAACGGCAGCTGCACCTCGAGCGAATGCTCGAGCGCATGCGCGCGCGTGCTCACGACCACCTGCGGCAGGTCGGCGAGCGCCTCGATTGCGGCGCGATCCACCGGCACCCGACCAAGCGGCGTCTCGAACGCATCGGCGTCGGGCAGCGCGAGGCCGCGCACCGGCACGCGGTGCACGGGTCCGAGCAGCACCACGCGCCGCACGATGCCGCGCGCCGGGCTGAGCGCATCGTAGGCATGCGCGGCGACCGGGCCCGAATAGATGTAGCCCGCGTGCGGCGCGATCAGCGCCTTGGGAAAGCCGAGGCGCGGCGCGAAGGCCTCGACGCCGTCGAGCATTTCGCCGACCTCGGACAACAGAGCGCGCGGATCGGCGGGATAGAACGCGCCGGCAACGGCAGCAGGACGCAGTGCGCTCATGGTTCTCGGCCGGGGTTCGACATGCAATAACCCCCTTGGTCTGATTCTTTCTAGACCTGCGTTCCCGCCTCGTCAAGCACCTCGATCAAACCTTGCAGTGCCCGGATTACCGACTGTCGCCGAACTGCCGCGCGATCGCCGGTGAAATGGCGCGTTTCGCTCTTCGGCCGGCCATCGCGCAGCGCCCAGGAAAAGCAGACCATGCCGACGGGTTTTTCCGCAGTGCCGCCGCTCGGCCCGGCAACGCCGGTCACCGCGAGCGCCACCGAGCCACGGCCGGCGGCGAGCGCGCCGGCCGCCATCTCGCGCGCGGTTTCCTCGCTCACCGCGCCGAAGCGCGCAAGAGTCGCGGCCGTGACCCCGACCAGCTCCTGCTTGGATTCGTTCGAATAGGTCACGAAGCCGCGCTCGAACCACGCGGAGCTGCCCGCGATCGCGGTGACCGCCTGCGCGATCCAGCCGCCGGTACAGGATTCCGCGGTGACGAGCATGCGGCCGGCGGCCATGAGCCGCGTTCCCGCGAGCGTGGCCAGCGTGCTGAGGGGTTCGGCGCTCATCGAAGGATTCAGAACAGGACGCGCTCGGCGATCGCGAGCACGAGCAGTGTATAGCCCGCGGCGAGCAGATCGTCGAACATCACGCCGAAGCCACCCTTGAAACGGCGCTCCACGGCACCGATCGGCGCCGGCTTGGCGATGTCGAAACCGCGGAACAGGACGAAGGCGGCGAGCTGCCAGGGCCAGGCGTCCGGCACGAGCGCGAGAACCAGCAGAAAGGCCACGACCTCGTCCCACACCATCGCGCCGTGGTCGGCCGCGCCGAGGTGGCGGCCGGTGACCGCGCAGGCCCAGACGCCGAGCGCGAAAAAGGCAACCAGCACGGCGCCCAGCGCAAGCGGTTCGGTCACCGCGCGGAGCAGCCACCACAGCGGCAGCGCGACGAGCGTGCCGAAGGTCCCCGGCGCCACCGGCAGCGCGCCGACGCCGAAGCCGAGCGCGATGAAGTGCGCAGGATGGCTGAGCGCGAACGCCGGCGCAGGATGGCGCGGCATCAGGGCGCCTGCGCGAAGTGGTCGTAGCCCGGCGGCAGCGTCATCGGCTGGCCCGCGGCGTCGAGCACGACGAGCCGTGTCGGCCGTGCCTGGATCGCGCCGACGCGACGCAGCGGGAGATCGAGCTCGGCGGCGAGCGCCTCGAGTGCGCTGCGCGCCCGCTGCTCCGCGGTGAAGATCAGTTCGTAGTCGTCGCCACCCGCGAGCGTGCACTGCGCATCCAGCGCGGCATCGCCGGTGCGCACGCCGGGCAGCATCGCGTAATGCACCAGCGCGCCGACGCCCGAGCGCTCGAGCACGTGCCCGAGATCGGCGGCAAAGCCGTCCGAGACGTCGATCGCGGCGCTCGCCACGCCACGCAGCCGCTCGCCCAGCTCGACGCGCGGCTCGGGCGTGTCGAGCCTTGCGCGCGCGGCGGAGGCGAGATCCCGCTCGAGCCGCACCCGCCCCTGCAGCGCGGCGAGCGCGGCCGCGGCCTGGCCAAGCACCCCGGAGACCCAGATGTCGTCGCCCGCACGCGCGCCGCCGCGCAGCAGCGCGTGCGCCTCGGGTACTTCACCGAGCACGGTGACCGAGATCGCGAGCGGCCCGCGTGTCGTGTCGCCGCCAACCAGGTCGACCTCGAAGCGCCGCGCAAGCGCGAACAGCCCTTCGGCGAATTCCGCGAGCCAGACTTCGTCCGCCTCGGGCAGCGCGAGCGACAGCGTCGCCCAGCGCGGGGTCGCGCCGACCGCCGCCAGGTCCGAAAGGTTGACGGCGAGCGACTTGTGCCCGAGCGCACGCGGCGCCGCGCCGTTCGGGAAATGGCGGCCGGCGAGCAGCATGTCGGTGGACACCGCGAGCGCCATGCCTGCATCGACACGCAGCAGTGCTGCGTCGTCGCCCACGCCGAGCAGCGTGCGTCCGCCCGCGCGCACGGGGCGGTCGAAAAACCGCCGGATCAGATCGAATTCGCTCGCCATCGCGCGAGGCGCGGGCGTGCCTCAGGCGGTCTGCCGCAGCCGCGCAAATTCGCCCGGACGCACGGTCTGCGCAACCCGCTCGAGCACGCCGTTGATGAAGCGATGCCCCTGGGCGGCACCGAATTCCTTGCCCAGGTCGATCGCCTCGTTTAGCACGACCTTCACCGGCGTCCCCGGCTGCTCGGCGAGCTCGAGCGTGCCGATGCGCAGGATCGCGCGCTCGATGGGCGAGAGCTCGCTCAGGCGACGCTCGATCAGGTGCGGCGCGATGAGCGCATCGAGCACGTCGGCGCGCTCGATGCTGCCGCGCACCAGCGCTTCGACGAGCGCCGTGTCGGCGCGCGCGTAGCCTTCGAAGCCGCGCGCCTGCTCGAGCACGTCGGACGCGCCGCCGCCGCCGAGCTGCCAGGCATAGAGCGCCTGGAGTGCGATCTCGCGCGCGCGCCGCCGCGTGTTCTTCATTTGGCGTGCTCCGCGAGGTCACTGCGCAGGCGCGCCATTTCCACCGCGACGCGCACCGCTTCCGCCCCCTTGTCGATGCGCGCCACGGCCTGCGCCTCGTTTTCCGTCGTCAGGATCGCGTTGGCGATGGGCAGACCGTAGTCGAGCGCGACGTCCATGACGCCGCGCGCAGATTCGTTTGCCACGACCTCGAAGTGGTAGGTCTCGCCGCGGATCACCACGCCGACGGCAACCAGGGCATCGTAGCGGCCCGATTGCGCGAGCCACTGCAGCGCAAGCGGGATTTCGAGCGCGCCCGGCACGCCCACCTGCACCACGTCGCTGCTCTTTACCCCGAGCCGCTCGAGTTGATCGGCGACGCCCTCGAGCAAGCGCGTCCCGATCGGCTCGTTGTAGCGGCTCGCAACGATGGCAACGCGCAGCCCGGCGCCATCGAGCCGCCCGCGGCGCTGGCCGGGAACGGCGTCAACCGCGCTCTGCGTGGCGGTGCCCATCGCCTAGCCGCCCGTGCGCCCGTGCCGCTCGGCGTAGCGCACGACCTCGAGCCCGAAGCCCGCCATGCTCGGCATCTTGCGCGGCGCGGCCATCAGCACCATGCATCCGACGCCGAGATCGCGCAGGATCCGCGCGCCGATGCCGTAGCTGCGCAGATCCGCGGTGCGCGCTTCCGCGGCGTCGCGCGCCGCGCGCGCAGGGCCCGCGAGGCGGGCCTCGAGCATCGCGTCGGTCTGCGCGCAGTTCAGCATGACCATGACGCCGGTGCCCTGCGCCGCGATCGCATGCAGCGCCTCGTGGACGCTCCAGCTATGGGTGCCGTCGCCGGTCTCGAGCAGATCGAGCGTCGACAGCGGTTCGTGCACGCGCACCAGCGTGTCGTCGTCCGGTCGCGGCGCCCCCCGAACCAGCGCGATATGCGTCCCGCCCGAAGGCGTGTCGCGGTACGCGACCATCCGGAAGCGCCCGCTCGCGGTCTCGATGTCGCGCTCGGTCACCCGGGCCACGATCGATTCGTTCGCGCTGCGGTACTCGATCAAGTCGGCGATGGTGCCGATCTTGAGGCCATGGCGGCTGGCAAAATCGATCAAGTCGGGCAGCCGCGCCATCGTGCCGTCGTCGTTCATGATCTCGCACAGCACCGCGGCCGGCGTGAGGCCGGCCAGCCGCGCGAGGTCGCAGCAGGCCTCCGTATGGCCGGCGCGCATCAGCACGCCGCCGGGCTCGGCGATGAGCGGGAAGACGTGCCCTGGCTGCACGACGTCCTCGGCCCGTGCCTGCGGCGCCGCCGCCACCTTGACGGTCAGCGCACGGTCGTGGGCCGAGATGCCGGTCGCGATCCCCTCGGCCGCCTCGATCGACGCCGTGAAGTTCGTGCCGTGGCGCGAGCGATTGCGCGCGACCATCGGCGCGAGGCCGAGGCGCCTGGCATGCTCGGCCGTGATTGGCATGCAGATCAGCCCGCGGCCGTGCTTGGCGAGAAAGTTGATCTTCTCGGGCGTCACGAAGTCCGCGGCAAAGACCAGATCGCCTTCGTTCTCGCGGTCCTCGTCGTCGACCAGCACGACGATGTTGCCGCCGCGGATTTCCGCGATGATGTCGGCAATCGGGCTGACGGTCGTGGTATCGCGACGCATGAAGGCCATTATAGCGACGCGACGCGCGCCGCCAGCGAAAACGGGGCGCCCTGCGCCCCGTTTCTGGCCGGCGTCGCTGTGCGGCTACTCTGCGGCGTCCTCGCCTTCGACCGCGCTCGCCTGCTGGCTGCCCGTGGCCCCGCGGGCGCGGATGCGCTCGCGGATGCGCGCCGACTTGCCGGTCCGGCCGCGCAGATAGTAGAGCTTGGCGCGGCGCACGTCGCCGCGGCGCTTCACCTGAATGCCTGCGATCAGCGGTGAATGCGTCTGGAACGTCCGCTCGACCCCCTCGCCCGAGGAGATCTTGCGCACGGTGAACGCGGAGTTGAGGCCACGATTGCGCTTGGCGATCACCACGCCCTCGAACGCCTGGGTACGCTTGCGGTTGCCCTCCACCACGGTCACGTTGACCACCACGGTGTCCCCTGCCGAAAATTCGGGCACCTTTTTTCCGAGCCGCTTGATTTCTTCCTGCTCGAGTTGCTGGATCAGATTCATTGCTTCGCTCCGTATTCATGCTCGCGCTGGAATTCCTCCAGCAGCGTGCGTTCCTCTTCGCTCATCCCACTTGCCCGCCTCGCCGCGATCAGCTCGGGCCGCCGCAGCCAGGTCCGCCCCAGCGCCTGCTTCAGGCGCCAGCGCCGAATGTTCTCGTGATGCCCGGAGAGCAATGCCTCCGGCACTCGCTCGCCGCCGACCACCTCGGGTCGCGTGTACTGCGGGCAGTCGAGCAAACCGTCGACGAACGATTCCTCAGCCGCCGATTCCGCGTCTCCGAGCGCACCCGGCAGCTGGCGCACCACGGCGTCGATCAGCGCCATCGCCGCAATCTCGCCGCCCGATAGCACGAAATCGCCGATCGACAGCTCTTCGTCCACCCGCTGCGCGAGCAGTCGCTCGTCGACGCCTTCGTAGCGACCGCACAGCAACGTTACCGCCTCCCGCCCCGCCAGCTCCACCACTTTCGCATGGTCGAGCCGGCCGCCCTGCGGCGAGAGGTAAATCACCTTCCCCACCATCCCGCAGGCGGCGCGCTGCGCCGCCGCGGCCGCATCGAGCGCTCGCGACAGCGGCTCGGCCATCAGCACCATCCCGGGCCCGCCGCCGTACGGTCGATCGTCCACCGTGCGGTAGCTGTCAGTGGTGAAATCACGCGGATTCCACAGCGCCAGCGCCCACAGTCCCTGCCCCAGCGCGCGGCTACTGATCCCGCTGTCGGCGATCGCGGTGAACATCGCCGGCATGAGGCTCACCACGTCGAAGCGAATCACGGAATCACAACCCGCGCCACGCAAACCGCGTCACCATCAGGCGCCGACTCACCACTCCGCGCCCCACTGCACCTCGATCCGACCACGCTCGAGGTCTACCGCCTGCACCACCGAAGGCACCCAGGGAAGCAAACGCCCGGATTCGCCCGCGGACCCTTCCAGCGCCATGACGTCGTGTGCGCCATTCGAGAACAGCGTCTTCACGCGCCCCAGCACCACGCCCGACTCGTTCACCACCTCCAGGCCGACCAGCTCGTCCCAGTAATACCGTCCCGCCTCGAGCGCCGGCAGAAGGCTGCGCGGCAACTCCACCGCCGCGCCGTTCAGCGCCTGCGCCTGCGCTCGGTCGTCGATGCCCTCGAGCTTCGCGACCAGCGCACCCGAATGTGCCTTCGCCTGCTCGACCGCGCGTTCCACGCCGCCGACCCACCACTGCGGCTGCCGCCCCAGGTCCTCGGGGTCGTCCACCACCACCCGAATCCAGCCGCGCACGCCGTAGGCGCCCGCGACCTGCCCCATCGTCACGCGCTGGTCAGGCGGCCTTCTTGCCAAACTGCTTGACCAGCCGTACCACGGTCGGCGAGAGCTGCGCGCCCTTCGACTTCCAGTGGTCGACGCGCTCGAGATTCACGCGCAGCGTCTCGCGCCCCTCGGGCGCCTTGGGGTCATAGAACCCGAGGCGTTCGATGAACCGACCGTCTCGCGAGCGCCGCGAGTCCGCGACCACGAAGTGATAAAAAGGCCGCTTGTTGGCGCCACCGCGCGCGAGTCGAATCACTACCATCTCGGAAATCCTGCCTAGCTGCGAAAAGCCGCGGATTATACGGGAAAAATCAGGGCGTTGGAAAGCCTTTGGGCGGGGTCCGTCAGCGCACGCCGGGCAGCGTTCCGCGCAGGCCACGCATCATCCGCGCCAGCCCTCCGCCCTTCATCATCTTCATCATCTTCTGCATCTGCTCGAACTGCTTGAGCAGGCGGTTCACCTCCTGCACCGCGACCCCGGATCCGGCGGCGATACGCCGCTTGCGGGAGGCCTTGATGAGCTCGGGCCGGCTGCGTTCGGCCGGCGTCATCGCATTGATGATCCCCTCGATGCGCCGGATCTGACGCTCGTCGTTCATTTGCCCCGGACCGATCTGTCCGGCGAGCTGCGCCGGCAGCTTGTCCATCATCGCCGCCAGCCCGCCCATCTTGCGCATCTGCTGGATCTGCCCCTTGAAATCTTCCAGGTCGAAGCCCTTGCCCTTCTTGAACTTGTCGGCGACGCGCTGCGCCTCGTCCAGGTCGACCTGCTTGTGCGCCTCCTCGACCAGGCTGACGATGTCGCCCATGCCGAGAATGCGCGAGGCCATGCGCTCCGGATGGAAAGGTTCGAGGCCGGTCAGCTTCTCGCCAGTGCCGACGAACTTGATCGGCTTGCCGGTCACCTGGCGCACCGAGAGCGCCGCGCCGCCACGCGCGTCGCCGTCGAGCTTGGTGAGCACCACGCCGGTGAGCGGCAGCGCCTCGCTGAACGCTTTCGCCACGTTCACCGCGTCCTGTCCCTGCATCGCGTCGACGACGAACAGGGTCTCGACCGGCGCGAGCAGCGCGTGCAGCTCGCTGACCTCGCGCATCATCGCCTCGTCGATCGCCAGCCGGCCCGCCGTGTCTACGATCAGCACGTCGAAGTAGCGTGTCTTGGCGTACTCGAGCGCGCGCCGCGCGATCGCCGCGGGCGCCTCGCCCGCATCGGTCGGCAGGAATTCGGCGCCCGCCTGTGCGGCGACCGTCTTCAGTTGCTCGATCGCCGCGGGGCGGTACACGTCGCAGGACACGAGCAGCACGCGCTTGCGTTGCTCGATCAGCCAGCC
>Ga0210067_1000070_pt1 | contig 13207 bp, 11 predicted proteins | sample RushMan_ThreeSqB_2_FD_185559 | JGI IMG/M metagenome (GOLD analysis project Ga0210067, IMG submission 185559) | Wetland microbial communities from San Francisco Bay, California, USA, that impact long-term carbon sequestration - RushMan_ThreeSqB_D2... | ecosystem: Environmental > Aquatic > Marine... | reverse complement strand
CCCAGGCGATGAGCAGGACGCCGCCCGCCTTGCCGAGCCGCCCGCCCGCCGGCACCGCCTTCTCGATCAGGACGAACAGCGCCAGCGCCGCGACCCACAGCAGGTTCATCACACCGCCGACGAACAGCAGCGCCATCAACGCCCAGCAGCAGCCGGCGCAGAAGGCGCCGTGCCGCAGGCCCATCACCAGCGCGCCGCGCGTTCCATCGCGCCACTCGGTCATGATGAAGCCAAGCGGCGTGCGGCACTTGGCCAGGCAGACGTCCTTCAGCGGCGCAAACTGGAACAATCCCGCGCCGATCAGCAACGCCGCGCCGAGCCAGGGCGCGGCCCTGCCCATCATCGGCGAGACCAGCGCGGCGCGCTCCAGCCCGTACTGCGCGAGCGTTGCAAGCAGGCTGAACGCGGCCCAGACGACGACATAGCCGGCGAGGAACACGCCGGTCGGCACGAAAGCACCGCCCTGCGCCTGCCGGCGGCGCTGCACCGCGGCGAAGGTGAGGATCATCGGCGCAGCGGAGGGCAGCATCATCGCCACCATCATCACGGTCCACATCAGGAACATGAACGCGAACATTCCCGCGCTCCAGGCGTGCATCTGCGGCATCGCCATCTCGCCGCCCGACAGGTTCATGGTACGCGCGAGATGGAGCGTGTACCCCCAGGCGAGCAGCGTGATCAGGGCGAGCGCGACGCCCACCGTCAGCCGCTCGCGCTTGAGCAGATCTTCGACGTGCGTCATGCGCAATCCACCACAACCAGAACAACAGGCGCGCCGATGCCGCGCTTTACTTTTTCGCCTGCGCGTCGAGGAAGTTGGCCATGCGCACCACGTCGGTCGCGTCGAGCCGGCCGATCGGCCCCGAGCTGTAGGTCGACTGCAGGATCTTGCCACCCGCGCCGAGCAGGAACTCCGCGGGCTGGACGATGCCGCGCCGTTCCTCCCACCACGCGCCGAGCTGGTCGGCCTGCGCGCGCGTGACCCCGTAGCCGAGCGGAAAGCTCAAGCCGGCCGCCACTGGCGTCGCCTTGTCGAGCGGATCGACGCTCGCCGCGACGACCCTGACGCCCGCGCCCGCGAGCTGTGCCTTCCAGAATTCGAAGCCGGCCAACTGCCGGCGGCAGTACGGTCACCAGTGGCCGCGGTAGAACAGAATGACCTTGTACTTGCCATCGACCCCGTCCGGGAGCTCGAGCGTGCCGCCGTCGACCAGGTTCAGCGTGAGTTTCGGAAAAACCTCGCCCGCGTTGAGCTTTTCAGCCATCGTCTGTTCCTCCCCACCCGCATGATATGGCGGAAAAGAGTGGGAGTCGAACCCACCAGGAACGTCTGACGCCCCTCACTGGATTTGAAGTCCAGGCGCCCCACCGGGGTGCGATTCTCTTCCTCGTGATTCGCGCAGCAGGATGTGCGCGTCGCCCTTGCGGCGGGTGAATTTTATCCGGTCGAAAAATTCCAGCAGCTCGATGCTGAGGTTGCGCCCGATGCCGGAACGGTCGCGAAACGCCGCGGCGGTGATTGCGCCGCTTGCGCGCGCCTCGTCTTCGGCCATCGCCTCCAGGCGACGCAGCGCAGCGGGAAGGAAGAACCGGGTTTTCGACACGCGCACCAGCAGACCGTGGCGCTCGAGCCGCGAAAGCGCCGCATCGAGCCTGCGCGCATCGACCTTGAGCTTGGCAGCGAGCTCGGCGACGCTCGGCGGTCGCAGATCGCTACTCTCGAGCAGCGCGCCGGCCTGCTGCCAGAGCGCGGCATCGGCGCCCGTGAGCTGGGTTCGATGTTCCGGAAGGCAGATCCCGGCCCCCGCACGCACGATCGCGCCCTCGCGCACGAGCAGCGCGGCGAGCGCCGCGAGCGCGTCGCGCGGCAGGCGCAGCCCGGTGCCCTCGAGCAGGCGGTCTTCGGGCGGCCCGGCGCTGTCCGGCGCGCGTCGATGCCATGCCTCGAGCGCGCCGAGCACGCGGCGGCGCAGCGCGTCCCACTGCCGCGGCGAGAATCCGCGGCCGGCCGCCCGCTGCATCGGCACGACGGCATCGAGCGACGTCGCCGCAGCCGGCGTCAGGTTTCGGTTCGCGGCGAAGCGCGCCAGATCGACGCCCTCGACGGCCTGCGCGAGCAATGCCTCGAGCGCGGCAGCGGGGTCCTCGCGTTCCTGCGCGGCGAGCACCGCGAGCCGTTCGGCGCGCGCACGGCCGCGCGCCGGTGGAAAGACGTCGATCACCTGGCCACCGCCGAGCGTGCGGCGCGAAGACTGATCGCGCAGGATGAAGCCATCGCCGCGCAGCGCGCCAAGCGGCCGATCGAGCACCAGTTGTACGAGACCTGCTGCGCCGGGTGCGATGCTCGGGCCCTCCAGCAACGCGACTCGACCGGTCACGTTGGCGGCGCCATGGTGCACGTGCACTGGCGTCCAGTGCTTGAGTGGCTTCGCCTCGTCGGTGAGCACGCGCAGCCGGGCGTCGAACTTGCGCACCGCAGGCGAAACGTCGCCGGCGACGATCCAGTCGCCGCGCTCGATCGGCGCCTTGCCGTCGATGCCCGCCAGGTTGAGCGCACAGCGCTGCCCGGCAAGCCCTCTCGAGGTCGCGGCGTTCTGCGCGTGGATCGAGCGCACGCGCGCCGCCTGACCCGCAAGCAGCGCCCGGACCGGGTCGCCGACCGCGATTTCGCCGCTGACGACGGTGCCGGTCACCACCAGACCGGCACCGGCGATCGTGAACGCCCGGTCGATCGCCATGCGAAAGTTGCCTTCGCGCGTTCTCGGCTGCAGCGCGCGCCCCGCCGACTCGAGATGCGCCTTAAGCGCAGCCACCCCGACACCACTGACGGCCGACAAGGGAAAGACCGGCGCCCCGGCGAGCGCCGTCGGCCCGAGCAGCGCCGCGAGCGCCGCCTGCACCTCGGCGACGCGCGCCGCAGCGACGCGGTCGATCTTGGTCAGCGCGACCGCGCCCCGCGATACGCGCAGCAGGTCGAGAATCGCCAGGTGCTCGCGGGTCTGCGGCATCGGTCCGTCGTCGGCGGCGACCACGAGGAGCGCAAAGTCGATCCCCGCGACGCCCGCGAGCATGTTGTGGATGAAGCGTTCGTGTCCCGGGACGTCGACGAAGCCGATGGTCGCCGCGTCGGCGAGCGGCAGGTAGGCGAAGCCGAGGTCGATCGTCAGCCCGCGCCTCTTCTCCTCGGGCAGGCGGTCGGTGTCGACGCCGGTGAGCGCGGCGACGAGGCTGGTCTTGCCATGGTCGACATGGCCTGCGGTCGCGACGATCATGCCGGGCTCAATTGCGCAGCGAAGCGTGCAGCGTCCGGCCCGTCTTCCAGGCAGCGCAGATCGAGGAGCAAGGCGCCGTCCTGGAGGCGCCCGATCACCGGCACCGGGAGCGCACGAAACGCGGCAGCGAGGCGCGTCGAGCCCGGGCGCAGCGCGAGTGCCGCGCTCGCAATCCGCTGCCGCGGGGCGGCGCCGCTGCCGACTTCGCTTTCGCAATCGACCACGCGCACCTCGATGCCCGGCTTGACCCAGGCCGCGAGCGCCGGACGCAGCCGCTCGGCCAGCGCGCGGATCTCCTCCACCGGCCGCGCGAGCCGGCGCAGCACCGGCAGGCGCGCAACCAGGCGATCCGGGTCCTGGTAGAGCCGCAGCACCGCGCCGAGCGCCGCCAGCGTGAGCTTGTCGACGCGCAGCGCCCGCTTCAGCGGATTGCGCCGGATTCTCGCGATCAGGTCGGCGCGCCCCGCGATGATCCCGGCCTGCGGACCGCCGAGCAGCTTGTCGCCGCTGAACGTGACGAGATCGGCGCCGTCGGCGATGGCCTGCGCCGGGGTCGGCTCCTGGGGCAGGCCGAAACGGCGCAGGTCGACCAGCGTCCCGCTGCCCAGATCGACGACCAGGGGCACGCCGCGCCCGCGGCAAAGTTGCGCGAGATCGCGCTCCGCGACGGCCGCGGTAAAGCCTTCGATCGCGTAGTTGCTCGCGTGCGCCTTGAGCACCGCTCCGGTCTTCGGCCCGATTGCCTCGGCGAAGTCCGCGAGGTGGGTGCGGTTCGTGGTGCCGACTTCGCGCAGCCGGCAACCCGCGCGCGCCATGATGTCCGGCAGGCGAAACGCACCGCCGATCTCGATCAGCTCGCCGCGCGAGGTCGGCACCTCCCGGCGGTTGGCGAGCGTGTTCAGCACCAGCAGCACGGCGGCCGCGTTGTTGTTGACCACGGTCGCCGCCTGCGCGCCGCTGAGCGCGCACAGCGCCGCCTCAACGTGCGCGTCGCGCTCGCCGCGCCTGCCGCGCGCCAGGTCGTATTCGAGGTTCGACGCCTCGCGCGCCACGTCGCGGATCGCGTCGATCGCCTCCGCCGGCAGCGGCGCGCGACCGAGGTTGGTGTGCAGTACCGTGCCGGTCAGATTGAACACCGGGCGCAGCGACGGGCGCGCTTCGGCCTCGAGCCGCTGCAAAGCGCGGCTGAGCACCGCGTCCTGCGCCGCGGCCTGCGACGCCAGCGCCGGCGCCTGCCGCAGGTCCTGCAGCACCGCCCGGACGGCGTCGGTCACCGCCTGACGACCGTATTCCGCGACGAGCGCGTCGGCCTCGGGCCGGCGCAGCAGGCGATCCACCGAGGGTAGCGACGCGAGTGCCGAGGCGCGGGAATCCGCCATGCGGTTGGGCCGTGGGGAAGCGACCCGCATATGATAGCCAACGCGTCGCCCCCCCGAGCCCGAAGCAAGCCTCCGCGAGAAGAACGCCCGCGTGCTCGAGGTCTACGGCGACCCGTTCCTCGTGCGCAAGCCGAAATAGACGACGGTCGGCTCAGCCGCTCCAGGAAAACGACGCGAAGTGGCCGTTGCGCGTGCCGCTCGAGTCGTCCCACTTGGCGCCGAACACGTTGTAGCGACTGCGCGTCGCCTTGGCGAGCGCAAGGCGGTCATTGACCGGATGGCCCGTGTTCTCGATGAACAACGGCTCGTTTGCGCGCACGGCGCCGGCAACGCCCTCGCAGGCCTGATCGATCAGCTTGCCTGCCGTGACGCTGCGCTTCAGGCCGTCGATCTCGAAGCGCACCGGCTGCCGCTCGATGCCGGCGACCTTGCCGACCAGCGGCGCGAGCGCGGCCATCGGTCCGCCGGCCGCGCCGGTCGCGATCGCCGTGATCTGCTCGACCTGCTGCGCGCTCGCCTTGTCATCGATGATCAGGCCGACCGTGATATTGCCTTGCGCCATTACGCCGGGCGAGAGCAGCACTACGACGAAGGCGACGCCATCGAGCTTGACGCCATCCCTCGCGCCCTTGTCGATGCGCATCGCGATCGCCGCCTTGCAGTCGGCTTCGGTCGGCTTTGCGGTCATGTGCGATGGAATGCAGGGGCAGAGATAGCTGCAGTTGCAGGTCTCCATGTACTGCCCGTCGATACGCCAGTTCGCCATGAGTCTCCTCCTCGGTCGGAATGCAGCGCCCAGCCAACCCTACGCGCAATCGGTCATCACCACAATCGCCAGCCGCGGCGCAGCTCAGCGTGCGCGCAACCCCTGCCGCCAAAAAAGGACGAGGGGCAGGCTGCACCCCTCGTCCACCCTCCTCCTCAGCCCACCTGGACCGGGATGAAGATCCGGTTGCCGTCACGCTGCACGAGCAGCGCGACGTTCTTGTCGGAGTTCGCCACCTTGGCGCGCAGCGCTTCGACGCTCGTCACCGCATCGCCGTTCGCCGACAGGATGATGTCGCCCGGCTGGAGCCCGGCGCGCTCCGCGGCACCGTCGACCTCCTCGATGACGAGACCGCCGTCGACCTTCGCCGCCTTGCGCTCGTCGCTGGCCAGCGGCCGCACGACGACGCCGAGCTTGGAATGCTCGCCGCCCTCGCGCGTAGCAGCGACCTTGTCCATCGGCATTTCGCCGACCGTGATTTCGACCGCCCGCTCGGCGCCCTTGCGCCACAGTCCGAGCGTTGCGCGCTCGCCCGGCTTGCGCGCCGCAACGCGCGCGGTGAGATCACCGATACGCGAAATCGGCTGGCCGTCCAGCGAGAGAATCACGTCGCCCGTCTTGAGGCCCGCCTTGTCCGCCGGGCTGCCCGGTTCGACGCCGCTCACCAGCGCGCCGCGCGGCGTATCGAGTCCGAAGGAATCGGCCAGTGCCTGGTTTACCTCCTGGATCGACACGCCGATGCGGCCATGGCTCACCTTGCCGTACTTGACGAGCTCGTCCTTCACTTTCATCGCGAGGTCGATCGGAATCGCGAACGACAAGCCCATGTAGCCGCCCGTGCGGCTGTAGATCTGCGAATTGATCCCGACCACGTTGCCGTTCAGATCGAGCAGCGGCCCGCCCGAGTTGCCGGGATTCACCGCGACGTCGGTCTGGATGAAGGGTACGCGCGAATCATCCGGCAGCGAGCGTGCCTTCGCCGAGACGATGCCGGCGGTGACGCTGTTCTCGAAGCCGAACGGCGAGCCGATCGCGACGACCCAGGCACCGACCTTCAGGCCCTCAGGCTTGCCGATCCTGACCACCGGCAGGTCATGCGCCTCGATCTTCAGCACCGCGACATCGGTCAGCGGGTCGACGCCCAGGACCTTCGCCTGGAATTCGCGCCGGTCGGTGAGCTTAACCTTAACCTCCGAAGCGCCGTCGACGACGTGCGCGTTCGTCAGAATGGTGCCGTCGGCGCTCACGATGAAGCCCGAACCCTGTCCGTGCTGCGGCGCCTTGCCCTCGGGCATCGGCATGCCGAAACGGCGGAAGAACTCGAACATCGGATCGTCGGGCTCGATCTGCGGTGTGCGCTGCGCGTGCGCCTTGGCGACGTTCTGGGTCACGCTGATGTTGACCACCGCCGGACCGGTGCTCTCGACGATTGAAGAGAAGCCGGGCAAGGTGCCGGTGGAGCCGAGTGCCGTGACCGACTCGGATGTGGCCGCCTGCGCATGCGACAGCAGCCTGGGCAAGCCGACGTGCTCGCCGAGGTCCACCGACGCCCCGATGACGCCCGCCGCGATCAGCGCGAGCGTAACGCCTTGGATCCTGCCTTTGAGTACTGGTGTCATCTCACGTCTCCTTTGTCAACGACGCGGTCGATTTCCGCGTCCTCGTGCAATGGAGCGTAGGCGCCCTGCCTTAAGACAGGCTTAAGGCGCGGGCGCGAGGCCCGGCGCCGGCGCAAAGCGCACGCGCGCGACCAGGCCGCCGCCCGGCCGGTCCTCGAGCGACACCTGCGCGGCGTGCTGCTCGGCGATCTCGCGCACGATCGCGAGCCCGAGGCCGCTGCCGACCTCGCCGCTGCCGGGCACGCGATAGAAGCGATCGAACACGCGCTCGCGCTCTTCCTGCGGAATGCCGGGGCCGCTGTCCGAGACCGCGAGGAACGCGCCGTTCGCGCCCGCATCGCCGACCTCGACGCCCACATCCACGTCGACTGCGCCGCCACGCGGCGTGTAGCGCACCGCGTTGTCGACCAGATTCGCGAGCAGCACGCGCAGGGCAAGCGGGTCACCGCTCACCACCGCGCGCGTGCTGCGCCCGAGGCCGAGATCGATGTTCTTTTGTGCCGCAAGCTGCGCGCAGTCGGTCACCACGGCCTGGGCAAGCGCGACCAGATCGACGGGCTGGCCGGCGCGCGGCCGCGCCTCGGGCCCCTGCCGCGCGAGGGTCAGCAGCTGCTCCACGACCCGCGTGGCGCGCTCGACCCCGCTTTTCAGCTCGGCGATCGCCTGGCTGCGCGCGCCCCCGTTGCCCGCCCGCTCGGCGAGCTGGGCCTGCAGGCGCAGCGCAGTGAGCGGCGAGCGCAGCTCGTGCGCCGCGTCCGCAACGAAGCGCCGCTGGACTGCGAGTGCACCGCCGAGACGCGCGAGCAGGCTGTTCAGCTCGCCGACCAGGGGCGCAAGCTCGTCCGGCACTGCGCCCACGGACAGCGGTTCGAGCGAGGTCGAGTGCCGCTTGCGCACCGCCGCCGCGATCGCCTCGAGCGGCCGCAGCCCGCGGCCGACGACGATCCACACGAGCACCGCAAGCAGCGGCACGAGCAGCCCGATCGGTGCCGCCGCGCGCAGCGCGAGCCCCGCGGCGAGCCGCTCGCGCACGCGCTGCGGCTGGGCGACCTGAATGACGCGGCCGCGCGCCCGCACGCTGAACACGCGCCAGGCGGCGTCCCCGGTGTGCTGGTCGGTGAAGCCGAGCGGCGCGTATCCCGGGACCCGGGCATGCGGACGCGACAGATAGATCTCGCGCCCGCTGCGGTCCCAGATCTGGACGACGAAATCGCTCTCGAGCTCGCCGGCCGAAGGCGGCGCGACCAGCTCGCGCTCGAACGAATGGTCGCGCATCGACCATGCGATCTGCTCGAGGTGGTAATCGAACAGCGCAGTCGCCTCGTCGCGCGCGGTGACGTACGTCCACGCCGCGGCAGCGATGCCGCCGGCGGCGACCGCGAGCAGCAGGCCGACGGTCAGCTGGCGCCGGATCGAGCTCATGCCTTGGGCACCATGTAGCCGACGCCGCGCACGTTGCGGATCAGCCCCGCGCCGAGCTTGCGGCGCAGCCCGTGCACGTAGACCTCGACCGTGTTCGACTCGACTTCCTGGCCCCAGCCGTAGAGCCGCGCCTCGAGCTGGGCGCGCGAGAACACCACGCCGGGCCGCTCGAGCAGCGCCGTCAGCAGCGCGAATTCGTGCGGCGACAGGCTCACCGGTTCACCGCGCAGGCTCACGCGGCGCGCGGCCGGGTCGAGCTCGATCTCGCCGTAGCGCAGGCGTGGCGCGGCGCGACCCGCCCGCCGCCGCGCCACCGCGCGGATGCGCGCCGCGAGCTCGTCGAGGTCGAAGGGCTTGACGAGGTAGTCGTCCGCGCCCGCGTCGAGCCCGGCGACGCGATCGTCGATCGCGTCGCGCGCGGTCAGGATGATCACCGGCGTGTCGCTCGCGCGCGCGCGCAGGCGCTCGAGCAACGCCCCGCCCGACAGGCGCGGCAAGCCGAGATCGAGCAGAACCATGTCGTAGGGCTGCGCCGCGAGCGCGGCGTCGGCGGCCATGCCGTCCTGCACCCAGTCGACCACGAAGCCGTCCTGGCGCAGGCCCTCGCGCACGCCGGCACCGATCATCGGGTCGTCCTCGACAAGCAGTATGCGCATCGGTTCACCGGGAACAAGGCACAAGGCACGAGGCTGCGCGCCATCATGCGGCGCACCGCTTAAGACTAACTTAAGCCGGCTGGCCGCTGACAGCGAACCTGTCGTGCGCGGCGACAGGCATTACCCATTACCATCCGCGCGTGCCGAAAGCGGAGCCTACCGGGTCGTCCCAACGCGTCGCCAGACGCCGCCGCCCGCCGCTCAACCTGATCGTCCTGGCCATCGCGCTCGTCGCAGCGCTCGGCTTCGGCTACACCGCGTTCCGCGAGCGCGTGCTGTTCCTGCACGAGGAGGACGCGCGCATCCGCGCCGACATGGTGACCGTGGCGAGCCGCGTCGCCGGCTGGGTGACGCGGGTTGCGGCGCAGGAGGGCCAGGCGGTCGCGGCCGGCACCGTGCTGCTCGAAGTCGACCGGCGCGACGCCGCGCTCGTGCTGCAGGAACTCGCGGCACAGCGCGCGGCGGTCGCCGCGGACCGCGCGCGCCTGGTCGCCGAGGAGGACCTGGTGCGCAGCCAGACCGAGAGCCACCTGCAGACGGTGCGCGCCGAGCTCGCCGCGGCGAAAGTCGCCGCCTCCAGCCTCGAGCCGCAGCGCAGCCTGGCACGCGGCGAGGCGAGGCGCAGCCAGCAGCTGTTCGAAAAGAAAATGGCCTCGCAGAGCCAGCGCGACCTGGCCGAAACGCAGCTGCAGCGCATCGAGCGCGAGTACCGCATCGCGGCCGCGAACCTGGAAGGCGCCGAGGCCCGGGTACGCGAGGCCGAGGCCGAGCGCGCGCGCCTCGAGGTGCTCGCCGCGCAGCGCGCAGTGCTGGAAAAGCGCGAGGCCGAGATCGCCACCCGCCTCGAGCGCCAGCGCCTCGACCTCGAGGACCGGATCGTCAAGAGCCCGCTCGACGGCGTGGTCGATCGCAAGTTCGTCGAGGCGGGCGAGTACGTCTCGCCCGGGCAGCGGCTGATGCTGCTGCACGATCCGGGCAAGGTGTGGATCGAGGCCAACATCAAGGAAACCGAGCTGCGCCGCCTTGCGGTCGGCCAGACGGTGCAGGTCCAGGTCGACGCCTATCCGGACGAGGTCTTCGAAGGCCGCGTCGAGCGCATCGGCCATTCGGCGACCAGCACCTTCGCCCTGCTGCCCAGCCCGAACCCGAGCGGCAACTTCACCAAGATCACGCAGCGCGTGCCGGTGCGCATCGCGCTGGCGCAGCGCGACGGGCGGCTGCGCCCTGGCATGATGGTCGAGATCAAGGTTGCCACCGGCGGCTGACGCGAGCCGCGGCATCGAGGCGCTGTTCCAGCGCTACGGGCCTGCATACCGCTGGCTGGTCACCGTCGGCGGACTGCTCGGCGCGATGTCGATGGTGCTCTCGGCGACCATGGTGAACGTCGCGGTGCCGAGCATCATGGGTGCCTTCGGCGTCGGCCAGGACCTCGCCCAGTGGGCCGCGACCGCCTTTCTCGCCACCATGGTCGCGAGCCAGCTGCTCAACGCCTGGGCGGTCGAGGCCTTCGGCCAGCGCACGACGTTCAGCCTCGCGCTCGTCATTTTCACCGTCGGCGCGCTGATCGGCGCGTCCGCCCACAACATCGAGACGCTGATCGCGGGCCGCATCCTGCAGGGTTTCTCGGCCGGCCTGATCCAGCCGCTGGTCATGGCCACCGTGGTGGCCGTGTTTCCGGCCGAGCGGCGCGGCATGGCGGTTGGCCTGTACTCGGTCGGCGTCACCATGGCGCCGAGCTTCGGCCCGTGGATCGGCGGCCTCGCGATCGACGCCATGAACTGGCGCCAGATCTTCATCGTGCCGCTGCCGCTGGTCGCGCTGGCATTCCTGATGGGCCTGGCGCTGATGCCGGCGAAGAAGTTCTCCGGACACCTGCCCCGGTTCAACTGGACCGGCTTCGTGCTGCTCGCGACGGCGCTGATGTGCGTCATGAGCGCCATCGGCAACGGCCACCGCTGGGGCTGGTCCTCCGATCGCACCGCCGCGTTCGTCCTCGCCGGCTGCACCGCGGCGGCGCTGTTCGCCGTCCTGCAGCTGCGCTCGAAGCATCCGCTGCTCGACGTCAGCCTGTTCGCCGACCTGCGCTTCAGCGCGGCGATGTGCATTGCCTTCGCCTTCGGCGCGGGCAACTTCGCGACCAACTACGCGATTCCCGTGTTCATGCAGACCGTGCAGGGCTTCACGGCGACCGAGGCCGGGTTCGTGCTGGTGCCCGCGGGCATCCTGCTGGTCATGATGATCCCCTTGGTCGGCCGGCTCGCCGACACGCTGCCGGCGCAGTACCCGATCATGGTCGGCTGCGTCATGTTTTCTCTGGCCGGCTGGCTGATGTCGGATGCCGACGTCAACACGGCGTTCTGGACGGTCGCCGGAATTGTGATCGTCAGTCGCGCCGCGCTCGGCCTGGTCATGCCAACCCTTGGCAAGGTGGCGATGAGCAGCGTGCCGGCCGACAAGCTGAACAACGCCGCCGGCACGTACAACTTCATCCGCCAATTGGGCGGCGCATTCGGCGTCAACCTGACCGCGGTCGCGGTCGACATGCGCACCGCGCGCCACGCCGACCTGCTGAGCGCGACCCAGACGCCGGACAATGCGCAGAGCGTCGAGCTGTTGGCGCGGATCGGCGAATTGCTGCAGCGCGCCGGACTGCCCGAGTCCGTGCTGCAGCCCGGTGCGCTCGACTACCTCGGCCGCGTGGTCTACGCGCAGTCCCTCGGCCTCGGCTTCCAGGACGCGTTCTTCTTCATCTGCTTCGCCTTCGCGCTCGCCTTCGTGCCCGCCTGGCTGCTGGGGCGCGCGGGGCGCCGATAGGGGTCTGACCCCGATTACGCGGGCGCCAGGCGCGGCGCGCGCGGCTCGCGGATCGGCAGGTTGATGAGCGCGGCGAACACGGCGAGCGCCATGTCGGCGTACCACATCCAGTCGTAGCTGCCGGTCGCCTCGACGGCGAGGCCGCCGAACCAGGCGCCAAAGAAACCACCCACCTGGTGCGCGAACAGCGTGACGCCGAACAGCGTGGCGAGGTAGCGCGTGCCGAAGAGCTTGCCGACCAGCCCGACGGTCGGCGGCACGGTGGCGAGGAAGGTCATGCCCATCCAGGCCGAGAACACGAGAATGGTCAGCTCGGTCTTCGGCGCCATCAGGAACAGCGCGACCCCGACGCCGCGCGACGCGTAGAGCAGCGAGAGGAGGTTTTTCATCGGCCAGCGCTGCGCCGCGAGACCCGCAAGGATGCTGCCGGCGATGTTGAACAGCCCAATCACGCCGAGCGAGGTTCCGGCCAGCGCCGGCGGCAGACCGCAGAGCGCAATCACGCCGGGCATGTGCGTCATGAGGAACCAGATGTGAAAGCCGCAGACGAAGAACCCGCCCATCAGGTACCAGTAGTTCGCGCTGCCGGTCGCCTCGCGCAGCGCGGCGCGCAGATTGGCCGCGCCCGCAACCGACGTCGACGCGCCCGCACCAGCAACGCCGGGCGCCGCCGGGCGTTGCTTGAACCACAATGCGAGTGGCAGGGTTGCGAGCGCGACCAGCGCAAGGCCGTACATGGCGCTCACCCAGCCGTAGGCTGCGATCGCGGCCGCGACGATCGGCGTAAAAACGAGCTGGCCGGTCGAGCCGCCGGCATTGACGACGCCGCTTGCAAGCCCGCGCTTGTCCGGCGGGACGCGCTGGCCGATCGCGCCCATCAGGACCGACATGCTGCCCGCCGCCGAACCGGCGGCAGAGACGATGCCCATCGAGAACACCAGCCCGAGCGCGCTCGGCGTGTTCGGTACCAGCGCGCAGCCGAAAGCGAGCAGCAGCGCACCCAGGGCGATCACGATGGCGGCGCCGTAGCGATCGGCCAGCGCGCCGAACACCGGCTGCCAGGCGCCCCACATCAGCGCCCCGACCGCGGCCGCGAAGCTGATGGTGGCGATGCCGAGGCCGGTGGCGGTGTTGATCGGCGACAACAATAGGCCGCGGCTCGCGTTCACGCCGGTGGTCACGGCGAGAACCACGAAGGCCCCAATCACCAGACCCCAGGTTCCGGCGCCGGCCGTGGGCGGCGGACGGCTCATCGGCCAATCGCCATGACGCGATCAGC
>Ga0210067_1000069_pt1 | contig 13379 bp, 9 predicted proteins | sample RushMan_ThreeSqB_2_FD_185559 | JGI IMG/M metagenome (GOLD analysis project Ga0210067, IMG submission 185559) | Wetland microbial communities from San Francisco Bay, California, USA, that impact long-term carbon sequestration - RushMan_ThreeSqB_D2... | ecosystem: Environmental > Aquatic > Marine >... | reverse complement strand
GCTGGTCGTGCTGAACGGCACCCTGCTCTGGATGCTGGGCAGTGGCGATGTCGCGCACATCGGCGAGTGGGTCCGCGCCCACGCCGGGATCGACTTGTTTGCCGGCCGCGAAGCGACGTCGCACTGGCTGCAATGGTTCGGCGGACTGTTCTCCCTTGGCCTGCTCAACACACTGGGCGGCACCGTCGCCGGCCACGAACTGACGCACCGTACGTCACGCCCGTTCGACCTCGTGCTGGGCCGCTGGTTGCTCACCTTCACGGCGGACACGTCGTTTGCCATCGAACACGTCTACGGCCACCACGCCCGCGTCGCCACCCCCGACGATCCGGCCACGGCACGCCGCGGCGAGGGCTTCTATGCGTTCGCCTGGCGCTCGACGATTCATTCGTATGTCCACGCCTACCAGATGGAGAAGGCCCGCCTGGCCAAGTTCGGCAAGTCGGTGTGGAACCCGCTCGCGAGTCCCTTCATGCGCGGCAACCTGCAGAACCTCGTGCCAGCGATCGCGGCATTTGCGCTGTCCGAGCCGGAGGCGGGCTCGGACGTCGCCGCGCTGTCGACGACCGCGCGCCGCGACGGCGACGGCTGGGTGCTGAACGGCACCAAGACCTGGATCTCGAACGGCGGCATCGCGGACCTGTACGTCGTGTTCGCAAAGAACGAGGACGCGCAGGACGTGAGCGCCACGCGCGCGATCTCGGCCTTCGTCGTCGAGGCGGGGACGCCCGGGCTTGACGCGAGCGAGCGGATTGCGATCATCGCGCCGCACCCGATGGCCACCGTGCGCTTCAGCGACTGCCGGATCCCGGCGGCCAACCTGCTCGGCACGGCGGGCGAGGGCTTCAAGCTCGCGATGCGCAACCTCGATGTGTTCCGCACCACGGTCGCGGCCGCCGCGCTCGGCTTCGCCCGCCGCGCGCTCGACGAGGCGCTCGCGCGCGCCAAATCGCGCCGCATGTTCGGCCAGCTGCTGGCCGATTTCCAGCTCTCGCAGGCGAAGCTCGCCGACATGGCGACCGCGATCGACGCCGGCGCGCTGCTCACCTACCGCGCTGCCTGGCTGCGCGACACGCAGGGCCTGCGCATCACGCGCGAAGCGGCGATGGCGAAGATGTTCGCGACCGAGACGGCGCAGCAGGTGGTCGATGCCGCGGTGCAACTCTTCGGCGGCCTGGGCGTGGCGAGCGGGCATGCGGTCGAGCGCCTGTACCGCGAGGTGCGGGCGCTGCGCATCTACGAGGGCGCCACCGAGGTGCAGAAGCTGATCATCGCGCGCGAGCTGCTCAAGGGGCCGGGCGCGGCAACGCCGTGAAGTCCGGCGAGCCGATATGAGGTTCTGCGCATGACGCCCAGCGCACACGTCGACAGCTTCGCACGCGACAACCTGCCGCCGAAGGACCGGTGGCCCGAGCTGCTGTTCGAGCTGCCCGAGCTGCAGTATCCGGCGCGCATGAACTGCGCCGCCGAGCTCGTCGACCGTCATGTCGCCGCAGGCCGGGGCGGGCGCGTCGCGCTGCACGCGCACGACGGCAGCTGCAGCTACCTGCAGCTCGCCGCGCAGGCCAACCGCATCGCGCACCTGCTCGTCGGCGAGTTGGGCATGGTGCCGGGCAACCGCGTGCTGCTGCGCGGGCCGAACAACCCGATGATGGCGGCCTGCTGGCTTGCGGTGATGAAGGCGGGCGGCGTCTGCGTGGCGACGATGCCGCTCTTGCGCGCGCGGGAACTCACCGAGATCGTCAACAAGGCGCAGGTCACGCATGCGCTGTGCGACAAGCGGCTCGAGGCGGAGCTGCAGGCGGCGCTGCCGGCTTGCTCGACGCTCCGCGCCGGGTCCATACGCAGCTGGTACGACGACGCGCCTGAAGGGCTCGACCGGCGGGTGCTGCGGCAGCCGGACCACTTCGACAACGTCGATACCGCGGCCGACGACGTGGCGCTGATCGCCTTCACCTCGGGCACCACGGGCAAGCCGAAGGGCACGATGCACTTCCATCGTGACGTGGTCGCGATGTGCGACCTGTTTCCGCGCTCCTGCCTGAAAGTGGGAGCGGACGACGTGTTCTGCGGCACGCCGCCGATCGCCTTTACCTTCGGCCTGGGCGGGATGCTCGCTTTTCCGCTGCGCGCCGGCGCCTCCACCGTGCTGGTCGAAAGGCTCACCGCGGAGTCGATGTTCGAGACGATCGAGCGCTTTCGCGCCACGGTACTGTTCACCTCGCCGATCATGTTCCGGGCCATGGCGGCACTCGCGCCGCAGTACGATTTCTCGAGTCTCAGGACCTGCGTCTCCGCGGGCGAGGCCTTGCCCGATGCGACGCGGCAGCTGTTCAAGCGGGCCACCGGCATCGAGATCCTCGACGGGCTCGGCTCGACCGAGATGATCCACATCTTCATTTCGCACACGGCGGAGCGCGTCCGGGCCGGCGCGACCGGCTACGCGATCCCCGGCTACCGCGCGACCGTGCTCGATGAGGCGGGTGCGCCCTGCTCGCCCGGGGTCGTGGGGCGGCTCGCGGTCAAGGGGCCGACGGGATGCCGCTATCTCGCGGACGAGCGGCAGACGACCTATGTGCAAAACGGCTGGAACCTGACCGGCGATGCCTACCGGATGGACGCCGACGGCTATTTCTTCTACGAGGCGCGCACCGACGACATGATCATTTCCGCCGGCTACAACATCGCCGGGCCCGAGGTCGAGGGCGCGCTGCTGACGCATCCGGCGGTCGCCGAGTGCGGCGTGGTTGGCGCGCCCGACCCCGAGCGCGGCACCGTCGTCAAGGCGTTCGTCGTGCTCAAGCCCGGCCATGCCCGCGACGCGGCGATGCTCGCGGCGCTGCAGAATCACGTGAAGAACACGATCGCGCCGTACAAATACCCGCGCCGCATCGAATTCGTCGACGCGTTGCCGCGCACCGAGACCGGCAAGCTGCAGCGCTTCCGCCTGCGGTCGGCCTGAGCGCGGGCGCCGGCGAGCCTGCGGAGCACGACGAACGCCATGAAAATCCGATGCGTCGGCGGCGGACCGGCCGCGCTGTACTTCAGCCTGCTCGTCAAGAAGGCCCATCCGGACTGGGACGTGCGCCTGTTCGAGCGCAATCCGGCGAACGTGACCTGGGGATTCGGCGTGGTGTTTTCCGACGAGACCATGGAGAGTTTTCGCGAGGCCGATGAACCCTCGTATCGCGCGATCACCGATGCCTTCATCCATTGGGACGACATCCACATCTTCTTCAAGGGCGAGAAATTCGTCTCCACCGGGCACGGCTTTGCGGGCATGCAGCGCCTGCGGCTGCTGCAGATCATCGAAGCCCGCGCGCGCGAGGTCGGGGTCGAGATTTCCCACGACGCGGACATCACCAGCCTCGAGGGCGACACGTTCCGCGACGCCGACCTGATCGTCGCCGCCGACGGGCTCAACTCGTTCATCCGCCGGCAGTACGCGGACGCGTTCGGCGCCGATGTCGCGGTGCGGCCGAACAAGTTCGTCTGGCTCGGCTCGACGAAGCGCTTCGACGCCTTCACCTTCTATTTCAACCGCAACGCACACGGCCTGTGGCGTGCGCACTGCTATCAGTACATGCCGGGGACCTCGACCTTCATCGTCGAGTGCACCGAGGAAACCTGGAAGCGCGCCGGGCTCGCCGATGCGACCGAGGCCGACACCATCGCCACCTGCGAGCAGCTCTTCGCCAGGGAGCTCGACGGCGCGAAGCTGATCTCGAACATGTCCCTGTGGCGCAACTTCCCGCGCGTTCGAAACCGCAAGTACTTCCATGACAACATGGTGCTGCTTGGCGACGCGCTGCACACGGCGCATTTCTCGATCGGCTCGGGCACCAAGCTCGCGATGGAGGATGGCATCGCGCTCGCCAATGCGCTCGAGCGCAGCGCGCCGCTCGGCGAAGCCCTCGCCGCGTATCAAGCCGAGCGCGAGCCGGTCGTCGACAGCCTGCAGCGCGCCGCGCAGGTCTCGATGGAGTGGTTCGAGGAGACCGAGCGCTATGCCGAGCGCATGGCGCCGCTGCAATTCGCCTATGCGCTGCTGACGCGCAGCCTGCGCATCAACCACGACAACCTGCGGCGGCGCGATGCGGCGTTCGTCGAGCAGGCCGAAGCCTGGGTCGCGGCGCAGGCCTACGCCGCCGCCGGGCGGCCGCGACCCGCGGGGAAGACGCCGCCGCCGATCTTCACGCCGTTTCGCCTGCGCGCGCTGACGCTCGAGAACCGGATCGTGGTCTCGCCGATGTGCCAGTACTCGGCGCTCGACGGCCTGGTCGGCGACTGGCACCTCGTGCATCTCGGCAGCCGGGCGATCGGTGGCGCGGGGCTGGTCATGACCGAGATGACCTGCGTGAGCCCGCAGGCGCGCATCACGCCCGGCTGTGCGGGAATCTGGAACGACGCGCAGGTCGCCGCCTGGCGGCGCATCGTCGATTTCATTCGCGCCAATTCACAGGCCAAGGTCGGCGTGCAGATCGGGCATGCCGGGCGCAAGGGCTCGACCAAGCTGTTGTGGCAGGGCGTCGATGAGCCCCTGCCCGAGGGCAACTGGGAGGTGATCGCGCCATCGGCGATTCCCTACCAGGCGTTCTGCCACCGGCCGCGCGAGATGACGCGCGCCGACATGGACGCGGTCATCGCCGACCACGCCGACGCGGCGCGGCGTGCCGTGGCGGCGGGCTTCGACCTGCTCGAGCTGCACATGGCGCACGGCTATCTGCTGTCGACCTTTCTCTCGCCGCTCGCCAACCGCCGCGGCGACGCCTACGGCGGGTCGATCGAAAACCGGCTGCGCTTCCCGCTCGAGGTCTTCGCGGCGGTGCGCGCGGCCTGGCCGCAGGACAGGCCGATGTCGGTGCGCATCTCGGCGACCGACTGGAAGGCGGGCGGATTCTCCGACGCCGACGGGTTGGCGCTGGTCGCGGCGCTGCAGGCTGCCGGCTGCGACATCGTCGATGTGTCGACCGGGCAGGTGGTCGGCGACCAGCAACCGCAGTACGGCCGGCTCTGGCAGCTGCCGTTCTCGACGCGGCTGCGTCTCGAGGGCGGGCTGCCCACCATGGCGATCGGCAACATCCAGTCCTTCGGCGATGCCAATGCGATCATCGCCGGCGGGCGCGCCGACCTCTGCGTGCTTGCGCGCATGCACCTCGCCGATCCCTACTGGACGCGGCATGCGGCCTACGAGTACGCCTGGCCGCTGCCCTGGCCGAATCCCTACGCCTCGGTCAATCTGCCCTACACGCCGCGCTGGAGCTGAGCGCCGCGTCCTCGCTGCGAGGCCGGTATCATGCGCGCATGCCGAATCGCAGGCGTTGCGCGTGGGCGAAGAATCCGCGCGCGGTCGCTTACCACGACCGCGAGTGGGGGGTGCCGCTGCGTGCGGACCGCCGCCTGTTCGAGCTCTTGATTCTCGAGGGTGCGCAGGCGGGCCTCGCCTGGGACACCGTGCTCGCCAAGCGCGCGCGTTACCGCACGCTGTTCGACCGCTTCGATCCGGAGAAAGTCGCGCGCTACGGTGCGCGCAAGAAGGCGCAGCTGCTGGCCGATCCGGGCATCATCCGCAACCGCGCCAAGATCGACGCGGCGGTCGGCAATGCGCGGTGCTTTATCGCAGTGCAGAAGGAATTCGGCAGCTTTTCGCGCTACCTCTGGGATTTCGTCGGCGGGCGCCCGGTGCAGAACCGGCGGCGGCGCGCAGCCGACGTCCCGGCGCGCAGCCCTGTGTCCGACGCGCTTGCGAAGGACCTGAAGCGCCGCGGCTTCAAGTTCGTCGGCACGACGATCATGTACGCGTTCATGCAGGCCGTGGGCATGGTGAACGACCACACGGTCGATTGCTTCCGCCACCGGGCGCTCGCCAAGCGATGAGGCGCGTGCTGAGCGCCCTGCTCCTCGCCCTTGCGCCGGCGGCGGCGTTCGCGTTCGAGGTCGAGGGGATCGGGCTCGGCGCGCGCGAATCGGAAGTGCGCGCGACGTTCCCGAGCGCCTACTGCAAGCCGCTCGAGTGGAAAAGCCTCGCGGCCGAGCGGCGCTGCGATGACGCGCGCATTCACTTTTCCGGAATCGAGGCGCGGGTCACGTTCTTTCTGCGCGATGGCAAGGTGCAGGGTTTCCAGCTGCGCTTTGCGGCGCGCGACCGGCCGCGCATCGAGGCCGCGCTCAAGTCGCGATGGGGGCCGCCGAGCGGCGAAACCCGTGACTTGATCCAGCGCAAGGGCCAGAAGCGTGCCGAGGTCTACAAAATGACCTGGGACAGGGCGCGTGATCGGGCGACGCTGACCTGGCGGCCCGAGCGCAAACGCAGCTGGCTGATGGTGTCGCGCGGGGACTTCGCGGAAGAGATTTACCGGGTGCACTGAGCGACGCGGCGGCGTGTTCCCGAGGCAGCGGGCAGAGTAAGGGGCATCATGTTCGAGTCGGCCGAGCTGGGCCACGCGCTTTCCAAGGGCGAGTACAAGCGGGTCGAGCCGGGCCTGCGCGCGGATCTGCTCGACGCGCAGTACGCGCTGTCGCAGGACGGGCGTTTCCCGGTGATCGTCCTGATCTCGGGCGTGCGCGGCGCGGGCAAGGGCGAGACCGTCAATCTTCTCAACGCGTGGATGGATCCGCGCCATATCGTCACCTCGGCCTTCGACAACCCGACCGACGAGGAGCGCGAGCGCCCGGAGATGTGGCGCTTCTGGCGGGCGCTGCCGCCGAAGGGCAAGATCGGCATGCTGTTCGGCTCCTGGTATACCGCGCCGATCATCGACCGCGTGTTCAAGCGCACGAAGCCGCTCGAGCTTGCACGCTCGATCGACGAGATCAACCGCTTGGAAAAGATGCTTGCCGACGACGGCGCGCTGATCCTGAAGTTCTGGTTCCATCTGTCGAAGAAGCGCCAGAAAAAGCGCCTCAAGGCGATCGCGGCCGATCCCGAGACGCGCTGGAAGATCACCAAGCGCGACTGGGATTTCTTCAAGCACTACGACCGTTTCTACGCGGTGAGCGAGGAAGCGCTGCGCGAGACCTCGACCGCCTGGGCGCCGTGGCTCGTGGTCGAAGGCTCCGATGCGGAGTACCGCGCGGTGACCGTCGGCCGCGCGCTGCTCGAGGCGATGCGCAAGCGCCTGGCGGCGCCCCCGGAGCGGCGCGCGAGGAAAAGCGATGCCGCGCCGCTGGTGCGGCCGGTGGACAAGCTGCACATCCTCGATGCGCTCGACCTGTCGCATGGCCTGGCGCGCGAGAAATACCGCAGGGCGCTCGCCCGGCAGCAGCGCGAGCTCGCCCTGCTCACGCGTCATCCGAAGTTCGCCAAGCACACCGTGGTGGCGGTGTTCGAGGGCATGGACGCGGCCGGCAAGGGCGGCGCGATTCGCCGCATCACCGCCGCCCTGGACGCGCGCCTGTACCGGGTCGTCCCGATCGCCGCGCCGAGCGACGAGGAGCGCGCGCAGCCCTATCTATGGCGCTTCTGGCGCCACGTGCCGCGCGCGGGCCGCTTCAGCGTCTACGACCGCAGCTGGTACGGCCGGGTGCTGGTCGAGCGCGTCGAGGGCTTCGCCCAGGAGGCGGACTGGATGCGCGCCTACGCCGAGATCAACGACTTCGAGGAGCAGCTCGCGCGCCACGGCGCGGTGGTGATCAAGTACTGGCTGCAGATCTCGAAGTCCGAGCAGCACCGGCGCTTCAAGCGCCGCGAGAAGACGCGCCACAAGCAGTTCAAGATCACGCCCGAGGACTGGCGCAACCGCGAGAAGTGGAACGCCTACCAGGTTGCGGCGGCCGACATGATCGAGCGCACCAGCACGGCGCACGCGCCCTGGGTGCTGGTCGAGTCGAACGACAAGTACTGGGCGCGGGTCAAGGTCCTCGAGACCCTGGTCGAGGCGCTCGCCGCGCGACTCGAAGCCTGAGCCGCGCGGCGCCGCGCCGCGCCGGGGGGCGGCGCCTGCCTCAGGCGGGCGGTTTTTCGCCCTGCATGCCCGCGGCGAGGCAGACCGCGCCGAACAGCGCGTAGCCGAGCGCCACCTGCGGCGACATCGCCCAGCCGAGCTGCGTGCCGTGGATGAAGCCGAAGAACGCGAGCACCGCGCCGGCGAACGCCCACAGCGCCGCTTCCTTGAGCCTGCGCTCGATGATGAAGGCGGCGAGCGCGCCGAGCACCAGCCCGGCAAGTACCGCGCCGCCGCCGAGCAGTTCCATGCCGTGGTACACCAGCCCGGAGCCGGCGAGCTTGCCCACGCCGACGCTTGCCGCCGAGGTGCCGGCCGCGTTTAGCGCGCTGTCCACCTGCAGCTGTCCCCAGGCGGCAACGTTCGGAATGATCGCGAGCACCACGGCCGGCGCATGGTTCGACGGCGAGGCCTGGAAGGCCTGCGCGCCGATCACCAGGCCGATGTAGAGCAGGATCGGCAGGATCGCGACCAGCGGCACGACCGCGAGCAGCAGCGCGGTGAGGCCGAGGAAGCACACCAGCGCGATCACCACGCCGGTCGCCAGCGAATAGCCGATGCGCCCGCCGACCGCCTTCCAGCCGGGGTGACCGATGTACACCGCGGGCGGGAACGGGCTGCCGAGCACCGAGCCGGCGATCGCGCCGATGCCGTCGGCGGCGAGGATCTTGCGCAGGTCGTACGAGTCGCCCGCCGCCGCCGCGCTCTCGACGTTGTTCATCGCCTCGGTGAAGTTGTAGATGCCGAGCGGAATTGCGGTCACGAGCAGCGGCGCGACATCGATGAGCCCGCGAAACACCTCGCTGCCCGGAATCGGCAGGTGCAGCCCGAATTGCGCGAACGAGGCGCTCACCTGCTCGGCCTTCACGACGTCGCTCCAGCCGAAGAAATACGCGAGCCAGCCGAGCACCACGCCGACCACCACCGCAACCAGTCCGCCGGGCAGGCCCCAGGGCAGGCGCACGTTGGCGGTCCAGCTGATCAGCACGATGGCAAGCGACACGAAGGCGATCCACGGCACCTCCCACATCTGGAATGCCGGCCTGAGCGAGATGAACGCGATCGAGATGCCGGCGAGCGTGCCGAGCATCGCCGCGCGCGGCGTGTGCGCCCGGATCCACGGTCCGACGAACACCCCGGCGAGGATGATGACGCCGATGATGAAGGCCCAGGCGAGACCGGCCTGCCAGGCGAGCATCGGATCCTTGGTCTTCAGGTACACCGGCAGCATGACCACGAACACGACGATGAACATGTGCGGCACGCTCGGGCCGTAGGGCATCGCGGTCACGTCCGAGCGTCCTTCCTTCTTCGCCAGCTGCCAGGCGAGCCAGGCGTAATACAGGTTGCCGATCGGCAGCGCGATGCCGAGCGCTGGCAGGATGCGCCCGAACACGGTATCCGCGGGCAGATTCACGACGCCCAGGCACAGACCGGTGAGCACGATCACGTTTAGCACGACGTTGGTGAACAGCCCGAAAAAGCCGTTCCAATCGCCAGGCACCCACCAGCGAAGCTGCGTTGCTGCCGTTACGTTGCTCATCGTCGTCTCCCCTGTCTAGGTCCTGTTCAGCGCTTCGAGAAAGCGATTCGAATCGCTGACCCATCCGAAAATGCCGCCCTGGGCCTTGATCATGTCGAGCGCCGCGCGCTGGAACGCGGGAAAGTACGAGCCGACGCAGTCCTCGAGCACCAGGCAGTCGTAACCGCGGTCGTTCGCCTCGCGCACGCTGGTGTTGACGCAGACCTCGGTGGTGACGCCGCAGACCACGAGTTGGCGGATGCCGCGGTTGTGCAGCATCGCGTCGAGGTCGGTGGCATAGAACGCGCCCTTGCCGGGCTTGTCGATGACCGGCTCGCCGGGCGCGGGCCTGAGCTCGTCGATGATGTCGTGGCCGTACTCGCCGCGCACCAAGATCCTTCCCATCGGGCCGGGGTCGCCGATGCCGTTCTTCAGCTTGCCGCGCCGCTTCTTGCTCTGCGGCAGGTCGCTCAGGTCCGGGCGGTGGCCTTCGCGGGTGTGGATCACGAGCATCTTGCGCCCGCGCGCCGCCTCGAGCACCTTCCGCGTCGGCGCAATCGCCTTGCGCAGCAGCGAAACATCGTTGCCGAGGGCTTCGCCGAAGCCGCCCGGGTCGACGAAGTCGCGCTGCATGTCGATGATGACGAGCGCGCAGCTGGGCGGCTCGAACTCGAACGCGTAGGGCTCTGCCTCGACCGCCGTCATGACGCCGTCCGAACCTCCACCAAGGCCAGCAGCGGCCTATTGTATGCTCGCCGTCGATGGCGAAAACAAAAGACGCCGGCCGCGGCAAGCTCGCGGGCGCGGTCTACGACAAGTTGAAGGCGGACATCTTCGAGTTCCGGCTCCCCCCGGGGGCGCGCTTCTCGGAGAATCAGATCGCACGGCGTGCGCGCGTCTCGCGCACGCCGGTGCGCGAGGCGCTGTTCCGGCTCGAGCGCGAGGGCTACCTGGAGGTGCATTCCAAGAGCGGCTGGAGCGTGCGCGCGCTCGATTTCGAACTGCTCGACCAGCTCTACGATCTGCGCGTGGTGCTCGAGTGCGCCGCGGTGCGCAAGCTCTGCGCCGGCAATCCGCGCAGTGCGCTCGCGGACCTGGCAAAGGTCTGGCTGGTCGCGCCGCGCAAGCGGCTCAGCGACGGCGCCCAGGTCGCCACGCTCGACGAGGCGTTTCACGCGCGGCTGGTGGCGGCGGCCGGCAACGCGGAGATGGCGCGGGTGCACCAGGGGATCACCGAGCGTATCCGCATCGTGCGGCGACTCGATTTCACCCATCCCGAGCGCATCGGCTACACCTACCTGGAGCACGCGCAGATCCTGCGCGCGATACTTGCGCGCAAGGCGGCACACGCGCTGGCGCTGCTGCAGACGCACATCGACGCCAGCAAGGCCGAGGTGCACAAGATCAGCCTGCACCGCTTGCATCTCGCGCACCTCGACGCGCGGGCGAGAGGTTAGCGCTCCTTAGGCATCACCAGGTTGAGCACCATCGCGAGCAGGATGCCCATCACGATGCCGTCGTTGACCAGGATGCGCAGCGCCTCGGGAATGGCGTTCAAGGCGCCGGGCGGCGCAGCCTGGATGCCGAGGCCGACGCCGAGCGCCGCGGCGAGGATCACGGCGTCGCGGCGCGAGCGCATGTTGCGCCCGATGATGTCCACGCCGACGGACGCCACCATGCCGAACATGAACAGCAGCACGCCGCCGAGCACCGCGTTCGGCATCAGCGCGATGATCGCGCCGACTTTCGGCACCAGCGCCATCAGGATGAGGAACGCGCCGCCGAAGGCCACCACGAAACGGCTGCCGACGCCGGTGAGCGAGATGACGCCGATGTTCTGCGAGTAGGACGTCAGCGCCATTCCGCCAAAGAGCGCCGACAGGACCGAGCCGAGACCGTCGTTCGCGACCGCGCCGCGGATGCGCCAGCCTTCGGGCGGCACGCCGCAGATGCGCGTGACCGCGAGGGTGTGGCCGGTGGTCTCGACCGCGGTCGCGAAGAAGCAGATCACCACGGCAAGGATGCCGATCAAGCCGGGCCACGCGAGCCCGCCGTAGGGAAACGGCGAGGGCACCGCGACCCACCCCGCCTTGCCGACGCTCGAGAGGTCGATCAGCCCGAACGCGGCCGACACCAGGTAGCCGATGATCATGGTGACGAACAGCGAGAGCGCCTTGACGAATCCTCTGGCATAGCGGGTGATCACGAGGATCAGGACGATCATGAGCGCCGCGAGACCGAGGGTGAGCGGCTTGCCGAACGCCGGCGTGTTGAGGCCGGAGGCGACGTTGATACCGATCTTCATCAGCCCGGTGCCGATCAGCAGGATCGTCGTGCCGGTCACGATCGGCGGAAAGAAGCGCTGCAGCTTGCCGATCAGTGGGCTCCAGGCGAATTGCACCAGGCCGCCGATCATCAGCGCGGTCATGGCCGCCGCCAGGCTGACCGACTTCGCGATGCCGACGATCGGCCCGATGAAGATGTAGAACACGCCCATCACGATGGGCAGCCGCGGGCCGATGAAGCCCACGCCGAGCGACGACACCATGGTGGCAATGCCGCAGCCGATCATGGTGCCCGACACCATCAGGATGCGGGTCTCCTCCGGCAGGTTGAGCAGTCGCCCGACGATCAGCGGGCCGCCGACCATCGCGGTGAACATCACCAGCACGTGCTGGATGCCGAACAGCGAAGTCTTGACGACGCCCGGGTAATCGTTTAGCTCGAAATCGAGCTTGGCGAATCCGCGCTCGGCGCCGTGCGCGCCGTGTTCGGGTATCGCTGCCTCGACTTCTGCGACTGCCTCTGCCGCCGCCTCTGCCTTTGTCATGTCGTTGGCCATGCCCTATCCCCCTTTGATGAACTGCCGCCAGCTTCCCAAGTCGGTGATGTCGCGCGCGCCCTGGGTCGCGCGCGCCTCGCACAGGAATCCCTTGACCTGCTGCCCGTCCTCCAGCGTCACCGTGCCGATGCCGAGCGGCTCGGGAATGGACTCGACGAAACCGCCCAATGCCGCGGCGGGGACGTCCCAGACCTCGACCTCGAGGGCGGCGCCGGACGCGGCGCGCAGCATGCCCGGTCGCGGCGGGGTGAATTCGGTGAGCGCGTACAGACGGTAGTCGGCTGCGGTGCGGCAGCGACGCGCCAGGCGCGCGCCGCGCTCGGTCAGCTGGTGATTGAGCGGCAGTCCGGACATGTGCGCGCCGCAGACCGCGAGCGGGATGGTCTGGCTGGCTTTGCCGGCCGGTGCGCCCGATGGGTCACTGGCTTCGGTGGCCGGCAGCGCGAGGCCGGTGGCGCCCATCGTGTTTACCGCGGTGCGCTGGGCGAGCGCACCGAGCGCGCACAAGGCCTCGTCGGCGAACGCGGGCGCGATCAGCGTCACCCCGAAGGGCAGCCCGTCGCGCTGGAAACCGGCCGGCACGGCGATCGCGCTGAGATCGAGCAGGTTCATGAAATTCGTATAGCGGCCCAGGTTGCTGTTCAGGCGCACCGGGTCGGCCTCGACCTCCGCGATGCGATAGATCGTGCCCGCGGTCGGTGCCACGAGGATGTCCACCGCGTCCCAGACCGGCGCGGTCTTGCGCTGCAGCGCCTTGAGGCGGTAGTACGCGGCGTAGGCGTCGATCGCGCTGTAGCGCGTTGCGCCGCCGATGATCTCGCGTGTCACCGGGTGCAGCGCCTCGGGCCGGCGCTCGATGAAATCGCGGATCGCGACGTAGCGCTCGGCCACCCACGGCCCGTCGTAGAGCAGGCGTGCGGCCTCGAGAAAAGGCTCGAGGTCGATCGTCACGCGGTCTGCGCCAAGCGCCTCGATTCGCGCGAGCATCAGCTCGAACAGGGCGGGCGTATCGGGGTTGTCGAAGAATTCGAGCTGATCCTCGCGCGGCACGCCGATTCGGCAGCCGTCGAAT
>Ga0210067_1000068_pt1 | contig 13392 bp, 18 predicted proteins | sample RushMan_ThreeSqB_2_FD_185559 | JGI IMG/M metagenome (GOLD analysis project Ga0210067, IMG submission 185559) | Wetland microbial communities from San Francisco Bay, California, USA, that impact long-term carbon sequestration - RushMan_ThreeSqB_D2... | ecosystem: Environmental > Aquatic > Marine... | reverse complement strand
CGTAAAACCCCGGCATCGGGTCTCCACGCCGACACACGGCGGTACCGCGATGCACCTGCTGCGAACGCGCGTGGCGTGCGAGCTCGGCCAGACGTTGGCGCGTCGCCTGGCGAAACATCGGCAGGTTGGCGATCACGCCTTCCAGCACGGTGGTGCCACGCTGCCGCTCCGCTTGACTGTCCATGCCGGTCGAATGCGCTCCTGTGCAGGTTTTATGCGCCACGCGGCAGAACGAAATTGAGGTGGATCAACTTCTTCACGCCTGCGCCCGGTTACCGTGCATGGTCTCGACGTATTCTGGAGCCTCGGTGCAGCAGACGTTTTCGATTCGCGGCAAGCAGGCGCTCGCCCTCGTGCAGGGCGGCATGGGGGTTGGCGTGTCGGCGCACCGGCTCGCCGGCAGCGTCGCGCGCGAGGGCGGCGTGGGCACCGTATCGAGCGTCGACCTGCGCCGGCACCATGCCGATCTGATGCGGGCCACCGGGCGCAGCCGCGACAAGGCCGCAATCGAGCGTGCCAACCGGATCGCGCTGGACCGGGAAATCCATGCCGCGCGCGAGCTCGCGCGCGGCAACGGGCTGATCGCGGTAAATGTCATGCGCGCAGTCACGCAGTACGCGGACTACGTGCGCCAGGCCTGCGCGAGCGGCGCCGACGCGATCGTGGTCGGCGCCGGGCTCGCGCTCGACCTGCCGGAGCTGACGCAGGACTGGCCGGAGGTCGCGCTGGTGCCGATCGTCTCCGAAGCGCGCGCGGCGACGCTCATCCTGCGCCGCTGGCTGCGGCGCGGCCGCGCCCCGGACGCGATCGTGATCGAGCATCCGCGCTACGCCGGTGGTCACCTCGGCGCGGCGCGAGTCGATGAAGTGGGCGACGCGCGCTTCGACTTTGCGCGCGTCCTGCCCGAGATCCGCGCGGCGCTGCATGCGGCGGGACTCGACGCGGACGCCATCCCGCTGATTGCCGCCGGCGGCATCAATTCCGCGGCGCGCATCGCCGCGGCGCGTGATGCAGGCGCGGCCGCGGTGCAGCTCGGGACGCCGTTTGCGGTGACCGAGGAATGCGATGCGCATCCGAACTTCAAGCGCGTGCTTGCCGAGGCGAAGCCCGAGGACATCGCGCTGTTCATGAGCGTCGCCGGTCTGCCGGCGCGCGCCGTGCGCACTCCCTGGCTCGCGGCCTACCTCGAGAAGGAAGCCCTGCTCCAGCGGCGCGCCAAGCCGCGCCGGCAGTGCACGCTCGGCTGGGACTGCCTCGCGCAGTGCGGGCTGCGCGACGGCCTGCCGCGCGCTGGCCAGTTCTGCATCGACCACCACCTCGCCGCCGCCCTGCGCGGCGACGTCGATCGCGGCTTGTTTTTCCGCGGCTCGGAGGCACTGCCCTTCGGCAGCGAGATCCGCCCGGTGCGCGATCTGTTCGATCACCTGCTCGAGCGAGCACCGCTCGCCGCTGCGGCGTGACGGGCGCCGGGCGCGTGCCTGCGGTTGTGCGTCCGTGTGCCCAGCGCTGGGTCGCGGTGCTCGTGCTCGCGCTGTCGTCCTGGGCGCTGCCCGGCTTGGCGCAGACGCCCGTGGTGCAGGCACAGGGCGGCGTGCGCTACGTGAGCGGTGGCGTCGGCGTCGGCGAGCGCCTCGAGCTTGCCGCGCTGCACGCCGAGTTCAACGTGCACATGACCTTCGCGGTGAAACGCGCCGGCAACTTCATCGCCGACGTCGCGGTGCACGTCGAGAACGCCGAGGCCGTCAAGGGCAAGGCGCTGCTCGACGCGCTCAGCGAGGGACCGTGGTTCTACGCGCGGCTCGCGCCCGGGCGCTACCGCCTGCGCGCGACCTATGGCGGCCGCGCGCAAACGCGCGATTTCACCGTGCGCGCCGGCCGCCACACCGAGCTTTACCTGTACTGGGACGATCCCGCGGCGCGCGAGGGCCTCGGGATGGAGCCCGAGCGCAGCGTGCCCGCCAAGCCGCGACAATAGCGCTCTGCGCTGCCCCGCCGCCGTACCCGGGCCGCCCCTGAATGTCCCTGACCGCCACGCTCGTCGCCAAATCGATTCACGTCGGCTGCGTCATCGTCAGCCTCGCCGGCTTCGGCGCGCGCGGCCTGCTGATGCTCGCAGACTCGCCCCGCCTGAACGCGCGCCTGGTTCGCGTCGCGCCGCACGTGGTCGACACGCTGCTGCTGGCGAGTGCGCTGTGGCTCTGCTGGCTGCTCGGCCAGTACCCGTTCGTGCAGGCCTGGCTGACCGCAAAGGTTCTCGGGCTGCTCGCCTACATCGGCTTCGGAACCGTGGCGCTGCGCCGCGGTCGAACGAAGCCGGTGCGCGTCGCCGCCCTGCTGGCGGCGGTGCTGGCGGCGGCCTATGTCGTGGCGGTGGCGCTGACGCGCGATCCGCGCGGGCCGCTGGCCTGGCGGTAAGCCGGGGCGGCGCGTCCGGGGCCGCGCCGAACGGTCCCCGGCACCGTCAAAGATCAGGCAAAATTTGCGCTTTGCGCGCGGTGCGACGAAGGGCGTCGAGGAACAGCAATGGAAATCGTGGAGTTCAAAGTCGAAGGTCTGCACTGCGACGGCTGCGTGAAGAGCGTGACGCGCATGCTAAACGGCGTCGCGGGCGTCGAGAAGGTCGACGTGTCGCTCGCCGAAGGCAGGGCGAGCGTGCAGTTCGATCCCGCCAAGTCGGGCTTGCCCGAGTTCAAGCGAGCCGTCGAGCGCGCTGGCTTCAAGTGCCCCTGAGCGCCGGCCTGCGCGCACGCCTGTTCGCCGCGGCGCTCGCCCTGGGCGTCTGCGCGCTGGCGAGCGCGGCCGACGAGACAAAGGCACCGGACAAGGCCGGCAAGCCGCCCGCACAGAAGCCTGCTGCGGCCAAGCCCTTTCCGCCCACGCCGGTGCGCGCCGAGCGCGCCAAAATCGCGCCCGCGGTCGACGTCGCGCGCGCGGTCGGCAGCCTGCGCGCCGATGAGTCGGTGATGATCCGCCCCGAGATCGCGGGGCGCGTGGCGAAGATCGCCTTCGCGGAAGGCCAGCGTGTGCAGCGCGGCGAGCTGCTGGTTGCGCTCGACGACGCCGAGTACCGCGCGCTGGTCGCCTCGTCCACGTCGCAGGCCAGGCTCGATGCCCAGCGCCTCACGCGCGCCGAGGATCTCTACAAGAAGAAATTCATCAGCAGCCAGGCGCTCGACGAACAGCGCTCGAACTACGCGCGCTCGCTCGCCAAGCAGCGCGAGGACGAAGCCAAGCTCGCCAAAACGCTGGTCAGCGCGCCATTTTCAGGGGTCGCAGGCCTGCGCCAGGTGAGCGAAGGGGCGTTCGTCGCCGCGGGGACCGACATTGCGCGCCTCGACAAGATCGACGTCATCAAGCTGGATTTTCGCGTCCCCGAGATCTACCTCCCACGGCTTGCCGGCGGGCAGCCGCTGCGTGTCGCGGTCGACGCCTATCCCGACGCCCAGTTCAGCGGCCAGATCTACGCCATCGAGCCCGCGATCGACGAGCAGACGCGCACCGTGCTGGTGCGCGCGCGGGTCGGCAACCCCGATATGCAGCTGCGCCCCGGCATGTTCGCGCGCGTCAATCTGCAGCTCGGCGTGCGCGAGCAAGCGGTGTGGATTCCGGAGGAGGCCATCGTGCCGCGCGGGCGCGACAGCTTCGTGTTCCGCGTGGTCGACGGCAAGGCGCAGGAGGTGCGGGTGCGCACCGGCGCGCGCAAGGTGGGCGAGGTCGAGGTCGTGGAAGGGATCAGCGCGGGCGACCTGGTCGTCACCGAGGGCAACCAGCGGCTGCGCCCGGGGGCGGCGGTCGCGGTGACCAGCGGCGCGCCGCCCAAGCCGAAGGCGGAAGCATCGGCGGAGAAGGGTTGACGCGGCCCGGTTTCGCCGCCGCGGCTTGCGCAACGTTCGCTTGAGCGTCGAAAGCACTTAACAATAAACAATGCGCCTCCCCGAAATCTGCATCCAGCGCCCGGTGTTCGCCACGGTGATGAGCCTGATGATCGTGCTCGTCGGGGTGATCTCGTTCGACCGCCTGACGGTGCGCGAGTACCCGAAGATCGACACGCCGGTGGTCTCGGTGCGTACCGTCTACAAAGGCGCGAGCGCCCAGGTGATCGAGTCGCAGCTCACGCAGCCGCTGGAGGATTCGCTCTCCGGGATCGAGGGCGTCAAGACCATCAAGTCGGTTTCGCGCGAGGAGGTGAGCCAGATCACGATCGAGTTCGTCACCGAGCGCAATGTCGACGCCGCGGCGAACGACGTGCGCGACCGGGTCGCGCGGGTGCGCGCGCGGCTGCCCGAGGAGGCGGACGACTCGGTGGTCTCGAAGATCGAGGCGGACGCGCAGGCGATCATGTGGCTCGCGTTCTTCTCGGAGCACCACAGCTCGCTCGAGCTGTCGGACTATGCCGACCGCTATGTCGCTGACCGGCTGAAGACGCTGCCCGGGGTCGCCTCGGTGATCATCGGCGGCGCGCGCCAGTACGCGATGCGCTTGTGGATCGACCGCGAGCGGCTTGCGGCCTACGCGCTCGCGGTGCAGGACGTCGAGAACGCACTGCGCCGCCAGAACGTGGAGATCCCGGCCGGGCGGATCGAATCGTCGCAGCGCGAGTTCACCGTGCTCGCCGAATCCGACCTGCGCACCGCGGAGCAATTCAACAACATGATCATCGCCGAGAGCCGTGGCTATCCGGTGCGGCTGCGCGACGTCGGCGTTGCGCGCCTCGGCGCACTCGACGAGCGCAACATCGTGCGGGTGAACGGCAATCCTGCGGTCGGACTCGGCGTGGTGAAGCAGTCGACGGCGAACACGCTCGAGGTCGCGCGCGCGGTGAAGGCCGAGATCGAACGCTTCCGCGGCGGCCTGCCGGAGGGCATGACGCTGCGCATCGCCTTCGACTCGTCGATCTTCATCGAGCGCTCGATCGAATCGGTGTACCGCGTGCTGGCCGAGGCGGTGCTACTGGTCGTGCTGGTGATCTTCGTGTTCCTGCGCTCGGTGCGATCGACGCTGATCCCGTTCGTCACGATCCCCGTGTCGCTGGTCGGCGCGTTCTTCTTCCTCTATGTGCTCGGCTTCTCGGTCAACGTGCTGACCTTGCTCGGCGTCGTGCTCGCGGTGGGCCTGGTCGTCGACGACGCAATCGTGGTGCTCGAGAACTGCCATCGCCACGTCGAACTGGGCAAGCCGCCGTTCCAGGCGTCGATCGACGGCGCGAAGGAGATCGCCTTCGCCGTGGTCGCGATGTCGCTGACGCTGGTCGCGGTGTTCGCGCCGCTCGCTTTCCAGCAGGGCCGCACCGGGCGGCTGTTCACCGAGTTCGCGCTGACGGTGGCCGGCGCAGTCGCGGTGTCCGGTTTCGTCGCGCTGACGCTCACGCCGATGATGTGCTCGCGCATCCTCAAGGCGCACGAGTCGCACGGCCGGGCCTACCAGGCGATCGAGCGCTTCTTCAACGGCATGACCGCCGGCTACCGCCGCGTGCTCGGCCGCGCGCTCACGCTGCGCTGGGTCCTGGGCATCGTCTTTCTCGCGGTGCTCGCCGGCGCGGTGGCGACCTACGCCTCGCTCAAGAAGGAGCTCTCGCCGCTCGAGGACCGGGGCTTCTTCCTGTCGTGGATCCTCGCGCCGGAGGGTGCGTCGATGGACTACACCGACGGCAATGTGCGTGCCGTCGAGCGCGTTTACGCCGACATACCGGAGATCGTCAACACCTTCGCGGTGGTCGCGCCCGGGCTCGAGCGTCCCAATCCCGTGAACCTGGGCATCACCTTCAGTCAGCTCAAGCCCTGGGAGGACCGGTCGCGCAAGACCAAGGAGATCACGGCGGCGTTGCGTCCGAAGCTGTTCGCGACCCTGCCGGGCGTGCTCGCGTTTCCGGTCGATCCGCCCTCGCTCGGCCAGAGCTTCCGCGATCCGCCGGTGCAGTTCGTGGTCCAGGCCGACAGCTACGAGACGCTCGAGAAGGCGGGCAACGCGCTGCTCGCGGAAGTGCGCCAGAGCAAGTCGATCGTCAACGCGGATACGGACCTCAAACTGAACAAGCCGCAACTCGCGGTCGACATCGACCGCGACAAGGCGTCCGCGGTCGGCGTCGACGTCGACACCATCGGGCGCACGCTCGAGACGCTGCTCGGCGGGCGCCAGGTGACGCGCTTCAAGCGCGAAGGCAAGCAGTACGACGTGATCGTCCAGCTCGAGCCGCACGATCGGAACACCCCGGCCGACCTGACCGCAATCTACGTGCGCGCCAAGGACGGGCGGCTGGTGCAGCTTTCGAACCTCGTCGCAGTGCGCGAGACGGTGGCGCCGAAGGAGCTGAACCACTTCGATCGCCAGCGCGCGGTGATCCTGTCGGCGAACGTTGCGCCGGGCTATTCGCTCGGCGAGGCGCTCAGTTTCCTCGGCCAGGCGGCCGACAAGGTGCTGCCGAAGAGCGCGCGCACCAGCCTCGACGGCCAGTCGCGCGAGTTCCGCGAATCGGGCACGACGCTCGCGTTCACGTTCGCGCTCGCGCTCGTGTTCATCTATCTCGTGCTTGCTGCGCAGTTCGAGAGCTTCGTCTCGCCATTCATCATCATGCTGACGGTGCCGCTCGCCGCGCTCGGCGCACTGCTTGCGCTCAAGGCCACGGGTAATTCGATCAACGTCTATTCGCAGATCGGCCTGGTGATGCTGATCGGCCTGATCACCAAGAACGGCATCCTGATCGTCGAGTTCGCCAACCAGCTGCGCGCGCGCGGCATGGGCAAGCGCGAGGCGGTGATCGAGTCCTCGACGCTGCGCCTGCGCCCCATCCTGATGACCTCGCTCGCGACCGTGCTCGGCGCGCTGCCGCTCGCGCTCGCCGCGGGCGCGGGCTCCGAGGCACGCCAGGCAATCGGCTGGGTGGTGGTCGGCGGCCTGTCGGTCGGAACGCTGTTTACGCTGTTCGTGATTCCGACGGCATACTTGGCCCTCGCGCGCGACGCGCGTCAGGCGCAGCCCGCGGCCGGCGGCGCGACCGAGGCGAAGGAGGCATGAGCGACGCCCTGTTCACGAACGACACCGCGCTCGTCACCGGCGCCGCGAACGGCATCGGCCGCGGCATCGCCGAGGCGCTGGCGCGCGAGGGCGTGCGCGTGCTCGGCGCCGACCTGAAGGGCGCGGACCTGGCCGTCGACCTGTCGCGTCCGGGCGAGGCCAAGCGGCTGGCGGCCGAGGCGATCGCCAAGCTGGGGAAGGTGTCGATCTTCGTGCACAGCGCAAGCCCCCGGCGCCGGGAAGAGGACACCGCGCTCGAAGTGAGCGAAGAAACCTGGCGCGCGATGCAGGAAGTCAACCTGAACGCCGGGTTTCTGCTCGGGCAGGCATTGGGACGCCACATGCGCGAGCTGAAGATCCGCGGGCGCATGCTCTACGTCACCTCGCTACATGCCTATTCGCCGCGCAACCTGCCGCACTACAGCGCGGCGAAGGCCGGGCAGACGATGCTGGTGCGCGAGTTCGCGCGCGCGCTCGGCGCCGACGGCATCCGGGTGAACGCCATCGCGCCGGGGGCGATTCCGGGGGGCGGCTTCGATGCTTCGAAGAACCCGGGGCTGCTCGCCACCATTCCGATGGGACGCTTCGGCACGCCGGCCGATGTCGCGGCGATGGCGCTCGCGGTGCTCTCGGAGCGTTTCGGGGCCTACGTCACCGGGGCCACGATCGCGGTTGACGGCGGCATCGCACAGCATAATTGGATTGAAAGGCGCGGGTGAGCCATCCGCGCCACTGCAGGATCGAGAGGCGCTGATATGGCAGGCTCCAAATATCACGTCCGCCAGAGCGACGTGAAACCGTACGCGCCGGCAAACCACGTCGGCACGCGGAACTTCCGCATGATCGGCGCCGAGACCGTCGGCGCGAAGCAGCTCGAGATGCTGATCGGCGAGGTCGAGAGGGGCAAGGGCGCGCTTGCGCACGCCCACCCGGGCATCGAGCAGGTCTGCTACCTGCTCGAAGGTGCGGCGCATGTCGAGGTGGCCGGCGAAGCCTTCGAGATGGCGCCTGGCGAGGCCTGTTTCTTCCCGCCGGACGCACCGCATGTCTTCACGGTGACGAGCGAACGGGCGAAGGTCATGGTGATCTACGCGCCGCCCTACGAGGAGAACCCGGCGCGCGCCGTCAAGCGCGGCTGAGGCCGCAAAAGGGGAGGGCGATGAATCGCAACGCGGTATGGCCGGTGATCCTGATCGTGGTGGGGGTGGTGCTGCTTGCGCACAATCTGAACTTCATTCACTTCGCGCAACTGCGCGCGATCCTTGCGATCTGGTGGCCGGTGATCCTGATCGTGATCGGCGTCGCCGCGCTGGTGGACAAGAAAGAGAAATAGGCGCGGTGGATTTCGCCTCTACAGCGGAGCAGCAGCGCATCCGCGAAGCGATCGCCAGACTCTGCGCGCAGTTCGACGACGCCTACTGGCTGAAAAAGGACCGCGAAGGCGGCTTCCCGCTCGAGCTGCACCAGGCGCTCGCGCGCGACGGCTGGCTCGGCATCGCGATGCCCGAGGCCTTGGGCGGCGCGGGGCTCGGCATCGCGGAGGCCGCGGTGATGATGCAGGCGATTGCGGAGTCGGGCGCCGGCTTCTCCGGCGCGTCCGCGGTGCACATGAACATCTTCGGCCTCAATCCGGTGGTGGTGTTCGGCAACGAGGAGCAGAAAGCGCGCATGCTGCCGCCGCTCATCGAAGGCCGGGAGCGCTCCTGCTTCGCCGTCACCGAGCCGAACACGGGCCTCAACACCACGCGCATCAAGACCAAGGCGGAGAAGCAGGGCGACCGCTACCTCGTCTCCGGCCAGAAAGTGTGGATCTCGACCGCGCAGGTCGCCGAAAAGGTGCTGCTCCTTGCGCGCACCACGCCGCTCGAAGAGGTGCAAAAGCCGACGCAGGGGCTGTCGCTGTTCTACACCGACTTCGATCGCCGCTACATCGAGGTGCGCGAGATCGAGAAGATGGGCCGCAAGGCGGTCGACTCGAACCAGGTGTTCTTCGACGCGCTGCCGGTGCCGGAGGCCGATCGCATCGGCGAGGAAGGGCGCGGCTTCGAGTACATCCTGCACGGCATGAACCCGGAGCGCATCCTGATCGCAGCCGAGTCCGTCGGCCTCGGGCGCTGCGCGCTCGCGCGCGCGTCCGCCTATGCCAAGGCGCGCGTCGTGTTCGACCGCCCGATCGGGCAGAACCAGGCGATCCAGCATCCGCTGGCGAAGAACTGGATGGAGCTGGAAGCGGCCAACCTGATGGTGATGAAGGCCGCCTGGCTCTACGACCGCGGCCTGCCCTGCGGCGCCGAGGCGAATGCATCCAAATACCTCGCCGGCGAAGCGTCCTTCGACGCCTGCCAGCAGGCGGTGATGACCCACGGCGGCTTCGGCTACGCCAAGGAATACCACGTCGAGCGCTACCTGCGCGAGTCGCTCGTCGGGCGCATCGCGCCGGTGAGCCCGCAGCTCGTGCTGTGCTTCATCGCCGAGCGCGTGCTCGGCCTGCCGAAATCCTACTGAACGAGGAGCCAGACATGACCCGCGAAGAATTCGCCGCTGCTGCGCGCGCCGAGGGCTACGACGAGATCGTCGAGCGCGAGATGCCCGCCGGCTTTCGCGACCCGGAGCACCAGCACGCGTTCGATGCCCGCATCCTGGTCGCCGAGGGCGAGTTCACCATCACCATGGGCGGCGCGACGCGCCGCTACCGCGCCGGCGAGCGCTTCGACGTTCCGGCGGGCACGCCGCACGCGGAAGCCGTGGGCAACGAGCCTCTGCGCTTCACCGTGGCGCGGCGCCATCGAGAGGCCTGAGGCGGTGCCGATGAGCGCGAGCCTTGCCGATCTCGTCGAAGCGCGCTTCGGGCTCTCGAGCGAGGCCGGGAGGAATCTGCCTGCCGAAGGCACGCTCGCCGCGATGCTCGCGCGGCGCGTCTGCCGCAACTACGCCGATCGAGCCGTCGGCGAAGACCTGATGCAGGTCCTGTTCGCCGCTGCGTTCTCGGCGCCGTCGAAATCCGACCTGCAGCAGGCCTCGATCGTGCGCGTCGCCGATCCGGCCAAGCGCGCGACGATCCAGGGGTGGCTCGCATCGATGCCGTGGATCGCGGGCGCGCCGCAGTTCATGATCTTTTGCGGCGACAACCGCCGCACGCGGCGCATCGGGATTCAGCGCGGCAAGCCATTCCCGAACGACACCCTCGACATGTTCATGAACGCCGCGGTCGATGCCGGCATCGTGCTGCAGGCCTTCATCACGGCCGCGGAGTCCGCCGGCCTCGGCTGCTGTCCGATCAGCCTGGTGCGCGACCGCGCGCGCGAGCTCGCCGCGCTCCTCGAGCTGCCGAAGTACGTCTTTCCGGTCGCCGGGCTCACGGTCGGCCACCCGGCGAAGGCGGGCGCGATCAGCATGCGCCTGCCGTTGTCGGTGACGGTGCACCTCGACCGGTACGATGACCGCGGCTTTGACGCCGCGCTCGAGGCCTACGACCGCCGGCGCGAGGCCGCGCGCCCGACGCCGCGCGAAAAGCAGCGCGATGTGGCCCGCTTCGGCACCGTGGAACCGTACGCCTGGTCGGAGGACAAGGCGCGCCAGTACGCCGTGCCGCAGCGCGCGGACTTCGGCGAATTCATCCGCGCGCAGGGGTTCGCGCTAAAGTAGGGCGGTGCGAAGGTCCGCAGGCGCGCACGCGCACGGCGTGCCGCCACGCGCGGCCGACGCGCTGAATCGTTTTGGCGTCAGCGAATATTTTCCGTCCATCGCAACGAAGGAGTCTCCATGAAGCGAATTACTCTGCTCATCGCCGCCCTCGCGCTCAGTTCCCATGCCATGGCGAAGTCCTGCGAGGAACTCAAGCGCGAGATCGCGGCCAAGATCGAGGCCAATGGCGTCAACAACTACACGCTCGAAATCGTTCCGAACGATCAGGTCGGTGAGAAGAAAGTCGTGGGAAGCTGCGAAGGCGGAACGAAGAAGATCGTCTATACGAGGAAGTAGCGAGGACGCCATGCTCGAGCTGCGCCCGACCTGCGAACACTGCAACAAGGCCCTGCCCGCGGACGCGCTCGACGCGCGGATCTGCAGCTACGAATGCACGTTCTGCGCGACCTGCGTCGACCGCGTCCTGTCGAACGTCTGCCCGAACTGCGGCGGCGGGTTCGTGCCGCGGCCGATCCGGCCCTCGAAGAACTGGAAGGGCGAGAACTTTCTCGGCAAGGACCCGGCAAGCAGCAGGATCAAGCACAGGCCTGTCGACGCTGAAGCGCATGCACGGTTCGCGGCTCCGATCATGAAACTTGCGCCGGAAAAGCGGTAGTCCGTGTCCGTGCGCGTGCGAGCGAACCTTCAGTTGATGCCGACGGGGGACTGAGCGGTCATGGCGCTTCGGGTCGTGCGGCTTGGTACGCCGCGTAACAAGGACGAAGGCCTGCGCGTGGGTACGGTGCGGCGTCCGCCGCGCGGCGTGCCGAAGTCGCGATTCTCGCAGGACGACTGGTACGACGTCTGGTTCCCGAACCTCGCGCCGTCGGTGGAAACCATGAAGCTCGGCCAGGCGGCGGTGAGCGAGGCCGACTGGGCTGCGTTCAGGCGGCGCTACAAAGCGGAAATGGCGGCGCCCGAGGCCAGCCATGCGCTGTCGCTGCTCGCCGCCCTGTCTCACTCGAGCAACTTTGCGGTCGGCTGCTATTGCGAAGACGAGACGCGCTGCCATCGCTCGGTTCTTCGCGCGCTGCTCGCCGGGGCCGGCGCCAAGTTCGCCTGACATGATCGAGCAAATCCCCGGCCTGCCGGAAAACGTCCTCGGCTTCACGGCAAAGGGGACGGTGACCGCGAACGACTACGAGACGGCCATCATTCCCGCGGTGGAGGCGTTGTTCGCGCGGCAGAGCAGGGTCCGGTTCCTTTATCACCTCGGCGAAGCGTTCACCGGATTCGCGGGCGCCGCGATGTGGGACGACAGCAAGCTGGGCCTGAGGCATCTGAGGGGCTGGGAGCGGATCGCGATCGTCTCGGACGTCGAGTGGATCCGGGGCGCGGTGCGGGTCTTCGGCCTGGCGATTCCGGGGCATGTGCGCGTGTTTCACAACCGCGAATTGGCCGAGGCGATTCGCTGGATCGGCGAATGACGTGTTGGCCGCGCCGGCGGGCCGACTAGGCGGCATCCGCGTGCGCGCGCTTGCCCTGTCGCTCGTCGCCGCCGCCATGGCCTGCTTCGCCTTCGCGGTCTGGGGGCTGAAAACGCCGGCGGGCAGGCGCGCCTTCGACGAGATGGCAGGCATCATCCCGATGGCCGCGGGACTTGCCGGGGTGCTGTTGTGCGTCGCTGCGCTGGCGATCTGGCTGTGGCGAATTTTTGGCAGGCCGGGCTGAGGCAGACGGCGGACGCCGGAGGAGCAGTCATATGAACGCGCTGGACCGGGTGCACACGCTGACGTTCGACGCCTTCGGCACGATCCTCGACCTGGGGAGCAGTCACGCGCCGCGCCTGGGCGCATTCCTCGAATCCAAGGGTGCAGCGATGACGGCTGAGGCGCTGTGGGGCCGCTGGCGCACCCGGCAGCGCATCGAGCAGTACCAGGACAACCAGTTCTCCGCCGGCCACTACGGCTACCTGGATTCGACCCGCCGCGCGTTGCTCTACACCTTGCGCTCCCTCAAGCTGCCGTTCGACGCGGCGGACGTCGCCCGCATCATGGAAGGCTGGCAGGACCTGAAGCCGTTTGCCGATTCGCTGCCCGGCCTCGAGCGGCTGCGCAGCCGGTTCAAGCTCGCAGTGCTCTCGAACGGCGAGCGCGATGTCCTCGCTGCCCTGGTGAAGGAGCGCATGCGCGCCGACTTCGCAGCCGTGATCTCGGTGCAGGACGTCGGCGTGTTCAAGCCCAATCCGCAGGTCTATCGCTATGCCGCGCGCCTGCTCGGCGCCGAGCCGCACGAATTGATGATGGTCTCGGCGCACAGCTTCGACGCAGTGGGCGCGCGCGTCTCCGGCTACCGCGCCGCGTACGTCAACCGCTACGATCTGCCCTACGACGAAACCCCCTACCGCGCCGACGTCGAGGCGCGCGATTTTCTCGATCTGGCGGCGCAGCTGGGCTGCCGTTAGCCTGCTGCCACATCGTCGACCCATGTCCCGAAATGAGTAAAGCCATGCACATCACCGCGTCGACCGGCTGTTCCGCACGGGCGGCGAGGAGTTTCTCGCGCTGCTCTACCGCACCGACGCGCAAAGCGGGACGCGCGTTGCCGAGACGCTGCGCGCGGCGATCGCCGCACATCCGTTCCTCCCCGGCCGGACCGTGACCGCGAGCTTCGGCGTTGCCGCCCTGCAGCCGGAGGACGACTGGATGCGGTGGATGAAGCGCAGCGACGACCGGCTCTACGTGGCCAAGTCGGGCG
>Ga0210067_1000066_pt1 | contig 13486 bp, 13 predicted proteins | sample RushMan_ThreeSqB_2_FD_185559 | JGI IMG/M metagenome (GOLD analysis project Ga0210067, IMG submission 185559) | Wetland microbial communities from San Francisco Bay, California, USA, that impact long-term carbon sequestration - RushMan_ThreeSqB_D2... | ecosystem: Environmental > Aquatic > Marine... | reverse complement strand
AGATTCAGTGTCTTTTTATAGTCAGCCATGAGTCGTCGCAAAGTAATCCTTGGCCTGCGCCACGTCCCGCGCGATCGCCGCGCGCAGCGCGGTCAGATCGGAGTACTTCTTTTCGTCGCGCAGCCGGGCGAGAAAGCGCACGCGCAGATGCCGCCCGTACAGCGCCTCGGTCACCTCGAACAGGTGCACCTCGAGCAGCGGCGCGGTGACGGCGTTCACGGTCGGCCGCCGGCCGATGCTCGCCACCCCGGGCAGCCAGCGCGCCGGGCTCGCTGCATCGGCGCCCTGCGCCTCGACCACGTAGATGCCCGCGAGCGGCGCGCGCCGCGGCAGCACGATGTTCGCCGTCGGAAAGCCGAGCTCGCGGCCGAGCTTGGCGCCGTGCACCACGCGCCCCGAGACGACGTAGGGCCGGCCGAGCAGCTGCGCGGCGTCCTCGAGATCGCCGCGCTCGAGCGCAGCGCGCACGCGCGAGCTCGAGATGCGCCCCTCGGCGTCGCTGACTTCGGGCATCGCCTCGAGCTCGAAGCCGCGCGCGCGGGCTGCGCGCTCGAGCGCGGCGAAGTCGCCGCTGCGCCCGGCGCCGAAGCGGAAATCCCGCCCGACCAGCAGCCAGGCGAGCTGCAGACGGCGGCACAGCGTGTCCTCGACGAACTGCGCCGCGGGCAGCGCGGCGAAGCGCGCATCGAAGCGCGCGATATGCGCGCGGTCGAGGCCCGCGGCAGCGAACAGCTCGAGCTTTTCGCGCAGCCGCGACAGGCGCGGCGGTGCATCCGCGCCGCGCAGGGCGGCGAAATGCTCGCGCGGCAGCGGTTCGAAGGTGAACACGCCGGCGGCCAGCCCCTTGCGCCGCGCGACGGTCACCACCCGCGACAGCATTGCCTGGTGGCCGAGGTGCACGCCGTCGAAATTGCCGATCGTCCACGCCCCCGGTCCACGGCCCGGATGCGCTGCGCCGTGCGTGACCACCATGGTGCAAGCCCAAAATGCTGAATTATAGTGAGTTTGCTGCACCGCGGCGCGCGCGCCGCCTAGGCACAGGCTGCGCCGCTCAGTTCATCCGCGTGCACTGCGCGCGCAGCGTCATCACGTGCATGCGCATCTCCTCGCGATCGGGCGCATCCGGTTCGCGCTCGACGTAGGCCGCGAGGTCGGCCAGTGCCGGCTGCCAGCATTCCAGGCACTGGTAGACCAGGCCGCGATCGCGCAGCTCGGCGCTCGCGTCCGGGGTCACGACGAGGATGCGGTTCAGCACGGCGAGCAGCCGCGCGGGCTCGTCCGCGTCCCGGTAGATCGTTTTCAGGTTGCGCAGCATGCGCGCAAGGATCTGGCGGTGGCTCGCCGGCTCGAGGAACTGCTCGAGCGGCAGCGCCTCGATCGGGATGCCGCCCGCGGCCGCCTGGGGAACGACGCGCGCCAGGCGCTCGCGCAGCTCGTCCTCGGACTGCGGCGCGCCGTCGGTGAAGGGATCGAGGATCACGACGCCGCGGCGCAGCCGCAGGCGGACCAGGAAATGCCCGGGGAACGACACGCCCTCGAGCGGCAGCCCGATGCGGCGACCCACTTCGATGTACAGAATCGACAGGCTGATCGGGATGCCGGTGCGCCGGTCGATCACTTCGTTCAGGTAGCTGTTGCGCGGGTCGTAGTAGGCGTCGACGTTGCCCGCGAAGCCGAGCTCGCCGAAGACGAAATCGTTCAGTGCGATCAGCTTTTCCTCGGCGCCGCCGCCGCCGGCGAGCTGCGCGCGCAGGCGCATCGCGAAGCGCTCGATCTCGCCGAGGTAATGCGCCACGTCGAGCGCGGGATAGGCGTCACGGGCGATCATCAGGCAGGCGCGCGCAAGCTCGATGCGCGCATCGGTCTGCGCCATCAGCGCGCGGAACGGCTCGAGCGGCTCCTGCGACCCGCCGGCCCCCTGCGCTCCGATGCCGATCGATGCGGAGGCCATCAGTCCACAGCCTGGCGCGCGAAATCCCTCATCCGTATCCCCAGCGCGAGCAGGCTGCCACCGTACACCGCGGCACCGAGCAGCACCAGCCCCGCCAGCGCGGGGACCTTGTGCAGCCCGCCGGCCGACAGCCACCAGCGTGCCTCGCCCATCGCAAAATGCAGCGCGAGCGCCATCAGGCACACGCTCGCCAGCACCCGCACGAAGAACGCGGCCCAGCCGGGCTGCGGGCGGTAGATGCCGTGCCGGCGCAGCGCGCGGTACAGCAGAGCCGCGTTCAGGCAGGCGCCCAGACCCACCGCCAGGGCAAGCCCGGCATGCTTGAGCGGCACGATGAAGGCGAGGTTCATCGCCTGCGTCGCGAGCAGCGTGAGGACCGCGATGCGCACCGGGGTCGCGATGTTCTGTCGCGCGTAGAAACCGGGCGCGAGGATCTTGACCAGGATCATGCCGACCAGCCCGACGCTGTAGGCCATCAGGGCCTGGCGCGTCATCCAGACATCCTGCGGCCCGAAGCGGCCGTAGTGGAACAGCGTCGTGATCAGCGGCAGCGCGATCACGGCGAGCGCCGCCGCGGCGGGAATCGCGAGCAGCAGCGTCACGCGCAGGCCCCAGTCGAGCAGCCGCGTGGTCGCCTCGGCGTCGCTCTGCGCATGCGCCTTCGACAGGCTCGGCAGCAGAATCGTGCCGACCGCGACGCCGAGCACGCCCGCGGGAAACTCCATCAGACGGTCGGCGTAGTACAGCCAGGACACGCTGCCCGAGACGAGGAACGAGGCGAAGATCGTGTTGATGAGCAGGGAGATCTGGCTCACCGACACGCCGAACACCGCCGGCGCCATGAGCTTGAGGATGCGCGCCACGCCCGGGTGGCGCAGCCGCAGGCGCCAGCGCGGCAGCACGCCGAGCCGCAGGAGAAACGGCAGCTGGAAGGCGAGCTGCAGGACGCCGCCGGCGAACACCGCCCAGGCGAGCACCAGGACCGGTGGATCGAAGCGCCCGGCGAAGAACAGCGCGGCGACGATGAACGACACGTTTAGCAGCGCCGGCGTGAACGCCGGCACCGCGAAGCGGCTCCAGGTGTTGAGAATGCCCGCGGCGAGCGCGACCAGCGAGATGAACAGGATGTAGGGAAAGGTGATCCGCAGCAGCGTCACGGTGAGCGCGAACTTTGCGGGCTCGTCGGCGAAGCCCGGTGCCGAGACGGTAACGAGCAGCGGCGCGCCGATGACCCCGAGCGCCGCGGCCACCACCAGCGCGAGGAACAGCACCGTCGCCACGCAATCGAGCAGCGTGCGCGTGTCCTCGGGCGACTGGCGCGCCTTGTACTCGGCAAGCACCGGCACGAAGGCCTGCGAGAACGCGCCTTCGGCGAACAGCCGGCGCAGCAGATTGGGGATCCGGAAGGCGACGAAGAACGCGTCGGTGGCGAGCCCGGCGCCGAAGGCGCGCGCGATGAGCAGATCGCGCACGAAGCCGAGCACGCGGCTCACCAGCGTCATGCTGCTCACGGTGCCGAGCGCGCGCAGCAGGTTCATCGCAGCGGGCCGCCCGCACGCTCGCCGGCGGCGCGCCGGCAGGGGGAATTTCCCTTGCGCGGCAGGCATTTGGCCGATAGAATGCGCCCCTTTTTCAGCCCACCCCGGACTCCATGGCCAATTCCGCTTCGGCGCGCAAGCGCGCCCGTCAGGCAGACGTGCAGCGCGTGCACAACATGAGCCTGCGCACCACCGCGCGCACGGCGATCAAGAACGTCGAGAAAGCGATCCTCGCCGGCGACAAGGCCGCGGCCGAGGCGGTGCTTTCGCGCAGCGCGAGCACCATCGATCGCGTCGCAGCGAAAGGCATCCTGCATCGCAATACCGCCAACCGGCACAAGAGCCGTCTCGCCCTGGCCGTCAAGGCCATGCAGTAGCGACGCCACGCGCGTCGCGCGGGCACGCGGCACGGCGACCGAAGGCGGTAGCATCGCGCGATTATAGCGACGCGAATCCGCCGGCATCGGGCCGATCCGGTGGCGCAGCACGGGCACGCCTGCGACGCAACCACGTCTCAGGGCTGTGCTAGCATTCTTTGAACGGCGGCGCGGGCCGCCGTTTTGCATTCTGGGGAGGTGCCGACCATGTCACAGGCGACCCACGTGACCCATGTGATGAATACCTACGCCCGCCAGCCCATCGCGTTCGTGCGCGGTGAGGGGGTGTGGCTGTGGGACGAATCGGGCAAGCGCTACCTCGACGCACTGGCCGGCATCGCGGTCAACACGCTCGGCCACGCGCACCCCGTGCTGACGCGCGCGATCGCCGAGCAGGCGGCCAAGATCATCCACAGCTCGAACCTGTTCCGCATTCCGCTGCAGGAGCGGGCGGCCGATCTGCTGGCCGAGGTCACGGGACTGGACGAGGTGTTCTTCTGCAATTCGGGCTGCGAGGCGAACGAGGCGGCGATCAAGCTGGCGCGCCTCTACGGCCACCAGCGCGGCGTTGCCACGCCGCACATCATCGTGATGGAAAACGCGTTTCACGGCCGCACCATCGCCACCCTGTCGGCGACCGGCAGCCGCAAGGTGCAGGCGGGCTTCGAGCCGCTCGTGCCGGGATTCGTGCGCGTGCCGCTGAACGACATCGACACCGTACGGGCGATCGCCGAGCGTGATACGAGCGTGGTGGCGGTGATGATCGAGCCGATCCAGGGCGAAGGCGGCATCAACGTGTCGCGCCTCGAATACCTGCGCGCGCTGCACGCCCTGTGCCAGGAAAAGGAATGGCTGTTCATCTCGGACGAGGTGCAATGCGGCCTCGGCCGCACCGGCAAGTGGTTCGTCTACCAGCACGCGGGCTTCATGCCCGATGTCGTGCCCCTCGCCAAGGGTCTGGCCGGCGGCGTGGCGGTCGGCGCCTGCATCACGGGCGGCCGGGCGAAGGGCCTGTTCAAGCCGGGACACCACGGCTCGACCTTCGGCGGCAACCCGCTCGCCATGGCGGCGCTCGTCGCGACGCTCGAGACCATGCAGCGCGACGACCTGCTCGGCAATGCCGAGCGCGTGGGCCGCGTGATCCGGGATGCCCTGGTCGCCGGGCTCGACGGCCTGGGCGCGGTGCGCGAGATCCGCGGCATGGGGCTGATGCTGGGCATCGAGCTCGACCGGCCCTGCGGCGAGATCGTCGGCCGCGCGCTCGAGGCCGGCCTGATCGTGAACGTGACGAACGACAAGGTCGTGCGGCTGCTGCCCCCGCTCGTCATGAGCGAGGCCGAGGGTCGCATGGTCGTCGAGCGCCTCGTGCCGGTCATCAAGGACTTCCTGGCGCAGGCCGCGGCCGCGCCGAGCGCCGCCGCGCGCTAGAGGCGCTCGCGTGGACCTGCGCCATTACCTGCAGTTCAGCGACTTCGCGCGCGAGGACTACGCGCAGCTGTTCGAGCGCACGCGCTGGATCAAGGCGCGCTTCAAGCGCTACGAGCGCTACTGGCCGCTCGCCGACCGCACGCTGGCGATGATCTTCGAGAAGCAGTCGACGCGCACGCGGCTGTCCTTCGAGGCCGGCATGCACCAGCTCGGCGGCACCGCGATCTTCCTCAGCACGCGCGACTCGCAGCTCGGGCGCGGCGAGCCGGTCGAGGACTCGGCGCGGGTCATCTCGCGCATGTGCGACGCGGTCATGATCCGGACTTTCGAGCAGGCGGTCATCGAGCGCTTTGCCGCGCACTCGCGGGTGCCGGTGATCAACGGCCTGACCAACGAATATCACCCCTGCCAGATCCTGGCCGACGTCTATACGTTCATCGAGCAGCGTGGCGAGCTGCGCGGGCGCACCGTGGCCTGGATCGGAGACTCGAACAACGTGTGCAATACCTGGCTGCAGGCCGCCGAAGTGCTCGACTTCAACATGCACGTATCGACGCCGCCGGGCTACGAGGTCGACCCCGCGCGCGCCGGCCTGCGCGGCACGACGCACTACCGGCAGTTCGGCGACCCGCTCGACGCCGTGCGCGGCGCGGACCTGGTGAGCACCGACGTCTGGACCAGCATGGGTTTCGAAGACGAGGATGCGGCGCGGCGCGCGGCGTTCCAGGACTGGCAGGTCGACGCCGACATGATGCGCGCGGCGAAGCCGGACGCGCTGTTCATGCACTGCCTGCCCGCGCACCGCGGCGAGGAGGTCGCTGCCGAGGTGATCGACGGCCCGCAGAGCGTGGTCTGGGACGAGGCCGAGAACCGACTGCACACGCAAAAGGCGCTGCTCGAGTTCCTGCTCGGCGCAGTGCAGACGCCATGAGCCGGCGCGGCCCGCGCGCACCCTGAACGAACCGACGAAGACGCCGCACATGAAGAAGCTCAAGCAGGTCAACAGGGCCAACAAGGCCAACAAGGCCAACAAGGTGAACAAGGTCAACAAAGTCGTGCTCGCCTACTCCGGCGGGCTCGACACCTCGGTGATCCTGAAATGGCTGCAGGACAGCTACGGCTGCGAGGTGGTGACGTTCACCGCCGACATCGGCCAGGGCGAGGAGGTCGAGCCGGCGCGCCGCAAAGCGCTCGCGCTGGGCATTGCGCGCAAGAACATCTTCATCGAGGACCTGAAGGAGGAATTCGTCCGCGACTTCGTGTTCCCGATGTTCCGCGCGAACGCGGTGTACGAAGGCGAGTACCTGCTCGGCACCTCGATCGCCCGGCCGCTGATCGCCAAGCGCATGGTCGAGATCGCCCGCAAGACCGGCGCCGACGCAATCGCGCACGGCGCGACCGGCAAGGGCAACGATCAGGTGCGCTTCGAGCTCGGCGCCTACGCGCTCATGCCGAACGTCCGCATCATCGCGCCCTGGCGCGAGTGGGACCTGCTGTCACGCGAGAAGCTGCTGCGCTACGCGGCGCAGCACGGCATTCCGGTGGACTTCAAGAAGCGCAGCGGCGGCGCGCCCTACTCGATGGACGCCAACCTGTTGCATATCTCGTACGAGGGCGGCATCCTCGAGGATCCGGATTTCGAACCCGAGGAGTCGATGTGGCGACTCACCGTATCGCCGGAGCGCGCGCCCAAGCGCCCGGAGCAGGTCACCCTGGAGTACCGCCGAGGCGACATCGTGGCGGTCAATGGCCGGCGCATGCGGGCGGCGCAGGTGCTCGAGACGCTCAATCGCCTGGGCGGTCGGCACGGCATCGGGCGCCTGGACCTGGTCGAGAACCGCTACGTCGGCATGAAGAGCCGGGGCTGCTACGAGACCCCCGGGGGCACGATCATGCTCAAGGCGCACCGCGCGATCGAGTCGATCACGCTGGACCGCGAGGTGCTCGCGCTCAAGGACGACCTGATGCCACGCTATGCGCGGCTGATCTACAACGGCTACTGGTTCAGCCCGGAACGCGAGCTGCTGCAAACGCTGATCGACGCCTCGCAAGCGCCGGTGAACGGCCGCGTGCGGCTCAAGCTGTACAAGGGCACCGTGATCGTGACCGGGCGCGCGTCGAAGACCGATTCGCTGTTCGACCCGACGATCGCGACCTTCGAGGACGACGCCGGCGCCTACGACCAGGCGGATGCCGCCGGCTTCATTCGCCTGAACGCGCTGCGCATGCGGATCGCCGCCAACCGGCGCCGCAGAAAGCCGGCGTCGTGATCACGCTGGCACGCGCCGCCTTTCTCGCCCTGCTGCTCGCCGCGGCGCCGGCGCTCGCCTCGCCGTTCGCGGTGCAGCTGGGCGATATCCGCATCGCGCTCGACACGCCACCGGGCTTTTCGGACGCGGCCGCCACCGGCTCGCCACGCGTGCTCGAGCTGGCCGAGTCCCTCACGTCTGCGTCCAACCGAATTCTGCTCTTCGGGATCACCGACGCCGACTTCCGCCGCTTTTCGGTCGGCGACCCGCCCGAGATGCGCCGCTACCTGATCGCGGTGACGCCCAGCGCCCACGAGCGCTATTACGTCTCGCAGAAGGATTTCGAGCGCTACGTGGCCGACGTCACGCACGGCCTTGGCACGCCGCCCACGAATACCGACTTCCGCAAGCTCCTCGCGGCCGCGCCCGAGAGCCAGCCGGTCGTGCTCGCCGAGCTGGTGCGGGAGCCGGCGCTGCTGTCGTTCATGCAGGGCGCGCGCCTCGCCCCGGTCGAGGATCAGCACATCTGGTCACCGGAAAAGCCGCCGCGCTACCTGCTGTCGACGACCACCCTGCTGCTGCTGCGCAATCGCGCGCTCAGCCTGTCGATCTATACCGGCTACGACAGTGCGGAGGACCTCGACTGGCTGACGCGAACGACCAAGCGCTGGGTCGAGGATCTGAAGCGGATTAACCCGCGCTAGGCGCGTTCCGACACTGCCGCACCTTTGCGGCAGATCAACACCGCGCGACCCTCAGGCCATAGTCTGGATCGCATGGAACCGCGACAAGCCGGTGTCGAAGCCATCGGCGTGGTCGAGCGCGTCTCTGGACCGGTGGTCGACGTCGCCTGCAGCGGGGCGCTGCCTGGCATGCACGACGCGCTGCGGGTCGATCTCGACGGCCGCGCCTGCCTGCTCGAAGTGCGCCACCATCTCGATGCCAGCCATCTGCGCGCCGTCGCGCTGCACGCCACCGCCGGGCTGCGCCGCGGCAGCGCGGTGTACGGCACCGGCGGGCCGCTCAGGGTGCCGGTCACGCAGGACTGCCTCGGTCGGGTGCTCGATGTGTTCGGCGCGCCGCTCGACGGCGGGCCGCCGCTGCCGCGCGAGGCGCTGCGCGCGGTGTCGGCGCCGCCGGCACCGATCTCCGAGGTCAAGGGCCCGGAGGCGATCCTCGAGACCGGCATCAAGGTGATCGACCTGCTCTGCCCGTTCGTGCAGGGCGGCAAGACGGGGCTGTTCGGCGGCGCCGGCGTCGGCAAGACGGTGCTGATCATGGAGTTCATGCACGCGATCGCGGCGCTGCACCAGGGCGTGTCGGTGTTCGCGGGCGTCGGCGAGCGGATCCGCGAGGCGCACGAGCTGTGGAAAGAGATGCAGGCTGCGGGGGTGCTGCCGAGCACGGTGCTGGTGTTCGGGCAGATGGACGAGTCGCCCGGGGTGCGCTTTCGCGCCGGCGCGACCGCGCTCACTTACGCCGAGTACCTGCGCGACACGCTCGGCAAGGAAGTGCTGGTGCTGATGGACAACGTGTTCCGCTTCGTGCAGGCGGGAAGCGAGATCTCGGGGCTGCTCGGGCGCATGCCGGCCACCGTCGGCTACCAGCCGACGCTGCTGACCGAGGTCGCCGACCTGGAGGAGCGCATCGCCTCGACGCGCACCGGAACCATCACCGCGGTGCAGGCCGTGTACGTGCCTGCCGACGACATGACCGACCCGGCGGTGAGCGCGATCCTCGCGCACCTCGACACGCTGGTGATCCTGTCGCGCGAGCAGGCCGGGCGCGGCATCTACCCCGCGGTCGACCCGCTCGCCTCGCAGAGCCATCTGCTGGACCGGCGCGTCGTCGGCGACCGGCATTACGAGGTCGCGGGCGCGGTGCGCGAGCATCTCGCACGCTACCAGGAGCTGCAGGACATCATTGCGATGCTCGGCATGGAGGCGCTCTCGGAAGAGGACCGGCAGGTCGTGCTGCGCGCGCGCCGCCTGCAGCGCTACCTCAGCCAGCCGTTCCACGTCGTGGCCGAGCACACCGGGCTGCCCGGCGTGTCGGTGCCGCTCGCGCAGACCCTCGCCGACTGCGAGGCCTTCCTGCGCGGCGACCACGACGCGACAGCCGAAGACCAGTGCTATATGCGCGGCGCGATGTCATGACCCCGTTCACGCTGCACCTGCAATCGGCCACCCAGACCGTGCGCATGGACGACGTCGAAAGCTTCACGGCAAAGGATGCCTCGGGCGCGTTCGGCCTGCTGGCGCGCCACGAGCGCACGATGACCGTACTCGGCCTGGGTCTGGCGCGCGTGCGCAGCGCGGGCGGCAGCTGGCATTACGTGGCGCTGCCCGGCGGGCTGGCGTACTTCACCGACGGGGCACTGTTCGTGTGCACGCGCCGCTTCGTGCTCGGCGACGACTATCGCACGGTGTCCGCGGCGGTGGCGCAGACGCTGCTCGCCGAAGAGCAGGCGCTGAAGAGCCTCAAGCAGAGCGTGAACCGTCTGGAGCGCGAAATGATGCGGCGCCTGTGGCGCCTGAACTGGCGCGAGGGCTGAAGTCATGCCGGACGACGGCGGCCAGCAGTTGCGCGAGGCGGTCGAGGACGAGGCCGGGCGGCTGCAGCGCGCCGAGCGCGAGCGCCCGCGCCTGATCGCGCAGACCGTGTACCTGGGCAGTCTGGCGCTGATGTTCGTCGTGCCGGTGATCGCCGGCGCCTACCTCGGACGCTGGATCGATGGCCTGTTCGCGGGCTATTCGATCCGCTTCACCATCAGTCTGATCGTGCTCGGCGTGGGGATCGGCGCGGTCAATGTCTACCTGTTCGTGCGGGAGCGGCGCTGATGGAAAGCGGCGGCGCACTGTTCCATCTCGGGCCGCTCGGCATCAGCGTCACGGTCGTCACGACCTGGGGCATCATGCTGGCGCTCGGCCTGTTCAGTGCGCTGGCCACGCGACGGCTGAGCGACGATCCGGGCACGCTGCAGAGCGCGCTCGAGGGCGCGGTGCTCGCGCTCGAGGCGGCGATCGCGGCGGTGTTCCCGCAGCGCCCGCGCATGCTGTTGCCGTTCGTCGGCACGCTGTGGGTGTTCCTGGTCGCGGCCAATCTGCTCGGCATCGTTCCGGGGCTGCACTCGCCGACCCGCGACCTGTCGCTCACCGCGGCGCTCGCGATCCTGGTGTTCCTCTCGGTACACTGGTACGGGATCCGTTCCGACGGCCTGCGCAACTACCTGCGCCACTACCTGTCGCCCAACCCGATCATGTTCCCGTTTCACGTCATGAGCGAGCTGTCGCGCACGGTCGCGCTCGCGGTGCGCCTGTTCGGCAACATGGCGAGCCTGGAAATGGCGGCGCTGATGGTGCTGCTGCTGGCCGGGTTCCTGGTCCCGGTGCCAGTGCTGCTGCTGCACGTGATCGAGGCGCTGGTGCAGGCCTACATCTTCGGCATGCTCGCGCTGGTGTACATCGCGGGCGGCGTCCAATCCCAGGCGCTCACCAAGGAAAAGAAGGAGTCTCAAACATGACCGAAACAGGATGGCTCGTCATCGTCTCCAGCGCCGCAGCGCTGCTCGCGATCGCGATCGGCGTGATCGGCCCGGCGATCGCGATGGGGCGCGCGATCTCGCAGGCGCTCGACGCGCTCGCGCGCCAGCCCGAGCTCGAGAACTCGATCACCCGCACGCTGTTCATCGGCCTGGCGATGATCGAGTCGCTCGCGATCTACGTGCTGGTGATCGTGCTGATCGTGCTGTTCCGCAATCCCCTGCTCGAATACCTGCTGAAGTGACGCCATGCAACTCGACCTGACCAGCTTCGTCCTCGAGCTGATCAACTTCGCGGTGCTGGTGTGGATCCTGCACCGCTTCCTGTACAAGCCCGTGCTGGCGGCGGTCGACCGGCGCCGTGCCACGGTTGAACGCGCGCTCGCGGAGGCCCAGGCGGCGCGCGACCAGGCCGCGGCGCTGAAGACCCAGGTCGAGGCGCGGCTCGCGAGCTGGGAGCGGGAGCGCGCCGAGGCCAAGGGCAAGCTCGCCGCCGAGCTCGCGGCACAGCGCGACAAGGGGCTGGCCGAGGCCGCGCGCGCCGCCGAGCAGGAGCGCGCCCGGCTCGCCGCGCTGCAGGCCAAGCAGGATCGCGAACGACGGCGCGCCGACGAGCAGCAGGCGCTCGACCAGGCGGCGGCGTTCGCTGCACGCCTGCTCGAGCGCGTCTCCGATCCGGCGCTCGACGCGCGCCTGGTCGAGCTGCTGGCAGCCGATCTCGCCGCGCTGCCCGAGGACCGGCTGCGGCCGCTGGCCGAGGCCGCGCGCGCGGTCGCCGGGCACGTCACGGTGCACAGCGCGCGCCCACTGCCGGACGCGGTGCGCGCGCGCCTCGAGCAGGCGCTGTCGCAGCAGCTCGGCGTCGCGTGCCGTGCGCAATACGCGCTCGATGCAGCGCTGCTCGGCGGCGTGCGCGTGGCGCTGGGGTCCTGGCTGCTGCAGGCCGACCTGAGCGACGAGCTGCGCTTCTTTTCCGCAGGAGCGCGCGGTGCCCGCTGAGTCCGCGACGGCATCGGCGATCGAGCGCAGCGCGGCGCGGGTACGAGGCTACCGCTTCGCGCTGCGCGTGGCCGAGCGCGGCCGCGTGCTGTCGGTCGGCGACGGCGTGGTCTGGATCGACGGCCTGCCCTCCGCGGCGATGGACGAACTGGTGCGCACCGACGATGGCAGCACCGCGCTGGTGTTCCATCTCGGGCGCGCGCGCATCGGCGCGATCCTGCTCGAGCAGGCGCCCGGGCTCGGCGCCGGCGCTGCGGCGACGCTGACCGGCGAGCGCCTCGCGCTCGAGGTCGGCGACGAACTGCGCGGGCGCGTGCTCGATCCGCTCGGCATGCCGCTCGACGGCGCCGCAGCGCCGCAATGCGCGGCACGGCGAGCGCTCGACGGGCCGTCGCCGCCGATCGTGGCGCGCGAGTTCGTCAACCAGCCGCTGTACACGGGCAACAAGATTGCCGACACCATGATCCCGATCGGCCGCGGACAGCGCCAGCTGCTGATCGGCGACAACGGCACCGGCAAGACGACGTTCGCGCTCGACGTGGTGCTCAACCAGAAGGGGCGCGGGGTGAACTGCGTGTACGTGCTGATTGGGCAGAAGCGCTCGACGGTCGCGTTCGTCATCGACACGCTGCGCCGCTTCGGGGCGCTCGCGTACACCACGCTGGTGGTCGCCGAGGCCACCGCCCCGCCCGGGCTCAAGTACCTCGCGCCGTACGCCGGCTGCGCGATCGCCGAAGCCTGGATGGAAGCGGGCCAGCCCGCGCTGGTCGTGTACGACGATCTGTCGACGCACGCGCGCATCTACCGCGAGCTCTCGCTGCTGCTGCGCCGCCCGCCGGGGCGCGAAGCCTATCCGGGCGACGTCTTCTATCTGCACGCCCGGCTGCTCGAGCGATCGACCTGCCTCGCGGCGGCGCACGGCGGCGGCAGCATGACCGCGCTGCCGATCGTCGAGACCGAGCAGGGCGAGATCGCGGCCTATATCCCGACCAACCTGATCTCGATCACCGACGGTCAGATCTACTTCGACCGCCAGTTGTTCGCCTCTGGTGTGCTGCCGGCAATCGATGTGCGACGCTCGGTGTCACGCATCGGCGGCAAGGCGCAGCCCGAGGCGGTCAAGCGGGAAGCGGCACGCATGAAGCTCGATTACCTGCAGTTCCTCGAGCTGGAGATGTTCTCGCGCTTCGGCTCGCGGCTGGAAGCCGGATTGCGCGCGCGCCTGGCGCGTGGTCGGCTGCTGCGCAACGTGCTCAAGCAGGAGCCGCTCAGCCCGCTCGCCCCGGAGTGCCACCTCGCGTGGATGATCGCGTTCAACGAGGGCCGCCTGGACGGCATGGAGCAAGGCGTGCTGCGCCAGGCGCTGCGGCAGCTGGTCGAGGGCGCCGGGCAGGGTGCGCTCG
>Ga0210067_1000065_pt1 | contig 13489 bp, 9 predicted proteins | sample RushMan_ThreeSqB_2_FD_185559 | JGI IMG/M metagenome (GOLD analysis project Ga0210067, IMG submission 185559) | Wetland microbial communities from San Francisco Bay, California, USA, that impact long-term carbon sequestration - RushMan_ThreeSqB_D2... | ecosystem: Environmental > Aquatic > Marine >... | reverse complement strand
CGCGAGCGTGCGTCGACCGCACCAACCCCGGTCATCAGCCCCGGACTGCGGGTTTTCTGGATAATAGGCGGCCCGTTCCGGCGTCATGTCACAGGATCCGAAAATCAGCGCCATCCTCGAGACGGCGCACAAGCGCGCGCAGGATCTCAACCTGCCCTACGCTGGAGCTCTGCTCCCGGCGGAGGCATATGCCCTGATGCAGGCCGGGGCGCGGCTGGTCGACATCCGCACGCAGGCGGAGCTCTACTGGGTCGGCCGGATCCCCGGGGCGGTCCTCGTCGAGTGGAACAGCTACCCGGGCGGTGCGCTGAACCTCGACTTCATCAGCCAGCTCGGCGATTTCGTCGGTCCCGAAGAGGCGGTGATGTTCATCTGCCGCTCCGGGGGCCGTTCCCATCATGCAGCCATGGCGGCGACCCAGGCCGGCCACCGCGCTTGCTACAACGTGCTCGAGGGCTTCGAGGGCGACAAGAATCCCGGGCAGCGCCGCAACACGGTGGGTGGCTGGCGCGTCGCTGGCCTGCCCTGGATACAGTCTTGAAGGGCGCCCTCCTTTAGATCCCCAGGTCTTGAAAGGGGGATGAATCCCCCCTTCAGATCCCCCGTTGCACCGGCAAGCGGTGCCGCGGGCGCACCGGCTCGCTAGCCCGGGCCCCAGTCGACCCAGCCGCCATAGGCCGTAACGAGCACGATCACGCCGAACGCGATGCGGTACCAGGCGAACGGCTTGAAATCGTGATTCGCAACATATTGGATCAGCCAGCGAACGACCGCGAAGGCGGACACGAACGCCGCGGCGCTGCCGATCGCGAACAAGCCCAGGTCGTCGGCCGCGAACAGCGCCCGGTTCTTGTAGAAATCGTAGGCGCCCGCGGCAACGAGCGTCGGGACGGCGAGAAAGAACGAAAACTCGGTCGCAGCGCGCCGCGACAGGCCGAAGATCATGCCGCCGATGATGGTCGCGCCCGAGCGCGACGTGCCCGGGATCAGCGCGAACGACTGCGCGATGCCGACGAGCAGTGCGTCGCGCCAGGTCATGTGATCGACCTGGTCCACGCGCGCCGGCCGCGCCCGGTGTGCGCGGCGCTCGATCCACAGGATCACCAGCCCGCCGACGATGAACGCAGTCGCGACCGGCACCGGCTTGAACAGCAGGCGCTTGATCACGCCACCGAAAGCGAGGCCGAGGATGGCCGCCGGCATGAACGCCACCGCAAGGTGCAGCCAGAAGCGCTGCGCCGCACGCTCGCGCAGCACGGCCGTCAGCGCATGCGCAAAGCGCCGGCGGTATTCCCAGACGATCGCCATCATGGCGCCGGTCTGGATGACGACATCGAACACCTTGCCCCGCTCGTCATTGAAGCCGAGCAGATCGCCCACCAGGATCAGGTGGCCGGTGCTCGAGATCGGCAGGAACTCGGTCAGGCCCTCGACGATGCCGAGGATCAGCGCGTCTAGGAGCATGGGATCAGGCCAAGGGGTCAGACCCCTGTGGATAACTCGGAAGAGGTCGGACCCCTTCGCGGTAAATGGAGGCCAATAGTCATCTCAACGGGGTCTGACCCCACGGTAATCCACAGGGATCTGACCCCATTGTCGCAGGAATCGGCGCACTTCCTCCCACATCTCTGTCCCATCGCCGCTGTTATGCGTCGCCCCGGGCAGCAGCAGCTTGCGCTTGGGCCCGCCCCAGGCCTCGAACAGCCGCTCGCCATGCACCGGCGGAATCACTTCGTCGCGCTGGGCGATCACACAGAGCAGGGGGATGCGCAAGCGCGGCGCAAGGCGGTCGGACTCGAAGCGGTGCTTCATCATCCAGTGAACGGGTAGGTAGGGGTAGTAGCGCTTGGCGACTGCAACCGCACTGTCGAACGGGGTCACCAGCACGACGCCGTCGAGCGGCCGGCTCGCGCCGAGCGCGACTGCAACCCCGCTGCCAAGGCTGCGGCCGAAAGCGAAGATCGACTGCGCTGTGGCCTCGGCGGCGCTGCGCGCATGATCGAACAGCAGGCGTGCGTCGGCGACCAGCGCCGCTTCGGAAGGCGCACCCTCGCTCGCACCGTAGCCGCGGTAGTCGAGCAACAACCAGGACACGCCCGGCGTCGCGCCGGCGCGCGGATCGCCGACGGCGTCGAGCATCGAGGACACCTCTTCGGCATTGCCGCCGAAGTAGAGCACCAGCGGTGCGCCGGGGTCGGCGCGCACCCGCCAGACGTGCAGCCGCGTTCCATCCGCCGCCCGCAACATCACCTCGTCTACGGCGGGATATTGCTGCGCGACGACCGCACGCCGCGTCTGCGACAGCGGCTGCGGAAAGAACATCAGCCGGTCCTGCAGCAGGTAGACGACCAGCGGCACGCCGACCGCAACGCCGAGCGCCACCTTGAGAACGGCGCCGATTACGCCCGAGTCCACCCGGGCTCCAGGGCGCTAGGCTTCGGCCGCTGCGGGCGCCGCGCCGATCGCGCCCTCGACCACCTCGAGCACCCGCTGCCGCGGCTCGTTCTTCATCAACCAGCCGACAATGCCGTACTTGGCGGTGTCCTCGATCGTCGTCTGCTCGCTGCGCAGGCTCATCAGCATGACGATCTTGGTCTCGCCGAGCCGGTGGTGCATCTCGGAGATCAGGCTGACCGTATCGGCCACGTCGCGCAGGTTGCGGTCGAGCATCCACATTGCGTACTGCCAGCGCCCGAGCAGCGCGCGCGAGGTGCTCGCATCGGGCGCCATGTCGACCGCATAGCCGGCCTTGCCGAGGACCATCGCCAGGTATTCCGCCGCGACCGTGTCCGGCTCGGTGACGAGAATCCGCTGCGCGCCGCCGGTCTCCTCGTCCTCGGCTCTCATCACCGGCAGCTCGAACCAGAACTCCGTGCCGCCGCCCTCGCGCGGGCTGAAGCCGATGCGCCCCTGCATCATCTCGATCAGACGCTTGCAGATCGCCAGTCCCAGTCCCGTGCCCCCCTTGATGCGCGAGTCGGTCGAATCGGCCTGGGCGAAGCGGCCGAAAATTTTGCTGCGGAACGCATCCGAGATGCCCGGGCCGCGGTCGGCAACGACCAGACGCACCCGCCCGTCCTTGACCGTGCAGCGCACCTCCACGGTCTCGTTCGGCGGGGAAAACTTGGCGGCATTGGAAAGCAGGTTGGTCATGATCTGCATCAGGCGCTTGCGATCGCCGCGCACCTTCACCTTGGGCACTTCGCCGATCATCTTGAGCGCGACCGTGAAGCGGTCGGCAAAGCCCTGGTTCAGGCGCACCGAGTCCGGCACGAACTCGTCGACCTCGACGGTCTCCGGCACCAGCACGACCCGGCCCGACTCGATCTTCTCGATGTCGAGCACCTCGTTGATCAGGTCGAGCAGGCGCTGGCCGTTGCGTTCCGCGATCTCCGTGATCTCGTCCTGGTCCTTGTCGAGCTCGCCGAGCACCCCGCTGCGCAGCAGCTGCAGCGAACCGAGTATCGACGTAAGCGGCGTGCGAAGTTCGTGGCTGAGCGTCGAGGTGAATTCGCTGCGCATGCGCTCGGATTCGCGCTGGTGCGTAATGTCGCGTCCCTGCAGAACGACCGAGGTGACGTTCTCCTCCTCGTCGACGAGCGGCGTGAGCGTCCACTCGCAGGTCAGCTCGAGCTCGTCTCGGCGCAGACAGCGCTCGGCGACCATCGTCGTCGGCTTGCCCGAGGCGACGAACGCATGCCACCAGCGCTCGGTGCGCTCGCGGTCCTCCGGCGCGAACAGCATGGCAATGCCGTTTCGACCGACCAGCTCGTGCGCCGCGTAGCCGAACAGGTTCTCGGCGGCGGGGTTCATGTCGTGAATGGTGCCGTTCGGATCGACTTCGAACACGGCGATCGGCGCGCGCTCCGAAAACAGGCTCAGCTTGCGATCGTAGGCCTGCACCGCGCGGTGCGCCTCGAGCAGGTCATCGAGCTGGCTCGCAAGCTGGGCGTTGATCTCGGCATTGTCGTCCCAGAGCTTGCGATAGGCGCCGCGCAGCCCGTAGGCCGCGGCGAACACCCGCCCGAGCTGATACGCGGTGAACACGTTCGCGACGTAAAGCATCGGCACCGCACCGCCGAGGACGCGGAAATTCTCGGTTCCGTACGCGAAGAGCACAACGTTGAACGGCATCATCGCGCCGGCGGCGTACAGCGCGTAGACCCACCACACGGTCGAGAACATCGGCAGGCCGCCAGTGGCGACCAGCGCCACGACGAACGCGATGAAGATCTGCTCCTGCTCGCCGCCCGGGAAGAACACCGCCGCCGCGTAGCCCCAGCCCGTGCCGAGCGCCAGTGCACCGATCGCCGCGCGCCGCACCCAGACCTTGGGATCGATCGCGCCCTTGGCTTTTTCGCGGCGGTAGAACCAGCCGAGCAACCAAAAGCCGGTGGCCAGCACCAGCACGGTCGTCTGCCAGAACACGAGCAGGGGAATCGGCCGCGTGCGCCAGAGAAAGGCATCGAGCAGCAGGCTCAACCCGATCGTCGCGACGATCGCCGGCGTGATGCGGCGATACAGAAAATCGCAGCGCTCGGCGAGGACTTCCGGATTCTCGGTCGAGGACGCCTTCTCGGCGCTGTGCCGCCCGGTGTCGGCGGCCGGCGCTTCCATCACCCCCAAGGCCTCGCTTTGCGCGTCCTGCGCCATCGCCAATCAGGCAGCTAATGTGAGATTCACCCTGCCGATCTTAAGCCAGATCTGGGACAATCGTTTGATTCGTATAATTCCTTGCATTTGGCTCTAGCGACGCGCAGTGCGAAAGAAAACTGTCCCCTGCAATCTTCTGAAGTTCGGCATGTACGTGCATGAGCTCGATCGCCCGTGGACGGACACGCCGTTCATGTTCCAGGGCTTTGTGCTTCGCAACATGGAGCAGCTCGATGCTCTGAAGAAATATTGCAAATTCGTCTACGTCGACTTCGATCGCAGCGAGCTTTCAAAGGACGCGGAGCGCGCAGTCCTGGCCGAGCCCGCCAAGGCCGGCAACAGGCCGCCGCCGGAGCCCAAGGTCGCGGTCGAGCACGAGTTGGTCGCCGCCGAAAAGGCCTACGGGCACTCGACGCTCGTGCTGCAGGACGCGTTTGCCGCGGTGCGCGCCGGCAAGCTGCTCGAGCCAGCGCAGGTCAAGGCCGCAGTGACCGAGCTCACCGAGAGCGTGCTGCGCAACCCCGACGCGCTGCAACTGTTTTCGCGCCTGGAGGAAAAGGGCGAGTACACGCTGGGCCACGCGCTCGACGTTTCCGTGTACATGACCACCTTCGGGCGCTTCCTCGAGATGGATCACGACGAGATCGTGACCCTCGGCTATCTGGGTCTGCTGCAGGACATCGGCAAACTGAAGGTCCCGAACAATCTCATCGAGAAGCGCGACCGGCTCAACACCGAGGAGTTCGAGGAAGCCAAGAAGCACGTTGACTACTCGGTCGAGCTCCTCGAGAAAACCCCGAACCTGCCGCCCGATCTGCCGCGCCTCGCCGCGCTGCATCACGAGCGCTATGACGGCAGCGGCTACCCCAACGGGCTGAAAGGCGATCAGATCGGCAAGATCGGCGCAATCGCCGCGATCGTCGATACCTTCGACGCCCTGACGATGAAGCGTCCCTACGCCGAGCCGGTCGCGCCCTCCGCGGCGCTGAGCATGCTCTACAAGTGGCGCGGCGCGTTTTTCGACAGCACCCTCGTCGAGCAGTTCATCCGTTGCATCGGCGTGTTTCCGGTGGGCAGCGTGGTCGAGCTGAACAGCGGCGAGGTCGGCATCGTTTTCGCGCAGAACTACGAAAAGCGCCTGCAGCCGCGCGTCATGGTGATCCGCGACGCGAAGGGCAACACCCTGCGGCCGCAGAAGGTACTCGACCTCTCGCGCGGCCCGATGGCGACGCCGGATGAGACCTATCGCATCCGACGCACGCTCGAATTCGGCCGCATGGGCGTCAGCACCAAGGACCTGTTCATGAAGTAGACGCGGGCGCGCCTGCGCCTCGCGCTACTCGCGGCTGTAGATCTCGCCGCCCTTTTTCACGAACTCGACTGCCTTCTCCTGCATCCCCTGCGAGAGCGCCCGCTCGGCGCTCACGCCATGCTGCTCGGCGTACTCGCGCACGTCCTGCGTGATCTTCATCGAGCAGAAGTGCGGCCCGCACATCGAGCAGAAGTGGGCGAGCTTCGCGCCCTCCTGCGGCAGCGTCTCGTCGTGGAACTCCTTGGCGGTGTCCGGGTCGAGCCCCAGGTTGAACTGGTCGGCCCAGCGAAATTCGAACCTCGCCTTGGACAGCGCGTTGTCGCGCGCCTGCGCGCCGGGATGGCCCTTCGCCAAGTCCGCGGCATGCGCGGCGATCTTGTAGGCGATGATGCCGTCCTTGACGTCCTTCTTGTTCGGCAGCCCGAGGTGCTCCTTGGGCGTGACATAGCACAGCATCGCCGTGCCATACCAGCCGATCATCGCCGCGCCGATCGCGCTGGTGATGTGGTCGTAGCCCGGCGCGATGTCGGTGGTGAGCGGGCCCAGGGTGTAGAACGGCGCCTCATCGCAATACTTGAGCTGCAGCTCCATGTTTTCCTTGATGAGCTGCATCGGCACGTGGCCCGGTCCCTCGATCATGACCTGGCAGTCGCGCTTCCAGGCGATCTTCGTCAGCTCGCCCAGCGTCTTCAGTTCGGCGAGCTGCGCCTCGTCGTTGGCGTCGTAGATCGACCCCGGGCGCAGCCCGTCGCCGAGGGAAAACGACACATCGTAGGCGGCCATGATCTCGCAGATGTCCTCGAAATGCGTGTAGAGGAAGCTTTCCTCGTGGTGCGCGAGGCACCACTTCGCCATGATCGAACCGCCGCGCGAGACGATGCCCGTCAGCCGCTTCGCGGTCATCGGAATGAACGGCAGGCGTACGCCAGCGTGGATCGTGAAGTAGTCGACGCCCTGTTCGGCCTGCTCGATCAGCGTATCGCGGAAGATCTCCCAGCTGAGGTCCTCGGCCTTGCCGTTGACCTTCTCGAGCGCCTGGTAGATCGGCACCGTACCGATCGGCACCGGGCTGTTGCGCACGATCCATTCGCGCGTCTCGTGAATATGCCTTCCGGTGGAAAGGTCCATGACCGTGTCGCCGCCCCAGCGGATCGCCCAGGTCATCTTGTCGACCTCCTCGCCGATCGACGAGCTGACCGCGGAATTGCCGATATTGCAGTTGATCTTCACCAGGAAGTTGCGCCCGATGATCATCGGCTCGCTTTCCGGGTGGTTGATGTTCGCCGGGATGATCGCGCGCCCGCGCGCCACCTCGTCGCGCACGAACTCGGGGGTGATGCGCGCCGGCAGCGACGCGCCGAACGATTCGCCGCGATGCTGGCGCAGAACCTGCTCCGGCAGCGCGTCGAGCCGCTGGTTTTCGCGAACCGCGATGAACGCCATCTCCGGCGTCACGATCCCGCGCCGCGCGTAGTGCATCTGCGTCACGCAGGCGCCCGGCTTCGCACGTCGCGGACGCCGCCGCAGGTCGAAGCGCAGCTCGGCAAGCTTCGCATCGTCGAGACGCCTGCGACCGTACGCGGACGACGGTCCAGCAAGCAATTCGGTATCGTCGCGCGCGCTGATCCACTGCTCGCGCAGCGCCGGCAGGCCCTTGCGGATGTCGATCGTGGCACCGGGATCGGTGTACGGGCCCGAGGTGTCGTAGACGTAAACCGGGGGGTTGCGTTCGGCGCCCGCTTTTCCGCCCATGACTGCGGCCGTGTCGGACTGGGTGATTTCACGCATCGGCACCCGGATGTCCGGCTGCGCGCCGGTTACATAGATCTTGCGCGAGTTGGGCAGCGGCGCGACCACGCCTTCGTCGACGGCCGCGGTCGCCGCCATGAACTGCGGATTTGCATTCATCAGGCTTCTCCTCGCGGGTGGACGCGAGGGAAGCGGGCGGAGGGCACGCTTCCCTACGGCGGCATTACCCGCATCAGGTTCCGAGGGTCTTTCTCACCCAGCGCGAGCGTTTCAAACGATTTGAAATGCCCCGCCAGGACCCCTGCGTGATGCCGTCACGCTACTGCAACGCGCCAACGGTGGCAAGCACGCCTGGCGTAAGGGCGATATGCGCTCGCGCGCACTGCCCTGCGACTTGACGCTATTGCATTGCACAACCATAGTGGCGGCTCTCCAGGCTCGCCGCGTCCACCCCGCTCGATGCACTTTGCAGCGATTCTGTTCGCCGCTTTGCTCACGCTCGGCAACACCGCTTACGCGCGCAAGACCCTGCCGGCAATCGGAGATCCGACTGCTGCGCCGCAGGCGGTCGAGGCACGTCCGCTGAAGGCGGTCGCGCTGTATCCGGGTCGCGAGGCCTCGGCCCAGGTCGTCGCGCTGAACGAGGCGCGCATCGCGGCGGAGATCTCGGGCCGCATCGAAGCGCTTGCCGTCGAAGCCGGCCAGACCATCGCGCGCGGTGCCCTGATCGCGCAGATCGACTGCCGCGACTATCAGCTCGCCCGTGACCAGGCCCAGGCGGCGCGCGCCGCGGCCGATTCGCGCCTCGCGCTGGCCAATCAGCAGCTGGACCAGGCGCGCGCGCTGCAGGACCGGGGCTTCGTGTCGAAGGAAGCGCTCGCGTCGCGCGAGACCGAAGTCAGCGTGCGCCGCGCCGACGTGCTCCAGGCGCGCGCGCAACTGAACAGCGCCGAGCACGCGGTCGGCAAGTGCGAAGTCCGCGCGCCGTTTCCGGCCATCGTGCGCGCGCGCCTCGGGCAGGTCGGCGAGCTGGCCGCGCCAGGTACCCCGCTCGCCACGCTGATCGACACGCGGCGCATCGAGGTCACCGCCCAGGTCCAGCTGCGCGACAGCGCCTCGCTGACCGACACCCGCGAGATCCGCTTCGAGGGCGACGGTGGCGCCCGCCCGGTGGCGCTGGTGCGCATTTCGCCGGCGATCGACCGCCAGGCGCGCACGGTGGAAGCGCGGCTGCGCTTCCCCGGCCCGGCGCTCCCGCCCGGCGCGCAGGGTCGCATCCTGTGGCGCGACACGCGCCCGCACCTGCCGGCCGAGCTGATCGTCCGGCGCGAGGGCCGCCTCGGCGTGTTCGTGGTCAACGGCGGGCGCGCCCATTTCACTGCGCTGGCGGGCGCGCAGGAGGGGCGACCGGTGGCGGTGGATCTTCCGCAGGCCGCACGCGTGGTCGTGAAAGGGCAGCTGCTGTTGCACGACGGCGCGCCCGTGGCGGATGCCGCCGACTGAACGCGCGCGGCAGGCACCGCCCGCGGGCCCGGCCGCGCGATGACTTTCCTCGAGCGCCTGCTGCGCAACCACCCGCTCGCCAACATCCTGTTCGGCGTGGTGCTTTTGCTCGGTCTGTCCGCGTACCTGCTGATGCCGCGCGAGCGGGACCCCGAGATCAACTTCAACTGGGTCAACATCGTCACGGTGCTGCCCGGCGCTTCGGCCGAGGACGTCGAGAAGCGCGTCACCCAGCCGCTCGAGGATGCCATCAAGCAGGTGGCCGACATCCGTTTCGTGATCTCGAACAGCCGCGAGACCACTTCGTCGATCCTGGTGCGCTTCCGCGACGTCGACGCGCGCGTGTTCGACAAGCGCGTCAACGACCTGCGCCGCGAGGTGCAGAACAAGGCGAACAGCGAGCTCCCCGTCGAAGTGCGCAATGATCCGCGCATTCTCGAGATCACCACCTCGAACGGCTTCCCCACGGCGCAGGTGCTGCTCACCGGGCAGGCCGACGACGAAACGCTGCGCCGCCTGGCCTACGAGGTGCGCACCGACATCGAGCGCCTTGCCGGCGTCGACCAGGTCTTCGCGCTCGGGCTGCACGACCCCGAACTGCACGTCGACTTCGACCCGGTCGCGCTCGCCGCGCGCGGCCTGAACGCGGCGACGCTGGCGGACACCGTCGGCGCCTGGTTCCGCGACACCTTCGCCGGCAAGGCGCGCGCCGGTGACGATGCCTGGCTGGTGCGGGTGGTCGGCCAGGACGCGGATCCCGGGTTCATTGCGCGCCTCACGGTCGCCGTGCCCGGCGCAGAGCAGCGCGTACCGGTCGAGGCGGTGGCGCGCGTTGCGCGCGCGCGCGCGACGCCGCGCAATCTCGCCTCGACCGAGGGCCAGCCGGCGGTGCTGCTGTCGGTGACCAAGAAGAGCTACACCAACACCCTCGAGCTGGTCGATCGGATCCAGGGGTACATCGCCGAAAAGAACCCCCTCCTCGCGCCCAAGGGCCTGCGGCTTGCGCTGACCGACGATCAGACGATCCCTACGCGCGAGGCGATCGGGGTCATGGAATGGAACGCCGCGCTCGGCCTTTCGCTGGTGATCGGCGTGTGCTGGCTGTTCCTCGGCACGCGCGTCGCGCTGCTCGTCGCGCTCGGCATCCCGTTCTCCCTCGCCGGCAGTTTCGCCGTGCTGCACGCGCTCGGCTTCACCCTCAACATCTCGGTGCTCCTCGGCGTGGTGATCGTGCTCGGCATGATCGTCGATGACGCGGTGGTGGTGGTCGAGGCGATCTACTACCGCGTGCAGCGCGGCCAGCAGGCGCTGGCGGCCGCGATCGATGCGCTGCGCGAGACCTTCGCGCCGGTCACCTCTTCGGTCGCCACGACGATGGCCGCGTTCCTGCCGCTGATGCTGCTCCCCGGCATCGTCGGCAAGTTCATGTTCGTGATCCCGTTCGTGGTCTCCCTGACGCTGGCGATCAGCCTCCTCGAGGCCTACTGGATGCTGCCCACGCACATCGTCGCGCTGCGCCTCGACCTGTCGAAGCCGTCGCGCATGCAGCGGATGCGCCATGCCTTTACGCACCAGCTGCGCGTCAAGTATTCGCGCGCGCTGCTCTATGTCATGCGGCGGCCGAAGCGCTTCGCCGCGGCGTCGGCGTTACTGCTGGCGGGCGCAGTGGCCGCGGTGGGCAGCGGGCTCGTGCGCCTCGAATTCTTCGCCCTGGACCCGCTGCGCATGTTCTACGTCAATGTCGACATGCCGGCCAGCGCACCGATCGAGTCAACGCTCGCGCGCGTCGAAGCGCTCGAGCGCGAGGTGCGCAAGCGCCTGCGCCCGGGCGAGGCACGCGCACTGACCTCGCTCGCCGGGGTGAAGTTCACCGACACCGAGCCGCTCTACGGGGATGCCTACGGCCAGGTGGTGGTGTCGATCGCGCCGCGTGGCGCCGGCCTGCGCGAAGTGGACGACATCGTCGAGGCCCTGCGCGTCGCGCTTGCCGGACTGCCGGGACCGGGACGCCTGAGTTTCACCGTACTGTCGGGCGGCCCGCCGATCTCCAAGCCGGTGCGGGTGCGCGTGCGCAACGACGACAGCGCGGAACTGCGCGCGGCGACCGACGCGCTGCTCGCGATCGTGCGCGCGATCCCCGGGACCAAGGACGTCATCGACGACGACGTGCCCGGGCGGCCCGAGCTGGTCCTTGATCTCGACCCTGAAGCGGTGCGTGCGGCCGGGCTGAACCCGGGGCTCGTTGCCCGCCTCATCCGGCTGCACGTCGACGGCGAGATCGTCGCGCAGATGCGCGACGCGGGAGAAAAGCTCGAACTCCGCGTGCGCGCGGCGCCGCGCGACGCGCTGGACATCGCGCGCATCCTCGACGACCCGATTGCGCTCCCGGCACAGGCCGGCGAAGCGGCGCGCAGCACCACGCTGCGCACGCTCGTGCGTGCCAAGACGCGCGCGGGGAAAGGCGTGATCAAGCACTACAATCTGCGCCGCTCGATCACCGTCGAGGCCGACATCGAGCGCAGGCAGACCGACACGGTCGCCGTAAACCGCGCGATCCGCGCGGCCTGGGAGAAGGCGAAGGCGCGCTTTCCGCAGACCACGCTCGATTTCTCGGGCGAGCTAGACGACATCCAGGAAAGCCTCGATTCGATGGTCGTGCTGTTCCTGCTCGGCGTCGGTCTCATCTACGTGATTCTCGCTGCGCAGTTCCGCAGCTACTGGCAGCCGGCGATGATCATGGTGACCGTGCCGCTTGCGTTCACGGGCGTCGTATTCGGCCTGCTCGTCTCGGGCAACCCGCTGTCGCTGTACACGATGTACGGGGTCATCGCCCTGACCGGCATCGCGGTGAATTCGGCAATCGTCCTGATCGACGCCGCCAACCAGCGCCGCAAGCAACGCATGAGCGTGCTGCACGCGGCGGTCTATGCCGCGCGCCGGCGTGTCGTGCCGATCCTGATCACCAGCTTTACGACGATCGCCGGACTGTTTTCGCTCGCCTTCGGCCTGGGCGGCAAGTCGCTCGTCTGGGGTCCGGTGGCCGCCTCGATCGTCTGGGGGATCGGCTTTTCGACGGTGCTTACACTTTTTGTCATGCCCCTGCTCTACTGGGCGCTCATGCCCGAGCACGGCAGCCGCCGAAACGGCGTATCGCGGCCGGGACAGGCCTATAATCCGCGCTGACCCTGTTTGCAGTCAGATCAATAAGTCGAGCCATGAATCTCGAGCAAGCGCGCACCAACATGGTCGAGCAGCAGATCCGGCCCTGGGAGGTGCTTGACCAGGACGTTCTCGATCTGCTCTACGTCGTTCCGCGCGAGGCGTTCGTGCCGCCGGCGCTGCGCAACCTGGCGTTCGTCGACATGGAGATCCCGATCGGCGAGGGCGAGCGCATGTGGGCGCCGAAAATCGAGGCGCGCGCGCTGCAGGCGCTCGCGCTGCACAAATCCGACCGCGTGCTCGAGGTCGGTACCGGCAGCGGCTACCTGACCGCGCTGCTCGCGCACCGCGCGGCCCAGGTGCGCTCGGTGGAAGTCAATCCCGTGCTCGCCGCGTTCGGCCGGGCGAACATCGAACGCCACGGGATCAGCAACGTGACGCTGGAAACGGGCGATGGCGCGCGCGGCTGGGCGGCCGGCGCGCCGTACGATGCGATCGTGCTCACCGGCTCGGTACCCGTGCTCCCCAAGGCGATACTCGCGCAGCTCGCGCCCGGCGGGCGGCTGTTCGCGGTGGTCGGCGAGGCACCGATCATGACCGCCCAGCTCGTGACCCTCGTTCCGCCCGGCACGTTCCGCTCGACCGGGCTTTTCGAAACCATGCTCGCGCCGCTCGCGAACTGCGAGCAGCCGCCACGCTTCCGTTTTTAGACAGGCACACCGCATGACGCTACTTCGCTGGCTTGCACTCACCCTCTTGCTTGCGCCGTGCGTCGCGCAGGCGGAAGACCTCATCCAGGTATACCGCGACGGGCTGCGCGCCGATGCGCAGTACGCGGCGGCGCGCCACACGCTCGACGCCGGCCGCGAGCGGCTGCCGCAGGGCGAGGCGCTGCTGCTGCCGAACATCGGCCTGTCCGCGTCGGCGAATTACGGCGACGCGACGGTCAAGTTCCGCCAGAGTGACCCGGCCTTAGCCGCCACGACACCGGATTCCCTCCACCGCAATCCGAGCAACTGGGGCGCCACGCTCAGCCTCACGCAACCGATCTTCCGACAGGACAACTGGCTGCGCCGTGACCAGTCCGAGTTCCAGGTCCGGCAGGCCGAAGCG
>Ga0210067_1000064_pt1 | contig 13605 bp, 11 predicted proteins | sample RushMan_ThreeSqB_2_FD_185559 | JGI IMG/M metagenome (GOLD analysis project Ga0210067, IMG submission 185559) | Wetland microbial communities from San Francisco Bay, California, USA, that impact long-term carbon sequestration - RushMan_ThreeSqB_D2... | ecosystem: Environmental > Aquatic > Marine... | reverse complement strand
GGCGAAGCACAGAGTGCCGGTGATGTACCCGTTCGGCGTTTTCGCGTCCGACGGTGGCCTCATCGCCTACGGCACCGACATGACGGATCTCAACCGTCGTGCCGCCGCCTATGTCGACCGTATCCTGAAAGGCGCGCTGCCCGCCGATTTGCCGGTGCAGGCGCCGACAAAATTCGAACTTGTGGTGAATCTCAAGACTGCCAAGGCGCAGGGCCTCGCGATCCCGCAATCGATTTTGATCCGCGCCGACCAGGTAATCGAATGACCGGAAGTGGCCGGGGGCGGCCTGCCCGGACCGAGTCCTACCAAACCTGAGGGGCCGGTCGAGAATTCGATTAGGTCGCTCAGCGGCGCCGCCGACGTTTTTTCACCCGCGCCCTAAAAGCGTAGCGTCTCGCCAGGTTCGCGCCGCGGGGGGGTGCCATCGGCCGGGGTGGACGCAGACAGTTTCTCGTGGCGGCGGGCGCACTGCTTGCCGCGCCGCTGGCCCGAACGCAGTCGGCTGGCGACCGCATTTTGGTTGCCGTCCTAATTGACGCGAAGGAAGGCAGCAATGCCACTGTGTGGAAGGCGTTCCGCGACAGATTGTTAGAACTCGGTTACGTCGCGGGGAAAAATCTCGTGATCGAGACGCGCTACTCGCAGGGCCGGCGGGAGCGCCTCCCAGTACTGGCCGCTGAACTGGTGACGCTTAACCCTGACGTGATTGTCGTCGGAACGACCCCGGCGACCCGGGCCGCGATGAAAGCGACCGCGACCATCCCGAACCTTCTGCGCGCAGATCGTGTGATCGAATGACCACTATTGGTCGGCAGTCGCCGACCGGGCTGTCTGGAAGCGGCCGTTCGCATCGCCCAACTCGGGCTGCCTCGTGTAGGCGCCGGTTCAACTCCCAGAACGTAGTTACCAACACGCCACCGGGCGTCAGTTCTCGATCGCGGTGAGTGGTACGCGCAGCGGCCAGACGCCGCGCACAAGCGCACGGCGACCGTCGAAGGCGAGCCAGCTTTGCGAGCCGTAGTGGGGCAGGGGCCGCGCAAGCGCATCGAGCGCAGCCGCATCGCGCACGGAGACGACGGCGATGGGCGTGTCGCCCGGGGCGCGCGGAATCGCCCAGACCTGGGCGGAGCCGCGGCTCGCGACTTCTGCGGGGCGCGGCGGCAGGCCGAGCCGTGCGAGCGCGGCATCGATTTCGGCGTGCAATCCCACGATCAGCAGCGGACCATTGCCCGTGTCGGCGAGCGCGACACGCCGCACAGGCGACTCGAACAGGCGATCCGCGAGGTGTTCGGCCGCGCCGCGGACGTCATCGGCATCGGAAACCACCGCGTACCTCGGCGCAGAAGCGAGGATCCACTGGCGAAGGATCGGCGGCAGAGCATCCGGATCGAGCGCACGCCACAGACGCAGATCGGGGTCGAGCCGGAGCGAACGGACCGATCCGCCAGCGCTCACGCTCACCGTTTCCTTGGCGCGCGAGAGCTCGACGTCATGCGTGACGCTGCCGTCGGCGCCGTCGAAGACGAGCGGCACCCGCAGCGCGTAGGGTGGATCGCTCTGCTCGAGCGTCACCTCGATCGCTGCGCCCTGCACACGCGCTGAAACGACACGCGGCGCCGGCGCATCCGCACGCTCGAGCCACTGCGCGAAGAACACCGCCAGGTCGCGTCCCGAAGTCGCTTCGAAGGCTGCGCGCAGATCGTCCCAGGATGCCTCGCGAAACCGCTGCGCAGCCCAGAATCGACGCAGCCCTTCCTCGAAGGCGGCTTTGCCGATCAGGTCGCGCAGCATGACGAACAGCATGGCCGCCTTGCCGTAGCCGGTCGCGGCGTCCGCCCCGTGCGCGCGCGAGCGAAACGCGCTGAGCGGCTTTGCGGCGCCCGGCGGCAGCGCGGCCAGGTCGCGCAGCCAGCCAAGGCGCATCTCGCGCGCCGCGTCCGCAGAAATCTCCTCCTTGTAGGCATAGTCGGCCATGAAGGTCGTCAGGCCCTCGGCCCAGTTGCCTCGGCGGTAATCGACGTACACGCCGTTGCCCCACCAGTTGTGCAGCACCTCGTGTCCTAAGGAGCTCGCGCGGATGAAGGGCAGGCGCAGCACGGCCTCGCCGATGTAGGTGAGCGTCGGCATGCCGAAGCCGGTCGGCAGCGGGCTCGCGACGACTGAGAAGGACGCGAACGGGTACGCGCCAATGCTCTTCGAGTAGCGCGCGATGTAGCGCGCGCTGTCATCGAGATAGCCCTTCGCCAGCGCTGCGATGGCGGGCGTGAAATACGTGCGCAGGTGCAAGGGACCAGCCGCCGCGCGCTCGACGATGCGCTCGGTGACGACGTAGGGCCCGGCCATCAGGTCGATGCCGTCGGTCGGAGCGCCCATCTCGAACGTCGCCACGGTGCGCCCGCCGCCGCCGTCGGCCAGTTGCTCGCCGGTGAGATCGCCGGCCACCAGGCCACGTTGTCCTGCGGGGAGCGAGAGCCGCACGCGATAGGTGAACAACCCGCCAGGCGTCGGATACCAGGCGCTGCCGGCGGGCAGGAAGCTGCCCTCGGGCGCCGCCATCGGCGGCAGCGCGCGCAGCACCCGGCGGTGATCGGCGCGCCGATCGAGGGGCGCGAGGGTGCCTTCGTAGACGATGTGCAGCTGCCGACCGGTGCGCGCGAGGCGCCAGCTGCGTACGCCCTGGGCAGTGGGTCCGGCCTGCACGGCGACCGGTTCGCCGTCGACGGTCGCGGCGGTGATGCTGAGTCCTTCGTGGAGCATCACGGTCACAGCGCGCTCCGCGTGCAGCGTCGCCTCGACGCGCAGCGCGCGCGTTCCCGGGTCGAGCGCGACGTCGAGCTCGAGCTGCGCGGGCGCTGCTCGCGCACTGCAGGCGATCAGCAATGCGGCAGCGAGCGCCGCACGCGGGCGCAGCGGCATTACTTCGGCGTCGCCGGCGGGAACTTGATCACGCGCTCGAGGGTCTCGCCGCCGCGTTGCAGCGTGATCGGCAGCCAGGTCCCGGGCGGCTGCCCGCGTACTGCCGAGATGACCGACTCGAGCCGGCTCACCGGCGCGCCGGCAATCGAAACAATCGCATCGCCGTCGCGCAGATCGGTCGAGGCGGCGAGGCTGTCTTTCATGACCTTGATGATGACGACGGTTTTATCCTTTTGCGTCAGCTGCACGCCGAGGCGCGGCCGCGGCGGCGGCACCGCTTGCTCCGGCGGCAGGGCGAACACCGCATCGGCGAACCCTGCAACCAACGTGCCGCAATCGCCCGGAGCGTCGACAGGCAGCAGCGTCGCGATCTGCGTGACGCCGAGGTCACGCAGCTGATGTGCGATGCCGAAGCCATTGCGCAGGTGCCCGTTGCCCGCGATCGCGACGACGAGCGGCCGGCTTCCGTCGTGCGCCTTCGCGCGCTGCTGGGCGATCGCTTCGGCCATCGCGCGGTCCCAGGTCGTCTGCGACTCGACGAAGCGACGGAAGGCCGGGTCATCGCGCGACGGCGCCTGGTCCTGCGCCGTGCCCGCCGTCGGGTGCTGGCGGTAGATCGCGTAGAGCGCGTCGAGGTACGCGGGGCTCGCGGGCGCTGGACGCGAGAGGCCTTCCTTGCGCGCGTCGGCAACCGCGTCCCAGCCCTTGGCGCCGATCTCCCGGGTGAGCTCGCGCTCGACGTTCATCGCGAACATCGGGATGCGGTGAATGCGCGCGAACTCGAACAGCGGCAGGTAGAGCTGCGGCGGGTAATTCCATACTTCGCGCCACTCGCTCTGCTCGAGAAACGCAGCAGCGTCGAGCTCACCCGCGACCCAGCGATCGAGCACCGGCTGCACGCGGCGCGGAAAGCTCTCGAAGCCGATCGCCATGTCCGGGCGCTGCACGTACAGCGCGGCGAGCGTGTGCAGCTGCCAGCGGTGGTGATCCTCGATGTCGTGCCGTTCGCCGAGCAGCACGACCTCGCTGTCCGCCGCCGCATCGAGTATCTCGGATGCTGGCGCACGACGCGGTGCCGACCCGTCGAGCGTGTACCACGCGCCCGGCGCGAGGCACTCCGCCGTCGGCTTTGCCGTTGTCGCGGGCTCTGCTGCGCAGGCACCGAGCGCGACGGCGAGAGCGGCGAAGGCGAGGACGCGCGCAATCACCGGCCGGCCAGCACTAGCGCACGAGCGCCTCGGCGCCCGCGTCCTGCGAGACCCCGCGCGTCGCGCGGCGCCGCTCGTGCTCCACGAGGTGGCGCTTGCGCACCCGGATCGCGTGCGGCGTGACCTCGACCAGTTCGTCGTCTTCGATGAATTCGATTGCGGTCTCGAGCGTGAGGCGTATCGGCGGCGTGAGCAGCACGTTGTCGTCCTTGCCCGAAGCGCGTACGTTGGTGAGCTTCTTGGTCTTGATCGGGTTGACCACCAGATCGCTCGAGCGGCTGTGAATGCCGACCACCATGCCCTCGTAAACCTTGTCGCCGGGCGCAACGAACAGCCGGCCGCGTTCCTGCAGGTTGAACAGCGCGAAGGCGACGGCCTCGCCGTCTTCCTGCGAGATCATCGCGCCGTTGCGCCGTCCCGGCAATTCACCTTTCCACGGATCGTAGCCGTCGAACACGTGGCTCATGATCCCATTGCCGCGCGTCAGGTTCATGAACTCGCCCTGGAAGCCGATCAGGCCGCGCGCGGCGATGCGGTAGTCGAGCCGCACGCGCCCGCGCCCGTCGGGCGCCATGTCGACGAGCTCGCCGCGCCGCTCGGCGAGCGCCTCCATGACCGAGCCCTGGTGCGTCGCTTCGACGTCGATCGTGAGCAATTCAATCGGCTCGTGCACGATGCCGTCGATCGTCCGGGTGATCACGCGTGGCCGGCCGAGCGCGACTTCGAAGCTCTCGCGGCGCATGTTCTCGGCGAGGATGGTGAGGTGCAGTTCGCCGCGTCCCGACACGAGGAACACGTCCGCGTCCGCAGTGTCCTCGACGCGCAACGCGACGTTCGTGTTCAGCTCGTGGACCAGGCGTTCACGCAACTGGCGGCTGGTGACGAAGCGCCCGTCTCGCCCCGCGAGGGGCGAGGTATTGACCTGAAAGTTCATCGTCAGCGTCGGCTCGTCGACCTTCAGGGCGGGCAGCGGCTCCGGGCATTCCGGCGCGCAGAGAGTCGCGCCGATCGCGACCGCCTCGACCCCGGTGACCTGCACGATGTCGCCTGCCTGCGCCACGTCCAGGGACACGCGCTCGAGCCCGCGAAAGCCGAACACCTGGCCGATCTTGGCGCGCAGCGGCGTTCGATCGGGGTGCGCGACGACGACCTCCATGCCGGGCGCGAGGCGCCCGCGCCGCACGCAGCCGATGCCGATGCGCCCGACGTAGCTCGAGTAGCTGAGCGCTGCGATGCGCATTTGCAGCGGACCGTCGGCGTCGGCGTCCTGGGGCGGCGGCACGCGCTCGAGAATGGCGTCGAACAGCGGGCGCATGTCGCTGCCGCGCTCGTGCGGCGCCAGCGAAGCCCAACCCTGCAGCGCGGAGGCGTAGATGATCGGAAAGTCGAGCTGGGCTTCGCTTGCGCCAAGCCGGTCGAACAGATCGAAGGTGTGGTTCACCACCCATTCGGGGCGCGCGCCGTCGCGGTCGACTTTGTTGACGACGACGATCGGGTTGAGCCCGAGGGCGAGCGCCTTGCGGGTGACGAAGCGCGTCTGCGGCATCGGGCCCTCGACCGCGTCGACCAGCAGCAGCACACCGTCGACCATGCCGAGCACGCGCTCGACTTCACCGCCGAAGTCGGCGTGGCCCGGCGTGTCGACGATGTTGATGTGTACGCCCGCGTAATCGATCGCGCAGTTCTTCGCCAGGATCGTGATGCCGCGCTCGCGCTCGAGGTCGTTCGAGTCGAGTACGCGCTCGGTGATGCGCTCGTGCGCGGCGAAGGCGCCGGCCTGCTGCAGCAGCTTGTCGACGAGCGTTGTCTTGCCGTGGTCGACGTGCGCGATGATGGCGATGTTTCGGACGTTACGTGCGGGACGCATGGGGCCCAGGGGACGCGCCATTGAAGTGACGCAAAAAGACCGCAATTTTAGCAGTTGCGCAGGGGTGCGACGTAAGCGCGCGTCGGCTTGCGTCACCGAATTGGCAAGAATCCTTCCGCGCGTGGCGCCAAACGGAGTCGCCGCCGCGCCCTCGGGCAGGCTGCGTTCACGCCCTCAGTGGTCGAGGCCTGCGATCATCAGGTACTTGACCTCGAGATACTCGTCGATGCCGTACTTCGAGCCTTCGCGGCCGAGGCCGGACTGCTTCACCCCGCCGAACGGTGCGATCTCGGTCGACAGGATCCCGGAGTTGGCGCACACCATGCCGGTTTCCATCTGCTCGGCGACGCGGAAGATGCGGCCCACGTCGCGGCTGTAGAAGTAACCCGCCAGCCCGAATTCGGTGTTGTTCGCGAGGCGAATCGCATCGGCTTCGGTCTTGAAGCGGATCAGCGGCGCAACGGGGCCGAAGGTTTCCTCGAAGGAAACGATCATCTCGGGCGTGACGCCGGTGATCACCGTCGGCTCGAAGAACAGCCCGCCCTTGACATGGCGCTTGCCGCCGAGCATCAGCTTGGCGCCCTTGCCGAGTGCGTCCGAGACATGCTGTTCGACCTTTTTCATCCCTTGCTCGTCGATCAGCGGGCCGATGACCACGCCGGTCTCGGTGCCGGCGCCGACCTTGAAGCCCTTGACCTTCTCGGCCAGCTTCGCGGCGAAGGCGTCGTACACCCCGTCCTGCACGTAGATGCGGTTCGCGCACACGCAGGTCTGGCCTGCGTTGCGGTACTTGCTCGCGATCGCACCGTCGACTGCGGCGTCGAGGTCGGCGTCATCGAAGACGATGAACGGCGCATTGCCGCCAAGCTCGAGCGAGAGCTTCTTGATCGTGTCGGCCGACTGGCGCATGAGAATGCGGCCGACCTCGGTCGAGCCGGTGAACGAGAGCTTGCGCACCGTCGGGCTGGCGCAGAGCGCCTGGCCGATCGCCGGCGCGGATTCGCCGCTGCCGGTGACGATGTTGAGCACGCCCCTTGGGATGCCGGCGCGCTCGGCGAGCTCGGCCATGGCGAGCGCGGAGAGCGGCGTTTGCTCGGCGGGCTTGAGCACCACCGTACAGCCCGCGGCGAGCGCCGGTGCCGCCTTGCGCGTGATCATCGCATTGGGGAAGTTCCACGGCGTGATCATCGCCGACACGCCGATCGGCTGCTTCAGCACGAGCACGCGCCGGTCGGCCATGTGCGAGGGAATGACGTCACCGTAGGCGCGCTTGCCCTCCTCGGCGAACCACTCGATGAACGATGCGCCGTAGGCGATCTCGCCACGCGCTTCCGCCAGCGGCTTGCCCTGCTCGGCGGTGAGGATCTGCGCGAGGTCCTCCTGGTTCTGCATCATCAGGTTGAACCACTTGAGCAGGATCGCGTGGCGCTCCTTCGCGGTCTTCGCGCGCCACGCCGGCCAGGCGCGCTCGGCGGCCTCGATCGCGCAGTTGGTCTCGGCCGGGCCCATGTCGGGCACGACCGCGAGCGTCTCGCCGGTGGCGGGATTGGTGACCAGAAAGGTCTTGCCGCCCTCGGCCTCGAGCCAGGCGCCGTCGACGTAGGCCTGGGTGCGGAACAGCTGCGGGTCCTTGAGCGAGATCGGCGGCAGCCCTGATTTGCCGGGTGCGTTCATGGTGATGTCCTCCTGTTGCGCCGCAATGCAGAAATTCTAGTGCGTTCAGCTGGCGAATGTCGCATTTTGCGATTGTTCGGGCGCCAAACTCTATGATTGACAGGCGCGCGCAGCGATGCGTACAGTGCATCGGAAAAGCGAAAATAAACAAGGACCTCCAGCGAGCCGGGAAGAGCGCGCAGGTCGATCGGTCGCCAACTCGAACGAGAGGAGATTGCAATGAAACGCAGCACGTCAATCAAGGGGATCGCCGTCGCTTTGACGGTTGCCGCAGTACTCGCGCCGGCGGCGCCGGCAGTCGCCCAGGACGTCCGCATCGGCTACGCCATCGCGCGTACCGGACCGTGGTCTGCGGGCGCGCAGGTCACGCAGGAGCCGAACTACGTCATGTGGGCCGAGCAGGTGAACGCGGCGGGCGGCCTGAACGTCGGCGGCAAGAAGCGCAAGATCACACTCGTCGCCTACGACGACCGCAGCAACATGGAGACGGTCGTGCGGACCTACGAGAAGCTGATGACCAGCGACAAGGTCGATCTCATCCTGCCGCCCTGGGGAACGGGTGCGAATTTCGCGATCATGTCGCTCGCCAAGAAGCACGGCTATCCGATGCTGTCGTGCACCGCGACCGGACGCAAGCTGGTGCAGATGAACAACCCGTACTTCTTCGCGCTGCTGCAACAGCCGGACGTGATGATGGATGCGCTCGCCGAATACATGGTCGCGCGCAAGGTAAAAACCGCGGCCGTGATCCACGTCGACGAGCTGTTCGGGCTCGAGCAGTTCACGGCGCTGAAAGCCTCGATGGCGAAGAAGGGCATCAAGATCGTCGAGGCGAAAAGCTACCCGCTCGGCATCAAGGACCTTTCGCCGGTGCTGAAGGACATGCAGGCGAAAAAGCCCGATGCCTTCATCGGCCTGACCTATCCGCCGGGCACCTTTCTGTCGACCGGGCAGTCGAAGGCGATCGGCTTCAACACGAAGATCTTCTATCTCGCCGTCGGCACGGCGTTTCCGATCTATCGCGACAAGATGGGCGCGGCGACCGTCGAGGGCGTGATGGGCCTCGGCACCTGGAACCCGAAAACCGGCGCGGCGGCGAAGGCCTATTTCGACGCGCACGTGAAACGCTGGCAGAAGGAGCCCGATCGCTGGGCGAGCGCGTTTTGCTGGGCGGGCCTGGAGATCCTGCAATCCGCGGTCGAGAAGGTCGGCCTCGATCGCAAGAAGATCCGCGACTACGTCGCCAACACCACGCACCAGACGATCATCGGCCCGATGCGCTTCAAAGGCAGCGAGAACGTGTCCACGCCGGGCGTCGTGAGCCAGTGGCAGAACGGCGAATTCGAGGTCGTGTGGCCGCCGCAGCGGGCGACCTCGGCGGCGCTGTTCCCGAAGCCCGACTGGAAGTAAGCTAGACCTCGAACCAAAGCCCCGCGCCGGCCCGGGCGACGCGCGCGTCGCAGGCCCGCGGGGCTTTTTCGTTCCACCACGATGGAGTACTGGCTCGAGCTCGCGGCGTCCGGACTGATCACCGGCGGGATCTACGCCATGGTCGCGATCGGCCTGAACCTTCAGTACGGGTTGATGCGCATCATGAACATCTCGCACGGCGAGTTCCTGATGCTCGGCGCTTACCTCACCTGGCTCGCGCACACGACGGTCAAGCTCAATCCGATCGTCTCCCTTCCGCTGGTGGCGGTCGTTCTGTTCGTGCTCGGCCTCGCGGTCTACCGCCTGTGCTTCCGGCGCATCGCGCGCTCGGCGCCGACGGTCGAAGTCATCGAGGCGCGCAGCCTGTTGGTCGGCTTCGGTCTCATGTACCTGGTGCAGAACGCGGTCTACCTGGTCTGGGGTGCCGACCTGCGCGGCTATTCGTTCATGGCGGATCCGGTGGAGATCGCGGGCGCGCGCTTCATGGCGAACCGGCTGCTGGTGTTCGGCTTCGCGGTCGCGGCGAGCCTCGGGCTGCTCGCGCTGCTGCGCTGGACGATGATCGGCAAGGCGGTGCGCGCGATGATGCAATCGCCCACCGGCGCGCAGCTGATCGGGATCGATACCGCGGTCCTGCATCCGCTCGTCTTCGGCGCGGGCCTTGCGCTCGCCGGCGTCGCCGGCGGGCTGCTGTCGATGGTCTACGAGATTTCGCCCTCGATGGGCGAGCCCTACACGATCACCGCGCTGATCGTGATCACGCTCGGCGGGCTGGGCAGTGCGATCGGCAGCCTCGTCGGCGGCTTCATCCTGGGGCTGGTCGAGGCTTTCGGCATGCACTTCACCAGCCCGTCGCTCAAGATGGTGCTGTCCTACGGCGTGCTCGTGGCGGTGCTGCTGGCGCGGCCGCGCGGCCTGTTCGCCCGATGACGAGTCAGGGCATGCGCCGCGTGCCCCTCGCGCTCGCGATCACGCTCGGCTGCGGCGCAGTGCTGGCGACGCTGCCCTGGGTCTTGTCGGACTTCCTGCTCGCGCTCGCGCTCAGCTGCCTGATGTATGCGGCGCTCGCGGTGAGCTGGGCGATGTTCTGCGGGCCGACGCATTACCTTTCGCTCGCGACCTCGGCGTTCTTCGGCCTGGGGGCCTACGTCACGGCCTGGGGACTGGAATCGATGCCCTACGGCCTCGTCGTGCTCGGCGGCGGGCTGGTCGGAGCCGCGTTCGCCGCGCTGATCGGTCTCGCCGTGCTGCACCTGCGCGGCGCCTATTTTGCGGTGATCACCTTCGGTTTGACCGAGCTGACGCTGCACTCGATCACCTACGTCGAGAAGACCACCTTCGAGACCGCAGGGCGGATCATCAGCGACGCGCCCGAGACGCCGGTGATCTACTGGACGGTGCTCGGGGTGACCCTGCTCGCGGTGGCGACCGCGATCCTCGTGCGCGCGAGCCGGCTCGGCTTCGCGCTGTCAGGAATCGGTGGCGACGAGGAGCGGGCGCAGACGCTCGGCGTGAACACCCGCCGGGTCAAGGTCATCGCGTTCGCGCTCTCGGCGTTTTTCCCGGGCGCGCTCGGCGCGGCGATGGCGGTGCGCTGGACCTATATCGAGCCGCTGTCGGTATTCAATCCGTTCATCGGGTTCCAGACGGTGCTGATCGCGATGGTTGGCGGCGCACACACCCTGCTCGGCCCGATCGTCTCGTCGGTGTTCTTCAGCCTGTTCACCGAGTTCCTTCGCTTGCGCTTTCCGTACGCCTTCCTGACCGTGCTCGGTCTGTTGCTGGTCGTTCTGGTGCTGTATCTGCCCGGCGGCCTGGCGTCGCTGTTCGTGCGCCGTGCCAGGACCCATGACTGAGCCGCTGCTTTCCGCGCGGGGGGTGACCGTGCGCTTCGGCGGGCTGGTCGCGGTGAACGGCGTCGACCTCGACGTCGACCCCGGGGAGCTGGTCGGCATCATCGGCCCGAACGGCGCCGGCAAGACGACCTTCTTTCACAGCCTTTCGGGCGTGCTGAAGCCGACCGAAGGCCGGCTGGTGGTCGCCGGAGACGACCTGACGGGAAGGGCGCCGCATGTATACGCGGCGCACGGTGTCGCGCGCACCTTCCAGACACCGCGCGTGTTCCGCGACATGGGCGCGGGCGACAACGTGCGGTTTGCGCTCGAGTTCGCGGGTCGATTGCGCAGGCACAAGCACGATGCCTTCGACGACGTCGAAACGATACTTGGCTTTCTCGGGCTCGCCGAAGTGGCGGCGGTGCCTGCGGGTGCGCTCACGCCGGCGCGTCAGCGCCTGCTCGAGATCGGTGTCGCGCTCGGTGCGCGCCCGCGCGTACTGCTGCTCGACGAGGTGGCTGCGGGGCTCACGCAGACCGAGCTCGACGCGACTGCGCAGCTCATCCGCCGGGTACGCGACGAGCTCGGTGTCGCGGTGATCTGGATCGAGCACGCGGTGCGCGTGCTCATGAACACCGTCGAGCGCGTCGCCGTGCTGCACCAGGGCGCGAAGATCGCCGACGGCGATCCGCGTGTGGTCGCGAAACTGCCCGCGGTGATCGAAGCCTACCTCGGCGACGAGGCTGCAGCCGTGAGCGTCGCCGCGTGAGCGCTGCGCTGGTCGTGCGTCGGCTCTGCGCAGGCTACGGTCCGATGCGGGTGCTCGAGAACGTCGAGCTCGAGGCCCCGGGCGGGGAGCTCACCGTGATCGTCGGGCCGAACGGCGCCGGCAAGAGCACACTGCTGCGCGCGATCTCGGGCCTCATCCCGCGCGCGGGTGAGGTGTTGTTCGACGGCGCAGCGCTGCCGGCGCGCGCCGCGGCGATCGTCTCGCGCGGCCTTGCGCAGGTGCCCGAGGGGCGGCAGCTCTTTGCGCAGATGACGGTGCTCGAGAACCTCGAGCTGGGCGCTTACCTGGTCAGCCGAGGCGAACGCGGCGCGCGCCTCGAGCGCGTGCTCGAGCTCTTCCCGCGCCTTGCCGAACGCCGCCGGCAGCTCGCCGGAACGATGTCGGGCGGCGAGCAGCAGATGCTCGCGGTCGGCCGCGCGCTGATGGGCAGGCCGAAGCTGCTGATGCTCGACGAGCCCTCGCTGGGGCTGGCACCGAAGATGGTTGACGAGCTGCTCGCCATCGTGCGCCGCATCCATGCCGAGGGCACGACCGTGCTGCTGGTCGAGCAGAACGTCGCCAAGGCGCTCGCAATGGCCGACAGCGCCTACGTGCTCGAGCGCGGCGCAGTGGTCATGAAAGGCGACGCGCGCAGCCTGCTCGGATCGGAGCGGCTGCGCGCCTCGTATCTCGGCAGCGCGTCTTGAACGACGCGGTCGCCGCGGCGACCTGCGGCGTGCCCTAGAACGTTCCCGGAAAGGCTCCGCCGTCCATCAGCAGGTTCTGGCCGGTGATGAAGCCGGCGTGCACGCTCGCGAGAAAGGCGCAGGCCGCGCCGAACTCCTCGATGTTGCCGAAGCGCTTCGACGGATTCGCTTCCGCGCGCTGCTTGGCGAGCTCGGCCGCAGTCTTGCCGAGCTTCTTCGCGTTGAACTCCATGTTGCCGCGCAGCCGGTCGGTGTCGAACGGCCCGGGCAGCAGGTTGTTGATGGTCACGTTGTGCTGCGCCACCTGGCGGGATAGGCCGGCGATGAAGCCGTGCAGGCCGGTGCGCGCGCCGTTCGACAGGCCGAGCTCCGGAATCGGCATTTTCACCGCGCCCGAGGTGATGTTGACGATGCGACCGAACTTGCGCTCGATCATGCCGTCGACCACCGCTTTGATGAGCTCGATCGGCGTCAGCATGTTCGCGTCGAGCGCCTTGATCCAGTCCTCGCGCGACCAGTTGCGGAAATCGCCCGGCGGCGGACCTCCGGCATTGTTCACCAGGATGTCGACTTGGCCGGCCGCCTTGAGCGCTGACGCACGGCCTTCCGGCGTGGTGATGTCGCCCGCCACCGCGGTGACCTTGACGCCGCTTTCCTTGCGGATCTCGGTCGCTGTCGTCTCGAGCGCGTCCTTGCCGCGCGCGGTAATGACCAGATTGGCGCCATCGCGCGCGAGCGCGAGCGCGCAGCCCTTGCCGAGGCCTTTGGAGGCCGCGCATACCAGCGCGGTCTTGCCGCGAATACCGAGATCCATGTCGTTCTCCTTCCAGGTTCGAGTGGGCGGAATTTACCGCGCCGGCGCGCGCCCTGCCGAAGGCCGCAGCGAAACGAGCAGCACGCCGCCGATGACCAGCCCGCCGCCAAGCGCCTGCAGCCAGCTGAAGGGCTCGTCCAGTCCGAGCGCGCTGGTGATCGCGACGCTCACCGGACCGACCGCGCCGATCAGGGCGAACTGGTTGGCGCCGATCCGGCGCAGCGCCTCGGCGACCAGGAACACCGGCAACACCGTGCTGAAGGTCGCCATCACGATTGCGTAGCCCCACACCGCGCGCGGCAGCACCAGGGCATCGAGCGGCTCGAGGGCGAAAAACTGCACGACCGCCGGCGCCGTCGCGATGACCATGGTGTAGGCGGTAAA